>WNFI01115495.1_pt1 | contig 10323 bp, 12 predicted proteins | sample 5400471 | NCBI WGS metagenome assembly WNFI01 (sample SAMN13153348, study PRJNA577476) | soil metagenome | isolation source: 100 cm saprolite on Douglas fir-dominated hillslope | place: USA:California | collected 2013-09-17 | reverse complement strand
CGACCACGCAACTTGCAAACCGTCATTCAAAGATGCATTGCCTCCACCCAGACGAGTGAGCACAATGCTCGCCAAGGTAACATTGAAATACGCAATAACCGCGTAGTTGACAATGTAGAAAACGAACATCAACAACCATTCGTGCTCATTTGTGCGGCGATCAGCGTCACTCGCCGCGTATGCCGGTCTGTCCTCGTCATAACCCAACAGCTGATTTACCGCTGCGTTGCTAAGTTGCTGCACACCCGCGATCGATATTTTCGGTGTTGCAGGACTAAGGTCACCTCCTCGAATGGGAATATCAAAAAATAAAACGCCTCCTCCCAAAGTAATGATCGAGACAAGAAAACAAAATACGGCAGAAATCACTGGTAAAAGCAGAAGTGGCCTGTAGGATCTAATAATCCCGAATGCCTGGCGCATGAGGCCCCATGTGTTGCTGATTCGCCGCAAAAAGAGGAATACGAGAGTACTCATGGAAAACTCATTCGCCCTTGAACGCCAGCATCATACAGCGTGTAGCATGAGCTGGCTAGCCGGAAGAAACTCCTAATGCCGCCCTGATCGCCCCCGTAATCCCATCCGTCAACGCGTTCATCTTCTCTTCCGAGTCCGCTTCCACCATCACCCGCGCCAGCGCTTCCGTTCCTGAATAACGCACCACGATGCGGCCGTTGCCGTTTAGTTCGCGTTGAGCGGCATCGATGGCATCCTTCACCGGAGGAACCTGGTCGAACGGAACTTTTTCGCGGACGCGAATGTTCTGGATTCTTTGCGGAAAGACTTTCAGATCAGAGATCAGTTCCGCCAGCGGCCGCTCCGTCCGCGCCATTATTTCCATGACTCGCAATGCGGTCAGCAGCCCGTCACCAGTTGTGGCCTCGCCGTCACGAAAAATGATGTGCCCGGACTGCTCGCCTCCGAGTGTTGCGCCAGTCTTCATCATCTCTTCGAGCACGTACTTGTCGCCAACATTCGCCCGCAGCATGCGAATGGCGGAGCGGCTCAGTGCAATCTCCAGCCCCATGTTCGACATGGTGGTCGCCACAACCGTGGCACCCGAGAGCAGGCCCCGTAAGAGCATGTCGCGCGCTACGAGCAACAACACGCCATCCCCGTTTACCACGCGGCCGGAAGCATCGCTGAACAATGCGCGGTCGGCGTCGCCATCGAAGGTCACGCCCAAGTCGTATGCGCCGTTGGCTTCGCCGATCTTTTTCCCAACCGTCTCGGGATGCAGCGCGCCGCAGTTTGCGTTGATGTTCTTGCCATCTGGAGAAGAGTGAATAAATGTAGCCTGAATCCCACAGGCGCGGAATAAATCCGGTGCCTCCGCAGTCGCGGCCCCATTGGCACAGTCCACCAGCACTCGCAAACCGCTCAGGTCGCTCTGAACATTTTTTGCAAGCCACTCGATGTAATTAGCTCGAAGCGAATGCTCGCCTGGTAGCGTGGGCGCAGGTTTCGATTCGGGTTCCGTGTGAGCTTCCGGCCTCTGCAGTAACGAGAATATTTCCTTCTCGATCGCCAGCTCATGCGAATCCGGCAGCTTGAATCCATCACCCGAAAAAACTTTGATTCCATTGTCGGTCCACGGATTGTGCGAAGCCGAGATGACGACACCTGCGTCAAACTTTCGCGAGCGCGCGAGGTAGGCGACTCCGGGGGTCGTAATCACTCCGGCGCTGTGCGTTTCCACGTTGCAAGAACACAGTCCTAAGGCCACGCGGTCTGCAATCCGGCCACTGGACTCGCGCGTGTCCTGCCCAATCACCACACGCGCTTTCGGATTCGATCGCAGCAGGTCGTGACCCAGCGCCCTCCCGATGAGAAACGTGCTCTCCGCCGTGAGTGGGAACTCGCCCGCAACTCCGCGGATACCGTCAGTCCCAAAAAGCTGCCTGGTTTGAGAACTCATTCTGATTTTGTTTGTCCGGTGGGAACTGCGTTTTTTTCCATTGTAATGGTGATTCGCACTGGCTCAGACTCGACCACTTGAATTAGCGGATCAGAAACGTATGCATGGCGCATGACGGTGGTCCGGTCCATCACTCCGCTGATATCTATGGGGTCGGTGATTGCGCTGTCCACCGCTTCCGTCTCTCTCTTCGGACCCATGATTCTTACCATCCCCGGATCTGACTTTACTTGCCCAATCCCGTAGCCGCTGGCAAACGTGCCCACGACGCGCGGCTTGACCGGCACGCTGCGCGTGATTCTGGTATCGAATTCAAGATAAATCTGGCTGGGAACGATCTGCACCGGCTGAAGCTTATCGGGCAAGCTGACCTGGTTTGCGGTGAGATCGAACGTTCGCTGACCCGGCTTCAATCCGGTCAAATCAATTTCCATATGAACGTCAGAAGGCTGCAATCGGCGGACCAGTCGCTCTGGCCCGCGGACCCGGATCTGCGCCGAAGGAACATTTTCGGAGCTGATCTCGAGATCGTCGGGCATATTGCGAAACACGATGGCCACATTGACCGCAACTTCCGACGGCGGCTCGGTCGAAAGCGCCACCCACAAACCCGTTGCCAGCAGAAGCGAAATGATCTTCAGCCCGATATTGTGAAATACATGGCGGCGTATGAACTCGCGAAACTTCACCGCTCACCTCCGGGCTTGCCGTGCGAGTCGGATGCCCGCATGGGGATCTCATTCTCCGGCTCATCCAGCATGCCACCGCCGTTTGCGATCGACGTGGGCAGGGGCGTGGGCGGAACGTAGCGGCGCAGCAGTTTGCTCATGCGCTCACGAAGCTCATCGACCGTAAGATCGCGCTCCACAGTCCCGGCCACGGCAAGGCTTATGCTGCCGGTTTCTTCGGAAACGATGACGGCAATCGCATCCGTCTCTTCGGTGATGCCGATCCCCGCTCGGTGCCGGGTTCCAAGCTGAGTCGAGAGCACAGGGTTCATCGAAAGCGGCAAAAAACATGCGGCTGCCGCAACGCGGTCGCGTTGGATAATTACCGCTCCGTCATGAAGCGGAGCGCTGGGTCGGAGCTGCCATCACCACATCGTCGTACGCATCAGCGTCGCCGGCTCCCGGCCGCGCTAGAGTCAGCCTTCTACCCAAGCGTGCCAGCGCTTGCCGGATCTCGGGAGCGAAAATCACTACCAGGGCAAATACTGCGTAAGGAAGAATTCTGGAGATGAGCCAGTTCAGGGTTGCCAGTTCGCCGATCCGGGACAAATAAAACGCCAGAGCGACCACTGACACGCCTACCAAAATCAGCGCCGCGCGGGTGCCGCGGATCAGAGCCAGGAATTCATAAATGACAATGGCCACAAGTAGGATGTCGATGACCGAGATCATCGTGACATGCGGCCAAGCTCCGGCTTCATGAATCAATCGCGACCCCTTTCAAGACACGCTGCTCCCGGCAAATTGCAACTATATTGTAATGTAGGGCGGAAAGCGCTTTGGCAGACTGCCAAAAAAGTCTCGATTCTCACCTGGCGGGCCTTGGAGGCCCGCTGCTACACATTCTGGGTGTCGCGAAATTGAATAGGTCCGATGCTCAGTCGGGGAACAGCAGGTTCCTCCACTTCTCAGAATGAATCGCTTCGCTCATCATTCTGCTCCGGTCGGAATGACAGGGTTGGGGAGAGTCCAGCCCCGTGCCCACCAAGTTCGCGGAGGGCGGATGGCCATCGCTAAAGCCGAATCGGCACTCAGTGTTCCGCATCTGTTTCTTCGACCTTGGCAGTCAGCGTTCCGTGGGCCAGCTTTGCGGAAATCTTGTCTCCCTGGCTGACCTGGGTGGAGCTTGTGACTAACTTTCCAGTGGCGTCGAAAACCAAGGCATAGCCGCGCTCAAGAATGGCCACTGGAGAAAGCGCCTTCAACTGTTGCTGCAATTGTTCCAGACGAGATCTCTGTCTCAGCAAGACCGCTCGCATGGCCGCCGACACGTTCGCAGTGTGCGAGGCCAGGTCTCTGCGAATTCCTGCCAGCACACGCCGGGCATCGTAGTGTCGCACAGCAGCAGATGCGCGCTCCCAGCGGCGGCGATGCTGTTCGATCAACTTGCGCTCAGCTTTTTCCAGACGGAATCCGAGGTCGTCCGACTTTTGCTGGCGCTGGTTAATTCCATCCATCATGCGGGCGAAGGCGCCGTGCTGCGCGGCTTCGGTCAGTGCCTGCTTTGCCATCAGCAGCCGGTAGCGCATGGCGCGGGCAAGCCTCAGCCGCAGCGATTCGGCTTGATCTTCAATTTCCTGACGCGAGCGGATGACCAGCTCCGCCGCCGCCGATGGAGTTGGGGCGCGCAAGTCAGCAACAAAGTCAATGATCGTGAAATCGGTCTCGTGTCCTACAGCAGAGATGATCGGAATCTGCGAACTGAAAACCGTGCGGGCCAGGCCTTCGTGGTTAAACGCTGCCAGGTCTTCGGCTGAACCGCCGCCGCGCGCCACGATGATGACGTCCACATTCTTCGCGCGATTAAAGTACCGGATGCCGGCACTGACCTCGGTGGCAGCGCTTTCTCCCTGCACCTGCGCGGGAAAAATCAGTACGTTCGCCGAATGATGCCGGCGGCGCAGAATGTTGAGAATGTCGCGGAGCGCGGCGCCCTGCGGCGAGGTAACAATTCCAATTGCTCGTGGCAGCGCCGGAGTCGGCTTCTTGGCCGCAGAATCGAACAGGCCTTCCGCTTCGAGTTTGGCCTTGAGCTGTTCAAAGGCGATCTGCAATGCGCCGGCGCCTTTCGGTTCCAAATATTCCGCCGAAAGCTGCAACTCGCCGCGTCCTTCAAAGATTGTGACTCTTCCGCGCAGCACAACAAGGAAATTAGATATTTCGCCTTCCACCCAGATGTCGCTGTACTCACGTTCCAAATGGGTGCGCGCGGCGGCCACCAGGTCGCGTACCACCCAAACCCGGCGGTCCGGGGCCCTGAAACTGAACCCAAGTTGATCGGCAAAGGCCACTGTCAGGAGTTTACCGAAAATCCAGTTCGCCGCGGATTACGCGGATGGTCGCGGATTTTTTTGGGTCCTTATCGTCGAAGCATCGGAGCCGGGAAAAGGGCTCAGACAAGGGTCGTTTTATCCGCGTGAATCCGCGAAATCTGTGGCTGCTTTTAGTTTTGCGAGAGATTAACCGGCATTTGCAGGATTTTGCCGCGGTTCTCAGGTTTAATACCGCCCATCTTCTGGTCAGACAGGAGTTTGCCGACCATTCGCAAGGCTTCCACTTCTTCTTGCAGGCTCTGCAGTTCGGCTTCTTTCCGGCGAAGCACTTCCAGTGGATCTCGCATGGCTCTCCCGTAAAGACGCGTATCCCACCGCGCCTTTAAGACATTGCAGGCAACGTCTCCATTCAGCACTGTACGGGGCGGATGGCGGGGTGAAAACGTCACCGGAGTACAGTGCCAGTAACCCGGAATTCAGTGTCCTAGATGGTACGGATGCCCTTTCAGAATAGTGAACGCCCGATACACCTGCTCTAGCAGAACAACGCGCGCCAGCTCATGCGGCAGGGTCATTTTGCCAAGGGACAACACCAAGTCAGCCTGAGTGCGAAGGCTGTCAGTGAAGCCGTCCGCTCCCCCGATGGCGAATATAAGCGGCAGCGGGTTGCGCTCCTGATGCTTACGAAGGTAGTCTGCGAGGTCTTCCGACGACCTTTGTTTTCCGTGGGAGTCGAGCGCAACGAGGCAGCGGCGCGGGCTTCCAGGGGCCCGTCCGCACAGCTTTAACAGCGCGGCTTCATCCTTGAGGGAAGTGCCTTCGACCTCGGCGTATTGCCGCAGGCGTTTCAGGTATTCATCTGTAAGGGACTGGATGGCAGCATTCTTCGTTTTGCCGATCCATGCGATGGTGAGTTTCACTGTTTCGCGAGGTGCCTGCGAAAGATTTTAACCGCCAAGGTCGCAAAGAAAATCCGCAAAGCTCACTAAGAAGATCTTGCCTTGGGTTTTCTTTCGCAGAGAGGCTGCTTGCAACGTCTCTCTCGGCCCAGGCAGTCTGCTCGCGCAGGCAAGACGTAGCAAGCTACGTCTCTACAATGTTGCAAAATTCTTTGCTCTTAAGCGCGCTTCTTGACGGTTGATCGAGGGGCCGCACGCCTTCGAGGCTTCGCGACCAACTGCGCCGGCTCCAGCTTCTTTGCTGACTTCCAGAGCCGCTCTAGATCGTAGTACTTCCTCGCAGTCTCAGAAAAAACATGGACCACGAAATCCACATAGTCGAGCAGCACCCACTCGGCTTGCCTATGTCCTTCAATATTGTTGGGATAGATCCCGGCCCGCTTCAGGCGTAGCTCGACCTCATCCGAGATAGCCTGGATTTGCCGTGGGTTGGCCCCGCTACAGATGACAAAGTAATCGGTGAACGCTCCCGATCCTTGTTCCAGCTCGAGGACCGTAAGCTCTTCAGCTTTTTTCTCATGGCAGGCGGCGATGGCTTCGGAGACTTGCTTCTTCAAATCGTTTTTTTTCATTCGGTAAGGCATCGGCGGCGTTGATTGTGGAGCAACGGGCGTCCTCGCCCGTCCACTAAAAGCTCGCCGCTGCTAATTCAAGCATACAACCCTTGTTTCTTTATGTATTCTTCCACACTTTCAGGAACGAATCTTTTTATTGGCCGCTTGGCTCGCACGGCGCTGCGGATCTCCGTGGCCGAAATCTTTTGGTTCACATCGTCGAGCAAGTGCAGCGTAACTCCGGCGAGCACCAGGTCTCCTTTGGCGGGCTGCTTGGCAAAAGGCTTTGTGACCTCCTCCCGCGGACGAAACTTTTCCGGCAGCGCAATGGCAACGTCGGCAAGCGAATATCCGGGGCGGCTGGCGATAATAAATTCACACTCTGCAAACAGCGCTTCCGCTTCACGCCATTTCGCAATGTCTTTGAAGGCGTCAATGCCAATCAGGAAAAACAGGCGGTCGCTTTTCTTCAGCGCCTGCTTCAGATTGCGGATCGTGTCAATGCTGTAGTTCGGAGCCGATGCGACACTCGCCCGAGCGTTCTTCTTGTCGTGAAGAACGAATTCTCCAGGCGCTTCCAGTAGCGATGCCACGAATGCTTTCTCTCCCTGCGTGGCCAACGCTGTCATAGCATAACGATGAAAATACGACGCTACAGGCTGCGAAGTCTTATGCGGGGGAAAGTTCGTCGGAACAAAGCAAATTCGGCCCAAATCGCATCTTTGCCGTGCCGCCACGGCGAGCGCCAAGTGCCCTTTGTGAATGGGATCGAAGGTGCCGCCGAAGAGACCGATATTCATGACGCGTCGTTGGTCGTTCGTCGTTGGTCGTTGGCAAAAACATTGGTTGAGATGCTGGCCTCATCCAACTGGCTCCGCCTCACTTCCTCAACTTTCTCGGCCATCGCATACTTCAGTTTTTCGATTCCTTCCCCGGTGACAGCAGAGACCGCAAACAACTCAAGGTGATGAGATTTTGCATGTCGCTTTAGTTTTGTGAGTTTGCTCTTATTCGCCACGTCGCACTTGGACGCTACCAGAATCATTGGCTTGCCTTCCAGTCCGGCGCCAAAGCTGCCCAGTTCGCCCATGATCACTTCGAAATCCTTCACCGGATCAGGGCGTCCGCTGCCGTCGGAAACATCCACCAGATGCACCAGCAAGCGCGTGCGCTCAATGTGCCGCAAGAATTGGGTTCCCAGACCCGCGCCTTGATGCGCGCCTTCGATCAAGCCCGGAATATCGGCCACCACAAAACTTCTCTCATGAGGCGCATCGCCGACGGCGACAACTCCGAGATTTGGCTCGAGCGTGGTAAAAGGATAATCCGCAATTTTTGGCCGCGCCGCTGAAATGCGCGCAATCAACGTAGACTTGCCCACATTCGGATACCCCACCAGACCCACATCGGCGAGCAACTTCAGTTCGAGCCGCAGTGTGCGCTCTTCTCCAGGACGTCCATCCTCGTGCTCGCGCGGCGCCTGATGGACGGACGTTGCAAACCGGGCATTTCCGCGGCCGCCGCGGCCGCCGCTCGCAATAACAATACGGTCATCAGGGTGCGAGAAATCATGAACTTTCTCGCGGGAATCGGCGTCGTAAACTATGGTTCCGACCGGAACCTTCAGCAGAACGTCTTCGCCTTCGCGCCCGGTCTTGTTCGAGCCTTCGCCATGGCGTCCACGCTGGGCTTTGTATTCGGGATTGAAACGAAAATGGACCAGGGTATTATGGCGCTCGCTGGATTCCATAATGACGTCGCCACCCTTGCCGCCGTCGCCGCCAGAGGGCCCGCCACGCGGAACAAACTTCTCGCGACGAAAGGCGAGGCAACCGTTGCCGCCGTCGCCGGCTTTGATGCGAATTGTGGCTTCATCAATGAACATAAAAATTAGCCGTCAGTAGCTATTGGCCAACTTGCTTCGACCCAGCGTGAAACGCTGCTTACGATGGAAGCTTGTATCCGAGCAAAGGAGAAATTCCTTGTTCGTGAGGGATGCTCACATCGCGAACCTACTAATCCAATTCAAGCACAAAAATGCTCCGGTTTGCAGCCGGAGCAATCCCGCATTTGTGTTTTTGCTGATAGCTGACGACTGATCACTGACAGCTGATTTACTTCGCTTCCAATGGTTCAATCAGTACAAACTTACCCATCTGACCGCGGTCTTTGAACACGATCCGGCCGCTGATCTTGGCGAACAGAGTGTCGTCCTTGCCGCGGCCAACGTTCAACCCAGGCTTCACGCGGGTGCCGCGCTGCCGGACAATGATGGTGCCGCCGGGGACGATCTGGCCGCCGAATGCCTTAAATCCTAGCCGCTGCGCGTTCGAATCGCGTCCGTTGCGTGAACTGCCTAATCCTTTTTTGTGTGCCATGAAATCAGCTCCTAGCCGTTAGCTTCTAGCTCTTAGCTTAAAGCTGTCAGCTCTCAGCCATCAGCTTTCAGCAAAATCAAAATCTCAATCTTGACATCACGAATCTCGAACTTAAGTAAAATCTGTCATCCCGAGCGAAGCTGATCTGTGAGCTTGCGAACAGATGCAGCGCAGTCGAGGGACCTGCTGTTATTTCTTTTTAGGTGAACTCTTCTTCGCCGTGGTCTTCTTAGTCACAGCTTTCTTCTTGGCAGCGGGCTTTGCCGATTTCGCTTCCGCCTTCGGCTCGGCCGCTTCCTTTTTCGGCTTCGGTTCTTTCTTCGGCAGATCAGGCGCGGCGAATTTCTGTCCGTTGAATGCGATCTCGGTAATCCGCACCGAACTGAACGGTTGCCGATGTCCGGCGATCTTCTTGTATTGCTTTTTGCGCTTGTAGTGGAACACCAGGATTTTCTTGGCGCGGTCGTCGCCGAGCACTTGACCCGTCACCAGCGCGCCCGACTCCGGACGCACTATCTCCCCAGCGTTGGCTGACACTGCCAAGACGTCGCCAAACTCGACTTTGCCGTCTTGGTCGCCCGCCTGGGTTTCCAGGCGGACTACATCTCCGGGCGCGACTCGGTATTGCTTTCCACCAGCGCGAATGACCGCGTACATAGGCTATATCTCCGTTAAGTCCAGGCCACACATTGGTGTGAAGCAGGCTATCTTGCCCGCCCAGCCGAAGGACATCTTCTAATCTTGTGCGCTTGCTGTTTCCCGCGCCGGTGCTTTCGGCAACGATTGCGGACGGCCCTAACTCCGGGGTCCCCGCGCATTACGGAACGGGGTGGAAGAACGGGGCCGCAAGTACAGGCAAACTCAACTATCTTAACGTCATGGGCGGAGTGCGGTCAAACCCTCTTTCAGCTCGGTAGTGTCCTAATTTGGTTAATGCAAGGGCTTTGCGTGCTCGCCAGCTTCCTTAGCGACGCTTTTTACTTATCAAGAGAAGTCAAAGACTTTAACCGCAAAGTACGCAGAGAAAATCCGCGAAGCTTACAGAGAAAATCAAATTGGGACACTACCTTCAACTCTTAAACCAGTTTTACTCTCTCAGCACAGCTTCTGTCACCGCGACTGCGGCCGCCAAGGCTTTTCCCTCTTGGTCAACCTGCGGATCGTACGAAGCGATCCCCAGCGCGGCGATTCGGGCGTGAGTTTTGACTTCCTTGATCGCTTGAATCAGGACTTCCAGACTAATTCCGTTTGGCGGTGTCCATTGATTGGACGTGGCCACACCCGGATCAAGGACATCCAGGTCAACATGCACATAGACCTGCTTGATTTCTTCAGACGGTGAAGAAAGATGTTTCCTCAATTGTTCAACGGTCGCCATTTGCCGCACGCCGGCGGTTTCAAGCAGAGTACGTTCTGCGGCCTCCAAGTCACGCGCGCCAAAGAGCACAATACGATTGCCATGAATCGGGAAAAATCCGGGCACGCTCTTCGCCAGGGTGTGCCAGGCGCGTCC
>WNFI01056542.1_pt1 | contig 10323 bp, 10 predicted proteins | sample 5400471 | NCBI WGS metagenome assembly WNFI01 (sample SAMN13153348, study PRJNA577476) | soil metagenome | isolation source: 100 cm saprolite on Douglas fir-dominated hillslope | place: USA:California | collected 2013-09-17 | reverse complement strand
CAGCTTCACGCTGGTGCGCGACGTCATCCGGGTGGTGTCGGTGGACTCGAAGCTCTTCGACCGGAGGCTCGGCTACGTCAAGATCAAGAACTTCCAGGATCGCACAGACGCGTACTTGCGCAAGGCGCTCGACGGCATGCGCGGCGAGGCGGGCGGGCAATTGAGCGGATTGGTGCTCGACCTGCGCCACAATCCCGGGGGGCTGCTCGACCAGGCGGTGAAAGTGGCCGACCGCTTCCTCGACGGCGGCGTCATCGTCACCACCAAGGGCCGCAGCGGCAAGCACGTGGAGGTGGAGCGCGCGCATCCCAAGGACACCGAGCCTCGCTACCCGATGGTGGTGCTGGTGGACGGCGGGACGGCGAGCGCCTCGGAGATCGTCGCCGGCGCCCTGCAAGATTCGGGGCGCGCGGTGATCGTCGGCACGCAAACCTTCGGCAAGGGCAGCGTGCAGACCGTCATCGAGCTGGAGGACGGCTCGGGTCTGAAGCTGACCATCGCGCGCTACTACACGCCCTCGGGGCGGAGCATCCAGGAGCGCGGCATCACGCCGGACGTGTGGGTGAAGGCGAGCGCCAGCGACGACGATCCGCCGCGCGAGCAGAGCCTGCCCGGGCACTTCAAGGGCGAGGAAGGGCAGCTGCGGCCGACCGCCGTGGTGAAGCCGCCACAGCCGCAGCCGCAGAGCGCCGACGATCCGCGCGACGACGTGCAGCTCAAGGTGGCGCTCGACACGCTGCGGACCTGGGCGGTGTTCAAGCAGTCGCTGCCGCCCGCTTCGATCACGACCGCGCATCCTTGACCACGCGTCATTCTGAGTTGAGCCGCTCTGCCTTCGATGAGAGGCTCCTCGATCCGGCGCCTTTGGCGCCTCCACCAGGGTGGAGCTCGCTCAGTCGCCGGGCGCCCTGCGGGCCCCCGCGACACAAGCCCCCTGGAGCCCCCAACAGTTGACGCGGTCCTCAAGTGAGCGCTGGGGTTAGACTCGGCGGCCAGGAGGGCGCGAAAAAGCTTGCTGGGGCTTCTCGAGACTGCCGCCTTCGTGGTGATGCGGCGTGAGGAATTGCAGCAGGCTGCGCAGGCGACGGCGCCGGAGCTTTCCATCTCGATTCCGCCGGGGATGTTGGATGCCCTGGTGGCGGCGGAGATGGCGAGGCCGCAGGCGCGGGCGGCGCTGCAGGCCCATTACTGCGTGAACATGCCGGGCATGCTGCGCGACCAGCTCCTCAAGAGGGCGGGCGCGGAGGCGCGGCTGTTCGGGCATCGCATCGAGCTTGGGCACATGCCGCGGCTGCGCGAAGGACTGCACCGGCTCTTCGCGCTGGTGTCGCGCTGCGGGCTCTCTTGCGCGCGGGTGCTCGGCGCGGCGACGCCCGAGGAGCTGGTCGAGTCGCGCACGCTGGGCCAGGTCTACGCGCGCTGTCACTTCGGCAGCTCGATGCCGATGCTCTACGCCTATCCCGGCGACCTGACCGAGGAGCGCGATCCGCGCGCGTTCATCGAGTCGCGCTACGTCGGTCCGCTGGTGCACGAGCTCTCGCACTTCCACGCGGCCGAGCCGCCCGCGCCGGCCAACCTGCACGAGGCGCTGGCCGCGTTCATCGGCAGCGAGGCATGGCCGCCGCAGCTGTGGCCCGACCCGGGCGCGGAGGACGCGCTGCCTGGAGGCGCGTACTTCGCCGCGGTGGGCGGTTTCCTGGCGCGTGCGCTCGGCATCGAGGGCGCCCTGCGCGTGCAGGCCGGCGAGCTGGACTTGCGCGACGCGCTGGGCGCTCGCTGCGCGGAGGCGCTGCGGCTCTACGGCTTCCTTCCCTTCCTGGAGACGGGCGCGCCGCATCTGCTCTCGGACGCGTTCCAGCCGGGGCGCTGGTGGAAGCTGATCGACCTGCATCGCGACGAGGCGCTGGCGAATGAGTTCGCGCGCCGGCACGTCGAACCGCTGCTCGCGGGCGGGCGCGCGTCGCAGGGCGAGTGGAACGATGCGCTCGATGCCTTGAGCTGGCGCGAGCTACCCGCGTGGCGCGACCAACCGTCCGAGATGGACCGCAATCTTGCCACCCGCGCCGAGCGGGCGCTGCAAGTGCGTGCAGAGCGCAGCGGGCTCACCTTCCGCGCGGTGCGGCGCGAGTGCTCGCTCGAGCTGGACAAGGAGCGCTGCGAACTGCACGCTCCCTGGCCCGGCCCCGACGCCGTCGGCGCGCCTGCCGTTCACCCGTACCCGCCGCCGCTCTGCAGGGAGTAGAATCGCGGCGTGGCGCGACTCTTCCTCATCAACCCGCCCACCGACGAGACGGTGCGCTCGCCGCTCTTGTCCTTCATGTACCTGGGGGCGGCGCTGCGCCGGGCCGGGCACGAGGTGGCGCTGCTCGACTGCAGCGCGCCGTTCGCGCCCAAGGAGCTCGCCGAGATCGTCGAGCGCGCGCCGCTCGAGCAGGGCTTCGACTTCTCGGTTTCCGGCGAGGGCGAGGAGACGCTGGCCGAGCTGTGCGACGCGCTCGACGGCAAGCGCGACCTGCATTCGGTGCGTTCGCTCGCCTTCAAGGGAGGGCTCAACCCGCCGCGCGGCTTCCTCCTCGATCTCGACGCGCTCGCCTCGCCGCTCGACGCGCTCGATCTCTTCGACCCGCGCTGGTACGGAGCGACGAAGACCGTCCCTCCCTCCGGCCTGCTCGCCTCGCGCGGCTGCCCCGCTGCCTGCACCTTCTGCAGCAACAACGTCACCGGCCGCCGCTTCCGCTACCGCAGCGCCGCCGCCATCGCGCGCGAGATCCGCGAGCTGGCCGCGCGCACCGACTTCGTCGCCTTCTCCTTCTTCGACGATTCGTTCGCGGTGGGCCGGCGGCGCATGCTCGAGCTCTGCGACGCGCTCGCCGGACTCCAGATCAGCTGGACCTGCACCGCGCACCCCGCGCATCTCGACCGCGACATCCTGCGGCGCATGAAGCAGGCCGGCTGCGGCGGGGTCGACATCGGGATGGAGAGCGGCGATCCGCAGATGCTCCTGCGCATCGGCAAGGGCGTCACCGTGGAGCGCGTGCTGGAGGTGCTGGGCTGGGCCAAGGAGCTGGGCCTGCACTGCATGTTGAATCTGATGTTCGGCTGGCCCGACGAGACGCTGGCCGAGCTGCAGACCACGGTGGACTTCATCGAGAAGGCCGCGCCGCTGGCCGCGGCCTTCAACGCGCGCGGCGTCCTGGTGCCGTATCCCGGGACGCAGATCTACGACGAGCACCGGGCCCGCTTCGGCTTCAGCGAATGGTGGCTGCGCGAGGAGCCGTTGCGGTACCGGCCGTTCCCGTCCTCCTGGTCGCTTCCGGAGGTGAAGCGCGCCTACGCCGACGACGTCGCGCTGGAGCGGAACTTCTTCCGGCTCTCGCCGGCGCACCTCGAGCTGATCTGCGAGGGACTGCGGCGCAAGACCGAAGCGACCTACCGCAAGCTGCAAGCGCCGGCGGCGCCGGGCTGGGAACCTCGCCTCGCCGCCGCCGGAGCCCGCTGAAAGCTTCGGATCAACCACGGAGCGCACCGAGCGCACAGAGATCCTTTTCAAAGAAAAACTCCGTGCGCTTCGTGCGCTCCGTGGTTGATCTGTTCTGCGCAACGCGACGCGGTATGGTCGGATGTTCCGTTTGACAAGCGGGCGGGCGTCGCATAAGAGTCGCGCGCCGATCCGGGCTCAGGCCCCGGAAAATTATTGGAGTTTCTGGGTGGAGAGTCGATGACCTGGGTGGAGGTTTTTTTTCTAGCGACCTACTTCCTGGTCCTGCTCATCCTGTCCGTCTACGGCTCGCACCGGTACGTGATGGCGTACCTCTATTACAAGTACAAGGGCAACCGGCCCGCGCCGCACTCGAAGTTCGACCGGCTTCCGCGCGTCACCATCCAGCTGCCCATCTTCAACGAGATGTACGTGGTCGAGCGGCTCATCGACGCGGTGGCGCGCATCGAGTACTCGCGCGACCGGCTGGAGGTGCAGGTCCTCGACGACTCCACCGACGAGACGCAGGCTGGTGGCGGTGTTCGACGCCGACTTAGTGCCGGCGCCCGATTTCCTCCTCCGCTCGGTGCACCATTTCACCGACGCGCGCGTCGGCATGGTGCAGGTGCGCTGGGACCACCTCAACCGCGACTACAGCCACCTGACCCAGGCGCAGGCCATCTTCCTCGACGGGCACTTCGTCATCGAGCACACCGCGCGCAACCGCAGCGGCCGCTTCTTCAACTTCAACGGCACCGCCGGCGTCTGGCGGCGGGCCACCATCTTGGACGCGGGCGGCTGGCAGCACGACACGCTCACCGAGGATCTCGATCTCTCCTACCGCGCCCAGCTGCGCGGCTGGCGGTTCGTCTATCTGCAGGACGTGGTCTCGCCGGCCGAGGTGCCGGTGGAGATGAACGCCTTCAAGACGCAGCAGCACCGCTGGGCCAAGGGCAGCATCCAGACCGCGCGCAAGCTCCTGCCGCGCATCCTCAAGTCCGACCTGCCGCGCGAGGTCAAGGTGGAGGCCTTCTTCCACCTCACCGCGAACCTCACCTATCCGCTGATGATCCTGCTCACGGTCCTGATGCCGGTGAGCATGGTCATCCGCTTCAAGCACGGCTGGTACGAAGTGCTGATGCTCGATCTGCCGTTCTTCTGGACGGCGACCATGAGCGTGGTGATGTTCTACGTCGCCAGCCAGCGCGAGATCGGCATGCCGCTCTGGCAGCGCATCAAGTACCTGCCCTTCATCATGGCGCTCGGCATCGGGATGTGCGTCAACCAGTCGAAGGCGGTGATCGAGGCGCTGGTCGGGTACGAGACGGGATTCGCGCGCACGCCCAAGACGGGGATGAAAGGCCGCGACCGCAGCTGGTTCAAGCTGCGCTACCGCACGCTCACGACCGCGCAGCCGCTGCTCGAGCTGGCGCTGGGCGCGTACCTGACCAGCGCCATCTGGTTCGCGCTCGACAAGGGCGTGTACTTCTCGCTGCCGTTCCTGCTGCTGTTCCAGTGGGGGTTCTTCTACGTCGGGCTGGTCTCGCTGCTGCAGGGGCGCCTGGCATCGCTCTGGCGGTGGCTGCGGCGGCCGGCGGAGGGGCCGGCGGCGGCCCTGGAGTAGCGCGCGAGGATTTCTACATGTACTAAAGGGGCTCGCTTGCCCCACCCATCTGCGATTTTATCTCGAATCCGCGCGCGGCGGCATCGGCCATGAAAGCGATGGTGCTCTGCGCCGGCTTCGGCACGCGCCTGCGCCCCCTCACCGACAAGGTCCCCAAGCCCCTGATCCCGCTCTGCGGAGTCCCGCTGCTCCGCTTCATCTTCGCGCTCCTCAAGAAGGCCGGCATCCGCGAGATCGTCATCAACACGCACCACCTCGCCGCCGAGATGGAGCGGGGCGCGGTGCGCATCGCCGCCGAGCTGCAGCTCGACCTCCACGTCTCCCGCGAGGCGAAGCACATCCTCGGCACCGGCGGCGGCGTGCGGCGCGCCCAGCACATGCTCGGGGAGGGCACGCTCCTGCTCCTCAACGGCGACATGATCTTCGACTTCGACCTGCCGGCCGCGCTGGAGGCGCACCGCAAGGCGCGCGCGGTGGCCACCATGGTGCTCGCGCCGTATCCGAGGGGCGCCACTTACGGTGCGGTGGAAGTCGACGCGGAGCTGAACGTGCGCCGCGTCGCCGGCCGCGGCGCGCCCGCCGAGCTGGGCCTCACCAAGATGCACTTCACCGGCGTGCACCTGCTCGAGCCGGAGGCGCTCGCGCGCCTGCCGCCCGAGGGCGAGAGCGACATCAACCGCACCGCCTACGTGCGCCTCATCCACGACGGCGCCAAGGTGCTCGGCTACTCCCAGAACGGCTACTGGGGCGACCTGGGCGCGCCCCGCTCGCTGCTCCAGGCCCACCTCGACGTGCTCGAGGGGCGCGTCCCGCTGCAGCGCTTCCGTCCCGACGCCGACCCGTTCGCGGGGCTGGTCGAGCGCGCTCCCGGAGTGTACGTGCACCCGGGCGCGCGCATCGAGGCGCCGCTGCAGGCGCCGGCGCTGATCCGCGCGGGGGTCCAGGTGGCGGCGGGAGCGCGCCTGGGGCCCGGAGTCGTGCTGGGCGAGAACGTCCGTATCGACGCGGGCGCGACGGTGGAGCGCGCCGTGGTCTGGGACTCCACGCACGTCGCGCCGGGCGAGCGCGTGGTCGACCAGCTCGCCGCACCCGGCATCCGCGTGGACGCGTAAGCGCAAACAACCAAAGCAAAAGCGCGGTGTGCGGTTGCAGTTCGCTCTAGCTCGTCACTCCCACCGGGCACGAGACGCCCGTGCCGCCCAGGCCGCAGTACCCGCCCGGGTTCTTCGCCAGGTACTGCTGGTGGTAGTCCTCGGCGTAGTAGAAGGGCGGCTCGTCCGCGATCTCCGTCGTGATGCGGCCGTGGCCGGCCTTGTCCAGCTCGCGCTGGTAGGCCGCGCGCGACGCCTCCGCGGCGGCCTTCTGCGCGGCGTTCACGGGATAGATCGCGCTGCGGTACTGCGTGCCCACGTCGGCGCCCTGGCGCATTCCCTGCGTCGGGTCGTGGCTTTCCCAGAAGACGCGCAGCAGCTGCTCGTACGAGATGCGCTTCGGGTCGTAGATCACCAACACCGCCTCGGTGTGGCCGGTGAGGCCCGAGCAGACGTCGCGGTAGTTGGGGTTCTTGGTGATGCCGCCCGCGTAGCCCACCGCGGTCGAGTAGACTCCGTCGAGCTGCCAGAACTTGCGCTCGGCCCCCCAGAAGCAGCCCAGGCCGAAGAGCGCGCGCTCGTGTCCCTCGGGGAACGGCCCGGCCATCGGCGTGCCCAGCACGACGTGGCGCTGCGGGACGCGCATCGGCTCGGGGTGATCGGGGAGCGCTTCGGCGGGCGTCGGCATTCGGAAGGAACCCATGGGCGGATTGTGCGTGCCGGGCGCGCCGCGCGCAATCGTCTCAGCGCGGAGCGGGGGAAGGCCAGGCGCCGCACTATGCAGGCTGGTACTGGGCCAGGATCACGGTGACGTTGTCGACGCCCCCGTTGGCGTTGGCGGTGTCGATCAGCTTCTTCGCCGCCGTTTCCAGATTCGTCGCGTTCTTGGCGATGATCGCCTGCATCACGTCGTCGCTGACCATGCCCGACAAGCCGTCGGAGCAGAGCAGGAAGATGTCGCCGGGCTGCGGCTGGTAGACGTTGATCTCCACGTCCACCACCTTCTGCTGCCCGAGCGCTCTGAGAATGATGTTCTTCTGCGGGAAGTTCTTCGCCTCCTCCTGCGTGATCTTGCCCATGCGCAGGTATTCCTCGACCAGCGAGTGGTCGATGGTGATGCGCTGCAGCTGCCCGCTGCGGAAGAGGTAGACGCGGCTGTCGCCCACGTGCGCCACCAGCGCGCGTGCTCCCGCGCCGTTGCGCTCGGTGAAGTGGACCATCACCGCGGTGGTGCCCATGTTCTTCTTGGCGCCGTCCTGCTCGCTGGCCTCGATGATGCGGGCGTTGGCCAGCTTGATGGCGGTGACGGCGCGGTTCTCGTCGTAGCTGCGCTCGCGGTCGCCCTTGAAGGGCCAGGTGGCGTCTTCGTCCTTGCCGGTGAAGTCGAAGAACTCGCGCACCTCGTTGGCGGCGATGGAGCTGGCCACTTCTCCGGCCGCGTGACCGCCCATTCCGTCGAAGACAGCGAAGACGTTCTGCTCGGGGAAGACGAGCAGGTTATCCTCGTTGTTGTCGCGCTTCATGCCGACGTCGGACTTCGCTGCGTGATGAATTTGCATGGGCTCGGCTGAGAAGAATGCGAGTTTCGAGGCTAGCAAAGCAGCGGAAGCCCGGTCAATGCAGGACTGAACTGCAAACCGCGACGGCGCGAGGGGCGGCGCGAGTAAAAAATGCAAGGCTGCTTCGCGTTCATGGCGCCTCCGCGGTGCGCAGTCGCTTTGCCGCGAGGCCTCATGGGATCAAGTCGAGGAAATCTCCTGCGCGCGTGTCGGTGCGGCGCAGGGTGCCGGCCGGCAGCTCGACCACCATCGCGGCGGACGGGTAGATGCGCGTCGCGCGCCAGGGGTGCATCTCCTCGACGGCGCGGACCACCTTGCCGTCGCGCTGGAGGAAGACGGCGTCGATGGGGAACTTCATGAAGAAGGTGTGGATGGAAGTGCAGGGCTCGATGCGCAGCGCTTCTCCTTCGGGAAGACCGCTGCGCCCGAGCAAGCCGCGCAGGCGAGCGGAGAGGGTGGCGGCGCTCTCGACCCGCCCGGCCAGCACTGCGCCGTTGCGGCGGTTGAGCAGCTTCACATGCGCACCAGCGACACGCGCGGCCCCAGCCCCACCGTCAGTTGACCGGTGGACGAAGTATAAATCTCACCATCGAGCAGCCATTGCAGCGGCGCGCGCGCCGACAACTCGAGCTTTTCCCCCACGCCTTCGAGGAGGCGGTCGCGGCGCGCCTGGCAGCCGAGGACGAGGCGCGGCATTTCCAGCGCGAACTGGCGCGGGCCGGCGGTGAGCCCCAGCGCCTGGAACGCGCCGGGCTGCTCGGTGGCGCGACGGAAAGGCCGCAGGCCCAGGCCCGCCTCCGCCACCGTCGAGCAGACCAGCCCGTAGATGGGCACCCGCGGCCACTCCTCCCCGTCGAGGCGGACGCGCAGATCCATCGGCGCGTAGAGCTGCCGAGCAAAGGGACCGGCGATGAGCGACGAGCCGAAGGCGCGCAAGAGGAGCCGCAGGCTGTTCCAGGGCCGGCCGCCGCCGGCGGCGTAGATGGCCTCGATGAACCGCACCGGCAGCCCGACTCCGAAGCGAAATCCGCAGCGAGACTCCACCCGCAGCGTGTCGCGCTGCTCCACCGAAAGCTCGTTTCCCGAGGCGAGCGCGTCGACCAGGCGCTTGAGCCGGTCCTCCGCGTCGCCCTTGCCTCCTAGCGGCGCGAGCGAGTCGTAGGCGCCTCCGCCGAGCAGCGCCAGCGGCGGGAGCTGGCCGTCCATCGCCTGCGCCAGCGCGGTGACCGTGTGGGTGACGGTGCCGTCGCCGCCGGCGATGGCGAGCACCCGCGGCCGCTCCGCGGCGATCTGCCGGGCAGCCAAGGCCAGCTCCTCGGCGCCCCGCGTCTCGAAGAGCGGCGCGCCCGGTGCCGCCTTGCGCAGCTGCTGCGCCGCGAGCGGCCACTCGCGGTTGCGGCGCGCGTTGGGATTGGCGATGATCGCGATCCCCGCCATGCCGGATGCGAATACCGTGTTTCTCGGACCGGCGCATCTGAACGTGGTGCTGGTCGAGCCGAAGATCCCGCCCAACACCGGCAACGTCGCGCGCCTCTGCGCTGTGACGGGCTCGCGGCTTCACCTGGTCGCGCCGCTCGGCTTTCGCATCGACGACAAGGACCTGCGCCGCGCCGGGCTCGACTACTGGGACAAGGTCTTCGCCGCCCTCTGGGGCTCGTTCGACGAGCTGCTGGCGGCCGAGAAGCCGGCGATCGACCGCCTGCACCTCTTCACCGGCCGCGCCGAAACGCCGCTCTGGGAGGCGCGCTTTCGCGCCGGAGACTTCCTCGTGCTCGGCGACGAGGTGAACGGCCTTCCCCCGGAGCTGCTGGACAGGTTCGCGGAGCGCCGCGTGCGCGTGCCGATGATCGAGAATCCTTCGGCCCGCAGCTTGAACCTCTCCACCTGCGCCGGTATCGCGGTCTACGAAGCGCTCCGACAAATTCTCACGGCCCAGAACCTGCTCGAACCGGGGTAGGATGCGCCGCGTGGATACCTTCGAGCTCCTGCCCTCTCTGGCGCAAGGGGAGCTTGCGGACACGAGCACGCCGGAGCTGGTGGCCGCAGTGTTCCGCTCGCGGGCCAGCGGGACGCTCTGGCTGGAGACCGAGAGCGCGGAGATCCGCATCTTCTTCCGCACCGGAGACATGTGCGGCAACGGGCCCTTCGAGGGCTTCCAGACGCTGGCGCACGTGCTGCTCGCCAACGACTGGGTGGCGGCGCTCGACATCGACGCCAGCCGCGACGAGGCCGTCTCGACCAAGCGCCGTCACGGAGAAGTGCTGGTGAAGAAGGGCCTGCTCACGCCGGAGCAGCTGCGCGCCGCCCTGGTCGCGCAGCACATCACCAACCTCGCTCTCGTGCTCGGGCTGACGCAGGGAAGGTACGACTGGCGCGGCTCGGAGCCGCCTCCGCCCTGGGCGCGCGAAGTGGCGGTCGATCCGGTCTCCTGCCTGGTGGACGCGCTCGAGAGCGACAAGCACGCGCCTCGGCGCAAGAAAGTGATCGACTGGCTGGGCAGGCACGCGGCGCGCCTCTCGATCGACTGGCCCGAGCTGCAGGGCCGCATCGAGCTGGCGCCGCTCGACCGGC
>WNFI01710819.1_pt1 | contig 10325 bp, 13 predicted proteins | sample 5400471 | NCBI WGS metagenome assembly WNFI01 (sample SAMN13153348, study PRJNA577476) | soil metagenome | isolation source: 100 cm saprolite on Douglas fir-dominated hillslope | place: USA:California | collected 2013-09-17 | reverse complement strand
ACTCTGACCATGCGAGAACCATGCAAATAAGGAGAGATTGTTCCAGTATGAGCGCACTATCGCGTGATTTCGTTGGAGATTCAACAGAAACAAGACTTACGAATCCGGTCAGGCGTGAAAATGAAATTGGGAATGGCGTGGTGATGTCCTGAATAGAATGATGGACTTAGTAAGGCGCTGTGAGGCGGATAACGTGTTGATAGGAGACACAACACCGTACTTCATCAGCAACCTGTGATGGTACGCCCGTATCCCATGTTGCTTGACGGTCAATCTGGACCAAAAGGCAATAAGCATCGATACCGCGGTAGCAGTGGCAAGGAAAATTACCATATAGACATTCCACCACAAGTTCACCCTCTCGGAAATATCCAGAAAACTTTCAGGTGGCGGCATCAAGGTATTTGGTCGGGAATCATTGGCAGAAGGGTAGAGTGATATCTGATGCAACCCACAGCGAGTGGCTAGGCCCATAGCGACTGGTTTATAGAGAAAAGGCCGAGTCGAGTTGGGAATGAGTGTCACATTTTCTGATCCCAAGTTGTTTTCATTACATACTGGAAGCTAGAAACGGGGCCCTCATGACCTCCCCTGAGACAAGTGAATGGCGCGCGAGAAGAGCCACTGCCAGGATAATATCAAATGGCTTCCCGAGCGCCCCGTCTGCTGCTCGAAGTCCGTTTACGAAATGGTTCGCCTTGGAGATCAATACGGACTCATACATCCTGAGGGATCCATTTCCCATGAGGTGCGAAGACAATAGCATGATAGCCACAACTAAACCAGGATGTGGGTGGTTCGGGTCCTCCAAAGGCAGTGAGAGTAGCCTAGAGAAGCGAGGGAGGGATATAGGAAAGTTGAAGTGGTACGGATGTGTGAAGAAGTACCCCATCCTGTATGAGAACAGTGGGATATAACGGATTGCGACTCAGTCGTACAGAGATCCGGAGTGATTAGTCAATCCACTCACAAACTCTCCATGACATGCTCTGAAAGCTCGGATTGAGATGTTGAAGGATCACTCGTGGCCAACCACCCCGGATGGGCCCCTGAACTGTCTCCATCAGTCGATGCAACCTGAACCCGATTGAGACCAAAAACCCACCTTCTGTAGCGATAGACGCATCCAAAATGGGCATGGTCTGTGATTTGCCCCTCTCTGAAGATGATGAAGTCTCCCCAGAGTGTGGATCGAGGGAGTTGGAGCGCTTTTCGTGATCATCGTATACGCAGTCTTTGGCGCGCCCATAATGGACGCATAAATGGCAAGCTGGTCTTTGGCCATCACACCGCTAGAGATTGGGTGAGTATCGTTATAACGAGCATAGACAATGGATCATAGGCCATACACCACTAAGCGCGCGATTAGACATCGGAAATCAACTCACCTGCTTCCTTCTTCTGCAATTCAAGCATGCTGAGCCTCTCTGAAGGGGCCCAGCTTGACGGTATGGAGGGATAGCGCGATTTGCTCTCGACATCCGACAAGAAGGTACTTTGTTGAGTGACCAGAGAAAAGTGCGGGATTATATTTAGATTCTCGGGAAGCTAGAGAGGTCATGCTTGGTCAGGGAATCTTGGGTAACATCAGTAGAGTAAGCCGGAGCTAGAGTTCCGAGATTTCGTAGTATCTCCATGGGCCGGCGGAATCGCTCGGAGGAGGGGTTGCCCAGAAGCGTCGGACGCCATAAGAAGAAGACAGGCTACCAAGAGGACGTCGCAGACGTGTTTTACGCACCGCACACATGCTCCTCAGGAGTTGAACTTCCAGTGCCGCAGCTATTATAAGCGGGCAGGCTACACGCCGCTTGCCTCCTGTAGCCACAAAGAAAGATATTTCAAGTCAACAACGTGCAAATCCTCCAGCAGTCGTATATTGTCGTTGTCGTCTGGCGAAGATTACTGTAAATGGATCAATTCAACGGGCAATGCACCAAGTTAGGACCGAAGTAAGCGCCTGCTTCCAAGTGCCAGTCAGAATAAACCTTATACTCCAACGACGACGTCGATAACACGCATCCCATGCAGTCCTGTTTGGTCGAGGGTAAGCGGGGCAACCTGTGATGGTGGCGCGCTTCGAACCATACAAACAATAATTGAATTACAACAGGCAACACATCTTCAAGTTCACACCCATTGGGCTATGGAAGACGGGCACAACGGTGACAAATCAACGAACGACAAAAGGGAAGTATTCATGCTTGTGCAAGGATGGGTTGCGAGAATCCCGTTGGAACTAACTATGATTGTCAAGTCAAATCCTTCCTCCAGGTCCACCCAAACATTCGTCAGAGTGTGACGAAGAAACCACTGGAGGTGAGCTCCGATGGGCACTCTCACCGGTTCCAGCATTGTTTCCGCTTTCTATGACCTCGGATCCATTTGCATTCGATGTTTCGATCGCTTGGATAGCATTTGCTATTTGCATGAGCTGTTCAAAGCTCGCTACCATACCAGCACCATATGGTGAATTAGTAAGCCCGTCGGAGGTGATGTCAACTCACCATCATAGCTCATGATGAATAGGGCCTGCGCAAGGGGTGAATAGCTAAATTCTACATGTTGGAAGTCGGAATCCGAGTGGACAAACCTTTCGTATTTCGGGGTCATGGAGAATAGTTTCCCGTGCATCATGATCGCATTCCGCTAGTTCAAGAACCAAAAGCTCACGTAGACTGACGGAAATCACATGCGAAGGCCGCTTCTCAACGCCGAGCATGAATCTCAGGTGAGGATGGTAAGTGTGTGCATGTTCAATGAGAGCTTCTGCAAGCTTTAGCTTGTCTTCACGCAGCTGCTCAGTAAAAGCATGTATCTTCTTTTCCCGCTCCTCTGCGATACTGTCGTGTCGAGCACGCACTTTTCTGTAGACGAGTGCTTCGAACGTGCGATTGCGTAGAGCGGCACCAAAGACGCCAGCATCCCCACCCCCAAGAATGCCCATAACACGAATACTGCCCGTCCGGCGCTCTGTCGTCCCGTCAGAGTGGTTAACACCTATTCAATCGATGATTACTTACACTCTGTGGCGTCATATCACCATATCCGATGGTAGTCCATGATATGAAACCTGGGATCCTAAATGTGAGGAAGCTGACCACCAGACTCATCAAGGATACTAACAGAAGTACATCGCGGTCCCATAAGACCACTTCTCGGTGATATGGAACACCAGACTACCCAACAACCAGAACCCGATGAAGGCAGAGAGGGACAAAGTGAGCTGAGCAAGAGTGATCGGTAACTCGTCAAATACACTGACAAATCCAACACATCAATTTCCTTACCTGTCTCACATTTTCCGTCTCTTCGGAGTCCTTGATTTCGTCTTCAAGAGTTTCCTCAAGTGTGGGATCAGCGCTTCTCGGGAATAGCAAGTGCTGATCGTCATGTCTGGAAGTGTGCAGTGAGCCAGTTTCATGGTGAAATGAGTCGTGGTCTTCAAAGTCGTGTTTTACGCCGAAGGGGTGTCGAATAGCAAGCCAAATATCTGTGACAAACTTATGTGCCGTCGACTTCCGCCTACGTCTCATTCGAAGGCCCAGGCCGCCTCTCCCCCCGCCGATGAGAATACGCTCCGTGTTGGGTGGTTCCTCCTGTTTCAGACGAGCAGCCTCAGCCTTCTTACGTTCTCGCTGAGCTTTGACTCGTGCGGCACGCTTTCGATGAAGATGGCGGGCATGTCGAAAGGATTCGGCTATGAGACCGCGCATCGTCGTGACGGCAAGCGCAAGGTTCAGTATTCCAATTAGCGCGTAGAAAAATGTGAAGATCCGCGCTCCTGTCTCCTTCGGACCTGTTTAGGGTGACGTCATCCAGTCCACGATCCATTCATGGAACGTGATACGTACTGTAGTCCCCAAATCCGATAGCTAACCAACACAATGGAATATGAAAAGTGTATAGGTTCGAAAGAGTTGCGACCCACTTTCGATAGTAACAACTGTGAAATAAAGGGCCGTATGGAATGGTAGGCTGAGAAGGGTGCTATAGATACCTGCCCCTGCCGCTATCCAGACCAGCAAAACCATAACAATGATAACAAGGGAACGTTGCTTATTGGTTAAACCAGAGCCAGACATTGCGAATTTCCTCGTGTTCCTGTAGTCAATAACCAGCGTGATGTTCGTAATGGTGCTGATGACAGTGCTCGCCACGGTGTACCAGTAGGCTTGTGCAAAAGTGAAGCCGTCGTCGTGTTTCCCATAGTACCCAAATATTGATACCGCCACTATATTTATAGTATCTAGGGACCGAGCATGAGTTAAACAGCGGATTCCAAGTAAGTGCAGACTTGCCGTGGATTATCAGGAAGAACATCGTGACAAGAGTCATCACTCTAACATGCCGCTCGAGAAAGCGCATAAGCAGAACCATATTCGCAAATGCAGCACAAGAAGTAGACACCGCAAGACCGAAAGTCAAAACTGGCATTCTAGTCAGTAGTCTTGGCTGCTGACGTCATGGTCAGTGTACTCAACGCAGGGGATTCTTCCGATAGTCCACGACAGAATGAGTCGTAGTATCCCATCGAACGTACCACTTTAAAAACGACCATTAGCAACCCAGAACAATGAGATGAGATGACGCTGACATGTTCAGTCAGCCCAGGAACCTCCAGGAGGATCGAGAAGGGCACTAGGAGACCAGACAGGATCGGAAGCCACCTTAGTGTCCATTATGTACTTGACATAAATACCTGTCTTTTTCGATGCGTACAACATGAGAACACACCTATATTTTGGATGAAAAACAGGAGCTCGATCCGTTTGAAGAATAAAGGCCATCGTCGCCATGAACCAACCCCTCTTTACTTCAGATGAGCCACCTGACGAGGCCGAATCATAGTCTGTATCCAGAGAATCGTCTTGTTTGTGGTCCTCATCCCCAGAATTCTGGTTGGAATTCGTGACCACTGACATTAGTTGGACGAGTGGAAATACGAGCTGAACGTTAGGCATGGTTCGTGGAGCTCTAGCTACAGGATGAAGCAAAAAAGAGTATCGAGGAAGAAAGGAGGAGGAACACCTCAGGAGATAATGTCGGCAAGATAAAGCCACCCATCCCGATTTGCCGTCGGGCAGCTCGAATTGCCGGGGACTGCCGTACTTCAAGCCGCTTGGGTTCAAAAGTTCAGCAGCGCAATTTCCATGCAATGAGCGACACCTTCAAGGACGTCCCAGAATTTTTTGAGGTGAGAATATGCATGGGACGTGATTTTGTCGAGTGTCCACTGATTTTTTTGAATCAGACAGAAAGAGATGAGGCTCTCAACGCCAGAACTGAAATGCTCAGTACGTTGTCATCAGGTTTCCCCTGCTTGTCCCTTACTGATTTGCAATATCAGCCTCATTCCGTGAGTTGGGGCCTCCAGACTTGTGTCATGTAGTCAAAAGCACGGGACGAGGGAATCCTCCAGATGTAAATCTTCAATTCTTTCAATGCTACTGTTCCCAACATCCTTCATTTAGGTCTCTTCATACCATTACGTCTCTGGTGTTGATGCATCTTCCTCTGCGTCTCTTGCGGCTTATCTTAATTCCCTGACATATGCAATGGAGGAGCAATCAGCTTGGTTTTCAAAAAGCTCAATGTGGAAAGTGCGCGGCGGCACTTATTGGTACGCACTACATACTGCGAAGCATCAGCATCTCGATTCAATCCTCAACGTGAAGTTGTTTTAATGCGTTCTCTCGGGTGGATATACGAGTCGATGTCAAAATTCCAGGGGGAGTTCAGGCATATGTGATCAACATCCGCAACGAGCGGTGAGCTATTTCTCTTGAGCGTGCAATACTTGCTCTCATGTCTACGTCAGACATGAACCCACCCCTGAACTATGGCTAGAGACCTACATCTCCGCATTGCTACGAGCCATTCTATACTCAGATGACCCTAACTACGCGCTTCAGGGGTACCGTAAGCTAGAGCCTATCACATCCACCGAAGGGGAGCTCCGCTTCCTTTCATCAGCTGGGGCTCTATTTCATAAGGGTTGGCAGTTGGGCTCTGATCCGGAGATTCAGGTCGCCAGCGTGGTATCAAACCACCTTACCTCTGGCATCATAAAATACTTTGGGGAATGTGGTCGGTATGACCAGGCTGCAAATCTTTTCGAGAAACTATATCACAGGGATCCGGAGGTTGCCAGTCTTCTAGCACAAAGTTATATCGGGATGAGTATGTAGGATTACTCTGTTCACCTCCCATTGGCCCTCATGGACTTCTCAGATGCTGAGGTGAAGGCAGTTCAAATTATGGCCCAGGCTCTGAAGGAGAATCCACAGTCCTATACAGTCCTGCATGTGCAGTGCGACTTTCTTCGCTCCAAGGGTCAGGTGGAATGGGCCACAAAGCTAGCAAAACAAGCAGTGAATTGTGCACCTAGTGAATTCGTCACTTGGGCAAAGTTAACCGAATTGTACATCGAGCTAGGCAAATATGAATATGTGAGTTTCATCGTATCTTCGATTGTTCGTTAAAACTCAACACTGTTGATAGGCCTTGTTGACTCTAAACTCGTGTCCCATGTTTACTTATAATGAACGCGATCTCCATCGTATGCCATCACCCGCGAAAACTCACCTCCCTATCAAGCAGACCATCATAGATTCCCGAATATTGGATGACATCAACCCCGGTGAAAATGATGTGGGTATGGGATTTCTCGAATGTTCGCATTCGCATTTATCACCGTACCTAGGCCGATCCTGCATTGTTGCGCCTTCCAGCACCAGGTTTACGTGGTACGTTCGCCAAAGCGTACGCCCTCCTCGCAAAACTGGTTCATCGGATTGGATGGGATGAACTTCTCAAGACGCGGTCCGCCGTCTTCGTTATGGAGGAAGAATATCGCATGCAGAAATTGCAAGGCGAAGGTCGGAACGGAGTGCAGGACGTGAGGCCTACCAATGGGGTCATTTACGAGGACGGTACAATTCGTGATGATGCCTCGACAAGAGGCATAAGGGAGCGGGATTCTTTGTCTCCAGGACCTGTCGTTCCGAGTATCAAGATTTCTAGTGAATCAGATCGGACGGACGAACAAGAGGCAACCGATGAAGTGCCGCCAAGCGAGAGTCCTGATACATCTACGCTGGTTTCCGGTGAAATGGATGCATCTAGCTCTGTTGAACGTCCACCTCAGGCTGCTGCCAGCGAGGAGAAGGACCAGGAGAACCAGACCGTTCCGCAACAGGACTTCTCTTTTGGCAATAAGCGACTTTGCGAACGCTGGTTGGACAACTTGTTCATGGTCCTTTACGAGGTCTGTCCTCCACATCGCGAACTGCATAACAGCGAAACAGGCTGAAGACTCATGACAGGATCTTCGAGTGTGGACAATATATCGTGCTGAGGTTGCTCACTACAAATCCCAACACGCAATATATCGGAAAACTGGGACTGAGTGGGAGATACTTGGTGACCTCGGGATACGCCTACATCATAAGGAGGAGGCCAAAGAGGGATACCAGCGGTGTCTCGACGTCAAATTCTCTAGCAAAGCCTGGGCCAAGCTCTTGGAGATGTATGTCGAGGAAGGTGATCTAGGAAGGTCATTGAATGCTGCTATCCGTCTGAGTGTGCATCAGCAGAGGTGGGTAGTCATCTTCAGTGGACAGAACTTTACGATCTTATCTCCATGGCCCACAGGTGGTACGCAGAGGGTTCGGTATGTGTCACGCTTCGCACGTATGCGTATTTTGGTCTAATAAACCGATTGATACAGTATCCGTCGACTGTAGCTCGCCTACTATTCAAACTCGGTCAATCCCATGGATTCGCGAAGATTGACAACACTCTGACGAGTATGGGGCTCTCGCTGCCCATTTTGGTTATGGTCAAGAACTATCTCCAATATGGCAAAGCATTCAGGGTGGAGGGGTACGATTTTTAGCTCAAAGAGTGATGTATCGGTTTCTTGGGAGTCTTTTGGACGCCAGACACATGTATATTCAGTAGGCAGGCATCAGGGGAAAGATCCATGAAAACCAGAAGAATTGCAGGAAAACAGCTATAAGAGTCCGTAATGTACGAATGGGAACCGGTCGGTACCATCTCTTGATACATTGGTGATCGCGGAGAAATACAAGAGCTCGATCGGAATGTGTTCTGGTCGCTTGACACCCGGGCTCACTAGAGTTACTGATCCCCACACTCTCATAGTTCAATATCCATTGCGTCAAGGTGCAAGATATATTGTTTCCAGAGCGACTATGTTACTGAGGGAAAAATAAAAATGCTTTAGGTTTTTAGATATGTGGTCAGCGATGCGCCGACATGCAGGCTGTATATGCCAGAAGTGGGAAGTGGTCACCTACATATTCTTTGCGATACGGTCCGACGACTCATCAAAGCGCGTATCATCGTTTGCAAATAACTTGACGAGTTCCACCATCTTCTCAGCAGTATGGAAGACGAGCGTGGATTCGTTATCGATGATGTTGGCGAGTATTCCATGTAGCACAATCCTTCCCGCACGGATGCAGGATTGTACGAAGAATGTATGCCAGTGTCATGCGGTACCGGTTGTCGTATCCTCGCCGTAGAAGTGAAACCATGCGTTGATGGATTGTGGACGGCTGATTGACTGAGAAGACCCGTCTGCTCTCGATGACCGAGGGGGGTGAAGATCAGCAGTGTTAGCATTGTGAGTTTGGGGTGGCAGCCTCGCTGATATATGCGAGTCCTTAGCATCGTTCCCACCCTCCGGCTGATGATCGTTCGGTTGACAGAATCTGTCGGTTGGCGGAATCTGATGATTGACGAAACCCATTGAGTAGTACCGGTGACTCACACGGGAGATGAGAACACATGGCTATGACGTCTGATTAGTTGAATTTGCAAGATATTCTGAAGAACAGCCACTCGATCGAGATGCCAGGTCAGAAATCCCTGGAGCTCCCTAGCCAGTATGGGAGTGAATGTGAATGTACGAAGAGCAATGATGCGCTGGGATTCATCATCTTATGCTTGCCACAGAACGCGTGATTTGTCTCAGATGTCGAGATACTCCCATGGAACGAATGATGAAAACTATTCCGAGGTTCGAAAGTGTCGACCTTGAAAAATGGAATGCGACGAGCCCATGGAAAAAGGTTCACATATATCGTGATCCAGACAACTCCTCCCAGGGGACAATGAACCAACTAATACTCTGTTTCTTACCATGAATGACGAACGCCATGTACCTCATGTTAGGGGCCGCCGCACTGTTGCGAAATCACGCAACCGCGCAGCAAACAACATATAGATCATGATCTTCTAGAACAGGAGATCCCTGCTATTTGAGGAATGGACAGACCCTCACCATCCAAGAGTGTGCATTAGACCAAGAAATAAGAATGCTTCATCAAGCGTACGAGTCAGGGAGATTGGTTATTTCGAAAGGAGCCCTTACCTAGCATCTGTGAAGATTTGACTGTACTCTGCCAGCTGAACTAGTCATGATTTAGGGAGAAAGACCGAATGTATTTGGCAAGCGGAATAGAGAAGAACCCAGACGACTAGTGGCGCTTTCTTTGCTGAACTGCGAATAAATAGGCTCGCTTTTCCCGGTACCGTTTTCCTTGTGAAGGCACTGGCATTCCGGAGCGGACCAGCGCTCAATTCGACCAAACATGATCCTAAAAGACCCCAAGGGTACAGGCCAGCGTACCCGCTTGGGCGCACAAAAATTGAATAGCTTCCTGAGGAAAGGCAAAACCAGGCGGAGCTATGGGTTCCCCACACTTCTCCAAGGAACCTGCCTCGGCCAATACGCGGTTTGGATTAAAGCCACGCGGCAAAGGATGCGAAGACGTCGATGAGCACGACGAGTCCTCTTAGGCAAGGCAGCATCAAAACTTGTTGATACGCAGTCAGGTCATAGAGGAGGACCCTTGAAACTCAGGTTCGAGCTATGTCACGGGTTCCGGGATTTGGACACCAATTTTGGCCTTGATGTCCGGCTAGATTTCCGGAAAAATGCTCCAGAATCGCGAAAATGTTTACCTCAGATTCCGGGATTTGGGTCCTTAGATTTTATAGTGCTACTGTCCTTAATTCCGGGAGATGGACCAATAGTTAATACTTCTTTAGCCTAATGGTCTTGGTCGTGGATGTGAGTTGTGTTATCATATGCGGACGTTAGTTCGATTCGTGTTTTATCCATTTTTTAATGGCAGAATGTTGTTTTTTTGGGGTTGCTGGTGCATGTTGTTGCTTGAAATCTCAATGATTTAGCCGCTCCACAGAGTTATTTGAAGCCTTCATGAATGGCCTACTGGCCGATTGCCACCCTCTGAGCATATATTTAGATAGCGTGTTTGGTCTAAGCCAAAATC
>WNFI01036463.1_pt1 | contig 10325 bp, 11 predicted proteins | sample 5400471 | NCBI WGS metagenome assembly WNFI01 (sample SAMN13153348, study PRJNA577476) | soil metagenome | isolation source: 100 cm saprolite on Douglas fir-dominated hillslope | place: USA:California | collected 2013-09-17 | reverse complement strand
ATATCATGATGACGCAGCTAATTACCTCGTCTGGAGTGGTCGGGCTTGGAGGACCCTTAGTATACTCATCTTTTACTTGACCGACCGCAGCGGTAAGAGCCACGACACCGCTCGTATGGTGTAAGCCAGTACGACCAACCGAGCTCCTATTAGTCATGTGGAAAGACGAGTCCTGGTTGGACACCACGGTACCAATGATCGACCGTTCGTGGATCCACTTTCGCATGTTGAAGCTTTAGTTGACGTCAGATATATGGCATCAATCAGCCCTGTTACAGAACTCACGTCGCCAATTGCGAGTTCGAGTAGCCTGAAGTGAACAACTATCACATGATGTTCAGATGTCGCAGAATATGCTTACATTTCCCTGTCATCAGATAGACGGTTAAGAAGATGGTGTTCGTTTGCATGGTTAGCCACTTGTCATAGAGGATGAATATGTGCAGCATCGGAGATGAAGACTCAGACTCGCCAGGGTGACGGTGGTTATGCTGAAGACTCTGTTTGTAAACCAGAATCAGTTACAAGGGAGGGTAAGTACTGATGGAACCAACGATGTCAAGGCTCCATTATTAATCGTCACGATGACAAGCGCATCTAACATCCGTTTTGTACTGTAAAGGTTCACCTGTCAGTAAGGAAAGGGTGGCAACACAAAACGTGTCAGTGATACCCAAGAGGAACGCCTCGACGACTGTCCTTCAGGAAATAACAAAGCACGCATGCGATATACATGTCCGCGGTGGCTGCGAGACAGAGGCTGACGTCCACCAGAGGCTGCGCCAGGTATGAATAGGAATTTACGCAGAGCTGGAAGGTATTCTGTGTCGAGTCACACCTTGTAATGCTTGCTGAACGTCACGAGGGACCCCGCCATAAAACTGAGGCACATTGAGCATGTTCATATTTCATGGTCAACGCAACTCACAGCTTAGCGATTATCACTATACCACCCCAAGTCACTCAGTAAGACATAGGAAAGTGTGAATAGCCCTCACCCGTGGAGAGTCCTGCCCAACAAAATGTATAAGTAGAAACTTCACGGAATCGCGTAGATCCTCACCGAACCGAGTAACACTCAGGATAATCTGGATGTGTCAAACCTTCAAAATCGTGAAGTAGGTGAATATGAGGTGGTACACACATGTGGTACCAATGTCCCAAGCGAGCGATGATTGACTGAATACGGAGGATTAACTCTGACGAACAAAGATATGTGAGTTACTCACGCTCGTATATCCGGACACCTTGAAGTCTGTACAGCTGAATTAGCAGACTTCTGCATCAGGAAAAAGCCTGCTGACATATTAACACACGCCGCCGTCAGGGCCTGAATTGATCACACATCAGCTGATGATTCAAAGCTAGATACAGTAAGCCCTTGAACGCACGGTGCAATAGACAGCAACCTATGACGGGTAGGTCAGTACCTCTGTCAGGATGGTGTGCATAGATACATACAGTGAACGAGCTTGCAGGAGAAGGTACTCAGACCAGACAAGAACTAAGTTGGGCAATATACGTACGGATAGATTCTCGTGGCAATGTTCGAGTCCCCATAGTGGCTAATGAGGTAAATCCATGCGGTTGCGGCGATGCTAGTCGTCTGCATTGCATCAATGATCCTGTAAAGAGAGATGACGGTGTTCTATTGGACATTCTGCATGGGAAGGAGTGGATGCCGACCAGAACCATGCGACCTAGCAAAACATGATCGGGTTATCGTAGTCTTAGATCATATCACCCACCATAACTTTGTATAATCTGTGATCATTGGGATATCTATAATGATAAAAGAATATCTGCACGGCCAAAACGACAGAAAGGCTGCACAAGCCAATAAGCTGAGGTCATTCATCCAGGGAACCACGCACGCGGCACTAAACATGGCGCCAGCTAGCAGGGCACCATCTGTATTCTGCACAACGAGTGACATGCTTGTCTTGTAGGCTTGGTGAACAGAGGAAGAACAGCAGTGAGATTTTCCGGAAAGAGAACGCACCACGACTATCGAGTCCGAATCAGTCGGCCATGTCCCGCGTCTTGCCTAGATGATGTGTGATGAATAACGAGTACGGATCTATACCCGAGTTGACCCGCGGTGTCTGCCGCGTGCCCGCGGAAAATGCTTCCGGCTCCGAAGTCTTGCCGCGCTGCGTCAAACGTCTGAGTCTCCAATTGGGAACTGCGCTACCAAGTACTGTTCTAAAGGCTTCTACACAAATTTGTCACTTTTCTGGCTAGTTAACACCCGAGGCCGATGATCAGAGTTTTGCAATGTACGGAGAAAAGGTCATGCGCATGAGTCACAGGCCCATGCTCATAGGCCACATGTCAGCTTGTTTAAAACCTTACTGCCGCCTTACTGTATTGAGAATGTGCAATACTGGGAACTTCTCTAGAAGTACCTATGAAATTAATCTGATGTCGAGCGAGACTCGGATGCCCGAGCATTGAACGTGTATTCGGACTTTCTGGTGACTTTTACTCTGCATCGGGAGAGACGGCAACGGAAGTTTGGGCTTTTGCTGCAACACTATATAATGATATTGTAGGGCTCGAATTTGGGGCCCATATTGCTATCAGGTAGTGAGATAACGCTGTCTATCCAGTCAAGCAGGAGCAACATGATCGGCATGTAGTGTTGTGGGGGACCTTATGGTTAGTAGTACCTGCCTCGTCTCCGGTCTCCATCTCAATAGAGGAAAACCCTACCTTGGCCAGCCCCCATCCTGCATTCGGTTCTGCAGCTTACCAATAAGCAGCGCTAGACTGCATTCAAGGTAAGGTAGGCCCGCCGCGCCGCGCCATCAAGTCCTGGGATCATCGTATCAGAAGGCCTCGCGCATGTTCGTTAGGGTCTGCCACAATGCAAGCATACGGGAAATGAGAGCAGGGACGAGACCGTCGTACAGTCGGGGCTGCGTGTCAATATCATGGAACGGAAAGCCGCGCAGCGTTGAGTTAGTCGCATGTGTGAGGCGGCACGTTTTCAGCCCGACGAATGAATGAAATGGAGTTGGTCACTCAAATTGTTCGTCTATGATGCCAGTACTGATGTATGACTGATGACTCGTACATGAAACAATTGCGTAAAATAGTTGTAGTTGTATTGTATGTGGCCACATTCCGATTCGCAGCTATTCCCAAGAGAGTCGGATAACGACGAATGTTATGAAGAATAAAATGGTTGTAACGACCGGTCTGATCTTTCCAGGTACCCAACTATTGAACCAAGGATGGGACTTCAGTATGAGCTCGTCTAGCTGGAGCGCATACCACGCATCTTCCAGCTCGCCACACTCTCTCCAGCCCGGACATTTATGATCGGCATCTGAAAAACCGAAATCAATAACTTTCAGAGAATACGGCCACCTCTTTCGCAACACGTTGCGTGGCTCAAAGTCCCAGTGCTCAACCCCATAGTAGTGGATAGAAAACAGCTCCGCAAATAGGATAAGTCTTCCACACAGAGATCAGTAAAACTCGCTTCAAATCATGGCCGGTCATACCTTTCTACGAGCGATAGCGAAGTAAAGTCCTCGAGGTCCGATAAGGACTGACCCCCGTCAGAAAAAACAAGTGCCCGCCCGCCGTACCACTTATATTCTCCGTAAAAACGCGGGACTGCCCATCCCGCGTACACGGAGGACCAACCCCCACCAAAGTTGCGGTCGAGGTGTATAAAAGGACAATGGTTTTCGGCGTGTTGGGATGGTGGCGTGTCAATGCGCGTGAGTTCCATCGGGAGGCCATCGAGACATTGAACGACAATACTCCCTGGAACCTGAAGAGATTCATCAAACGCCATGTGCGAAAGAAAAAAAAAAAGGTTGCCAGCCAACCTCTGTAAGTTTGCCTGCGTGACTCAACCGTTCGTCGGCCCCTTTGGTCGTCTCGGCTGTTCCTGACTGCCTAAGTCCTTGTGTGTCATTACCCGACCCCAAATCCGACAAAGACTGATCTCCCGAGGAGTGCGGCAACCCGAGGTTCTCTCTCAGGATCCTGTCGTGGAGATTGAGACTTTCCGTAAGAGCCATATAGATAAGTAAGCTCCATATGGGAGGAGATTGCGAGGCATCCTGCGGTTTGCCACGTTCAAAGCAAAACGTCATAACGGGCGTGCAATAAAAAATACGCCTATCAAGATCGCGTGGGATGTAGATGACTACGTAGTGGAGTCCACTGCACACCACTGCCCAACGGGCTTGGGGTTCATCGTCGCTTGCATGGTAAGCGAGCTGGAGGTAATGACTCAGGCAGTAGATTACTGACAGAGGCAACCAGACGGACCTTGCCGAATATGGCCTTGGATCCCCGCAATTTTGACGGTTTTGACTTGGATCTGTACCGTAGTCGTACAAGCGATTTCTTCCTGAAGTGCTTCATGAATCCACCAACGAACTTGTCAAATACTGCTGGGGACTTGGACTCAAATAGGATTTTTATCTTCCTGCCTAGTAGATAGGTCTGGTCGGTGATAACAGCACCGCCCTCCGCACGCTCTAGCCTTCGGAACTTCAGCATTTCTGTTTCCATCAGGGCATCATGAATGGTGGTGACCAGGTCAGAAAGGGCGTCCCCAACGGCAGAAGCCCCATGTTCGTATTTGAGCGGAAAATGCAGCTTATTGCATCTCTTTCGTAATGCATTTAAAACAGCATCGGGAGTGGAATCGAAACCCGCTTCATTTGTGAAAATTGTTCTTGATGCTTGATCAGCACGATTCTGGTCGAGAATCTGACGCAGGTGTTCCTGCATCCTAAGTGGTAGATCTTTGACTAGGTGAACTTCGGACGGCAGTTTGTAAAAGCTGAATGCCGGGGGAGCAAAGGTTGAGGTTACGATATTACGCTTCTCTTGTACAGCTTTGTCAATCTCTACAAGTTCAACATGCGTATCCCATCCATTGGGAAGTAGAAGATCCCTCCAAGTGTGAATGTGGTTGCTTGGCTGATAGGGACGCTCCCATGATAGGTGCGGATGCGAGAGTAAGGACCCACGCTGTGGCAGGTTGGGGGGAGAATGCAAAGGTGGGGGGAAACGAAAATACGAATATGCTCGTCGCAACAGGGATTGCTGGCCCCAAAGTGGAGGAAGACGAGGCAGAGGCTGCATGGGCCATCACGACAAAGTGGAAAGAAAGGGACTGGCAGGAATGCCAGCCAGCTTAGTAATCCAGCCCAAATAAGTCAAACGGCGTGTCTGCACAATTGCTTGGTCCTGTATCGGTTCTACTGTACACGTGCAGCAGCCTGTGCCAATCGTCGCCCGAATGCAAATCACAGGGAAAGAAAGAGGAGAGCAGTCATGGAAACATAGTAAACAAAAACAAAACACGACAAAGATAAGCAGCATGACGAAAAAAAAAGCGAAATAAAGATAACCCCTAGACGAAAAATGCCACGAAATATGAAAAAGATCAGAATGTAAACTTGTATCATGCCATATATCATGCTTCGGCAGTACACGCCGTCTGCTGCTGCACGACGCTCTTGAACACAGCACAGACATTCTTGACGAGCTCGTTCGCCTCGTCCTTCTCAAGAGCGTCGAGCTTGAGCTCCTGTTCGAAACGAGTCCGACACTTCCCTCCGACTCCCAATCCCCCTGTCATGGTGGGGGTAGCGACGTATGAGAGCTTCTCCTTTGCCCTCTCCGACTGCGTCACAGAGTCCGCCACCGCATACTCGAGCTCGTCGATTCTTGCTCTGGCCTCGTGCTGGCAGCTGAGCACCATCAACATCTGATCATAATCGTCCTCGCGATCATTGTCGCGATCCTTTCGACGATGAGCTGGCCCGTTAGTAGTAATGGCGGTTGTGATCGACTGCCACCGTTTGAGGGTGTCCTCCGCCTCCCCCACCACTTGCGCAGTCAGACCATTACGTGACTCATCTTCTGCATCAAGAAAAAAGCAACGAAAGGTCGAATTATTGTGACAACGTCGTGTATTCACTGATCAGTTTCATTCCTCCCATGGGGTTACAGTACAGCACTGGCATGGTAGAACACCCTGTTCTCGGAGGGCGAAAAAGGGTGACTGACTGTTGATTACGGACTGTCCTACTGGCCTTGTTGCTCCTCATCCTCAACCGGAAGGGTTGTGCGTCGTAGCCGCTCCATTGCAACCCTAGCATCGACGATAGAGCCACTTGAACAAGTGCTCATCAACTTCAACGCTTTTCGTACTCTTTTCCTTGTGTCAACCAATTACAAGAAACGAAGGAGGCGATTATGAATACTTACCTGCTTCGCTTCGTCTTCTCTTCAACCAAGCCACGCATTCTATCTGCATGCTGCGCAGCTGTCTCCAGCACATCCTCCGCGATTCCCGCAAGCCGTGCACACTCGATCCCAAACGACTCTGTGGCGAGACCTTTGGTAAGATGATACAGAAAAGTAATCTCCCGCATCCCATTGATCCGCGTGTCCTCAGTGAAACCCATGTGAAGGTTTTGAACGTCCGCAGGGAACTGCCGCGCTAATTCCGCACCAACAAGTGGATAGTGAGTGATGAAGAGGGTCTTGCAGCGTTTCGTATTCACAAGGTAGTGAAGAACAGCATGAGCGATCGCCATCTAGAATACATGTCAGATTTCTGTATGATCGGGTGTTCCCCAGCACTGAAAAAAGCCGTACACCGTCGAACGTTGATGTGCCCCGGCCAAGCTCGTCAAGAATGACCAGACTCTTGTTCGTGGCGTTTACCAGGATGTCGCTCGTTTCCGACATCTCGACCATAAATGTCGAGCGTCCTCGTGCGAGTTCGTCTGAGGCTGTCGAGCACAATTAAGGTCGCTCCCAAATCCACCTATTCGAGAAAGATGTACATACCCCCCATGCGCGTTAGAACACCGTCCAACATACTCAACCTCACAGCTGCTGCGGGCACGTACGACCCAATCTGCGCCATAATCGCGATGAGTGCAATCATACGCACTGCTGAACTCTTTCCACCCATATTTGGGCCCGTTATGATCTTGCTACAAGGCTCGTTGTCGCCGAGAACGATACTATTTGGTACGAACGGATCCACGCGTAGCGCCTCGACCATCGGGTGTCGCCCGTTAACGATTTCGAGAACATCCTCCTCGGCCGTGAAATGTGGCTTGACATAGTCATTGCGCATGGCAACGAGGGCGAGGCTGAGTAGACAATCGATCGTGGCGAGTTTATTCACAGCGTCACGCAAGATTGCGTATTGATTGTGTGCGATATCTTCGAGGAAGGAGAGGAATGCCCTGTTGGCGGCTGCATCACGTGTCTCTCGGAATTGTTCTCGCAGGGCAAGTTTTTCTTTTACCACAGGGGTATAGTATCTACGCACTTTCTTTGTGCTGCTTTAAATGAGTCGATGGTTAGAATTAAATATATGAAACCTCACCTGCTGTGCATGAACCACGTGTGTGGGATCTTACTCAGGTCTTCTGAGCGACTGACTTCCACCAGATACTACATATTCGATCAGAAAACCAAAATGTGTAGTGAACCTCCCTTACCTCATCACCAGAGACAGTGGACCACCGAAGCCCTGGCTTCTTCAATTGTCCCCTAACTTTGACCAGTCAAACTTTAGTCACAGATATCTGGTTCCTCTACCTACTGATTTTGAGCTGATCGTCAAGTTCTTTCTCTACCAGTAATACAGCCTTTACAAATTAGTAAAGAGCGCAGATGTTAAATAGGTCAACGGACGCTTACACCATCAGCATCTGCAATTTCCGGGTATCGTTCTGGATCGGCCCACATTTCAGCCTTATTCCCGGCTGATGCCTTCTTTAACACAACGGCATTGATGAGCCGTTGGACAGGTTCTCGTAGTAAAGGCAGCGCAAAGAAGATACCGTTGAGGAGTTCTGACTTGAACCCTACTACGGCAGAAGATTCAAAGAGTGGAAAGGCAGTGGCGATTCTGTTGAACGCTGAGAGCAAAATAGCTAGCTCTTTAGGAGTGCACTGGGAAAATATAATTCAGCAAGATGACCAGCACGTATGAAAGCCCATATACTTTTCCGTATTGAATCCGGCACAAGCCTCTTGCCAGATCCGGTAGACCCCTTAAAACCGGGCGCAGTGTATGCAAATGTTGTAATGGAGTTGAGATAAGCTCCTCGACGGCGTCAATTCGCTCTTGCAGTACCCTGAGCTACCATAAACACGCGGAATGTTATCAGATTTTATCATCGAGTGAACTCACACCGTGTCCATGAGAGGCCGCCCAACCCAACTACGCAGTAGTCTCGAACCAAACTTCGTGACAGTCTTATTCAAAATCCACATTAAAGATCCTTTACTTGTAAAATCGGTATCATTCTGATAAATTTCTCTGGTTCTGTATTTTAGCTTTCGCTATATTTGCAATGGGAGCACGTCACGCACAAATTTGTGAGGGTGTTGCCATTGAGAAGCATGTGCACCCTGGTTGTGAACTTGGCAAAAAAGTTTGTCGCCAGCAACGCATCAGCAACACGAAAGGCCGACAAGTATTCGATACACTGGGCTAGGGCCACAACAACTTGTTTTGGAAAATCAGTCACTTCGGCCATCAGCTTCCCTGTCACGTTTCAGCACCCTTAAGGCGGATGAGCGGGCTCGAGTACAGACCTAACATGAAACTTGTCGACGCCCTTCCACTATATGTCTTCTGGGTGTAAAACTTGGACACGAAGTCGAACGCATCGGTATATGACATAACATTCTTGTGCCTTTCTATTCGAATTCTGCGCTCTGTTGTAGTGCTCCTATTAAGAGTCAAACCTTTGCACACTGGCAAGTTCCAAGGCGCATACCCTGCAAAATGCTTGAGCATCCGTTCAGTGGGTTTTGTCAGTCCCTGCTCGGCCAGCAGTAGCTCCGCAGGTTTACAATGCACCATCCTCGTCTGAGAAAGGTATATAAATGAGAAGTTGGCGGACAAAAGCAAACTCAGAAACGAACTCACCTCCAGCTCCGTACGCATATGACCATCTGAGGTGGCTGATGAGTTCTCAGCGGCATCAGATGAGTACCCGATAAGACACTTTCCTTCAAACTCATCCCATACAACGTCACCTGTGCTAGGACAGATGGCAATCATCCCAATGTTAACCCTCTCATCGGCTCCCATGCCACCCCGTAGCTGTTCGACCAGGCACATTAATAACGGCGTGTCATTTGCAACCATATCGTCAGCGGAGTCGAGGTCGTCAACATATCTAAGGACAATCAGTATATGGAAGTATGATATAAAACACAGACCCTGGCTCACGTTACGGCGGTGTAAAGATGGGTGAGCTCTCGCTCGAAAGGAGCATTACGGTTTTCGCCGGCTTTCTTTAGCGCGGCGGTTTCTGTCTGGCCCACTATGCCAACTTTGTGGCCTCGAGATAGCAGCCTTTCAAAGAGGGTCAGATGAGGAATCCATAGAATGCAAAGATCGTCACTTTCTAAGATGAATGTCACGTCGGTGAGTAGGTATCGACGCGACGATGAAGTTGCGATCCGGGTATGCAACAATTCCGAGTTCCTTGGCGGCCGTCTGAGCATGAATAATCAGCGAATAATCACAGTGTGCCCCAGGACAAGCAAACCTTCGCATCCTCCCCGAAAAATCTGTACTTATAACCGACTTCTATCATCAGAAGAACACCCTCATGTTTGGCTTTGAGTTGAAGAACCTATTCGTTATGAATATCCATGCGCCTAGCAGTGAGGAAACACCATACTTGCAGCTCCAAAGCAGTATACGGCTCGCCGCTGGGGCCAACCTCTATCTGCTTTTTCGAGGACCGCTCCTGAGTCATCGTCCTCTTTTTCTTCTGTTCTGTTTTTCGGGCGAACAACTCTTGCAATTGTTTGAACTCGCTGTCCGACTCAGCTCCAGATGAATTTGGTTCCCCGTCCGCATGGTCACTCGGAAGTCCGTACCCATCCGAGCCCTCAGTCGTATCAACAAATGAGCTGTTGTCTGCCAAGAGTTGCTTCGCGAATAGCTCACGCCGCTTTTTGGCCCCCGGGTCCACCGAGGGTTTCTCTGGCGATTGCGAAGGGACATAGCACCATCGAGAAGCAGGGGGCTGCGGACTTTGATACTGGTGCTGAGTACTAGAACCCGAGGTTGGTCCATGTGTCGTCTTTTGTTTCTTGGCAGGTGGCTTGTCGTCATCAGAAATTGTGAGGTCGATCGGAGAGCTGGAGCTGGAGAGGGGCTCAGAACTGGCGCCAACACTCTTTGAGGGCTGGGAGAAGAAGCTGGAAATCATAGGCTGCCTCATCCCAGCGCCACATTTTTGTGTGGATTGAGACTCGGGTTGCCGCATCGTAGTGAGCGGCTGATTTACCGT
>WNFI01165936.1_pt2 | contig 10326 bp, 11 predicted proteins | sample 5400471 | NCBI WGS metagenome assembly WNFI01 (sample SAMN13153348, study PRJNA577476) | soil metagenome | isolation source: 100 cm saprolite on Douglas fir-dominated hillslope | place: USA:California | collected 2013-09-17 | reverse complement strand
GCACAGCCAGATCGCCGTCGGTGACGCTTTCGAGCAGCTTTGCCTCCCAGCCGAGCCCCGCGGCGGATATCGCGACGCTTCCGATTGCGTGACCGGCATCGTGCTGGCAATAGCGGAAAGCCCGTTCGCCGTACTTCCACGACTCGCGCCAGTGAATGGACGTGAGACCCACCAGGACAGCACCCTCTGGGAGCTGTCTCGCGATCTTCAGCCACGCTTCGCCCGACAACTCCGCCCTGAGCTCGAGCGCGTGCTCGAGCGGTGTGTAGTGGTAGACCGCGGGCCGAGGATGAAGACCGGCGATGGGCCCGGCGACCAGGTAGCCCTCGGTCGGATGAAGATTGCCGCTCGATGGATTGACCCGAAGCGACCAACGGGAGCTCCCGGCCTGCTTCCAGGCGGAGAGGGCGAGCGCATCCTGGAAGAGTTGGGAGATCGAGACACGGTCCAGTGGGGTTCGGGCGATGTGACCGAGCGCGAACGCGGGCTCATAGCGCGGCTCCGGCCCCATCGGCAGGAGATCGAGAGGCAGCACAGCGGCACCCTCGAATCGGCGGAATGGATCGGGTTGCGTGTCCCAGTCCATGTAACCGAGAGCGGGCGCAAACCGAAGCGGACGGTGCTTCGTTCGCTCGTGGTACGCCAGGGTGATGTCCAGCGCCGAGCGCGGATAATCACGCCCGCCCTGGGCCGGAAGCTCGCGCTTGGCGACGACCGTCTGGCGGACGGTGGCCAGCAATGCCAACTGCCGCTCAAGTCCGTCGCGGCCGTGACCTTTGTCGGGAGCCGCACCAGCGGCGCCAATGGTGGCGTGACGCGCACCATCCTTCCGGGCGGGATCGGCGGGATCGTGGTGAACTTCACCGGCCAGTCCGTGCGCCACGCCGACGGGAGCCAGCTCCAGCGCATCGGCATCGCACCGGACGTCGAGGCGCACCCGACGCTGCGCGGCATCCGCGACGGCCGCGACGATGTCCTGCAGCGCGCCATCGAGTTCCTCAGCCACGGGAAGTAGGGCGGGTGTCGCGCCGATGGCACCTTTCGGCCGTAGGCGGCCCTGTCCTGAACCTCGATGATTATGCGCACTGGTCCGGCCGAACTACTGGCGTAAGCCCTTCTCGCACTCCACCTGCGAAGGGCCAAGTACCGGGTGTCCGCATAATCGAGCGGTCCGCATTGATGCGGCCGCTCCGCCGCCCTGTCGTTGGCGGTACGCTTCCTTCCGTGGGAATGTCGCGAGCTGGACGAAAGCTCAAGACCGTCCGCAAGCCGGAAGCCGGCCGCCAGAAGGGGCGCGAGTACGAACGCCAGTACTGGTGGGTCGTTGCGGCCGATGCGGCTTTCCGTCTCGATGGAAACTGCGGACACAAGCATGTTCTGGTAACCGAGGCATACGCCTGCCTCGGGCACCGGCCCGGCGAGCACGTATTCCTCGTCCACGCTGACGAGGAGCGAAAGTAGGGAAGCGTGGCTGAAGACCTTCGTTCGCCGGAAGACACGGCGATCTGGAGTCAGCGCGGAGCGGTGGGCGCTGCGGGATCGAGACGATAGCCCTTCGGGGAGGACCGAATGGACCCGGTACTACGACGGCCTTCGAACAGTTCGTGTCGGCCGATCGCCTGCGTATAGGCCGGGTTCTTGATCTTCAGCCAGCTCGTCGTCGTGCCGTCCACGCTGTATCGCCCCGCGGCCCATTTCCCGACGATCCCTTCCGTGTCGTGGGCGCAGGCGAGCTCGTAGAGGTCGCGTCCACGTTCGCAGACGTGGTCCACGTATCGCAGACGTGAGTCGTACCGAGGCATCAGACGCCGGAGCGCACGCTTTCGCTCGACGAGGGGACGCGTCCGAAGGTCCTCTCCATCCACGGTCAGCAAATCAAACGCAAAGAAGTAAGGCCAGTCACGGCGGAATAGCAGACTATGGAAGTCGCTCGCGCCGTCCGACTTGAGGCAGACGATCTCCCCGTCGAGAACGGCATGATCGGCCTTCACGGTATGAGCCAGCTCCTCGGCGAGCTGCGGCCACTGTTTGAATACTTGGCCGCGCCGGGAGACGAGTGTGCACTGATGACCGGAGACGATCGCGAAAGCCCGGAAACCGTCGTGCTTGAGCTCGAAGATCCAGTCGCGCGCGTCGAACGGCCGAGCTGCAGCGCGCGCTTGAACCTCGTCTCCGAGCCTTGAAGTCCCAGTCGAAGGGGTCACGAGCGAGAAATGGACCAGGACGCCGCGCCCACTCCGGCGCCGGCGGCGGGCTCGGCTGCAGGCCGTTGAAGTAACCGAGGGCGCGTTGGACGGAGGGCTAGAATAGCGACTCCGTGTGGTCGTCGCGCTGCTGGGAGGGATTGGCTCCTCAGGTAGGATTCGAACCGACAACCCTCCGGTTAACAGCCGGATGCTCGGCATTGACCTCGGCGATCGTCCCGGCGGCGTCCGTGACGAGGTACGCATCGGGAGCGAGGAGAAGAGGGCACGGGATCGGCGCGCATCCTGGGCGCGGTCGGGAAGGTCCGGGGTGAAGAATCGCGGCGCGTCGCGTAAGGGAGGCAGTCGCATCCTACGGAAGGATTCCCTGCGCTTTCGACGGTCCCATCTTCGGGTTCATGCGTTGATTGTCGCCCGCGATCCCGCGGCGGCGGCCAACCAATCGTTGCGCGCACCGGCCTGCTTCACGTCCCAGCGCGCCCGCCTCAGCGGGGGGGGTCGGGGAGGAGGCTGGCCAACAAGAAGACGAGCGGCGCGTTCCAGTTGATGGCGACCTCGTTCGACGCGTACGAGCCCTGATCGTCGCGGTAGCGGCGGGCGGGGTCGCGGGCATCGCGTCGATGACCGGATCGCCGCCGTAGCGGCTGGGTCCGCCCGAGAGCAGGCCCGGCCCAGGGGTCCGGGTTGGCGTCGGCTCCGCTCGGTCGGTGATGCGGATTGTGGAAGGGCCGGCCGCCGAGCTGCGTGACCCACGAGAGGGCGAACGTGTTCCGTCCGAGCAGGTAGTGGAGGTTCTCCGCCGCTGTATCGAGGAAGGCGGGCTCGGGAGAGAGGGAGGAGGCGACCGCGTAAGCTCGGGTCCCGGCTGTTCCTTGCGATAGAGGGCCTTCACCCTGTTCGTCCGGTGGGCGCGCTTCGGCGAGTCGATCGCGTGCGCCATCTCGTTGCGCAGCGTGTTCAGGGCCAGCAGCAGTTCCCACATGCTGTTCTTGTTCTCGTCCAGGAACAGAGAGCGCGCGAGGGCGACCTTGGCGTGAGAGGTCAGGTTCGTGGCGTCGAGCTCCTCCGGGTGGAAGACGAAGGTGTCGATGATGGCCATCAGCGCCTCCTCGATGACGAGGTGGCCCTTCAAGGTGACCAGGGCCACCCTGTCTATCGTCCCTAGCTGACCGATGAGCATGCGGCCAAAACCGCCGCGAGGAGCGCCGTTGACCCTCACGACCTGTCCACATACTATCTGTTCATGACAGGTCTCAACACGCGCGCCCTCGATCGGGAACTGAAGCGCGGATCGGCCGAGCTGCTCATCCTCTCGCTCCTCGACGCGCGTCCGCGTCACGGCTATGAGCTGAGCAAACTGATCCACACGCGGTCTGAAGGGCAGCTGACATTCCATATCGATTCGCTCTATCCCTTGCTCTACCGTCTCGAGGAGCGTGGGTGGATCAAGGGGACGTGGGTCGAGAAGCCCGACGAGCGACGCCGCCGGTTCTACAAGGTCACGGCGGAAGGGCGGCGCGTGCTGGCGCAGCAGCGGAAGACGTGGGCCGCATTTATCGAGGCGGTGCGGCGCGTGACGGGAGGCGAACGTGCCTGATTGGGCGCCACACGTACGTGCCCGACTCGCGTCGCTTCGGCTCTCGCCGACCCGCGAGATCGAGATCGTCGACGAGCTCTCGCAGCATCTGGAAGACCGCTACCGGGATTTGATCGCCGAAGGGACCTCGCGCGACGAGGCGACGCGCTTGGCGCTCGCCGATTTTCAAAGTGGCAACATTCTGGGGCAGAAGATGGCATCGCTGGGGCAAGGGCACGTCACGGCGCCAACCCCGTTGGGCGCACCAACCGGACACGTGGTCAGCGATCTGTGGCAGGACGTGCGCTATGCCGCACGCACCTTCTGGAAGCGGCCCGCCTTCGCGGCGTCGGCAGTGTTGACGCTCGCCCTTGGGATCGGCGCGACGACCGCCATCTTCAGCGTCGTCTACGGCGTGCTGTTAAGACCCATGCCTTTCCAGGAGCCGGACAAGCTGGTGAGCTTGCGTCATCACGCGCCGCATGGGGCAGGAAGGGTTCACGGCCCTGCCACCTATCTCACATATCGCGAGAACCAACAGGCGTTCGAGGCAATCGGCGCATGGGATCCCGCCGAGGTTTCGATCACGGGAGGCAGTGGTCCGGAACGCGTCCAAGCACTCCTGGTGAGCTCCAGCACATTGCCACTGTTACGGGTGCAGCCGGTCGTTGGCCGGGTGTTCAGCACTGAAGACGACACGCCGGGAAACCCGCTGCGGGTGGTGCTGACCTACGGCTACTGGCAGCGCCGGTTCGGTGGTGTCGAGAACATCGTTGGCCAGACGGTCGCGGTCGATGGCCGGCCGGGCGAAGTCATCGGTGTACTGCCCGCGTCGTTCACGTTCCTGCGCACCCGTCCCGAAATCGTGCTGCCGATGCCTCTGGACGCCAGCGCACCTCGCAGCATCAGCTTCGGGTTCCAGGCCCTCGCGCGGCTGAAGCCGGGCGTGACGCTGGCCCAGGCCAACGCCGATGTGGCGCGGCTGATCTCGCTCCTGCCGCCCGCTTTTGCGAGATTGGAGTTGCGGCCGGACGTGCGCCCGCTCGCGGTCGAGGTCATCGGCAACGTCGGCGAGATCCTCTGGATTCTCATGGCGGCCGTCGGTGTCGTGCTGCTCATCGCCTGCGGGAACGTGGCCACCCTGTTCGTGGTGCGTGCGGAAGGACGCCAGCAGGAACTCGCGGTGCGAGCCGCGCTCGGGGCGACCCGTGGCCGCATCGCGCGCGCGCTGCTGGCCGAGAGCGTCGTGCTCGCACTCGCGGGCGGTGTGGTTGGCTTGGCGCTTGCCTGGGCATCGATCAGGTTGCTGCGAACCATGGCGCCTGCGGAGTTGCCGCGTGTGGACGAGATTGGGATCGATCTCACGGTCCTGGCCTTCACGCTGGCCCTCTCGGTGCTGAGCGGCGCCGTGTTCGGCCTGTTTGCCCTGCTGCGCTTCGGACGTCCCGCCATCGCGGCGCTGAAGGAAGGAGGTCGGTCCGCAGGCGATACGCCCGCGCGACACCGCATACGTAATGCACTGGTCGTCGGACAAGTCGCACTGGCGCTGACGCTGCTGATCGTCTCCGGCTTGTTGATTCGCACGTTCGTCGCGTTGCGGCAGGTCGATCCCGGTTTCACCCGCCCCGAGGAGGTCCAGACGTTCGTCATCGCGATACCGCCAGGCCTCATCAGCGACGAACAAATCGCGGCGCGCACCTTTGAGAGCGTCGCGGAACGACTGTCTCACGTGCCAGGCGTCGCTTCAGTTGGTCTCTCGTCCTCCATCACGATGGACGGTGAGGACAACGGCAACTCCATCGAGGCGGAAGGCGTACCGATTCCGGAACGAAGCCCGCTCCGACGGTTCAAGAGCTTCGCGCCGGGATACTTCGAGACCATGGGACACGGCATGGCGCGAAATCGTGGGCGTCACGGGTGCCGAGCGCGACGACGGGCTGACTCAGCCGCCGACGGCGATTGTGTACTGGCCGATGCTGAACGAGCGCTATCGGTGGCGCACGATGGCCTACGCCGTGCGCTCCCGTCGTGTCGGCACACCGGGGTTCGTGCGCGAGCTGGAGCAAGCCGTCTGGGCAGTGAACCCGAATCTGCCGCTCGCTGGTGTGCAGACGGTGGAAGAGATCCGAGCACATTCGATGGCGCAGACATCGTTTGCTCTGGTGATGCTGGGCATCGCTGCGAGTGTGGCGCTCCTGATTGGCGTGGTCGGGATCTACGGCGTGATCGCCTACGCCGTCGCGCAGCGCACGCGCGAGATCGGTATTCGAATGGCGCTCGGGGCGCAGATCGCGGATGTGCAGAGGGTGTTCCTGCGTCATGGACTCCTGCTGACCGCCACCGGGATCCTGATAGGCATCGGCGTGGCGATGGTCGTCACCCGGGTCATGTCTACGTTCCTGTTCGGTGTCGGACCGATGGATCCGGTGACGTACGCCGCTGTGTCCGCCACGCTGGCCGCCGTAGCACTCATAGGGACGTATCTCCCAGCCCGTCGCGCGACCCACGTCGATCCGCTGGCGGCGCTCCGCGCGGAATAGAAGCGCAATGCCTGATCGGGCGCCGCACGTCCGTGCCTGACTCGCGCCGCCGCTGAGCACTGCCAGATAAACTCCGCGCAATGCGGCTCACCAATTGCGGCCCCTCAGGGCTTGGCCGCCTGATGCCGGATCGCTTCGGGCGACCTCTCGCGGTCCAGCGGTAGAACGCCGATCGTCCAGTGCACGGGCATCGCGGCCGGCGCGTAACAGACCCGGTCGCTGCAGACCTGGTATTCGAGCGTGCCTGTGACCGTCACGGTCGGATCGGGTGTCTTCAGAAGCTCCGTGAAGTCTCGGCCGCCAGCGAGGGTGACGTCTTGCGTGATCCGGAAGCGCCCCTCGAAGACCGGGACGGTTTCGTGGAGGGGCGTGAAGTGATAGGGGTGTGGAGCTGGGAACGCCGTCTCGTGGAGCGTCAAGAGAGGCTGCGGATCCAGTCGCAAGCGCAGGGGACGGTAGCCCTGGACGCCGGGCGCGTAGGCGTGCATCGTCGGCTTCATCTCGAAGTCGACGACGAGCGTCACGCGCTGACCGGGCGCCGCCTCCCTGCTGCTGGAAGAAGTGCGGAGCACGAACGTGGCCGTGGTCGTGTCCTTGGCCGAGGCGAGAGGCGTTTCACCCGCAAGGGTCAAGAAGCTCGCCGCCGTCCAACGCTCGACATAGGTCTTCGCGAAGAATTTGGAGCGCACGATGGCCTGCGCGTCGATCACGAAGGTGCCGGGGTAAGGGACGCCGTGGGCCAGTTGCCCGGGCGGGTAGTCGGCCTCGTTCAAGATGCCGAACGCCCGAATCACGCTCGATTCGGGATCGGAGAGAAGCGGGAAGGCGATCTTCTTGCGCGTCGCGAAGTCCTTGAGGATGGCGACGCTGTCGTAGCTCACGGCGGCCAGGCCAAGACCGCGGCTCTGGAGCGCTTCCTTCTGGCTCTCCAGCTCCACGAGCTGGACCTTGCAGTACGGTCACCAATCGGCGGAGCGGAAGAAGACGAGCACCAGGCCGGCGAGGTTGACTCCGTCATCGTCAGCGCAAGGGACGCGAGGGCTAGGAGCATCCAAGAATGAGTCTGCATCATGAATGACAAACGCGGGGGCGGTCCACCGAATTCCCGCAGACCGCGCCAGGGCCATTCCCTTCCGTCGCCCCCTGGAGGCCATGGCATACTCCGACCCTATCGCCGCGCTCAGTATCTTGGTGACGCCGCTACGTTACCCCCAGACAACAGCTCCCCTGGGGATTCTTCCCCTCACAGGCCCAGCGCCCTGTCCCCGGGGGAAGGCCCCCTCAGGGGCCGCGCGGTGGGTGGGCGCGTCGGGATGCTAATGGTCGTGATCTTCGGATTCTCGGAGTTGTTTTGGGCGCTACCCCGGTTGGAGCGCAGGAACGTTGGTTCGCCCGACCTCATGCGGAGTGGCTGGACGGACCTGCGTGCCTTCACGATCGCCGACCTTTCTGAGCGGCCTTCAAGATTCTTCTCCTCGGGCCCATACTTGGAGCCGTCCTCGGAGGCCTGGCGGCTCGCTGCGGTCAGCGAAGCTCTGTGACCACGTCCGATAGGATGTTGTAGGTCGCTGCTGGGAGCAGCCGTTCCATATCTCTTGAATTGGAGACTCGACCTATGAGTAGGTGCAAGATCTCGAGCACGCTGCTGGCCCTTGTCGTGCCATTTCTCGCTGCCACCGCCGCCTTAGGCGCTGGCCCGGAGCCCTGCTCCGTGGTGTCGGCCGAAACGTGGGGCGGAATCATGGGATACAAGGCCACTGCCACCCCCGGTGACATGGTTTGCACTTTCGAGGGTCCCGCAAAGACTGGCGGCGGCCAGTTCCGGATCATGGCCATCGTCGGCTCGAGCGCAGAGGCCGAGGCCAGCGCAAAACGCATGCGAGACCGGCACCCGAAGAATGGCCGCAACGCGAGCCTGGCCGCCATCGACTCCGGCGGTTCCATAGTGTTCTCCATCGCACTATTCCAGCACGAGGCGACCGACAGCACGCCCGCCCAGCTCCAGAAGCTCGTTGCCGCCGCCAAAAAGCAGCTCTCGAAGTAGGCTTGAAGGATGGGCGCTGGGCGCCCGATTACCCGCGAAATTAGGTAGGGGGGGCCCGTTCCGCTCCAGGGGATGGCTCCGCGCCGTGCCTGGCTCCATGGCCGGCTTCGAGTCCCCCGACTCGAAGCCGGCCGATGCCATGCGGCCAGGCACGCCTCGATCCCGATGACGCGGGCACGGGACACCCCCCCTGGGGGAGTCACGATCGGGCGGACTACATCAGGTCGCCCGGAATTTTCTGCTCAACATTCTGCTCGCAGTAAATGTGAGCCGCGGGAGGTCGGACACCCCCCCCACCTAATTTCGCGCGTAATCACGCCCTGGGCGACCAGCAGCGCCACCAGGGGGGCCAGCAGCAGATGGTAGATCTACGCCTCGTCGCTCTAAGGCTTCCGGGCGTAACCCGCGCATTTCAGAGTGACTCGTCGTCGAAGCGTCCTGCCTTCACCGCCGACTCCGACTTCCCAGGAGGATCACACTAACGGTAACGCGCTTTGACGGGAAACGAAACGGAAACGGCCGAGCATGGAGAGGCTTGACAACGGTCGCTCCATATCAGCTGCGAAGCTCCATCGCCCCCCATGGCGCGCGATGGTTCCGAGCGAGTCCCTATCCTTCTCGTCGACGCCCGCTCGGCGATATGATGCCGTCTCCCATGGAGGGATTCATGAAGCTCAAGCTGGCCGCAGCCGTACTCTCGTTGTCATCCTTGGCCATCGGCGCCATGGCGATGACCATCACGTCGACGAGCGCGTACGTCGTGAGCGTCGACGTCAAGGCGAAGTCGATCACACTTAAGCACTCCATCGAAGACGGCAAGAAGTGGACGGAGTCCGTCGTCAAATGGGACGACGAAACAACCTGGGCGCGCGCCGAGAAGCAGATCTTGGAGGAGACGCCCGCCACCGCCGATCTGGCAACAACTCTCAAGAAGGACGACAAGGTCCGGGTCTCGATCGCGAAGGACGGGAATACGTCGCGACTGGAGAGGCTGAAGACCATCCCGCCGGACGCGCCGGTCCATTAGGCGCGGAGGACTCGCGACGGGGCCTGTCTTCGGAAGAGGGCCGAGTAGATCGCGGGTTCCTCGGACTGGTTCAGACCATAGCTCCGCACATGCGCGACCGCGCCGACGACGGTCATCCAGTCGGTGGGCTCGCCCCGAGCCCACCGAACTCGCGCACCCATGGGGTCGCGGCCGGAGAGGTACCTCCGGGCCATCGTTTCGTTGATGATGGCCACCCTCGGAGCGTGGGTGTCGGGATCAAAGGCATAGGTACTTCAAGAGCATCCGGGCTCTCGGTCTGACGCGTCGTCTCGGAGGCCAGATAAGACGACTGCGAGACTTGATGACCAAACGCGCTGTTATTAATAACCGGGTAGGGGGGGGGCGCGTGCCCGCGCCAGCGGATCCTCTCTCCTGCTCGCCGTTGGTGTCGGAATCATGATGGGAACGGTCCGAGTCGAGTAGCGACGCTCGGAACCCGAGCTGGAGCCTGGCGGTGAGGTCGAGAAGCCGCGCCTTACGCCCATTGCGGCTCGAGACTTGCCTCCTCAGGTAGGATTCGAACCTACAACCCTCCGGTTAACAGCCGGATGCTCGACCCTTCAGCTGGTGAGTGAACACGTGGAGATTCGTTCTCAGCGAAGACATCACGGGCCATGCTTCCGCATGACTCGGCCGGAAATTCAGCTGTAACGATCGGTCGTTCGGCTACTGGCGTCAGCGGCACCGGCGTGGGCGGCCCACGGTTTGAGCCTCCCTTGTACACCTACACTGATCGAGACAGCATGAGCGCGGAGATCAGATCTTAACCAGCTCCACCCGGCGGTTCTTGGCGCGTCCCTCTGCGGTCTTGTTGTTTCCGACCGGCTGGGTGTCACCGTAGCCGGCGTGTGTCAGGCGGGCCTTCTCCACACCGTGCGCCACCAGCCAGGCTTCGACCGATGCCGACCGGCGGG
>WNFI01095336.1_pt1 | contig 10326 bp, 9 predicted proteins | sample 5400471 | NCBI WGS metagenome assembly WNFI01 (sample SAMN13153348, study PRJNA577476) | soil metagenome | isolation source: 100 cm saprolite on Douglas fir-dominated hillslope | place: USA:California | collected 2013-09-17 | reverse complement strand
GGAGGTGGCGCGGGCGTAGCCTTCGTCACTGGTCTCACGGAGGGAAGCCTGGTACTCCTCGTCCCAGACATCGGACAGCCTCTTGAAGAACAGCAGGGGGAAGACGTACTGCTTGTAATCCCCGGCGTCGATGAGACCGCGCAGCATCTTGGCGGCCCCCCAGAGATAGGACTCCAGCTCCTGCTGACTCATGTGCCCCGGTGCTTTGCTCATGCCAGCCAGCCTCCCTCGGTCAGGATCTCGCGCAGGCGGTCCTCCGCAGCCCGGCACTCGGCAAGCGCCTCCTTGAATGCGGCGACGGCCTCGGGCAGCGGCGGGATCTCATCTCCGGCGGGCGGCAGCACATATCGGGAGATGTTTAGAGTCCACCCCTCGCCCTCGATCTCGTCAAGGCCGACCACCTTGGCGCGATCTTCCGCATTCTCGACCGCACGTACCCAGTCGACAATCTGCTTGGCGTGCTCCAGATCGAGGTAGTTCTGGGCGCGGCCCTTCCGGAACAGACCAGAGGCGTCGATCACCAGGACCTTCCCGCTTCGCTCGGGAGGCTTGGAGCGGCGCAGGACGAGGACGGCGGGCGCAAGTCCGGTGCCGTAGAAGATGTTCGGGGCGAGCCCGATCACGGCCTCGATCAGGTCCGGCCTAAGCAGTGCCTCCCGGATTTGGCTCTCCGCGCCCTTGCGGAACAGCGCGCCCTGTGGGAGCACGACCGCCATCCGCCCGGTCCGACCGGCCATCGAGGCGACCATATGCTGGACCCAGGCGTAATCGCCGTACCCGTCGGGCGGCAGCCCGAATGCGGAGCGGCCCCACGGATCGGCTTCCCAGATCTCGCGTCCCCATTCCTCCAGCGAGAACGGTGGATTGGCGATCACGCAGTCGAATGTGGCCACGCCTCCCGCCGCCGAGTCGGTGAACGCCGGGTTCCGGAGCGTGTCCTCGCGGATGATCTTGAAGTCCTCGATGCCGTGCAGGACCAGGTTCATCCGGGCGATCGAGGAGGTCGTGAGGTTCTTCTCCTGGCCGTAGATCCTGCCGAAGAATCTACGCGGGTCACCGCCGGCCCGCTGGACGTGCTCGATCGCGCCCAGCAGCATGCCGCCGGTGACGTTGAGTTATTTCCCGTGGTTGACGGCTTGTTGTGCCGGTTCCGGGCGGGACGGGCGAGGCTCCTGCTAGAAGAGGGATTGCTAGGTCACTCTTCGTCACAGGAGCCTCTCGTGTCTTCATACCCTGCCGGTTCGCGCTCTGTCAGCAGCATTGCCGGGGATGGGGAGGTTCCGGGCGGCGGGTCGCTGATGGTGGCGGTGCGGCTGGGGGACCTGGTGTCTCCGCTGCGGAACGGGAGGCCGCTGTTGGAGGGTGACCGGTCGGCGCTGGTAATCGGGGGGACGGGGAAGATCCGCGCCGGCGAGGCGGTCGTGTTCTTGAAGGTGGTGGCGGTCGCGCCGGCGCAGGTCAGGAGGGACGGGCGGGTGCAGGCGCAGGGCAGCCCGTGCGGGCACGCCACGCTGGGGCCGTTGGAGGAGTGGCTGGAGGAGAAGGCCGGGCCGGGGGTGATCGGCCAGGTGGCGGAGCGGGCGGTGCTGCGGCCCGAGTTCGTGAAGGGCGAGCGGGAGCGGCTGCTGGCCAGGGCGTTCATGATCCGGGTGCTGGTGCTGATGACGCTGCTGCCGGATGCGGGCATCCGGGACGTGATCATCGCGCTGGCCGGGGACCTGGCCGGGGTGCCGTGGGCAAGGCCGTGGGCGGCGGCGTCGGAGCGGGCGTGCGGGGACTGGCGCAACGCGCTGGGCCCGGAGCCGCTGGAGGAGCTGCGGGACATCGTGCTGCGCGCGTCGTGGGCCGAGCACCAGGACCGGGACTGGCGGGCGGTGAACATCGGACGGGAACGGCCGCTGAAGGCGGGGTCCATCGACGGGACGCTGATCCGGGTGCCGGACACGCCCGCGAACCGGGCCACGTTCGGCTCGGTCGGCACGGGCGATGACTCGGCGCCGTTCCCGCAGGTGAGGGCACTGCCTTTGAACGACGTCTCCACCCGGGCGCTGCTGGGGATGCCGCACGGCCCGGCCGGCACGGACAAGGCCGCCGCCGAGCAGAAGCTGCTGGATGCGGCGATGCGGGAGCATCCGCGCCTGTTCACGCAGGACCGGCTGTGGCTGATGGACCGCAACTACCACGGCGCGGCCCGGATCGCCCGGCTCATCGCCCGCACGCACGTGCTGATCCGGCTGAAAGGCGACATCCCGCTGAAACAGGTCTCGGAGATCCTTCCCGACGGCTCGTATCTCGCGGAGCTGTCCGGCGACGGCGTCACCGTGACCGTCCGCGTCATCGAGTCCGGGAAGGGCGGGAGCAGCCCCGACAAAGTCGCGACGGCCCAGCACTGCCGGATGGGCCGGGCGCGGTGAGCAAGACGGGAAGGTATACGCGAGGAACGTGCGCCACGAGGCGCTGGTTGTCCGAATGGAGGTGGAAGACCTCGATCTCCCTGCCGTCGTAGCGGTGGGGTGAAGCGGGAGGCAGCCTGATCCGCGGGTCGGCGGGGAGGGTGGGAGCAGCCTCGACAAAGTCGCGTCGTTCCAGCACTACCGGATGGGGCGGGCGCGGTGAGCGAGACGGGAAGGTACACGGGAGAAATCGGCTTCGTTACGCCTCTTGAGCGTATGCCAGCTCTAAACCCGGTGGATTCGGGCTGGTTCGCGGTGCGTACCCTGCCTGCTCCCAAGGGCAGGGGAACTTCAGGCTGGGTCTGTTTCGCCTGGGTCTGGAGGCCACGGTGAAGGTCTGCGGCGTAGCCGTGGCGATGCCGCAGGGGTAGAGCCGGGTGCCTAACCCGTTGATCGGATGACAGTGAACGTGGGAACCACCCGCGTGCGTTCCCCGCGCCGCCTCTCGACCGAGGGGACCGGGGCGGGGATAGGCGCGACGCCTGCCGAAGGCGCGGGTGGGGCAGCGCCGCCGTAGTACTCCGGGCGCGGGAGAGCCGCGTGCATGGGAAAGGGCGGCAGTGTGTCAGACAGGGAAGGGACTGTAATGTCGCAAGATGCGCCGGTGAATACCGGTGCCGTGGACTGGCCGGGGTTGTTCTCGGCCGGGCAGACGGTAGCGAGGATGCAGGCCAAACTGCATCTGTGGGCGGCCCGGGACCCGGGTCGTCGTTTCGGTGACCTGTTCAACCTCGTTTATGATCCGGCGTTCCTGAGGGTTGCGTGGGAACGCGTGGCCACTAACAAGGGCGCTGGCACGCCGGGTGTCGATAAGGCCACTGCCGGCCAGATCGAGGCCTGGGGTGGGGTGGAGGCTTTTCTGGGGCAGATCCGGGATTCGCTGAAGTCGGGTGAGTTCGGGCCGGTGGAGGTGCGTCGGGTGCTGATACCGAAGAAAAGCGGGAAACTCCGCAAGCTCGGTATTCCGACCATCACCGACCGTGTGGTCCAGGCTAGCCTGAAGCTGGTGCTGGAGCCGATTTTCGAGGCGGATTTCAAGCCGTGCTCGTATGGGTTCCGCCCGAACCGGCGCGCGCAGGACGCGATCGCTGAGATCCACCATTTCGCATCCGAGCCCATTAATTACCGCTGGGTCCTGGAGGCCGACATAAAAGCCTGTTTCGACGAAATCGATCACACGGCTTTGATGAACCGGCTGCGGGTACGGATCAAGGACAAGCGAGTGTGCGGGCTGGTGAAGGCGTTCCTGAAAGCCGGGGTCTTCACGGAAATCGGCGGCCGGGAAGAGACATACACCGGCACCCCGCAAGGCGGAATTCTATCCCCGCTGCTGGCGAACATTGCACTGTCGGCGCTAGACGACCATTTCGACCAGGAATGGCGGCAGCATATGTCGACAAGCTATCAGCGGGCCAGGCGCAGGCGAAACGGCAAAGCGAATTTCAAGATCATTCGCTACGCTGACGACTTCGTGATCATGGTGTCGGGTGACCGGCATCATGCGGAGGAACTGCGGGAGGAGGTGGCGGCCGTGCTCGCACCACTGGGGCTGCGGCTGGCGCCGGAGAAGACCGCCGTAGTGCACATCGACGAGGGATTCGACTTCCTGGGTTTTCACATTCGCCGCCAGCGGAAACGCGGAACCCGGAAGTGGTACGTCTACACCAAGCCGTCCAGGAAGGCCATCCAGTCCATCAAGGATAAGGTATCGGAGAAGACGTACAGGTCAACCCGCCATCAGGACCTGGACGACGTCCTTCTGGGCATCAACCGGTCACTGGCGGGATGGGCGAACTACCACCGGCACGGCGTGTCCAAGGCCACCTTCGGCGTGGTCGATAACCATGCGTGGAATCGGCTGATGCGCTGGATCAGGGCCAAATACGCGGGCAAGTCCAAGCTGAGCATGGCAGAGATGCGGCGTCGCTTCTGCGACGTCGGATGGCCGGGAAGGGCGGGAGCAGCCCCGACAAAGTCGCGACGGCCCAGCACTGCCGGATGGGCCGGGCGCGGTGAGCAAGACGGGAAGGTATACGCGAGGAACCGGTGTCGTTACGCCTCTTGACCAGGCGCCAGCTCGAAATCCGGCGGATCTGGGCTGGTATGCGGCGCGCAGCCGCTCTTCATGACGGGCGGTGAACTTCCGGGCTGGTCTTTGGTGTCAGTCCCGGGAGGTCATGGTGAATTGGCTACGGCGTAGCCATGACGATGCCGCAGGGGCAGAGCCGGGTGCCTAACCCGTCAACCGGACAGCAGTGAACGTGGGAACCGTCCGCGTACGCTCCGTCGTCTTCTCTCGGCCTGAGGGCACAGGCGGCGGATAGGCGCGACGCCTGCCGAAGGCGCGGACGGGGCGGAGCCGCCGTAGTACTCCGAGCGCGGGAGAGCCGCGCGCATGGGGAAGGGCGGCAGCGTGTTCGTCAGGGAAGGAGCTGTAATGCCCGAAGACGCGCCGGGGAATCCCGGCGCCGTGCCCGGATCGCCGGCCGGTGGCCGGCCGGTGATGTACGGCAAGGTACGGGAGATGCAGGCCAAACTGCACCGCTGGGCGGGACAGGATCAGTCCCGCCGGTTCGGTGACCTGTTCAACCTCGTCTGCGACCCGGATTTCCTGGCCGAAGCGTGGTTCCGCGTGAAGGCCAACGCCGGGGCGAGGACGCCGGGGATCGACAAGGCCACGGTGGCCGACATCGAGAACCGGACCGGGGTCGGGGTGTTCCTGGACCAGATCCGGGACTCGCTGAAATCGGGCGAGTTCCGGCCGGTCGAAGTGCGCCGGGTGCTGATACCGAAGAAAAGCGGGAAGCTTCGCAAACTCGGTATTCCCACTGTGGCGGATCGCGTGGTGCAGGCAAGCCTGAAGCTGGTGCTTGAGCCCATTTTCGAGGCGGATTTTAAGCCGTGTTCGTACGGGTTCCGCCCGAACCGGCGCGCGCACGACGCGATCGCCGAGATCCACTACTTCGCCTCCAGTCCCAGGAACTATCAGTGGGTGCTGGAGGCGGACATCAAAGCCTGTTTCGATGAAATCTCGCACGCGGCTTTGATGGACCGCCTCCGGGCGAGGATCAAGGACAAGCGGGTATGCGCGCTGGTGAAGGCGTTCCTGAAATCCGGGGTCTTCACGGAACTCGGAGACCGGGAAGAGACATACACCGGGACCCCGCAAGGCGGAATTCTCTCGCCGTTGCTCGCCAATATCGCCTTGTCCGCGCTGGACGACCATTTCGACCAGCAATGGCGCGAGGAGATGGGAACGGACTGGCAGCGGCGCAAACGCAGAAGAAACGGCCAGGGCACCTGGAAACTCATCCGCTACGCGGATGATTTCGTCCTCATAGTGTCCGGGCAGCGGCATCACGCCGAGGCGCTGCGCGAAGAGGTAGCGGCCGTGCTGGCCCCCCTGGGGCTGCGGCTGTCACCGGAGAAGACCGCCGTGGTCCACATCGACGAGGGCTTCGACTTCCTCAGCTTTACCATCCGCCGGATGCGTAAGCGAGGGACAGCCAAGCACTACGTCTACACCACGCCATCCAGGAAGGCCATCCAGGCCATCAAGGACAAGGTGTCGGCCAAGACGTACAGGTCAACCCGCCACCAGGACCTCGACCAGGTGATACTCGGCCTCAGCAGGTCCCTGTGCGGGTGGGCGAACTACTTCCGGCACGGGGTGTCCAAGGCCACCTTCAGCGCGGTCGACCACCATGCGTGGCACCGGCTCATGCGCTGGATACGGCATAAGTACAAACGAGGACGCCACCGGATCGGGATGAAAGAACTCCGCCGTCGCTTCTGCGATCAAGGATGGAGGTTCGCTCACAACGGGGTCGTCTTCACCGGCGCGTCCAGCGTCGCCGTGACCCGGTACCGCTACCGCGGTGCCACCATCCCGACCCCATGGACCCCGGACCCGGCAGCTGCACGCAGCTGACCAGCGGCCAGGACACGTGGGCTGTCCGGCGACGGCGTCACCGTGCCGGTCCGCGTGATCGAGTACTACGCCGATGTCGAGGGCCAGGAGGTCCCGGAGATGTTCTGCCTGGTCACCGACCTGATGGACTGGGAGGAATACCCCGCCCCCGAACTGGCCGCCCTCTATAAGTGGCGGTGGGACGGGTCGGAAACCGCGCTGCGGGAGGCGAAGGCGCCGCTGCGCGGCGCCGGCCCGGGCACCGGGCCGATGCTCCGCTCGGGCAGCCCGGCCCTGGTCCGGCAGGAACTCGCCGCCTGGGCCGCCGCCACCGGGCTGACCCGCGGCGTCACCCGCGACGCCGCGCTCGCCGCCGTGCCCGCGGGGAAAGGACGCCGCGCCGGGCTCGCGGTCCGGCTCCGCGACCTGTCCCATGCCCGCGCCGTCCGGGCGGTCCTGTCCGCGATCCGCCTCGGGAACGACTGCTACCAGGCCGTGACCAGCGAAATCGCGGAATGCCGGAACGTCGTCGACCGCGACCGGCACCGCGCCCGCAAGTCCAGTCCCCCTCGTCCTTCGCGCACGCGGGAGCGAAAGACACCGTCACCCGTATCGCCCCCGCCATCATCACCATGGCCAACACCCCGGCCTGACCAGCAGAAACACCGCAAACCAGCCCGAAAGAACAAGAACCCGCCGGATCGTGGACCCGGCCGCCCGGCGCTATGCCGCACTCCGGCATGCCCGCCGGAAGGGAACTACCCGCAGTAACCAAAAACAGGAACTACCCACAACCGGTCAAACACCTAAAGCCCATGGCATTGAGACCTGGCCAGAAGCGTGGCACCCAGAGTCGCTTTATGGTCAAACGCAAGGATCGAACGACCTCGTAAACCAGCGGCTGGTGGGCGAAATCCACCTCGACGAGTTCGAGGTCAGTCACACTAAGGACGACATCCACTGGGTCGACGATGAAGAAGACCAAGTCCAAAGCAGGCTGAAAGAGATCTGCGCCGAGTACCGAGACGTTGCTCGCCGGACCAAGAAGAGCCGGACTCACCAAGAGGCGGCGATTCAGGTAGCGGCGAAGGCGCTTGAGGCTGAGCTGCGTTCACCGGAGATGTCCGATCTGATCGAAGTCGATCCGCCCTCGCCCGCCACGGTGGCCGAAGACGAGACGCTGCTCTTGACGGAAACTGACACCTCGGATGTCGATTTCCGCGCCACCTTCCCTTATCGTGGCAAGACGGTGACAGTCCTTGGCAAGCTCGACACGACCAAGAGCGGCAATGATCCTTACGTGGTGAGCGAGGCGACCCAGGAGAACCGAGTCCTTGTCGTAATTAACATGAATCATCCTCACGTCAACACCATTGATGAGAATGGTCTGTTGAACTACTTCCGGCATTGCACGTACGACGCGCTTGCGGAGTGGCGTGCCCGCAACCAGCTTTCCTCGATCGAGCCAAGCACGATCAGGAGGCTTAAGGATTACTTCTTGCGGGTGTCATTCGACATCGAGGTTCACGACTACGAGTCGTGAACCTCACGATGCAAGTGTCTTCAGCACCGACAGCTAGTCATGGCGCGCTATTCGTGACATATCAGACAAGACTTCCCGGCCAGTCCGTGCCTGATGGCAGGGCCGTCCGATCTGGCCGATGGTCTGAATCACGCACCTAAGCTCGTGCGGGCAGAATTACACTGATGTAAGTTGGGAGCGTGGAGGTAATGGTGGCGCAGGAGTTCAACCGGCCCGAGGGCCTCGCCCGGCCTGCGAAGGGCCGTCCGCCTCGCGTCCAGCGGGTGCCCGTCGCACGGATCCGTCCGGAGGACGGTCTTGGCCGGAAGCGTGACCGCGAGGGCCACCGGGAGCTGTGTCGGTCTATCGAGCAGTTCGGTGTGCTGACCCCGGTCACGGTGCGACGTGCTCCGGACGGAACTGGTGACTACCTCCTTATCAAGGGGCAAGGGCGTACCCTGGCCTGCCGCTTGCTAGGGATCGACAAGATCCCAGCGATCGTCGTCAGCGACCGCTTTGCGGAGAATGTAAAGGTTCAGCAATTTCTGGTCGAGAACGTCGCACGCCTGCGTATGCGGTCGATCGACCGCGCGCTCTTGATCGCTCGCGCCCGGCGGGACGATGAGGAGACCGCTGAGGTGGCGCGGCGGTTCGGGGTTTCCGCCGCTACCGTCCGTCGTCTTGAGGCTCAGCTCGAAGGTGCAACCTCCAGCGAGGTAGCAGCGCTCAAGTCAGGCAACATGAACCTCGCCCTGCACGCTGTAATCGCCAGGCACGTCGCACTCGACGAGAGGCCGGACATAGTTGCGGCGGTCGCGTCGTACTCGCTCCGAGCCAAGGAGATGGAGGCGTTGCTCGCCGCCTTGGGCTGGCCCAATCTTGTGGCTCTCGGCCCCGATTACCGACAACAACGGCTGCTCCTGCTGGCATGGGCTTGCGGAATCCTTGACGGCCTACCTCCCGGGCCGCCGAAAGATCGGCTTCGTCAGGTGGCGCTCCAGCTCCCTCTGAACTTCGGCATGGGTTCCCAGCCGGCGTTGGCGGCCCGATGAAGCTAATCGAGCTTGGGCTGAGCGACCTGGTCGTAAGTGAGGAACTGAGCCGGTCTGGCAGCGCGAAGCAGTTCCAGGAGCGGCTTAAATCATCGATTGAAGAGATTGGGCTGGTTGAGCCCATCAAGGTAGCACCGCTGCCGACCGGTAAGTACGTAGTTGTCGATGGGAACATGCGTCTAAAGGCGATTGCGTTGATCCGAAAGAAAGCCCCAGCCGCCTTCCCGACCATTCCTGCTTACGTGATGGACTACGACAGACGCTATGAGCTGCGATATCAGACCGACATCTATCAAGACCTCTTGCCGAGCCAGCTGGCAGGGCTAGTGGAGCACCTCCATAGGACCGAGCACATCCGCAAAGCTGATATCGCCAGGTACATCGGTGTCTCGCCTGCGACGCTCCGCAACTACACGGGCCTGTGGCGACTCCTTCAGCGCGGAGGCTTGTTCGCCAAAGTCGTCGAACTCATGGACGTCGAGGTAATCCCTTCCTCCAACCCGTATGCGTGGTTGCGCCTAACCGCGACAGGGCTGCGGTACGTCCTAGAGCACAACTTCAGTGACGGCGACGGGGCTGAGTCCTGGATAGAGCGATGCGTTCTAGACGCCCGGCGTGGTAAAACCATGCGTTTCCCGATCAAGTTTGTTGAGGCGACGACCGACGGACTGCCTGCGGAATACTACCGCCAGGGCGAAGAACTTCGAACCGTTAAGCGCGATCTGGGCCTTCGGCGCGCCGTACAGCTCGATCTGAAGACCTTTGACGCCAGCGATGTTGAGGTCACGATCGATGCGCCACCCACGGAGTACTACCGCCAAGGTGAAGAACTTGCCACCGTGAAGCCTGATCTCGGTCTTCGACGTACCGCACAGCCCGAGCCGAAGACTGAGGCCACGACGGACGCGCTGCCCGCGGAGGACTACCGACAAGGTGAAGAACTTCGTACCGTGACGCATGATGTTGACGTTGAGCGTGCTGCACAGCCCAAGCCGAAGACTGATGACGCCAGCGACGTTATTCGGTATCTTTCACGCGTTTCGCGCCGTTCACCAGACCCAGTGCTGCGAACTGCGGCACGCTCCCTTCAGGCTTATCTGCAATGACAATGTCATCTCGTGATTGGTCGGAAGACGCTTTCTTCGACATGCCTGATCGCGATTCGCTTGACGGTGGAACCACGTCGGCTGGCGCGCTGTGGCATGGTATCAGTCCTCGGTGGGGGCACTCGCTCCACACGATGTGCTCATACCATGGGATGTTCCCGGCCAAGGTTGCGCACTACTTCATCCAGCGGTATTCGCAGCCAGGAGATCTGGTGCTCGATCCGTTCAGCGGCCGCGGCACCGTTCCACTCCAAGCCCGAGTCGAAGGTAGGCGCACGGTCAG
>WNFI01061187.1_pt1 | contig 10326 bp, 11 predicted proteins | sample 5400471 | NCBI WGS metagenome assembly WNFI01 (sample SAMN13153348, study PRJNA577476) | soil metagenome | isolation source: 100 cm saprolite on Douglas fir-dominated hillslope | place: USA:California | collected 2013-09-17 | reverse complement strand
CAAGCGTGGCAAAGGTTGGCGAGATAATTGAGGTCGCCGTCGGAGAACGAACGGCGCATTTCCATCGCCGGAAAAACCGCGCAAAGACCCTCGCAATACCGGCAGGAATTGCAGACCGTCATCAGGCGATCGGCTTCTTCGAGGATTTTAGTTCCGTGCATGTTGCGCCGCCTCCCGTCCCGCGATCCGGCCGAATACGCTGCCGATGGTCATGCCGATGCCGGCGGCGTAGCCTTTGCCCAGCACGTTGCCGGCCATGATCTCGCCGGCGGCGAACATGTTGGCGGCGGGCCTGCCGTCTTTCATCAGCATGCGCGCGTGCCGGTTCACGCGCGTGCCCAGATAGGTGAAGGTGATGCCGGGCCGCACTGGATAGGCATAATAAGGCGGCGTCTCGATCCGTCGCGCCCAATGACTCTTCGGCGGCGTCAGACCCTCGGTGCGGCAATCGTCGAGAATGGTGTGATCGAAAGTGCCGGGCTTAACCGCGGCGTTGAAATCGGCGATGGTTTTTTCCAGCACGGCCGGATCGAGATCGAATTTGGAGGCCAGCTCCGCGATCGAACCGGCCTCGATCGGGGGGAACAGCGACGGCATAAAACTGTTGCGCGAGGTCGCATCAAAAATGATGTAGGCGATCTGGTCCGGTTGGGCTGCGACCAGGCGGCCCCAGATCGCATAGCGTTTTGGCCAGATATCCTCGCCCTCGTCGTAGAAGCGCAACGCGTGCTTGTTGACGACGACGCCGAATACCACGCAGTCGAGCCGGGTGATGATGCCGCCGTCGAATTTCGGCGCGCGCGCGTCGATCGCGACCGCGTGACATTGGGTGGGATCGCCGACCTCCTGCACGCCTTTGTTCAGCAATATCTTGAGGATCGAGCCCCGATTATAGGGCGTGCCGCGGATCAGGAAATTATCGGCGGCCTCGCCCCAATATTCCCTGAGCCATTCGATGTTGGCCTCAAAACCGCCGGCGGCAGCGACCAGCGTCGAGGCGCTTACGTTCTCGCGGCCGTCGCCGCGCTTCAACGCCGCGGAGAGAAACATGCCATTGTCGATGTGGAGATCGAGCGCTTCGGCGTCGTAGAGGACTTCAACGCCGAGCTGCTCGGCGGTGAGATAGAGCGCATTCAGCATGGCTCGGCCGCCGCCGAGGAAGAACGAGTTGGTCCGTCCCAGGCTCAGCGTGCCGCCCAGCGACGGCTGCCAGCGCACGCCCTGCTCGACGATCCAGTCCAGGATTTCCCTCGATTCGGAGATCATCAAGCGCGCGAGTTCTTCGTCGGTCTGGCCGCCGGTCACCCGCAAAAGGTCCTCCCAGAATTCCTGCTCGGTATAGGGCCCGGTGAGGATCTCGGTCGCGGCGTCGTGGGCGCAGCGCATATTGCGGGTATGGCGGGTATTGCCGCCGCGATAGAATTTCGGCGCGCCCTCCAGCACCAGGACCGACGCACCGGCCCGCCGCGCGCTGATCGCGGCGAATAGCGCGGCATTGCCACCGCCGATCACCAGCACGTCGAATTTACGAGTCAAATCGACCATGCGGTGTTGTTATCTTGTTTGCATGGAAATCAAAACCCGCGGCGGCCAGGCGAAATTGCCGGGCGAGTCGTTCGGTGCTTCATGCGGCAACGGCTTCGCGCGCTGCGACCGCCTTGCCGCGGTAGATAACAAGCGCGGCGATGATGCCGCTGGCCGCAGCGCACATCAGCCAGAAGCCGGGGGATGCCTTGTCGCCGGTCTGTTCGATCAGCTTTGTTGCCGCGAATGGCGTGAATGTTCCGAACAGCGCGGCGGCCAGGCTGAACGCCAGCGAGAAGCAGGTGGTGCGAACGTGGGCCGGAACGATTTCGGTAAGCGCCGCCACCATCGCGCCGTTATAGATGCCGAAATAGAACGAGAACATCAATTCCACCAGCAGCATCTTGCTGAAACTCGGCGATGACACCAGCCAGCTCAGCGCCGGATAGGCGGTGACCAGCGACAGCGTCGCGATGGTGAGCAGCACCGGCTTGCGTCCGGTACGATCCGAAATCGCGCCGCCCACCGGCAGCCAGATGAAATTCGTCACCGCCACGAACAGCGTAACGATGAGACCGTCGCTGGTCGACAGCTTGAGCACGCTCTTGCCGTAGGTCGGCGTATAGACGGTGACGAAATAGAACGTCACCGTCGTCATCGCGGTCAGCATCATTCCGAGCAGGATGATCTTCCAGTTGGCGGCGGCGGAGCCGAAGATTTCCGCGACCGTCGGATGTCGCTTCATCGCCAGAAAAACCGGCGTTTCTTCCAAGGTCCGCCGCAGCAGGAAGATGAACGGAATGATAAGGCAGCCGATGAAGAATGGAATGCGCCAACCCCAGGCTGCGACGGTGGCGGCAGGCATCGACTCGCTGAGAACATAGCCGATGACCGCCGCTACAAAAATCGCGACTTGCTGGCTGGCCGATTGGAACGAGGTATAGAACCCCCGATGGCCCGGCGTGGAAATCTCGGCGAGATACACCGATACGCCGCCGAGCTCGACGCCGGCAGAGAAGCCCTGCAGCAAACGGCCGATCAGCACGATGACCGGTGCGGCGACGCCGATACTGGCATAGGTCGGACAAATCGCGATAACTACGGTACCCACCGCCATGATCGCCAGTGTGACGATCAAGCCCAGGCGGCGGCCGATCCGGTCGATATAGGCGCCGAGCACGATCGCGCCGACGGGGCGCATCAGGGCGCCCAGCCAGAACACGCCGAAGGTATTGAGCAATGCGGCGGTCTCGTTTTCGGACGGAAAGAACGCTTTCGCAATCGCGGGGGCATAGAAGCCGAACAGGAAGAAATCGAATTGCTCGAGGAAATTGCCGCTGGTCGATCGCAGGATAGCGGCGAGGCGCGACTTGATCTGCGGCGGTTGTGAACCGGACGTTTGCGACATGGCGCGTCTCCCCCGTTTTCGAAGTGGCCTGTGCGGATAGACTTCTCGCCAGCCGAGAATTGCTCTGTTGGATGCGGCAATCTGCCACGCTAGTACGGCACCACCAACAGGAAAACACCGGCTGAAGAGGATATCGGCTTACCCGCGGGTCGAAGCGATCAGCCATTGCCGGAATGCCGACAGTTTGGGTGTATCGGCCTTACCCTCGGGCGAGACGAGATAGAAACCGGCATCAGCCGGCAGGGTGATCTTGAACGGAACGACAAGCCGGCCCTTGGCGATGTCGGCCTCGACATAGGAGGTCCGCCCGATCGCAACGCCGATCCCGTCGATCGCGGCTTGCACGGTCATGAAGCTGAGATCGAAGGTAACGCCCGGATACTTCGAGATCTGGGTCGGCATGCCGGCCGCGGTCAGCCACAGCCGCCAATCGTCGCTGGTTCCGCCGCTGGTATGAAGCAGCACATGGTCCGCGAGATCTTCCGGCGACCGCAGCGGCTTTTCCCCTGTGAGCAGCGCCGGACTGCAGACCGGGAATAGTTCGTCGGCCATCAGCCAATCGGCGCGCAGCCCCGGCCAATTGCCCCGGCCATAGCGGATGGCGGCATCGACATCGCCGTTCTTGAAATCGACGAGGGTGGTCGAGGTGGTGATGCGGACGTCGATGCCGGGATGCGTTTCCTGGAACGCGGACAGCCGCGGCAGCAGCCACTTCGCGGCCAGCGACGCCAGCGTAGATACCGTCAGCACATGGTCGTTGTCCCTGCGCAGCACCCGGTCGGTCGCGAGCCGCAAATCATTGAACGCAGCGCGGACACCGGGGAGATACTCTTTGGCTTCCGGCGTCAACGCCAGCGCGCGGTTCTGCCGGACGAACAGGCGAATCCCGAGTTCCTGCTCCAGCCGCCGGATCTGGTGGCTGATCGCGGTTTGCGTGACGTTCAGCTCGGAAGCAGCAGCGGTGAAGCTCAAGTGCCGGGCGGCAGCCTCGAACGCGCGCAATCCATTAAGCGACGGCAGCCTGGCGGTCATTTTCCGGACCCCATATACATGAGTTTATATCATGCGAAGCGGTACAAAGTGTCGTTTGTCGGAAGCTCGGATAAGGCCGATATTGGAGCTTACAGATTAGCTTTAGGAGATGAAAATGTCCATTTTAACACATGAATCGATGATAAATCGTCATGGTTCCGGGTTTTTCGAGAAGCTCAGCGAAACCATCCGGATCTGGCGCCGCCGTCAGCATGAACGGCGCCAATTGGCCCAATTGAGCGAGCGCGAGCGGCACGACGTCGGGCTGTCCTGGAGTGATGCCGCTTACGAGGCCGAAAAGCCGTTTTGGCGGGCTTAACGAGCAGCCAGGCCGGCGCCGCCTCTTTCGAGGGACGCCGGCCACGTCTTTTCAGAACCAGCGGAGTCTTGTGATGATTGCGCTTCGATTGAACGACCTTCGGCAACATTCCGATATTCTGCGATTGCGCGGCGGCGGATCGCTGACGGTGCGTTTTGTCGAGCCGCGCGATGCGGAGCGCCTGCAGGGTTACTTCCGCTCGCTTTCGGTCCGCTCCCGTTACAATCGCTTCCTCGGCGCCATGAGCGAGCTGCCGCGAACCGAGCTCGATCATTTCATCCATGTCGGCGAGGGCGACCGCTTCAGCGTGGTCGCGACCATGCTGGTCGATGGCATTGAGACCGTCGTCGGCGAAGCCCGCTATGCCTTCGACGCTGATACGGCAAGCTTCGAGTTCGGCCTGTCGATCGATGACCGCTGGCAGGGCCACGGCATCGGTACGGCGTTGCTGAGGAACCTGGAATGCCGCGCCGCCGCCTTCGGTGCCAAACGTCTGTTCGGGGACACCTTGCGCTCCAACGAGGCTATGATCGGCCTCGCGCGCAAGTCCGGTTTCGCCTTCACGAACAGCCCCGGCGATTGGAAGCTGGTGCGCTTCGAAAAACACGTCGACGCCGCGCCGCAGGAAATTCCCTGCGCCAGTTGGCGGCTGGCGGCGGAACAGATCGCGTATCACGCGGCGGTTTGAGGCCGTAGGGTAGCCAAAGCGCAGCGCGCCCACCAGAGTTCTCCCGCCCTACAAAGCTGACTAATTCCCTTTGAACACCGCTTTCCGCTTTTCAATAAAAGCCCGCACCGCCTCGCGGTGGTCCGCGGTCATCGTGGTGCGGATCAGCCGCTCCGCCTCATGATCGCGCGCCGTTGCAAAATCGAACAGCAAGGCTTCGTCGAGATTGTCCTTCATGTAGCGCAGCGCGATGGTTGGCCCTTCCGCCATCGATTTGGCGAGAGCAAACGCCTCGTCTTGCAGTTTGGCGTCCGGGACCACGCGGTTGACGAGGCCGATCGCCTCGCATCTTTTGGCGTCGACCTTGTCGGCGGTAAACATCAATTCACGCGCCCGCGCCGTCCCGACCAGCCGCGTCAACAGCCACGCGATGCCATAGTCGCCGCTCGAGCCCACCCGCAGATAGCCTGTCGAAATGAATGCCGATTCCGCAGCGATCCGGATGTCGCAGGCCATGGCGATGGCCAGCCCCGCGCCGATCGCGGGACCGGGCAACGCGGCGATGGTCGGCTTGCGCACCGAGGCCAGCGCACCGGTCAGCAGGCGCTGCCGTTCCTGCAGGTCGGCGACCTTCTCGTCGTAGGACATTTCCAGTTTCTTCTTGTCGCGATGGGCGCCCATGCCCTTGACGTTGCCGCCGGCGCAGAACGCGGTGCCCGCGCCGGTGATCACAAGCACGCCGATTTCGGGGGTCTCGCCGCAGGTCCTGATCATGGTGCGCAACGCCGGCGTCAAATTGTCGGACAGCGCATTGCGGACCTCGGGGCGGTTGAGCGTGATGATGGCGACGCGGTCGCGGATCGCGCACTTTAGTTCGCTGGTGCCGGTGTCGATTTCAATAGTTGTCATTTCTTGATTCCCCCATCTCTATTGACCGCGTCATTGCGAGGAGCAAAGCGACGAAGCAATCCAGCTTTTTAGCGGCATGGATTGCTTCGCTTCGCTCGCAATGACGGTATTCAGTTCGTCATGCCTCAAAACTTCTCCACCCACGGCCGCAATTCCATTTCCCAGGGCCCTGCGGCGACAATTCGCGCGCCATGCTCTGGGCAAGGCCGCGCAGCGCGAACTTGCCCATCGCGAACGGCGCCGACTGCGCATAGCCCTTGACGCTCGCGGAAGCGCCGGTGAACAGGATCGCGCCGTGTTTGTTGGGCAGCATTCGTTTTGCGGCCTGCTGCGCCACCAGGAAGCCGCCGAACGCGCTGACCACCATGGCCTCCGCGACGTCGGCGGGCACCAGATCGGTGAAGGCGCCGCGCGCCCTTCCGCTGGCATTGTAGACAACCACGTCCGGCACCCCGATCTCGCGTTCGACGAGGCCAAACAGGCGCTCGACCTCATCGGGCTCGGTGGCGTTGCAGGCAAAGGCGCGCGCGCCGGTCTCGGTGCAAAGCGCGCCAAGCTTTTCGACGTGGCGTGCCGCCAGCGCGACGCGGATGTCTTGGCGTGAAAACAGGCGCGCGAGCGAGGCACTGAGGCCTGCGCCGGCGCCGACGATCAGGGCGATCTTGTATTTCGGTATTTCCATCAGAGTTTTCCTAGAGTTTTCCTCACTTGTTGGAGCAGCGTTTTCAGCCGCGCAATCCGGCAAGGCAACCCGCGGTCTCCAGCACAGGATCGAGCGCGGCCTTGTCCGCAATGGCGGCATATCGGGCGCGCAGCATGCCGAGCGATCGCGCGTGATATTTTTGCGGCTTTTGGGTCCAGGTCTTGTGGCCGAGCGTGACGCTGAATTCTTGCCTCGCCGCGCTCAGCGCTTTCTCGTTGGCGCAGGTCCACGGCATGAATTGCGCTCCGACGTGCTTGGTCAGGATCGGCATCAGGGTCGGCTCCAGCGTGGACCAGGCCTCAAATTCCCCTTCAGCCTTCGGCCAGAGCATGCGGTGCACCCAATCGAGCACACGCGGCGCGCCGCCTTCGATCAAGGCGCCGGCGGTCGGGTCGGTCCACATTTGGTAAATTTGTCCCCAAAGACCGAAGTCACCGAACGCGGGCCGTCCGCCGAACAGATAGGGCCTCGTCGCGAGATGGCTGTCCAATAATCCCAGCACGTCGAGAAAGCCGGCCTCGATCTGCGGCGCGGTCAGTTCGTTGGAGCCGACGAACCAGACCCGATCCACCATGCGGGCTCGCACCTTGCTGGCGAACGCTTCATGCTCCTGCTCGCTGGCCTTCGGCCCGCGCATCCGCGCGATGCGCCCGGCCGAGCTGATCTGGTCGACGTCGCGCGCCCAGCGGTGGTGAAACATCCATTTGTTGCCCCACTCGTCGCCAAACTCCTCGATCAATGCTGAAATGAAGCTGGCGACAGCGTCAGCTGGATTGATCGATGGCTCCGGATAAAGCTTTTCGATCTGATCGATGATCGGCGTGGAGTCTTGAATGCCTGTGCCCTCAGGCGTGACCACCAAGGGGATGATCGGCATCCTGGCATGTTTTTCGTATTCCGCCTGGCTGTCGGCGTTTCGCAAAATCCATTGATGCGGAATGGCCTTGTAGCGAAAATAGGAGCGCACTTTTACCGAGTAGGGCGACATCTCGGCGCCGAAGATGCGATAGCCGTCCGCCATGGGTTGTCCTCCGATTTAAGTTTCTTGACGGCTTATCGCCCGCTTTATCCAGGAATGATCTATATCATCTAAAATACCGGGCGGAACGAACAAGGGTCACTCTATCACGTGGCGAGCGCGGTTGCGCCGGCGTGGGAGGGCGAACGATCCGTTCCGGCTCACGGAAAATTCGATGCAACGCCAGATCACCGGCCACCTGCTTGGCGACCGTGCCGTCGGCATGGCCGAGGTTGGCGAATTGCTCATCGCGGCGTAGGCTTGAGTCCGCAACAAGTCCTGGTTTCAAGGACAAGACAAAATTTGGGGAGGATTCGATGAAGGCCGCCGTCCTGCATGAAGTCAACAAGCCGCTGGCGATCGAGGACGTCAGCCTGCCAAAACCTGGTCCGCGCGAAGTCCTGATCCGCACCGCGGTTGCCGGGCTCTGTCATTCCGATCTGCATTTCATGGAAGGGCTCTATCCGCATCCGTTGCCTGCGGTGCTCGGCCACGAGTCGGCCGGCGTCGTCGAGCAGGTCGGCTCCGGCGTCACCTATGTGAAGCCGGGCGACCACGTCGTCACCTGCCTCTCGGTTTTCTGCGGCACCTGCGACAATTGCACGACCGGGCGGCCGGTGCTGTGCACCGACACTACGGTGAAGATGCTGCCGGGCGCCTCCAACCGGCTGTCCTGGGCGCGATCCGAAAAGCTGAACCAGTTTCTCAACCTGTCGTCATTCGCCGAGCAGATGCTGGTGCACGAGAATGCCATCGTCAAAATCCGCAAGGACATGCCGCTCGAGCTCGCCGCGCTGATCGGCTGCGGCGTCGTCACCGGCTATGGCGCCGTCGTCAACACCGCGAAGGTCGCGCCCGGCGAGAGCGTGGTGGTGATCGGCTGCGGCGGCGTCGGCATGGCCGCGATCAACGGGGCGCAGATCGCCGGCGCCGGCCGCGTCATCGCGATCGACACCAATCCCGCAAAACTTCAATTGGCGACCAAACTCGGCGCCACCGACATCGTCGATCCCAGGAACGGCGACGTGGTGCAGCAGGTCCGCGATCTCACCAATGGCGGCGTGCATCATTCGTTCGAAGTGCTGGGCCGCAAGGAGACCGCGGAGCAGGCGTTTGCGATGCTGGCCCCCGGCGGCACCGCGACCATCGTCGGCATGATCCCGTTCGGCCAGAAGATCGAGCTGCATGGGTTCGATTTCCTGCGCGAACGCAAGATCCAGGGCTCGTCGATGGGCTCCAACCATTTCCGCGTCGACATGCCGCGGCTGGTCGAATTCTACATGCGCGGCAAGCTGCATCTCGAGGACTGGATCTCGGCGAAGCTGAAGCTGTCGGAGATCAACGAGGGCTTTGCCGCGATGAAGGCCGGCAAGACCGTGCGCAGCGTCATCGTGTTTGATGCCTAGCCGTCATTCCGGAATGCGCGTCAGCGCGAACCCGGAATCTCGCGCCAATAACCTCTGGATTCCGGGTTCGTTTCGCTTCGCTCACGCCCCGGAATGACGGCAAGCGCACTACCGCGAAACATGCGCCGATACTGCAAGCCAGCGGCCGTTTTGCCGCGCCCAGCAGTCGGTGTAGCGCCCCGAAGCGGGCTTGCCATCCGGTGTGGTGTAGCGGGTAGCGGCATGGATGATCGCGAAGTCGCCCATCACGCGAATTTTGACGTCATGCGCCTCGAGATTTTTGATCGTAACCGGCACCGCGGTCTGCTTGAGAAAGCTGGCGCGGTCGACCAGCGACTTGTCGGGATTGCTACAATAGAAGTCGTCGGCGAGAATTTCGTCGAACCGCTTCACGTCCGAATTTTGCACCGCGGCGACATAGTCTCGATTGAGCGCCGTCAGTTCGTCGACGTCCTTGCCCATGATTTTCCTCCAGCAATCCGCCCGATGGAATCGGGTCGTCCTTATGGTTCGAACAGGTGATGTCGGAGAATACTATCGCGGCGGCATCCGGTGAATACCTATCCCGGCAGCATCCGCTGCATGATGCGGTCGCGGTAGATGAAGATGTGGGCTATCGCCGACGCCACGTGGATGCCGATCACCACCAGCAAGGTCCATCCCATCGCCTGATGCCAGCCATCGAACGCCTCCGCGGCCGACTCATTTTCCGAAGCCAACATCGGAAGCCGCACCAGATAAAACAATGAGATCGACCAGCCGCGAAACGACGCGGACAGCCAGCCGGTTATGGTCGTGGCCAATACCAGCCCATAGAGCAGCCAATGAACGGCTTCCGAGCTCAACCGCTGCCATCGGGGAAGCGAACTCTCCGGCGCCACGGGGTGGGTAAGCCGCCATGCCAGGCGCAGCACGATGAGCATCAGGATGAGGATTCCAAAGGAGACATGGAATGTCATGACGGCGGGTTTGACCTCGCCATGAATCTCCGGCAGCAACCAGCCGATCGGGTATTGCACCAGCAGAAGCGCCACGATGAGCCAGTGGAACACCTTTGCGGTGGTCCCGTATTGCAAGTGCTTGGTCATGAGGTTTGTTACGTGTACTGGCGGTTCTTGGCGAAGCTGCGAAGCGCAAAGGTGCGTGACGTAGGGGGACCCAACGCACGAAACAATGCGGGGTTTCGTTAGGGCTGGGCGAGACGTGCGGCGGAGCGCGACATCGGATTGACAGGTCCGGCAGCGGTGGCGCGTTCGCCCGCGCCGGGATTGCTTCCAGGTACCGGAAATGCGTATCCCACAATCGTCTTGACGACGAAGCGATCGGACGCCGGCGTCAAT
>WNFI01394839.1_pt1 | contig 10327 bp, 9 predicted proteins | sample 5400471 | NCBI WGS metagenome assembly WNFI01 (sample SAMN13153348, study PRJNA577476) | soil metagenome | isolation source: 100 cm saprolite on Douglas fir-dominated hillslope | place: USA:California | collected 2013-09-17 | reverse complement strand
CACACGACTTCGCCGTACGCTGCAACATCGTTCGTCAGCTCGCCGTTTGATCGCTCACGGGCCTTTCGCCAACCCGCCCTGCCATCACGTTGCGCGCCTGACGCTGCCGCGTCCACCGCATCCCTCCCCGCGTCCGTGACGATCGCGATACGCCCCTGTAGTGGGGTGGGACACGCGGAGTTAAATCAGTGATTTGCCCGACGGCGAAAGCGGAATATTTTTGCGCGAGGGGCTGGACAGACTTTCGGTGATTTGCCCGTCGGGTCAATTGGTCGCACGCGAAACGCCCCTTTCGTCATTGCGAGCGAAGCGACGCAATCCATAGCGCCGCAAAGGGCGTCGGGGGCAGAGCAGACTACCGCAGGGGACGGCAGTAGTTTACAACACTATTGCAAGCTTAGGGTGTGACTATGGAAGGGCATAGTTTTGAGAGACTGAAATCTCAAATTCTGCCCCTGTCTGCGTCGCAGAGCTTCAATGTCGCGCGGACAGAGTGGTCACTTGTTGCGGTTGAGATCAGCGAGGAATTCGACCAGTGTCCGTGCGGCCAGGACATTAAGGAACACTGCTATATCCGCAATCGCCTGAACGGCAACCAAACCTATGTTGGGAATGTCTGCATCAACCGGTTCATTCAGATCGACACCGGAAACCTCTTCGACGGCCTGAAGCGGATCGCCAAAGACCTCACCGCCAATGCGAACAGCGACCTGATCGAGCACGCCTATCGTATGGGCTATCTCTTTGGTGAGAAAGAATACACCTTCCTCAAGCAGACAATGAGAAAGAGAAACCTCTCAGCCGCACAGATAGCGTGGAAGTCCAAAATCAATCGGCGGATCGTGGCCCAGACTGTGGTTCGGAAACGCACCGTCAGATGATGTTCGCGCTCCAACCAGCGGCGCACTACGTCCAATACTTCTAGCGCGTAGGGCGGGTTAGCGAAAGCGTAACCCGCCATCGCGAGTACGACTCGACGAAAGGATGGGGTGGATTACGCCTCCGGGTAATCCACCCTACGAGCTTCTTAAGATTTTAAGCCCAAATCGTTAGCCAACCCGCCGATGAGGCGCCGATAACTTACGATGGAAATTCTTGGGTTCTCAAAATTCACTCGCAACTCATTCTGCCGGACGCTCTCTGCTTCGGAGTCTCCAATAAGGAGGATAGCACCTCTTGGCTGCACAAGACCCGGCGCCTGAATATTGGTGCGGACAGCATCGATATAGTTGTTGAAGTGGCTAAGATATTTTTGGCACTGGACAACACCGCGTCCGCCATCAGTGCTAAAATTGTCGCCGCGCCGATTTGCGAATTGGCGATCGAACCGCTTCAATTCGACCACGTGCCAAAAGAAGCCGAGCGACGATTGGCTTGCAATGAGGTAGTCCGGGATAAGGCCGGCAGTGCCGTTCTGTGCGTTCGGCTTGATCGTCTGCTTTGGAAAGACCCATACACCGTGGTGGCCAGAATCCGGGATGGCATACTGAATGACATAGGGATTTGCTGTTAGAAACCGCTGAATTGGCTCCTCAGCACCTCCTCCAATGCGCTCCGCAGCCCATCATAAGTAGCCCTGCAGATATCGCGACGCGTCCCAAAGCGAGCCCCTGGGAAATAGTCTCGCATCTCGGCAAGCCGCCTCTCACGATCTTCACGGGTTTCGATGCGAAAATTCGGCAAGACCCACCAGCCTTAAACAGAACTGCCAAAGTCAAACAGACCTTCTATTTGGATTGCTATCTAGAATTGGGACCTTGATGGTCGAGACGCGAAAGTGAACCACAAGACCCGCACATCATTTCGCTTTCTACAAAAACCTCCGCTCGGGCGGCTGTCCCCCTCACTCCCACTCGATCGTCCCCGGCGGTTTTGAGGTGATGTCATAGACCACCCGATTAACACCCTTAACCTCGTTGATGATGCGGGTGGCGGTGGCGCCCAAGAAAGCCATGTCGAACGAATAGAAATCCGCGGTCATGCCGTCGGTCGAGGTCACCGCGCGCAGGCCGACGACGTATTCGTAGGTGCGGCCGTCGCCCATCACGCCGACGGTTTTTACGGGCAGCAGCACGGCAAACGCCTGCCAGATCTTGTCGTAGAGGCCGGCCTTGCGGATCTGGTCGATATAGACGGCGTCGGCGTTGCGCAAAATCTCCAGCTTCTCCGGCGTGATCTCGCCGGGGCAGCGGATCGCAAGGCCGGGGCCCGGGAACGGATGCCGGCCGACAAAGATTTCCGGCAGGCCGAGTTCGCGGCCCAGCACGCGCACCTCGTCCTTGAACAGTTCGCGCAACGGTTCGACCAGCTTCATGTTCATGCGATCAGGCAAGCCACCGACATTGTGATGCGATTTGATCGTGACCGACGGGCCGCCGGTGAACGACACGCTCTCGATCACATCGGGATAGAGCGTGCCCTGCGCCAGGAAATCGGCGCCGCCGATTTTTTTCGCTTCCGTATCGAACACATCGATGAACAGCCGGCCGATGGTCTTGCGCTTCGGTTCGGGATCGCTGACGCCGGCGAGCTCGCCGAGAAACAGTTTTGAGGCATCCACATGCACCAGCGGGATGTTGTAGTGGTGCCGAAACAGATCGACCACGGTCTCGGCTTCCTTGAGCCGCAACAGCCCATGATCCACGAACACGCAGGTGAGCTGATCGCCGATCGCTTCATGGATCAGCACCGCGGCAACGGCGGAATCGACGCCGCCTGATAGCCCGCAGATCACCCTGCCCTTGCCGACCTGCGCGCGGATTTTCTCGATCGCCTCCTCGCGGAAGGCGCGCATGGTCCAGTCGCCGGTGAGGCCTGCGACCTTGCGGACGAAATTGCGGATCAGTTTGGCGCCGTCCGGCGTGTGCACCACCTCGGGGTGGAACATCAGGCCGTAATATTTGCGCTTCTCGTCCTGGATCACGGCGAACGGCGCATTCGGCGAGACGCCGGCGACAACAAAGCCCGGCGGCATCCTGGTGATACGGTCGCCATGGCTCATCCAGACCGGATGGCGCTCGCCCATGCCCCAGGTGGAATCGAACAATTGGCTTTCGGCCTTGACCTCGACATCGGCGCGGCCGAATTCGCGGTGGTGACCGGCCGGAGAGGATCACCGCCTTCGGCTTCATCTCCTTGAAGGCGGCTTCGGCCTTCTGGAACGGCACGATTTCGGAATAGACGCCCTCCTCGCGCACCCGCCGCGCGATCAGTTGCGTCACCTGGCTGCCGAAATCGACGATCAGAATCTTGTCGTGCGCCGAGGCCACCGAAGGCACCGACTCTGCTGCTGGCTGTGCTGCTGTCATGGACAGCAATTACGCGACAGCAGCCAGGCTCGCAACCGCACAAACGACTGGCCCACATCCTTCTTCAGGCATGGACAAATCGATATAGGTCAGTATCATTGACCTATATCTGTCAGCACTCGAAAGGTGAGTCTGATGGCCGATAGAATTCGTGGGCAAAGCGAAGCGTGCCCACCATTCGCGATGAATGCTGTCGATAGATGGTGGGCACGGCGCAAGTGCGCCTTTGCCCACCCGATCTCACGCCTTCTTCAGCACCGACACAAAGAACCCATCCGTCCCGGTGCGGCGCGGCGTCATCAAAAGTCCTTCCGCCGATTGCAGTGTGGCGGCGGCAAAATCCTCCGCCTTGTCCCACAGCACTGTTGTGGTCTGCGACGGCGGCACGATGACAAAATCCGGATGGCGGACGACAAAGCTTCGGATCTGCTCGCCGTTTTCCGGCGGCAATACCGAGCAGGTGATATAGGCGATCCGCCCGCCCGGTTTTGTCAATGCGGCGGCACGATCGAGCACTGTGACCTGGTCCTTGAGCCGCACCTCGAGCGCGCCCGGACGCCGGCGCGGGACAGCCGCTCGTAGATCGGCGCCAGCTGCCGCTTGTCATGGTCGGTCGCGATCAGCCGGCCCTTGCCCTGCATCATCGCCGCCAGCGCCAGCGTCTTGCCGCCGGCGCCGGCGCAGAGGTCGATGACCTGCTCGCCGGGTTTTGCCGCCGACAGCAAGGCCGCCAACTGCGAGCCCTCGTCCTGCACCTCGATCGCGCCCTTGATGAAATCCTCCTCGGAATGAATGCCGGGATTGCGGGCATCGGCGCCGAGTTCGATGCGCAGGCCGATCGGCGACCATGGCGTCGGTTTTGTCTCCAGATGCGCCGTCGATGCCAGCACCTTCTCGCGCTTCGCATTCAAGGTGTTGACGCGCAGATCGAGCGGCGCCCGGCTCGCCATCGCAGTTGCCTCGGCGACGCGGTCATCGCCGAACACCTGCGCCAGATATCCATCGAGCCATTCCGGATAATCGCCCGCGATGTGCGAAGGCGCATCCGCGGTTGACCGCGACATGAGCGCGGCGCGCTCGTGCTCGCTCAATGGCTCCGGCGCGAACCGGCCGCCGTCACACAGAGCGGCGATGGCATCGACATCCATCGCGCGCTCGGCCTTCAGCATGCCCAGCACGCGCGCCCGCGGCGTGTCGTTGTCCATGATCCATGCGCTCGATGCGCGCCGCCGCAGCACGTCCCAGATCAGGCCGGAGATCGCGGCGCGATCGCCCGAGCCGGCATAGCGGTGCGCGGTGCCCCACTCCTTCAGCGCCTTCGCCGCCGGGATGCGTTGCGCGTCGATAGTATCGATCAACTCGATGGCCGCGGAGAGCCGCGCTGCGGGAGTCATTCAAGACTTTCGGTGTTGCTGAAGCAATTGCCGATCTGGGTGGCGTGGGGCCAGTTCTGCTGACCCAACGCGATATCCTTGAAGCTGGTTTCCCGCTCCGCCAGCGCACGGCCACGCGCCGTGGCCATCCAGAGCAGGAGGGCGAAGGTGAGCCCCACCAGGATGAAGACCGGCAGCAAAACCATTTGAACCGACATCGGAAACTCCCTCTCGGCGCGAAGCGCCAGGCCCCACGCTATAGCGGCAGCACCCCGCCCTGACAATAAAACCCCGTCCCTTGGGTTGAACCACAATCCACGTTCCGGTGACCAACTAGCGACAGTTCCAGTGATTTCGGTCCCGAATCGGCTCCAACGCACCCCGCGAGATGCTGCGATGAATATCATCACCCCATTGCCGAAGGGCGCGGCCCACGCGACCGAGCTGCCCGGCAATTCAGTGACCTCGTTCCTCAAAATGGTCGGCGACGGAACGAGCCTTTTCGCCGATGACAGCCCGGATGGCTGGCTCGGCATGCTGATGTCGGGGCTCGCCGGCGTCGCGACTGCCCTGGCGGTCGCCATTATCCTGACCGTCTATTTTCGGAGCGGCTATCGCAGCGCGCGCGATATGTTCAGGCACGGCCTCGCCGCGGTGGCGGTGCTCGCGCTTCTGGCCTTCGTGGCCTCCGATATGCGGCACGCCGCGCTCGCCTATCTCGGCATCAACCCATCAAAACCCGCGATCGAGTTTGAAATCCGCCTGCCCAAGGTCGCCGCGTCTGAGGTGGCCAATAGCCAGATCGAACTGCACACCGACCACAACCAGACGCTGGCCCAGGTGCAGGGTGCGCTGGGGTCTGATGACGACGGTCACAGCATCATCAGAGGGTCGGTGCCGCTCAAATTTCGCACCACCGACCGCGTCGTGGTCCTGAACCTGCCGGGTCAGGCCCAGTGCCGGTTCAAGCTGCGGCTCGCCGCAAGCCCGAGCCACTCGGATCAGTTCGGACCCTGGCATCTGGCCGATCGCGTCGCCTCGCCGAACGGCAGCGAAGAAACACGCACCGAACAGAATGACGTCTTCGCGATCCGCTATCGCGTGCTCTGAGGCATACAAGTGGTCGTCATACCCGCGAAAAGCGGGTATCCAGTACCCCGCAGCTTCTCGATTCTCTTATTTCCGCCTCCGAATACTGGATCATCCGCTTTCGCGGATGATGACGGCTGGGCAACGATGACAGCTATGCATAGCTTTCCAAAATTTGTCATCGTTCCGACTTCCGTCAAAATATATAATCGGACCGGAAGGAACGTTGCATGCCCGAATTTCGCCTGATCCAGATTTCCGACACCCACCTTGCCCGCCGCCTGCCGACCTTGACCCAGAATTTTCATCGGGTCAGCGAATACATCGACGCCAGGCGTCCCGATCTCGTCATCAACAGTGGCGATCTTGCTTTCGACGCGCCGACCAGTCGCGACGATCTCGAATTTGCCCGCGAACTGCATGCCGCCCTTCCCGTTGCCTGCCGTTATTTGCCCGGCAATCATGACATCGGCGACAACCCGACGGAGCTTGGTCCGGCTCCGCCTCAACTGGCCACGGAGCAGGAGCGGCAGAATTTTCTCTCGGTCTTCGGTGAAGACCGCTGGCGCTTCGATGCCGCCGGTTGGCGTTTCATCGGGCTCAATTCGCTGGTGATGAACACCGGACTTGCGAGCGAAGCCGAGCAGTACGACTGGCTCGCTTCGCAACTCTCCAGCGCCGACGGCAAGCCGGTCGCGCTATTTGGCTTCGTCATTTCCGATGCGAGGCAGGAAGTCATCGGCATCAAGGAGGTCGGGCTGGTCGAATACCGCTTTCAGCCCGACAGCTTTGAAGTCCGTCACGTTAAAGCGCCCGGCCAGATCGACGTCGACCTGGATTCGCTGATCGGTAGCTAGCTCAAAACGGACGGCACATCCGCTCGATGTCCGCTATTACAAAGGCAGGCGTCGATCGCCGTTTGCAGACGTCCCACCGGTAGCCACGCGCGTGGAGGGACCTGCCGGCCATCTTGCTAGCGTGTCGTGCTAAACCACCGTAACGAGCTTCCGGTCGCCTGTGTCGTGCTTCCGGTGGTCTGCGGATCGGAAGCCGCCGCCGTTGCAGGCCCTTGCTGCTTGCGTCGCTCGGCCCTGGCAAGTCTTTTGCGAGCCCGTTCCTGAGCCTGGCCCGGTGCTGCTGCAGCATCCTTTTCTGCCGGGGTCACCGCTACCGGAGCCACTGCTACCGGAGTGACTTTCTCCGCTGGAGCCACCGCTACCGGCGTGACCTTCTCCGCTGGAGCTGTCTTCGCGGACGGCTCCTGCTGAGATCGCGGCTCCGATATCTGCTGTTTCTCTTCCGGGATGGGGCCGCGCTCGCGCTCGATGAGTTCGCGGCACTGCATCGGAAAAACCAGATCACCCCGAGCGGTCAGGCCGATCGGCATGCACCCACCCGCCGGCACGCCGTCCGACCTCTGAAGGTCTGCTTGTGCGCTGCGCAAATCCATTGCGTTTGCAGGCTTGTTATCCGGCTGTGCGAACGCCGCGGTGGCGAGCACCGAGATAAAGCCTGCGAGCAAAAGCCTCATCAAAATTTTCCTTACGCGTACGCGAACGGTTTTGCACTACCACAGCGGAACTCGAAATATCAATCAACGAATGCCCGAATTATGAGCATTTGAAAACAAGGCCGTCACACCGATGCAATTATGTCGCGCTCTACGGGATGCAGGCGAAACAGACAGTCGACGCCTCCCCTCCCGAGAGCGGCGCCCCTCGCGGGAAGGCCTTGCCTCATAGCCCCACAATCGTCTCACGACCTCGCCAAAATCGCTTCGCGACGCGAATTGGGCTTGTGCGATGCCAGACGAGCACAGTCCTGTCCCCGGCCTTTGGGTCCTCATTGGACCGCATTGGACGATCCTTGAGCGCAGCTACCGGAGACAGTCATGATCAAGATCGCAATCACGCCCGCGCGGCTCAGGGTGCGGTTGGAGTGAGCGACGCGAGTTTCCAGGAGAACGTCCCGGACTTCCGGGAAAACACCCAGGCGAGCGAGTAAAATCCCAGCGCGAGCAGATAGAGAGATGCAAATCCGAAATACATCGAATTGTATTCCATCACGCCACCAAACAACGCGCCCATCAGATTGTAGGAAAACGCGGTTGAGATGTTGATCTTGGCCTCGCCGATCAGGCTGGAGAAGATGATGCCGGCAAAGAACAGCGGAATCGTCAGCACGAAACAGCTCAGCATGAGTTGCAGCACCGGCGGGCCGAACATCCACTGGCCGTGGCTGATCGCCAGGCCGTATCCAACCAGCAGGCTGACAAACAGTCCGAGATAGGCAGGCCCAGCCAGCCTGCGTGCCGTCCGCGTCACGATCAGATTGGCGAGGAACGCCATGATCAGCACCAGCATTATCGCTGCGGCGATGACGAGCCAAGTTCCTCCAAGATGCAAGCCGAGTTCGGTGATGGCCTTGGTCTCCACCAGCATGAAGCCGGTGCCAAGAAAGAAGAAGGGCAGGTAGTTGCGGTCGATGGGATCGGAAAATCCGATGGTCTTGCGCACGAAGAAATAGCTGAGAAGAAGAATCATGCCGAGCGCAATCATGTATGTGAAGGGATAAGCGCGCTCGACCATGTAGAAGAACGGCCAGTCGTCGGTCGGAATAGCGGACTCCGGATAAGGTTGCGCGAAGTAGTTGGAGACGTCGCTAAAGCCGATCGACGCGAAGGCATTCGCATCCGGCATCGTCACCGCCTGACCTTTTTTGACGACGAAAGCGGTCGTTCGCGAGCTGTCATACAGCACCCGTACCGCCAGCGGCTTCCCGGCCCCCGGCAGGTCGCGGAGAATCTTTGACAGCTTGAAGCCCAGCGCATCGTTGACCAGCGTGAACGAGATCGAAAGAACGCCGTCGGGCTTGAGAAGCCTGAATGCTTCGGCGATTCCTTCGCGCGTATACACGTAGGAATCCACGCGCAGACTGGACGCATGGCTTAATGCCGCATGCGAATCCAGCACGCCGTAGACGATCAGGTCATATTTCTGGTCGGCCGTGCGGAAGAAGTTCCGCGCATCGTTGATCGACAATGTAACGCGAGGGTCGTCATACGGCCGCTCGGGGTGATACTTGGTCCCGAGAAACGCGATGGCCGGATCGATTTCGATGGCATCGACATGGGCAGCCCCCATCCGCAGCGCGGTCGCGACGTCATTGCCGCTGCCCGAGCCGACAATGGCCACGCGCTCCGGTGTTTTATTGAAATTGTACGGGAATTCGTAGTAGGCGCGCACATAGCGATCCGCGCCCGACTCCAGACCGCGCTTGCCGTCGGCAAAATTGTAGACCTTCTGATAGTAGGTTCCACCCGACAGGATCTGCATCAGCCCGTCGGTTTTCGCGGTTCGCTCCAGCAGCTGGTACGGCGAATAGATGCGCTGGGTCTCGGGTTGCACGGGCCAAGCCAGGATCGCCAGCAGAACGCAAAAGCTTGCGATCCCGACTGGAAGGAAATCGTCGTGCGAGAGCACGAACAACAGCATGATCCCGCCCATCGCGCCGAACCAGATCACGGGCGGCAGCCAGTAGAGGCTCATCACGAACAGGGCGACGACCCCGAGAATGCTGCCCATCAAATTGAGGCCATACGCGTTCAACGAATTCGAGCTGTGCAGTAATTTGCCGCAAAGCTGGCCGACCGGATAGCAGATGCATGCGCAGAGGATGAAGCTTGCCCCGAGCAGAAAATAGACCGGCAGGTCGAACGTGCTCAGCCAACCGACGGAAAATATCAGGTACGCGATGCCGGTATCGTATCGCAAAAGCATGATGGCCCCGACGAACAGCGCAAGCATCGGCAACACCAGCGCCGGCGCGCAGGGCTTTCGTTCCGCGACCGCGTAACCCGCGCCCAGGCCGAGAAAGCAAGCCAGCATCGTGAAGTTCTTGTAGAAGGAGAAGACGGGAAATACCGAAGCGAGCCAGCGGATCAGCACAAGTTCCAGCAACAGGCTGAGCATCGTTACCAGGACGATCGATCTGATCTTGGTCTTCGCATCCAAATTGGCGTAGTCGGATTCGAACGCTGTACCCATGAGGCCGACCTGGCGTTCAAACGGCTCGACGAGCCAGCCCCAGCAGAACAAGACGCCCAGTGCGAGACCAAGGCCGATCCGAAGCACGCCGGCGGAGAGATCGGTCGTATTGACGCCCTCGCCCGCAACAAGATTGTAGACCGCGATGGCCGTGTAGGCGAACAGCAAGCCGCCCAGCGACAGACAGAAGATACGAACCAGGCTGCGATTGGGATTATCGGAAGTGTTCATGATGGCGGGACCGGGAGCACTTGTGAAACGGCGCGCTCCCGCGTCAGCCGATCGTGAGATCCACGAGATGGCTCGTGACCGAACCTTCACAAAGGGTCGAGCGTGCGTCGACCCGCAAGGTAGGCAGCTTTGCTTAAGACAGTATTACCGGAACGGTAGCGCGGGCGGCATACGCAATTTCGAGTTTCATGACAAATTAAGCATGCAAGTCCAACGGCGGATTATCGCCATCGGATCATCCGGAACGCACGCGACAGACAAGCCTTGATTGCTTCATCAT
>WNFI01316340.1_pt1 | contig 10328 bp, 10 predicted proteins | sample 5400471 | NCBI WGS metagenome assembly WNFI01 (sample SAMN13153348, study PRJNA577476) | soil metagenome | isolation source: 100 cm saprolite on Douglas fir-dominated hillslope | place: USA:California | collected 2013-09-17 | reverse complement strand
ATCAGTCTTCCCCGATAGGGTTGTCGGGTCGACCTGCGCATTGTCCTTTTCGAGGATTGCTCGGCGTTCACTCGCGTTGCGGCCTGCACACTCGCGCTGCCACCAATTTGTGACAAGCTAATCGAAGGCTTCAGCCACTTCGTTGCCTCCATGACTGCTCCGATTGCTTCCGGCTGGAGCGATTGCCGGGTGGGATTTTCACCCACTGGAAAGCGCCGTCTTTGCACGGCGCACGCCAAAACCGGACATAGGTCTCTGGAGGCGCTCTCCTGGAAACCATTTCTCGATAAACTGACGCTGTCTTGAGTTTCCGCAGCAGGCCAACCAAACCAGGGCCACCCGGTCGTCTATTCAGGTTTCGCGGAAAGCGCGGGAGAAGCTGTCGAAGACCGGCTTCATGATGTACTCGAAAAACGTACGCTCTCCGGTCTTGATGTAAACGTCGGCGGGCATCCCGGGCGTCGGGATGAATTCAGGCATGCGCCTGAGAATATCATCTTGGTCCAGGCGCACACGAACGACATAGAATTCCCGACGCGTGTCACTGTCGGGACGTGTTTCGGTCTTCACCTGCACTTGCTCGGCCAAGGCGTCCGCTGACACGTAGATGACGCTCGCCCCGACCATGGGCGTAATGCGCTGGTTGAGCGCCGACAGCCGCACCAGCGCCTGCTGGCCTACGCTCACGTGCGAAATGTCCTTGGGATTCACATGTGCCTCGATGATGCGCTCTTCGCCTATCGGTAGGAGCTCAAGGATCACGGCGCCAGGAGAGACGACGCCACCCGGCGTATGGAAGTTCCTCTTCACCACGATACCACGGACCGGCGAACGGACGTCGACCCGGTCGACCACGTCCTGGGCTGCGCGAATCTGCTCCTCGACGTCGTCCAGATCCGTCTCCGTCTCGCGCAGCTCCTTGATCGCATCCCGGAGCGCCGTCGAGTGGAGTTGGGCTATTCTTTCGTTCGCCTGAGCGATCCGCTCCTTCGAATCGGCGATGCGGCCGAGATACTCGCCGAGCTCTCCCCCGAGACTCGCCTCAGAGCGTCGCAGCGCCAGCACATCCGACTTGCGGATCAACTGCTGGCCAAGAAGCGAATCCTTGTCCTTCAGCTCTTCGACGAACAGGGCAATACGATCTTTGGTGGACTGCACTTGCGCCTGATATCCGCGAATGCTTTCCTCCAGCCCGGCGATTTGCTTCCGGAGTACGCTTTCCTCGGTCGCGAGACTAGCCCGGCGTGCCCGCAGTTCGGCACGTTGCCGTTCAAAAATCGCTTTGATTTCCGGATCACGTGCAGTCTCGCTGAATGCGGCCGGAGTTTCGATTGTGTCTGAAGAGCTCATTTCGGCTTCGAGACGCGCCTTCATGGCGAGCTGTCGATACTTCTTTATAACCAGCCGCCTCAGCTTGGTGTCGGCAGCGGTGTCGTCCATGCGAACGAGGACCTGGTTCGCCTCGACGGCATCACCATCCTTGACCGCAATCTCGCGGATGATGCCGCCCTCGAAGTGCTGGACCAGCTTGTTCTGTCCGGTGGCCACGAACGTGCCCGGGGCGACGACCGCACTATTCAGTGGAGCGACTCCGGCCCAAACACCGAAACAACCGAGCCAAACAACCAGGATGGCGAGGCCGGCGAAGATGGGCCATTTGGCGCTCAGCGGAACGCCGCGGTACCACTCGCCGATGCTGTCCTTTTCCGCTCTCATGCTGTCCTCCCGCGCTGGTCACCTCACGGCCCCGAGGATTCGATGCGTCGCGCCTCCTCCGGCTTGTCTTCGCCGGCTCGGCCGGGCGACCGAACCAGGCGATGCAGCACGTCGCTCGGAGATCCGAATGCTTCCGCGCGTCCGGCCCGCAGGATGAGCACTTTGTCCACGCTGTTCAGTAGCGCGGGGCGCAGGGTCACGACCACTGCGGTCACCCCCCGCTTTTTGGCGCGCTGCACGGTCTCGGTCAGAGCCTGCTCGCCCGCCGCGTCGAGATTCGAGTTAGGCTCGTCGAGCACGACAAGGCACGGATTACCGAAGAAAGCCCGGGCGAGCGCGATGCGCTGCTTCTCTCCTCCGGAGAGCGGCCCGCCCCCGCGGTCGAGCACGGTCTCGTATCCTTTAGGCAGCTGACAGACCATGTCGTGGATGCCCGAGAACATCGCCGCCTCATAGATGCTCGCGTCGGGCAGGTCGTCGCGCATGCGGCAGATGTTCTGCTTGATGGTCCCGGGAAATAGCTCGACCTCCTGGGGCAGGTAGCCGGTATATTCCCCGAACTGGCGGCGATCCCAGTTACGCAGCTCCGTTCCGTCCAGCCTGATCTTACCGGCGGTCGGCGCCAGACAGCCCACTAGAATGCGCGCGAGGGTCGACTTGCCCGATCCGGACGGTCCGACAATGGCCAGAGACTCTCCGGGCGCGAGCACGAGCGACACACCATTGAGCACCGGCTCCTTCGAGCCGGGCGGCAGGTACAAGACCCGATCCACGGTCAGGCACCCTTGCGGTTTGGGCAGGCGCAGCTTCGGCGTCTCGCGCTGGAATGACTCGACCGCCTGCTTGACGCGCGCATAGGCCGATCGCGCCTGAACGCAGCTGCGCCATCCCTCGATCAATCCCTCGAGCGGCTGCAGGGCGCGGCCGGCAATGATCGAGGCCGCGATCATCATGCCGCCGGTGATCTCGGCGTGGAGGGCCAGATAGGCGCCCGTGCCGAGGATCGTGATCTGGGTCACGAGCCGGACGAACTTCGACGCACCGCTGATCCAGAAATTCCGGTCGAGGGCCTGGCTCTGCACCGTCAGGGCCGGCGCCTGCCGGCGACCCCAATGGAGAATGCTCTCGCTCAGCATTCCCATCGCATTGATCACCTGCGAATTTCGCGCCAGCGACTCGGCCGCCGCATCGGCCTCGGCAGCATGCAGGCCTGCCTGGCCCAGACGCTCCGAGGTCGCTTTCTGGTTGATCAGCGCAATCAGCGCCAGGGCCAAGCCCGACACGACGGCGATGTAGCCGAGATCTCGGTGAACGAGGAAGATGACTCCGAAGTAGAGGGGCGAGAGCGGCGCGTCCATCAGCAGAAGCATAACGGGGCTCGAGATGAATCCGCGCACCTGGTGAAGGCTGCGGATCGCCTGGATGGTCCCCCGCCCTCGCCGGCCCTGGCGTTGTTGATGCTGCTCGCCAGCACGGCGCCGCCGAGCAAGGCCTCCATCTTGGTCGCAAGACGCCCCAGCACCTGCCGACGCAGAATGTCGACGATCGAGAGGATGCCGATGAACGCCAGCGCGAGAGCCGAGAGCATCAGCAGTGTTTCGAGGCTGCGGCTAGTCAGCACGCGGTCGGATAGCTGGAACAGGTACATCGGCATCGTGAGCATCAGCAGATTCACGACGACCGAAAATGCCGCGACCGCGATCAGGTTCGTGCGCGCGACCGAACGCCAGGCGGCGAGCGGGTTGACAGGTCCAAGATGATCGCGGGCCTCGCCGCCGGGTGCAACCCGAAACTGATCCGCAGAATGGTTGCGCGGCGGATTGCTCAGTGTCTCGACGGCCGCCATGTTAGGCTCCCCCTATAGGATAGCGTGGTGATCGGTTGGATGAGTTGTATCCACGATGTCGGGAGGCGGTGGCGCGTGTTGCTGGACATCGGCAACCACCGGCACCAAAGTGTCCTGAGCCGATGCGGCGTCGGCCGGAGACGCGGCATGCTGCGGGGAAACTGCGATGTCGCTGCTCAGCGTGACGCCGTAGTCGGTGTACTGGGTTCCGGTGAACAGAGCATTTGCTGGAGGCGGTGGCGCGTCGTTCAAGGCGATCACGTCGCCTGCGATGGCGGTCGGGTCGACGGCCGCCGCGGCGTTCGATACGTCCGTTGCGACGTTGGCCGGGGCAGCCGTCGCGGATCCAGGAACCTCGATCGGTGCGTTAGTCGCGGTGGCGAGCGCGAGAAGGGTGTCAGCTGGTCCGGGGGCTTGACCGGTACTGGTGTCCGGCACGGCCGGCTGCAACAGGTCGGTTACGGGGTTGCTGTGCGAGACCCCGGCGCTGGTGAGCACCAGCTCGGTCGTATCAACGACCGGCGCCGCGTTCGCAGGAGCATGGCTTGCCACGTTCCCAGTGTCGGCCGGATGTGACACGTCGCTGGTCGGATGGCTCACAGCGGCAGCTGTGGTGGCGAGCACCGGCTCGGTCGTATCAACGACCGGCGCCGCATTCGCAAGAGCGTCGCTGGCCACGTTCCCAGTGTGGGCCGGATGTGACGCGTCGCTGGTCGGATGGCTCACAGCGGCGGGCGCATCCAAAGAGAGCACGTCTCCAACCACCGGCAGAGTCGCATCCGTTCCGGCAGCCAGGAGGGTTGGAGCCACTGGCTCGACCGGCGCAATCGTGCCGACCACGTCGTTGCTCAGCGTGCCCACGGTGTCGCTCACGGTCGTGAGCACCGGCTGCACCGCCGCCTCGACCGGCGCGATCGTGCCGACCACGTCGTTGCTCAGACTGCCCACGGTATTGGTCACGGTCGCGAGCACCGGCTGCACCGCGGCCTCGACCGGCGCGATCGTGCCGACCACGTCGTTGCTCAGCGTGCTTACGGTATTGGACGCGGTCGTGAGCACCGGCTGCACCGCCGCCTCGACTGGCGCGATCCCTCCCACCACGTCATTGCTCAGACTGCCGACGTTTCCAAGCAGGTGGGCGGGGCCGATGATCGACGGGCTGAAGATGATCGATGGGCTGGACTGAACGGATTCGAGCGTTGACCCACCCGGCAGTTGACTACTTCCGAGGGGGGGAACCGCTGCGAGCGCATTGACGGAACTGCCGTGGATTGAGGTGTGAGCGTTGCGCCAGAAGCCCGGTCGGATCGAGCTGGGTCGCATGCGGCTCCGACGAGGCGGCGGGCTCCTTGGTCGTCTCATCCTCTGCGCTCGTTTTCGCGGGATCACTCGCCGGCGGATCGTCTTTCGCCGCCTGTGGCGCCGGGCCTGCCTGCGCGGCTTTCGCGTCCTCCTCCTCGGCCGCCGCAGGTTTGAACATGGCAGCGAGAAACTCTTCGCAGGCGATCAGCGGGGCAATGAAGAACGGCCAGGTCAAGAAACTGAAAGAGCCGGATCTCTTGTCCGCACGCTGCACCCCGGCTTCGAAGATCTTCTGCTCTTGTTCGAACAGTTCGCGTTTTTCTACTTCTTTCATGACCGCTGCCTTTCATCTCGTTCCACTGAAAAGCAATTCTCGCCCGGCAGCATTCACTGCCGGGCGAGTCTTTTCGGCGCATCAGGCGTGATGCACCATGTCGTGCGACGTGTCCGCCGGCACGTCGAAATGCCCTACGTCGAAGTGATCCGCCGGGCCCATCTGGCCGATGGCGTAATCGAGCGCATGGTCGGACGACATCGAAGCGAGCGCGCCGTGCAAGTCACCCGAATGATCCGGACCGTGCGAGCCATAATCACCGTGGGAGAAGTCGAGCTTGGCCAGCGCTTCACCCGGGTTGTGATAGGTGTCGCCCTTGCCGCAGTCGTCGTTCTTGGCATGATTCGAATGGTCGTCGTCCTTGGCATGCTTCGAGTGGTCGTCGTCCTTGGCATGCTTCGAGTGGTCGTCGTCCTTGGCGTGCTTCGAGTGGTCGTCGTCCTTGGCGTGCTTCGAGTGGTCGTCGTTCTTGGCCTGCTTCTCGTGATCGTCGTTCTTCCATTCCTCGCGACCCTTGTGCTTGTCGTCGCCGCGGTCGTCGGACTTGGTTGGCTTGCATTCCTCGCTTGGGATGCCGAGATTCTTTATCGGCTCGAGAACGCTTGTAACGCTGCTCAGGATAGACATGGTTTCGCTCCTCGCTTGGGGTTAGCGACGGTCGCGGGCACATGCCTCGTCCGGATCACCACGCCGTCACCCTTACTGTCGCCGACGCACGCCGATGGATGCAGCGGCGAAAAATAAATTTGCGCCTCATTCGAGCTGCCGGCGCATGGCCACGAGTTCTCTCCTGATCCACGCCTTGACGGTTCCCACCGGAACACGAAGGTATTTGGCGATCTCCTCGTGCGTGCGCCCGTCGATGATCGCCAGAAGCAGGCTCGCGCGGCGCTTTGGCTCGAGCTGATCGAGCATGGTCCGCAGCGTCATGCTGTCCGGGATGCAGGACGCGGGGTTCGGGACGCAGGATCGAAGTTTTTGGCATCTCGGAGAATCTGCACGAATGCATCGTGGATGACGTCCTCCGCACATGACCTGTCGTGGACGATCCGGTGCGCCACCGCGCGCAACTGGTTCTTCTCGCGGGCGTAGATCTTGCCGACGGCCGACTGCGATCCGGAGGCGCACTCAAGCAGCGCCGTCTCGTAATTGAGATATGTGTCGTGCTGCGCCGCGCCGCGGTGGGACTCTGCCTTTGTGAGGCCGGCGCCATGGTGCGGCATGTCGAAGTCACCTGTCGTAAAACCGGACGCGACCACTCTTCCCGTACAGGGAATATTGACTTGCATTCCACTTGCAGTCCAAATGCTGGCGAAAACAACTCAGCGGCATCTACTTCGTTCCTTAAAATTTTCAACTTCGTTCCTGAAAATTTTCAATCTCCGCCATCGCCAAGTCATCAGGTCGCGGCCGGCGCTTAACGCTTCAATGCTCACCCCAAACATCAGAGCGTTCATCCTCTTGATTTTAAGGGGTTTTGGGATGCCAATCTGATTAGCCAGCGCGATCACTTGATCGCGCTGGCCGCAGAGAAACGGATCACTCGCTCTGATAAGGGCGCTTACGCCCCGATCCTCAACGGTTGCAAAAGTCTGCTCAAGATCATTTCGGGTCGCGACTCGCAACACCACGAGCTTGCGCCGCAGCCGGTTCGAAGCTGCCGCGACGTCTTGAACGTCGAGCTCAACGTAAGGATTGGTCGCGTTGATCAAGAAGCCGATGGTTTGGGCCGACGGTGCCATCTCGTGAAGCAGCTCAAGCTGCTTGGTTACGATTTCCCGGGCCTCCCCCCTGTCGGCACCATCGCCCCTTGTCCGCTGTTATCCGCCGGAGCATCGCCCGAGGCGCCAAACAACGTCAGGCGCACCGTGCGTTCCACATTGCGCTCAAATTCAGCCTCCGCTTCACCTGGCTCTTGAAAGTACAGTTGATAAAATTGGGCGGTGTCCGTCTTTGGCATCAGCGAGGTTGGACGAGCAGGCGATCTAGGGCGGAATGGCACGCTAAGGGTAGCAAGTGCGGGGAAGCGGTCAGGACGAAAAAGGGCGCAGTGCCAAGTTCCAGTTGATGGCGCCAAGAATACCAGGATTCAGGAAAGCCGATCTGGCTCGTGGCCATGCGCCGGCAGCTCGAATGACGCGTGAATTTATTTTTCGCCGCTGCATCCATCGGCGCGCGCCGGCGACAGTAAGGGTGACGGCGTGGCGATACGGACGAGGCATGTGCCCGCGACCGTCGCAAACCCAAAGCGAGGAGCGAGCGGATACATTGGCCGATGAGAGGAAGTCGCAGCAGGTCGGACCAACCGACATCTACATCGTCCGCGTCAAGCTCAACAGAGCCGAGGCAGTCAACATTCCGGACTTCAGCCCGACACCGGGCATGGAGGTTTATATCAAGACAAGTGAGCGAACGTTCTTCCAATACATCGTCAAACCGATCCTCGACAGCATGATGCGAGCATTTCGGGAACGATAGGGAAAGAGGGGGCTCGATGAGGACAAATCGGACGAAAGAAAGATGCAACCGCTGATGATGCGAGCGAGGCTGCCGTGCATATCGAAGTCATAGAGACATTGGCGTCCTTCAACCGGCTGGAGGAGAACTGGAATGCCGTCTACGACCAGGATCCGGATGCCCAGCTCTTCCTGTCGTTTAGATGGCTTTCCGTCCGGCTCGGCCAGATTCCGAGTCCCTGGATTATTCTCGCGGCGAAGGAGAGTGACAGTGCCGAGACCCCCTACCTTGCCTTTCTCCCTCTGCGCGTTCGGTTCAAGGCTCAGGAGGCGTGCTTCCACAATGAGTTGAATATGGCGGGCAATTTCGCCGCCGATTATACCGGCATCCTGAGCGTTCCTGCCGTCGAGCATCGGGTCATCCCTGCTTTCGCCCGGTACATCAAGCAGATGAACTGGGCTCGCCTGAATCTCGAATACATCCGCATCTCAGAGCCGCGTCTCCGTCTGCTGCTGGCGCACTTTCCAAAGGCGAACTTCCAGATCGATGAAATCGGCCGAATGAATGACAACATCGATAACCATCTGTGTCCGTTTGCGCAGCTTCCCGGCGATTGGGATGCCTATCTCGACACCCTGAGCGCCAACACCAGGCAAAAGATTCGCCGCTTGCTGAGGTTGTTGGATACGAGCGACGAATATCGCATCACCTACGCCACGTCAGAAACGATCGACCGGGACCTCGACACGCTGCTTCGGTTCTGGGAAATAAGATGGAAGCCGCGAAAGGGCGATCGCGTGCACACGCTAGTCCGCTCCAATCGGCTTATGCTGACAGCAAGCTTCAAGGCGGACCTCTTGTTGCTGCCGACGCTCTGGCAAGGTGACCGGCCCCTTGCCTCGCTTGCCATCCTAATGGATCGTCGCAAGGCGACATTTCTGTTCTTAATGACGGGCCGGGATGAGAGCTTCGACGGACCGCCGCCCGGGATGATTCTGCATGCACACAGCATTCGCTACGCCATCGCCAATGGTTTCAAGGAATATGATTTCTCGCAGGGCAACGAACCCTACAAATACTCGTTTGGCGTAAAGGAGCGACGTATCCGATGCGTCGCTATCGCCACAAAGAACGGGCTCAACCTCGGCGGCAAGCTTGACCGGCGAACTATTCCCGATGCCTTGAACGAGGCAACCGAACTTCACCAAAACAGGAAACTCGCCGAAGCCGAGCGCTGCTATCGGCAGATCCTGGATGTCGAGCCAAGAAACGCGGACGCGATTCATCGCCTCGGCGAGTTGCTCACCACTCGGGAGAACCACATCGGGGCGAAGCGGCTGTTCAAGATGCTGACGACGATCAGGCCTGACCTCTATAAGCCCTGGCTTTGTCTCGCGCAGTCTTGCGAGGCGCTCGGCCAATATCTCGAGGCGGCCAACAGCTATCGCGAAGTGATCAAGCTGGCACCCGAAGTGCCCGACGCCTTCACTGGCCTTGCGAGGGCATTGTTTGAAGCTCGGCCGCATGAGAGAGTTCGACGTGGCGTTGGATGCTCTCCTTACTCATGAGGAGAAACGGTCGGACCGATGCGGCCGAGACTTGAAGACCCGCGGCATCGTCGAACATCGCTCGCCGTATCAGCGACCGTAACGGGCACCATTTCGCCGGCACCTGGCGTGCCGGGCCGGTGGCATCCGCAGACGGTGAAGCGTATCATCGAGGCGCGGGCATGAGAAGGTGAAGGAAAGTCCGCAGGAAGTTGGATTTTTTATCGGAGCCTTTGTTGGTTTTCTTTGGCTGGTATACGCAGGTGTGCGAGGAGGCTCCCACGGCTACATGGGCGGGCTCTACTGGATTTTTATGATCATCTGCGGCGGCATCGGCTGGCTAATAGGCAGCTTGATCAGCCGGCTAATCGGCAGTTGATCACTTCACTCAGGCCTAAAACGGCAGAAATATTCGCCGATCGGCCTCCTGTGTTCACCATCGAAGCGGCCATAGATGGTGCTTTGATTTAAGCCTTGCCTTTCAATGATGTCTGCGAGACGCCGAATGGTGGACACAATATTTTTCGTTCCGAAGTTCTTCCTCGGTGAGTTTCGATAGATCCACAGGCTCGCTGGTGTACGCTGAAATGGACGTCAGGTGGATCGGAGAAAACCCTACTTCAAGTTTGAAGAAAGTTCCATTTGGCATACGTTGCTCCTCATCAGCTCGCGTTGAACTATTCCGCCCAAGTCAGTGCCTGCTGCTTATCGTTCAATCTAACCCGCGCACGAGGCGCAGCACGCTCCCACCGTTACTGCAAAAAAAATATCAAGCCTAGGAATGGCGCGTTGTTGGAGCAGGGCGAGTTGTTCAAAAAAAACGAACCGCATCCTCTCCCATTGCAGCATTAAGGTTCGGCCTTAAGCTGGTGAGGTAGCAAACAACTTTGCTTTGTCGGATGCGTTCAATCTCTGCGTTTATTTCAAGTCGGTCCGCGAATGCCATGAAGCCGCTCCTCCCAGAACATGGCCGACTGTTTCGCAACCTTGGCGCTAGGGGCAAATAGCGCACGACCTTGTCCCCACAGACGCTGCTCTCGTAGTTCTTGCTTGAATGTCAGCTTGCGAGGCTTTGCCGCGTTCCCGGCACGGATTCGCTGCATACAGATCCTGACCCTTTCGCGGT
>WNFI01693297.1_pt1 | contig 10329 bp, 11 predicted proteins | sample 5400471 | NCBI WGS metagenome assembly WNFI01 (sample SAMN13153348, study PRJNA577476) | soil metagenome | isolation source: 100 cm saprolite on Douglas fir-dominated hillslope | place: USA:California | collected 2013-09-17 | reverse complement strand
ACGATGCTCTGCGTATGGAGCGGGCGGGCCATAATCGGCTTCTAGCTCATCCATGTTTTCCAGATCGGTCATAGAATCCTTCCTTGAGATAGACAAACTTAGCTAGGGGCATTATACGCTCACGAGCATGAGTGTTACTTATCATGAGATTGGGGTCTTCCCACGGGATGCGCAACAAGATGTACCTATCAAATGAAGTGGCTCTAGACCTTCCTTCGTTGCATTCGTGTTTTCTGCGATGAAGCGGAAATTCCACGAAATCGCTAGCAAGAAAGTGATAGGACCGAAAGCGCAAACTTACGTACAATCTACAGTCATATGAGTAATAATCCACTCTACGATCTGAACTTATTCTTGCTCACGTAGACGTGCTGAAGAGAATCTGCTATGATTTAGCTCTAGGGCTAGGATTTACCGTTTCTTGATAGGGTGATCATTCAATAAAGCCATGAAATCTTGTTGCTTCTGCCGATCCTCCTACCGTCACGCTAGAGATCTTTAATCAAGAGGTTTGGCCACTTGGCAGTATGATGATAAATGGGCGGGTGATCAGTGATTTGATGGATATAGAGTTAAGAATCAATCCAGCCCAACTGCCAGAATTAACGACTGCTCTTGATCAGGGGAAGTTCGAAATTCATGGAAACTCAATCTGGGGGTCTAGTTCCCGTATTTATGGTTCTCAGTTGAAAGAAAGCAACGAAGAGAAAGTTCACTCTATTCGGCAGGCGGTGGCTATTCTGAACGATGCAACTCTATCTCCAATGGAAAAAGCACAGCGCATCGACGAACTTCCAGGTTTTGGGCCCAATAGCTCAACGGGCTTGGTAATGGTCTTCCACCCAGCAGAATTTGCGATCTATAATGAGCCTTCTCAAAATGCGATGCACATGTTGGGATTTTCCATTGAAAACCTGGAGGAATTTGAGGAGAAAGTTCGTGCGCTCAAAGAGCAGCTAGGAGCAATGGACTTTATCGAGTTGGATTGGTTCCTCTATCTCGTATACAGAGGGCGCATACAGATCGATCGTCTCAATCGACAGATTTGGTGGGTGAACCAGGGAACGACATTCGCAATCGAGCGCGCTGGTGGGTATCTGTGGGCACCAAAGCATGGGAAAAATAACGTGGTGTTTCAGCACTGGTCTGATATGACAAAGCTACAACCAGAGGACGTCGTGTTGCATTACGCGAATGGAGCACTTCGTGCAGTCAGCAGAGTGCTGGAGGCGGCAAAAGATGAACCACGACCAGGCGAACTATCGGCTGATACCTGGGAGATGGAGGGATACTTAGTTCGAGTACGGTATTATCCCTTAGAACAACCCATCCCTCTACAAAACATACCTCTTGAGTGGCGCACTGAAACGACTGGCCCATTTACGACGGATGGTGGAGTGAAGCAAGGGTACCTTTTTCCGTTAACAAATGAGTTTGCCGACAAGTTATAAGATCGCTTCGGTGCTGTCTTTCCTGCATTTTTCCAAGCGAGGAATGAACATAAGCAAACCTGGCTTTTCCAAGCGAACCCCAAGGTATGGATTGGTTTCTCCGAACAATTCAAACAGCAAACGGTAGGAGCAACCGGCAATTGGACAGTCACCACTCATCGGAACGAGATGCATCCTGGAGATCGCGTGCTGGTATGGGAGGCTGGCCCCAAGGGAGGCTTGCTGGCTATCGGCGAAATAACAGGGGAGCCGTTTGAGCGAGGGGTTCCTTTCCGTTATACTTACATCCTAACAGAACCCATCCCGCGTGCAACGTTCTTGCAAGATCCTGTGTTCAAGAACATGCAGCATATTCGCGCTCCACAAGGATCGAATTTCACCGTAAAACAGGAAGAATGGGAGGCACTGCAAAAGTTGATTGGTCAACAACCAGATGCTACGCCTGCTCCGCTGCCTATAGGGTTTGCGGAAGTATACCAACGTATCTTAGAGCAAGGGCTCGATTTTACTTATGAATTGGTCGCGAACTACTTGCTTGCGTTACAGACAAAACGATTTGTGATTTTGACGGGAATATCAGGCACAGGAAAGACACAACTCGCAATGGCCGTAGCACGCTGCTTCGATCGTTCCTCCTTGATACCTGGTAGCACTGAGAGCATTTTGGCGCCGAAGAATAACGGAGGGAATGCTCAACCAAAGTATTCCCGTCTAGTTGCGGTACGACCAGACTGGCGTGATAACCGAGGATTACTGTGGTACTACAATCCCTTGCTGGAACGATATTCGGTCACGCCGATGCTACACTTGTTGCTGTGCGCCCAAGAAGAATTTGAAGCAGCTTTGAGGGAAGGACGAGAGGCAATCCCGTTCTTTATCATTCTCGATGAGATGAATTTGGCTCGAGTAGAACATTACTTTTCGGATTTTCTGTCAAGCCTCGAATCAGGTGAGCCACTGGATCTGCAAGAGCATCCGAGTACAGGCATGGACGAAACTGGTGGAACGATGATGGTGCCGGCGCAGCTGAAGATTCACCACAATGTATTTTTTACAGGCACCGTCAACATCGACGAGACGACATACATGTTTAGTCCGAAAGTGCTGGATCGGGCCTTTACGTTGGAACTCTGGATTTGAATGCGCTGCTGAGTAATAATCTTCAAAATTTTGGGTATCGAGTGGCATCAGAGATTGCATGCTTTGTAAACTTAGCCGCAGAGCAAACGGGATGCGGGATCCTCACCGTCAATTAGAGCGAGTTCGGCGAGAGGTCCCATTAGAAGCTATTCGTCGGGTCGAACCCTCACTTTTGGAGGATCTAGCAGCAGGTCACTCTCCAGTGGTACGGCTCGAAACGGCACATCAGCAACAGTTGCCTTTTGTACGCCGTCTACGAGGGTACATCCCAGAATATGTCAGTGAAGACCAAGGCGAGATCACGTTCGATACGCCGGAAAATCGCTTCGTGAAGGCCTTTCTCGACTACGCTCTCACCGTCATTTCGCAGATGCGCCACTTTATCGAAGGGGTATTACCTGAGAACAGAAGTGCTTTTCAGAGGCATGTCCTTGAAGAGTGTGACCGCATGGAGTCTCTACTTCGTCCAAGCCGGCAACATGCGTTGTGGAAGGAAATCGGGTCGATGGTGCATGTCCCTGTGAGTTCAACCGTGTTGCAACGTCGCCAGGGATATCGTGAAATCTTCGGACACTATTCCCGCATGCTCTTAGCAACGAAGGTGCCGCTTGCTCTGAAAGTAGAGCAGGATCTCCTCGAGGCGAAGGATATTGCCCGGCTGTACGAGATGTGGTGTTACTTTGCATGTGTGAGACAGTTGGAGTTACTCCTTGGCCCTCCAGTGGCGGCCGGCCGTTTAGAGGCACAGGTAACTGAGTTGACGGTACCTTGGGGAATCGTCGTGCAATGGCAGGACGGGACACGACTTCTCTACAATCTGGCGTTCTCAAGATCGTCCAGACGCCAACAATATTCCTACTCAGTACCGCTCAGACCAGATATTGTGCTGGAAGTGCCGTATGGTCCAAATGCCGGGATACATGTGCTTGATGCAAAGTTCAAGGTGAACCTCAAAGAGCTTCTGGAGCCGACAGAGGACTTAGCGGAGAGCGAGACACTGACAGAGGAGCGTCGAGGTGTATTCAAGCCAGAAGATATGTATAAAATGCATACATACCTTGATGCCATACCACAGGCCATGTCTGTCTGGATCCTCTATCCTGGTAGCGAGTTGCAGTTTTTTGGACGCGAGGAGAAAACTATCATCACAACAGGACAAAGCCTTCCACAAGTCGTGCAAGGTGTAGGAGCGATCCCTTTGAAGCCTGGGAGAGAGAGACATCGAGAATTAGCGTATGTGCTTGGCTGTATGCTAGGTTTTCTGCAGGTTTAAGTTGCGCCCGATGTTGAGTAATGGATAACTAGGAGTCCAAACCTTACGGCATCAAACTGATACCGAATCCGTTTAAAGTCTGATCAAACAGAGAGCACCCACGCATGTGGGGTCTTCGGGCTCGAGTATATTCTTCACAAAAAAAGGAACTCTCCTTCACGGCCAATAAATATGTTGCGAACATCATTTTGAGGTAAGGAAGCTTGAGATTTGTCTTTTTTGACGAAGGCATACATTTTTTCCTCGCTTGTTCTATAGGCCGAGATGAAGCTAATCGACATCTTACTCAGAGTATAAGGTTATTGGGTCAAGCCGTCAACGCAGGGTGTAGAGAGAAAGTAAGAGCAGCAGCGATAATCTTTACCTACCGAATATCTGCTTTTTCTTCCCACGTACGGGGCAGTTCCCAGCCTATGCTTGCACGTGTTCCTCCTCCCAGAGGGACGGCGTGACGACCTGTTTCGCGTGTCGCATCTCGTGTGGAGAAAGAAGGCCAGAGACAATGACGCCAAGCAGCCGCACAGCCCGTTTGCCATCAACCAACCCGGAAAGCAGTGTGCGGAGAACGGGCAGCATTTCCTGAGCCAACTGAAATCCCTGGGAGCGGCTGGCGGCTCTCGTCACGAGCTCGAACGTACTCCAACGCACCTTGAGTGTCAGTGTCCTCCCAGCGATGTCTAGTTCGGCCAGGCGGTGCTCTACCTGGAGCGCAAGCGTCTCCAGGATGCGTTCCATCTCGCTTCGGTCGCGGATGTCTCGCTCCAGCGTCACCTCTTTGCCGACCGATTTGCGCTCGCGCACCGGCTCAATCGGTCGGTCGTCCACGCCACAGGCATAGCGGTAGAGCTGCCCTCCGTGCTTGCCAAATAGGTCCCGCAAGCGCTCTTCTCCCATGTGCTTCAAGTCAACTCCGGTCTGGATGCCCAGTTCTCTGAGCTTGGCCGCAGTCACCTTGCCCACCCCGAAAAACTTCTCGATGGGCAACGCTTCAAGGAAGCCCGATGCCTCTTCCTGGGGAAGAACGGTCAATCCATCGGGCTTGTGCGCATCGGAGGCGATCTTGGCCAGGAACTTGCAGTACGAGATGCCCGCCGAGGCCGTAAGTTTCGTCTGGTCCCAGATCTGCCGCTTGATGTCCCGTGCGAGCAGGGCAGCCTCATCCAGATCGCGAACTGCAGCAGTCACATCAAGATACGCTTCGTCCAGGCTGAGCGGCTCGACGAGGGTGGTCTGCTGGCGGAAAATCATCATGATCTGCTGCGAGACGGCCCGGTACATCTCGAAGCGCGCGGGCAGGAAGATAGCCTGGGGGCAGAGGCGCTGCGCTGTCCGGCTGGGCATGGCCGAATGCACACCGTATCTGCGTGCCTCGTAGGAGGCGGTGGCTACCACACCACGCCGGTCAGGTGAGCCGCCCACGATGATGGGCTTGCCCCGATATGGGGGGTGGTCGCGCTGCTCGATGCTGGCGTAGAAGGCGTCCAGGTCGAGATGCAGGATCGCTCGTGTTCTTTCGTGCATGTTCCTCATGGCCTCTCGGCTGTTTCCATTATGTTTTTCTTCCATTGTAGCAGCATCGAGGCCGGTTTTTCACTGATCGGAAGCGATATGATGGGATTCCTTCTGGAAATTTAGGTATCATGCACGCATATTCCCTTAAAAATACAGAGTACTATTAGGTGAAAACAATTATCTGATTGCCTCGCTGCTATGGATTATTCGTTATATTCAATAGGGGAGGGCGGGGTATGCGTAGGGAATTGGAAATGCTCCAGGCGCCCGGCGTAGAGGGCGTCGTCTCCCAGCAAGTGGTCGTATTCTTTCAGATTAGAGCCGCAGCGGACCGACTTAACTGCAGGCCTTTCGCGTTGATATTATCTGCGGAGGCTCTTTTCAAATCTGGGACCTAGAAACTAAGAGAAATACTACTATGGTCAATAATATCGATTGGAATACGCTACGATCCCTCGATGGTTCCCAGCGGACGCGCATCAGCAGTGCGAAATTGCCAGTTGACGGTGCCCATGCACTGGTTGCGATGATTCTGCCAGCTCTGAACCTGCCGACATAACTCCTCAAGCGTGGCAATATTGTGGGCCAGGCCCTGACGCGCCAGCACACTCAATTCGATTTCGGCAATGTTGAGCCAAGATGCATGCTTGGGAGTGGAGTGAATTTCCAGACGGTCGATGAGGGCTTTGGCCTGTGTTGGTGGAAACACTTCGTAAAACGAGGCTGGGGTGTGCGTGTTGAGGTTATCCATCACGACCACCACTTTGCTCGCTTCAGGATACTGGTCTTCTAGCACCTCCCGCATGAATAGTGCCCAATCTTCCTTTGCGCGGTGCTCAGTCACTTTCAGGCAGCGCCTGCCAGCAAGTGGTTCATACGCAATAAACAGATTGGCGCGGCCCTCTTTCTCATAGCTGTAATCTTCGCGGGCCACTTGGCCGGGTTTGGCTGGCTCAGGCGGATACTTGTCCTTGACAAGATTCTTTCCCATCTCATCCATACAGATCCTGGGGATCGAGGGATCATAGGGCTGGCAGTACACATCGAGTACGTCCTCCATATGATAGACAAGATCCCCATCGCCTTCCTTGGGGAAGCACCACGATTTCTTGAGCCAGGGTTTGAGTTCGTTTTTTTCAGCATTTTTCTGACGGTCTCTGGGCTAATATGCTCGACATATCCCAGTTGCACCATCTGATCAGCCAACAGTTCCAGGGTCCAGCGCTGCCGTCCATCGGGAGCCTGGCTACAGGCCAGATGGATCAGTTGGGCTTCTCCCTTGCCATCCAGGCAACGGCGTTCGGGGCGTTCCCGTGGAAAACTGCCGGTGAGAGCCACCTCCAGATTCTCCTGGACAAACCGTTGTTTGATGCGAATCAGCGTGCGGCGACTGATGGAGAGAGCCTCGGCAATCTGCCCGTCGGTTGCCTCTGGTTGGCCCTGGCGGCTTCTCGCTCATCAGCAGGGTGCGAGCCACGAGATAGTGCTTGGCTGGCATCTTGCTTGTATGTATCATCGTTTCTAAAAAGGTTCGCTGCTTCTCACTCAATCGCACCGGATAGCGGCAATGAGAGCTTCTCATCCTCGGACTCCTCTCTTCATGTGTCCTTCTCTGCCTCAGCACATCCCCGCCACGCGTTGTCTGGCAAAACGACCTTTCTTTCTCTCTTTCTGAACGGTCTCATCCGTGCTCAGAACCCAATCTGGAGGAGGGATGTCGGCACCTTACCCTTTGCGGAAAGATGAAAAGACTGGTTGCCTAGAGGATGAGGTACAGGTAAGCTAGGAGAAGCGCGCTTTCTGTGGAAGCTGAGATAGGCTACATCCCTCTCCCTGACACCAGACCGGGCAAGCTCTTGCAGCACTTCCCGGCTTGGTGCCTCGTCCGCTCTGGTCTGGCTGCGGCTCTTCACCAGGCAAGCAGTCAACGGATTAGTGAGCGATATGGAGCACGATGCGTCCACGCCCATGCCTGCTCTGACTCAACTCATGAGCCTGCCTCGCCTCTGACAACGAGAAGGTTCGCGCAATTGTTGGTTTGACGTGTCCCTCTTCGATCAACTGAGCGATGGTTAACAAGAGGCTGTTCGTAGGAGCTATCGCGTTTTTCTTGGCGTGAATGCCGTACTTCTGGGCTTGATGGGCAGATGGCTGTTCAAGCAGAGAGACCAGCGTGCCACCAGGTTTGACCACCTGCATGGAACGCCGCAGGGTCTCTCCGCCGGTGGTATCCAGGACCAGATCCACATCATGCACCACCTGCTCAAATGGGGTTGAAGTATAATCAATCACGGTTTCTGCGCCCAGAGCATGCACAAAGTCCCGATTGGCCTGCGAGGTGGTGCCAATCACCTGTGCGCCTTTCCATCTGGCGAACTGCACTGCGAAGGAGCCAACTCCACCAGCGGCCCCGTGGATCAAGACGCGTTGACCCGTCTGCAAGGCTCCATCTTCAAACAGCGCCGTCCAGGCCGTCGTCGCGCCACCGGAGATGGTAGCCGCTTCGTCAAAACTGAGCATCTCAGGTTTCTCGGCCAGTAAGCTGAAGGTCTCTGACGAGAGGGCCGGGGGAGCGACAGCCGTGGTAGTATACTGCGCATAGGCGCCATTGGTGCTGCGACCAAATACCGCCTGACCGACCTGGAAGGTCGTGATGCCAGGACCAATCTCCTCCACTACCCCAGCTATGGCAGAGCCGGGGATATATGGAAAGCTGACCGGGCGAACAGCGTGAAAGAGGCCCTGGCGCAGTTTCCACTCTGCCGGCAGGACTCCTGCCGCATGTACCCGAATGAGCACCTCGCCGGTCTGTGGTTCTGGACAGGGAATCTGCTCCAGCCTGAGCTGTTCCGGTCCTCCATACTGATGAACCTGTATTGCTTGCATCATGCGTCTTGACACGAAAGACATGTTCCTTTCTCCACTGAATGGACCGTTTCTGTTGCTCCTTCATTGTCTTGCGTGCATCCTTGCCTGGACACAAGAGCTTCCTTTTTAGCGCTGACAGGACGCGACCCGACCAGAGGGAGCACCGTGAGCGAGAGACCACTACTGAGCAGCACGATCAGCAGGACTGAGGTGATGAAAGCGCGCAACGGATTCCCGCTGTTTGCGGCGAGAGCATCCACCAGCCCGATGAGCGCTACCCCCAGCGCCCCCGCTACCTGCGTCCCTGTGGTATACACACCAGAGGCGGCCCCGGCATCATTAGGAGCGACCCCTTCAAGTGTTCTGGGCAGCAGTAATGTGCTCAGCAGCCCCATACCCAGGCCTAAGAGAAAGAGTGCCACCAGCAATGGAAGCATTCCCCATAGCGGGACGAGCCACTGTGCCGAAAGGAAGATGAGCAGATAGCCTCCCGTGACCAGCGCCGCCACAGCGGAGAGGCTGTGCCTTCCCAGGCGAGTATTGACAACAGAACCGAGAAAAGACGCCAGGAAGAAGGAGATGCTCGCAGACATAGTCACCAGTCCTGCTTGTAAGGACGTGAGGTGTAAGATCGTTTGCAGATAAAAAGCCAGCAGAAACAGCAGTGCAGCAAACAACCCCGAAGCCACAATAATCGTGAGCAAGCCAGCCGGAAAGCGGCGTTGCCGGAAGAGCGAAAGCTGGACGAGTGGCGCTTGACCTTGCCTGGTGGTCCGTTGCTCATACGCCAGGAAAACGATGAGACACGGGACAGAGAGCACCAGGCAGATCAGCAGCCAGGGAGACCACCCGGTGCTCTCTGCTTGAACGAGTGGAAAGATCAGCACAAAGAGGGAGAGGGTGAGCAAGGCCACGCCCCCATAATCCAGTCCACGCATTTGCACTCCCCGTGACTCGCGCAGCAGCGGCCAGGCAGAGAGTCCCGCCACGACGCCAACAGGCACATTGACCAGAAAGATGCCGCGCCAGCCCGTATCGAAGAGGTTGGCCGCCAGCAGGAAGCCCCCGAACACTTGCCCCAGGATCGAGGCCAGCCCACTAATAGCGACATAGTAACTAAAAGCGCGTGCTCGCTCATCCGCCTCGAAATTGACCTGAATAAAAGAAACCACTTGGGGGAACATCAGCGCCGCCGCTACCCCCTGGACAATCCGAAAGATGACCAACAAAACGGCAGTGGGGGCCAGGCCGCAGCAGCCAGAAAACAGAGTGAAGCCAGCCATGCCCACCACGAACATCCGTTTGCGCCCGTAGAGATCGCCCATACGGCCACCTGTGACTAGCAGGACGGCAAAGGCCAGTGTGTAGCCAGCGACCACCAGTTGCAGGTTGGCGAAGCTGGCATGCAGCGAGCGCTGGATAGAGGGGAGAGCGACATTGACAATAAACGTATCAAGCACAACCACCAGCGCCGCGCTCAACACGACAACCAGCATCAGCCAGCGTCGCGGGTCAGGCTGGTGAACCACTTCTTGCATCTGCAAAAGAGGACCTCCCTGATCTCATGAAAGAAACCCGTTACGTATGGCATTCACGATACCATGAAGGCGCGAGGAAATTATGAGACGATTGATCAGTATTTCCCCTGTACCAACAGCCAGGAGACAACCTGTACGCAAGAACAGCGAAAGCAGGTCAGAAGCAGTGGTGAGGTCTACTCTGTGACAAAGTGAGGTAGTTGAAGCAGTGACCGTCTCATATGGACTATCGTAGACTTGGCCGCATTAGGGTATTGTCAACTCAATCAAAATGGTAGAGATAATGACGAAAAAATCCTTGAAAGTGGGGCTTGTTCCCTATTTTCTCGCTTATAAGTACGGCTTTTACGCAGTATTATAGGCCGTAGTGGGAAAAACTCATCAAGAGAAAAAATTAAGTTGACAATACCAGACCGCCAGTTCCCATCTATCATGCACCCCACGTTGTAGGTCACTCCTTTGCAGTTCATTACGTTCGCTCCGTCCTTTTCTCACCTCTCTTCTCTGGACTATCCACAGACAGCATCCTCTTCCATACTCTCTGCGT
>WNFI01244049.1_pt1 | contig 10329 bp, 10 predicted proteins | sample 5400471 | NCBI WGS metagenome assembly WNFI01 (sample SAMN13153348, study PRJNA577476) | soil metagenome | isolation source: 100 cm saprolite on Douglas fir-dominated hillslope | place: USA:California | collected 2013-09-17 | reverse complement strand
GTCGTGGCGACGAGCGTCTGCGCGGTGAGCTGGTCGCGCAGGCACTTCGCGCCGTCGTAGTCGTAGTCCTGCTTGCCCGTCGACGGCGAGGTCGACCCGGCATCGACCAATGCGCCGCCCGGGGAGTTGTTGTTGAGGATGTTCACGCCGCCCGTGGGCGGCACGCCGTTGCCGAGGCCGAAGATCTGCGCCGCGCTCGCCGCCGCGATCGGCGCGGGAATTCCGCCGGTGGGCAGGCCTCCGAAGCTGTAGCCGCAGAGGTTGTCCTTCACGCTCGACTTGCTGTACGAGTTGGCGTAGGTGAGCGCGACCGGCAGCACGGCGAAGAGATAGTGCGACGGGATGAACGCAATGGAATCGGCTTCCCAGCCGTTTGCCAGCATCGCGTTCAGCGCGTTGGTGCCCTCGGTCGCGGAATCGCCGGCGGCGATGAGGCCCGCCGCGGCGAGCGCGTCGCAGCGATTGGCCGCGAATGCCAGGTTCACGCTGGAGAGCAGCGCGGCGGTGGCCGAAGCGGGCGCGAGCGCCGCGCACGGCGCGTAGAGGTTCGCGATCGTGAAGTAGTCGTAGAGGCCCTTGCCCGGATTGGCGACGCGCGTGGAGCCGCGCTGGATGGCGAGGCTCGACGGCAGGTTCACCTGGATCTGCGGCTCGCCGACCGCCACGCCGTCGATGAGGTTCTTCGTGTCTTCCTCCAGCGCCGCGAGCGCCGCGCCACCGCCGTTCGAGACGCTGGACGCGATGACGATCGTGTTGTCGGGAATCAGGTTCACCTGCACGCCGGAGCCGACCGGCTGGCCGAACTTCTGGTTGAGCATGTAGAAGGCGAACTCGATCGCGCGCAGCGTGTCGCGGCCCCAGTCCTTCTCGGGATTCTGCTGCGAGTGCGCATGCTTCCACGCCCAGCGGTTCGGGAAAGCGGCGTTGAACGCCGCGAAGTCCGCCGCGCTCAGGTTCGCGGTGAACTGCGAATCGGTGCCGGCGGTGGCGGCGGAGACGCGCGTGCCGCGCAGGTTGTTCACCATGTTGTTGGCGAGGTCGTGCGCGCCGTTGCCGCTTCCCTTGTCGGTGTAGGCGACGGCGCAGCCGTGCTTAAGGCCCCATTCGCCGGCGGTCGCCATCGCGCCGTAGACGCCCCGCGAGCCACTGGAAGTGGCGCTCACGATGCACGCATTGGCGACGCTGAAGGTGCTCGGGATCTGCACCATGAGCGTCACGTTCTGGCGGCCCGTGCCATCGTCGGCGTACGTGATGTGCTCCTCGCCGGCGATCTTTCCTTCGCTCGTGCCGGCGACGCCGTTGATGTCGACGTTGGGTCCGTAGAGCACGCCGTAGCCGCCGTTGGTGGTCATGTCCACCAGCGCGCGGTAGTTGTTGTAGATGGCGACCTTGCGCAGCTCCTCGACCGTAGGATTCGCCGGATCCGCAACGGCCGGCGCCGCCCCCTGCAGGCCGGATTTTCCGAGGCCCGCCGTCAGCAGGTCGTTCGTGCTGCCGTCATACGTCGTCGAGACGATCGCGCCCTTGATGTAATCGGGCTTCGCGTTGAGCATGGGGCCGTCGGAATTGCTGCTGCAGGCTGCAACCGCGACGGCGCCAATGGCGAGCGTCGCGCGCGTGAGTGCGGACATTTTGATTTCTCCGGGGTGTGGGCGCGGCTGTTGCCGCCGCTCGGCGAAGACTCGCGCCTCGCGCGGGGCGGTGTCAATACGCAGTCCGGGATTCCGGACAGTCCGGTGCAAATCCGCTCAATGGCGGCGGTCGGGGTCTCCGGCCAGCGCGGCGAGCTTCTCGTACAGGGTCGCGCGCGAGATGCCGAGCAGCTCCGCGGCGAGGATCTTCTTGCCCTCGGCTGCCGCGAGCGCCGAACGGATCGCGCTGCGTTCCGCGTCGGCGACGACATCCGCGAGCTTCAACGTCGGACGCTCGCCGGAACGCGGCCCGGTGCGCGTGCGCGGCAGCACCAGCGAGAAGTCTTCCGCGGAAAGCCGCGGCTTGTCCGAGTTGAGCGCCACGTGCTCGAGGACGTTGGCGAGCTCGCGAACGTTGCCCGGCCACGGATACACCGCGAGCACGGCGAGGCCCGTCGGCGTGATCTCGCGCAGCGGGCGGCCGGTGCGCTGCGCGATGCCCTCGAGGAGGTGGTCGCAGAGCAGCTCCAGGTCGTCGATGCGGTTGCGCAGCGGCGCGAGCTCGATCGGCAGCACCGAGAGGCGGTAATAGAGGTCGGAGCGGAAACGGCCCATCGCCACCAGTTGCCGCAGGTCCACGCTGCTCGCGGCGATCATGCGCACATCCACCTTCACCGCGCGCGCCGATCCGAGCGGCTCGACCTCGCGATGCTCGAGCACGCGCAGCAGCTTCTTCTGCATCGCCATCGGCAGGTCGCCGACTTCGTCGACGAAGAGCGTGCCGCCGTCGGCGAGCACGAGCTTTCCATCCGTGGCGCCGCCTCCGGGGTATCCGCGCGCGGTGCCGAAGAATTCCTCCTCGAGCATCGCTTCCGGAATGGAGGCGACGTTCGCGCCGATGAAGGAACCGTGCGCCCTCGCGCTCGCGGAGTGGATCGCCTGGGCCAGGACTTCCTTGCCCGTGCCCGTCTCGCCGAGGAGCAGGACGGCGGTGTCCGACTGCGCCGCGCGCCGCGCGTGCCGCTTCGCATCCATCGCGGCGGGCGAGCTGCCGAGGAAGCTCGAGAACGTGTACTTCACGCGCCGCTCCTCGGCGAGCGAGCGCTGCACGTCGGCAAGCCGCGTCTCGAGCTGCTGGAACTTCGCCATCAATGGCTGCAGCGAGTCGATGCCGTCGAAGAGCATGAAGCCCACCGCGCCGATGACGCGCCCCCGCTCGTCCTTCACCGGCACGCGCATCACGACGAACGATTCCTCGCCGAACTGCATGATGTCGAGCATGATCGGCTCGCCGGTGCGCACCACCTCGCGCATGAGGCTGTTCGGGATCACGTCCTCGACCTCGCGGCCCACGGCCGACTCCGCGCTCGGAAGCTTGAGGCGCGCGGCATACTTGTCGCTGATCCAGACGACGCGCGCGTCGCGGTCGACGATGATCGCGCCCTCGCAGAGCTCGCCGAGTCCCCCGAAGAGCGACTTCTTGGCGATCTTGCGGACCGCGGCCGGATCCTTCAGCCGGCTCACTTGACGACCGACCGGTCCTGGCCGAAGAGCACTTTCTTCTCCTCCTCGCTGCGCGTGGCGGGAGGGTTCGGATTCACTTCCTTCGCCTTGGCGTACGCGCGCTCGGTCGCGGGACGCGCGCGGATCGCAGCCTTCCAGCGCTTCACGTTCGGGAATTCGTCGATGTTCTGCCCCTGGCGGTCCGGAATGATCCACGGGTATGCGGCCATGTCGGCGATCGAGTACTGCTTGCCGAGGATGAACTCGCGCCCGGCGAGGCGCTTGTTCAGCACCGCGTAGAGACGATTGGTTTCCTTCACGTAGCGATCGATGGCGTACGGGATCTTCTCGGGCGCGTAGATCGTGAAGTGATGGTTCTGCCCGAGCATGGGACCCAAGCCGCCCATCTGCCAGTTCACCCACTCGAGCGCCTCGACCTGCCCGCGCAGGTCCTTCGGAATGTACTTGCCCGTCTTGCCGGCGAGGTAGAGGAGGATCGCGCCGGATTCGAACACGGCGATGGGCTTCCCGCCGTCGATGGGAGCGCGGTCGACGATCGCGGGAATCTTGTTGTTCGGCGAGATCTTCAGGAAATCGGGATCGAACTGGTCGCCCTTGCCGATGTTGACCGGCTTGACCGTGTACTCGAGCCCCGCCTCCTCGAGGTACATCGTGATCTTGTGGCCGTTCGGGGTGGTCCAGTAGTAAAGGTCGATCATCGCGGCTCCTCCAGGACGAACGCGGATTCTATCGCCCCAGCGGGCCCACGTCGCAACGCTTGTACTGGTCGGGCCAGGGCAGCTCGATGCGCAGCTCGCGGGCGGCATGACGCGGCCAGTACGGATCGCGCAACATGGCGCGCGCGAGGCAGACCGCGTCGGCTCTTTCGAGCGCCACGATCTGCTCGGCCTGCACCGCATCGACGATGAGCCCCACGGCGAGCGTCGGGATGTCCGCCTGCTTGCGGATCGCCTCGGCGAACGGCACCTGGTATCCCGGACCCATCGGGATCTTCGCGTCGTGGACGTTGCCGCCGCTCGAGCAGTCGATCATGTCGATTCGCCGCGCAGGTTTGAAAGCGGCGACACGAAGCTGTGCAGCAGGTAGCCGTGGGCGCCGTGGATCTCCACCACGTCGAAGCCGGCGGCGAGAGAATGCTGCGCGGCCTTGCGGAAATCCTCCACGGTGCGGCGAATCTCCTCGAGGCTCATCGCCTTCGGCGGTGGGTAGTGGCCGAAGGCGACATTGCTGGGCCCGAGCGTTTGCCACGCGCCTTCCGTGGGTGCGAGCGGCTTTCCGCCCGCCCACGGCTTGTTGCACGAAGCCTTGCGACCGGCGTGCGCGATCTGGATCGCGGGAACGGCGCCCTGCTTGCGGATGAAGTCCGCGACCGGCTTCCACGCTTTCGCATGGGCCTCGGACCAGATGCCGGCATCCCATGGCGTGATGCGCCCTTCGGGCGTCACGCCGCTCGCCTCGACGCACACGAGCGATGCGCCGCCGACGGCGCGGCTGCCGAGATGCACCAGGTGCCAATCGCTGGGCATGCCGTCGTCGCTCGAGTACTGGCACATCGGCGAGACGAAGATGCGGTTGTGGAATTCGACGGAGCGAAGCAGGAGCGGGGAGAAAAGGCGCGAGGACATCGAGGGATAATATAAGAATGAATGTCGCGGGTTTTCGAACAGCGGGGCGGTCGTTGGAACGGACATTTCATGCCGTTCAACGACCCTGGCAAAACCCTGTTGCTCGTTCTCGAACTGTGAGATGTTCGCTGGAACGGACATTTCATGTCGTTCGACGACGCACGGCAGAAGCGACTTGGACGTCCTGACCATCAGAGCCGGCAAACGTGCCCTCGAGCGCATCCGGGCGCAAGGTCTCGCCGCTTCCGACGATTCGATCGGCGCCCTCGACGATTTCGCGCGCGCCTACACCGCCCAGAGCTATCCCCGGCGTCCGTCGCGCAAGCTCGTGTCCGAGTCGGCGCGCACGATGCTCGCGGGATTGTTCAAGGGCCACGAGGAGGAGATCCTCGGCCATCCGCACTATCGCCTGCACATCCTCACGGTGCGCGGGCGCTGGCCGCTCACGCGCGATTCATCGCTCACGACCTCGCTCGGCTTCGGCATGGCCGCGATGGCGAACGCGCTCGGGCGCCGCCATCTCGCGCGCTTCATCGATCGCGCCATCTTCCACGACGCGCGCGAGCATCCCGCCTTCTTCCGTACCGGCTCGCGCTTCGACGCGTTCCACACGCACGAGGTCGCGCTCGAGCCGGGCAACCTTTCGGAGGCTTTGCTCGCGAGCGCGTCGATCCCGCTGGTGCTCGAAGGCGTGCCCGACATTCCGAGCGCGCCGCGGGGCGTCTACTGGGACGGCGGCATCATCGACTATCACCTGCACCTTCCGTATCACCGCGCCAAGGGGCTCGTGCTGTACCCGCACTTCACGGATCGCATCGTGCCGGGTTGGCTCGACAAGGGCATGCCGTGGCGGCACGCGCGCGGCGAATGGCTCGACAACGTGATCCTCGTCGCGCCGTCGCGCGATTACCTCGCCGGGCTTCCGTTCGGCAAGCTCCCCGACCGGCGCGATTTCGTGCGCTTCGAGGGCGACGACGCGGGACGCATGAAGTACTGGCGCGCGGCGATCACCGAGAGCGCGCGGTTGGGTGACGCGTTCCTGGAATTCGCGCGCCGGCCCGATCCCGCGAGGGTCCTGCCGCTCTAGCGCGGCGTCGAGGCGCGCGAGTCGGTCTGTCGCAGCGCCTCGGCCGACATTTCAAGCAGGTCCTCGAGGTTCGCGGCGCGGCGCAGCGTCTGCGAATCGCGGAAGCAGCGCGCGGCTTCCGCGATGCGGCCCTGGTCGAAGAGGTTCACGCCGGCGCTGAAGAGCACGTCGTGCAGGAAGGGCGTGAGCTCGGGCGACGAGCGCGACTGCGCGATGAGCTGGTCGAAGAGCGGCGTGGCGAGCTCGAAGCGTCCTTCGCGCTGCATCACCTGTGCGAGCGCGAGGCGGTTGCGGAAGAGCCTCGCGAGGAGCCTCGCGGGGTGCGAGCGCGCGGTCGTGATCTCGCCCAGGAGCTGATCCACCTCCGCGGCGAACGCCTTGCGATCCACGGGCTCCTCACGCAGTCTCGGGCCCAGGCGCCAGGCGCGGCTCATGGGGGTACCAGCGCGTCGTCGACCAGCGCTTTCCAGCCCGGCCGCGCGAGCAAGTCGGCATGCAGCTTCGAAAGATCCATGCGGAACGGGTTCGTGCGCAACAGCTCGAGCTTGAGGATGCCGAACTCGTCGAGGAGCGAGTCCCAGAAGACGTGCGTGGGATTGCGATGGGCGCCGCTGCGCTGGTGCGGCGGAGGCGTGAACGCGCTCGCGAGCGTGAGGTCGGCGCTCTTCATGGCGTGCGAGAGGCCCACCTCGTAGCGCGGGATCACGAGGTCCCGATCGGAGATCGGCTCCATGTCGCGCCACCAGCTCGCGAAGGCGGGCGCGTCGAGCACGCGGCGGCTCTCGAACGCGATCCAGTACGACTGCAGGTGCGCCGCGTATTCGTAATTCGCGGTGAGGCCGAGCACGTCGATCTCCGGGCGCGAGCGCGCGAAGAAGCGGGAAGTGAGCCGCGCGGGATCGACGCACACGAACGAGCTGTTGAGGATGACGACCGCATCGAGGGCGCCGAGGTCGCCGAGCGCCTCGATGCCGCGCTTGTACGAGAAGAAGTCGTAGCCTTCGTTGGGGCGCGTGATGACTTCGGCCCCCGCCGGCAGCATCCGCGCCTCATCCGGGCCGAGATTCGTCGAGACGAACACCACGCGGCCCATCGATGCAAGGTGCGCGACGAGCTCGCGCAGGTGGCGCGCGATCCTTCCGGCGGCGTCGTAATGCGCGACGACGAATGCGCGCCGCGGCCCGCTCACTGCGTTTCCAGCGCGATCCCCGAGCGCGCCCACGCGCGGAGCTCTCCGCGGATGAGGAGCGCCGTGGCCTGCGGCGTCGCGGCGACGGGATCGATCCATTGCGGATCCCAAAGCTGCGCCTTCATCGCGGGATCGCGGATGATGTGCGCGAGCTCGGCGTTCAGCCGTTCGATCGCGGCCGCCGGCGTCCCCGCCGGCGCCATGACGGACATCCAGACCCGCACGTCGTAGCGCTGGTAGCCCAGCTCCGCGAGCGTCGGCACGTCCCGGATGAATCTCGAGCGCGTCTCGCTCGTCTGGGCGAGGAGGCGAAGCCGGCCCGATTCGACGTGCGCGATGAGCGAGGTCGGATTGAGCGACAGGACGTCGATATCGCCCGCGAGCAGCGCGGCCACCGCCGGCGCGCCTCCGTTGTAGGGGATGTGCACCATGTGGATCCCTTCGCGCCGATTCAGCATCTCGATCGACAGCTGCGAGATGCTCCCCACGCCGACCGAGCCGAAATTGAGGCCCCCCGGGCGCGCCCTTGCAGCCGAAACGAGATCGGCGATGCTGCGGATCGGCGAATCGGAGCGCACCGCGATGAGGCTGGGCGTGGTCCCGATGAGCGTGACCGCCACGAGATCGGCGAGCGGGTCATAGGGAACCTTCGACAACGCGGGGTTCACGACGAGCGGGCCGTTGGTGCCGAGGAGCAGCGTGTGCCCATCGGGCGCCGCATGCGCGACCGTTTCCGCTCCGATGTTGCCGCCGGCGCCGGGCCGATTCTCGACGATCACCGGTTGGCCGAGCGCTTTCGCGAGCGGCGCGGCGAGCGATCGCGCCACGAGGTCGGGCTGTCCCCCGGGCGCGAAGGGCACCACGATCTTCAACGCATGCCTGGGCGTCCAGTCGGCGAGCACCGCGCCGGATGCACCGAAAAGGAACACGCCCCACGAAAAAAGCCGCAGCGTCCGAGTGAGCATTTCCTCATTCTACGGGCGCGGTCACATCCGTAATGTAGGATGGTCCACGCTGTGCCGGGCGTCACAAATTCGTCATCCGGTCGGTGATAGCGTGTCGGCGCCACCGTCCAACAAGGGAGATTCAAAATGATCCGCATCGCCATGACGGCCGCGTTCGCGGCCGCCGCCATCCCCGTTTGCGCCCAGATGACCGAGGACACCGCGCGCCAGGCCGCGCAGGAAGTCCGCATGCTCGTCACCGAGGGTACCGGCGTGATCGGCGACCTCCAGCCCGCCATCAACGGCGCCAAGACCAGCAAGGACCAGGTCAATCCCGATGCGCTGGTCAACGCCTTCAAGGCGCGCTACCAGAAGACCTCGGGCAATGCGTTCGATCCGAAAGCCACCGGCATCGTCGGCGAAGCGCGCCGCGCCTACGTGCAGTCATTCACGTCGGTCGTCACGCGCTACCAGGGCAACCTCACCAAGGGCGGACAGGACGCGTTCGTGCCGGCATTCTTCCGCGCGCAGGTGCTCAAGGACTTCAACCAGCTCATGCAGGGCCGCGTGCAGGCTTACGCGACGAACCGCGACGCCGAGCTCATCAACGGCGATTGGGCGGTGAGCAAGGTGATGAAGCGCTCGCCGCTCGCCGGCGAGGTGACGGCGCTGATGGACACGGGCGGCCTCGAACCCGTCGTCAAGCGCAGCGGCAACACCGTGATGGGCTACTACCCGATGAAGCTCGCGCCGGCGTGCGTCGCCTGCCACGCGCAGAACGGCCTCAAGCAGACGGAGGGCGCCTTCGGCGGCGCGCTCGTCGCCGAGATCCCGGTCAAGTAACTTTCCTTCCGTGACGCTCAAACGGCTGCTGCGGCTGCTCCCGCTGGGACTCGTCGCGCTCGTCGCGCTCGAGGTCGGCATGATGGTGGTCCAGGATCGCGCCGGCCGCGCGACGTTCGAGCAGGTGCGCGCGGCGCAGGTGCAGCGCGACGCGCTCGCGCGCATCCGCAGCACGTGCGAGGCGCTCACGTTCAAGGCCGTCGCGTGGACGCTCACGCGCCGCAACTCGCAGGGCCGGCAATACGCCGAGGGGAAAACCGCGTGCTTCGACGCGGTGGCGCAGGCGAAGTCGTCGCCGGGCGCCGCGGGCAAGGATCTTTCGAGCCTGGGCGACGACCTTTCGAGGCTCGCCGCCCTTCTCGAAGCGATCCAGTCCGAGCACACGGACGAGACGAAGATGGTCACCGTGGGGCGCCTCGAGCGGGAAGTGCAGCCGCTCACCGCGGCGATCCACGGCCGGCTCGACGCGCTCACGCGCGCCGCGGACGACGAATCGACGCGGCTCATGGCGGCCGCGCTCGCGCAGCAGGAACGCATGCTCTGGATCGGCGCCGTCGTGGGCCTCATCGCGGTGCTGGTCGGCGCGTTCCTCGTGCACGTCGTCACCCGGCGCATCCTCGGCTCGGTGCAGGAAGCGGTGACCGTCGCGACGGCGCTCTCGCAAGGCGACCTGGGCGTGGCGCCGCGCGTGCGCCGCAGCGACGAGATCGGCCAGATGCTCGCGGCGATGGACCAGGCGCGCCGCGCGTGGATCGCGGCGATCGGCGACATCCATGCGGTCACGCAGTACATCGCGGAGGCGGCCGACGCGATCGCGCTCGACGCCGGTGCGCTGAACGAAGGCAGCCGCCACGCGGCGTCCAACCTTCGCGACACGGTACGCTCGATGACGGAGCTGCTCTCGACGGTCGAGGCGTCGACCGAGTCGGCACGGCGCGTGGCAGAGCTCGCGGGCAACGCGACCGGCTCGGCGCACGAGGGCGGTACCGCGATGGGCGAAGTGGTCCAGACCATGGACAAGCTCTCCGCGGCCTCGACGAAGATCGCGGAGATCGTCGCCGTGATCGACGGCATCGCATTCCAGACCAACCTCCTCGCGCTCAACGCCGCGGTCGAAGCCGCGCGCGCGGGAGAACAGGGGCGCGGCTTCGCCGTCGTGGCGGCCGAGGTGCGTGCGCTCGCGCAGCGCTCGTCGCGGGCGGCGGGCGAGATCCGTGGGCTCATCAGCTCTTCCGTCGAAGGCGTGCAGAGCGGAGCGCGGCGCGCCCAGGGCGCGAGCGACAAGATCGCGCACGTGGGCCAGTCGATCGAGCAGGTCTCCGCGATGATCAACGAAGTCTCCACCGCCGCGGGCCGGCAGGGCCGCGAGATCGACGCCATCTCGCGCGCCATCGGCGAGCTCGACGGGCTCACGCAGAGCAACACGCGCATGGTGGGCTCGTGGACCGATCGTGCGACGCACCTGCGCGAGGAAGTGCAGCGGCTC
>WNFI01394029.1_pt1 | contig 10330 bp, 10 predicted proteins | sample 5400471 | NCBI WGS metagenome assembly WNFI01 (sample SAMN13153348, study PRJNA577476) | soil metagenome | isolation source: 100 cm saprolite on Douglas fir-dominated hillslope | place: USA:California | collected 2013-09-17 | reverse complement strand
CCCGGAGAACAAGACCGGGAAGGGCAAGGCGCTCCTCGTGGGGTGCTTCGAATAGCGGCTCATATCCGGGGGCGGTTCGGGCGGCTCCTGGGAGTGAGGAGAGAGGCTTGCGTCGCGTTCTCATCGTGATCGGCGTCGTTTTCGCGGTGCTCGCCGGCCTCGTGCTGCGGGGCGAGGCTCCGCCGGGGCCGACCGGGGCCTGGCTCCAGACGGCCGGCCTCACCCCGCGCTACGAGACGGTGGAGGGTTCCCGCGTCCGCTATGTGCGTGCGGGGCAAGGCCCCGCGGTGGTGCTGCTGCATGGCTTTGCCTCCTCCATCTACACATGGAAGGATGTCCTGCCCGCCCTCCGCGAGGCCCACGAGGTCGTGGCCCTCGACCTGCCCGGCTTCGGTGGCTCCGACCAGCCCGCCGACCTCTCGTTCGATTCGTACCCGCGCGTGGTCCGGGCCCTCCTCGACCGTCTGGGGATCGCCCGGGCCGACCTCGTGGGCAACAGCATGGGGGGAGCGGTGGCGGTGGTGCTCGCGGCCACCGATCCCTCGCGGGTGGGCCGCCTCGTCCTCATCGACGCCGCCGGCTTCAACCCCGCCGGCCGGGACCGGCCCTTCCTCATCCGGGTCGCGGGCTTCCGGCCGATGGCGTCGCTCCTCGACCGCCTCCCCGTGCGCCGGCTCCTGGTGCGGGCGGCCCTCCGCCAGGTCTTCCACGACCCCGCCCTCGTGACCCCGGAGCGGGTGGAGGAGTACGCGGCCCCCCTGTTGCGGCCGGGGGCCCTCGCCGCCACCCGGTCCCTGCTGGCCACGATTCGCCTCCATCCGGGGGCGGTGGCCGAGCTCGTCCCCCGGGTCCAGGCCCCGACCCTCGTCCTGTGGGGCCAGCAGGACGCCTGGATCCCCGCCCAGGACGCGGACCGCTTCGCCAAGGCCATCTCCGGCGCGCGCGCGGTGGTCCTTCCGGACTGTGGGCACCTTCCCCAGGAGGAGCGTCCCGCGGAGGCGGCGCGTCTGCTGCTGGAGTTCCTGGACCGCTCCCCTCCCCCCGCGGGGGCGGGGGAGTAGGGGGCCCTACTTGGGGTGATCGAGGGCGACCAGGGTGTCCCGGGCCTTCTGGGCCAGCGGGTGCTGGGCGTAGTCGCTGATGATCTGCTGCAGGGTGAGGCGCGCATCCGCGGAGCGTCCCCAGGCCACATAGGTCCGGCCGAGAACGAAGAGCAGCTTGGCGCCGTCCTCTCCCGCGGGCCGGAAGCCGAGGGCTTCCTTGAGAAGAGCCTCGGCCTCGGCGTAGTGGTGGTGGTTGTTCTCGAGCATGGCCAGCAGGAGGCGGGTCTTCCGGCGGTTGGCCCCCGGCTGCTCCGCGTCCGCCCACCTGGCCCGCTCCAGAAGGTCCCCGCTCTCCTCGTAGAACTCCTGGTCGAAAAGGTGGATGCCCAGGCTGGCCAGGGCGGCCGCGTCCTTGGGGCTCTCCTCGAGCGCGGCCTCCCAGGCCATCACCTTCTGGGCCTCGTGGAGGACGCGCTGCAGCGTGTGGGGGAACTCCCCCGGGCCCTGGAAGCCGTTGATCCGGGAGATCTGGCGCCCGGCGGGAGTGACAAAGACGACGGTGGGCAGGGAGGAGACGTCGTAATGCAAGGCGATCGCGACCTCCTTCTTGCTGCCCTCGGTGTTCACCCGCACCGCCACGAAGTCCTCCGCGATGTGGGCGACCACGGCGTCCGCGTAGGTGGTCTTGTCGAGCCGGCGGCACCACCCGCACCACGCCGCCCAGAAGTTCACGATCACCGGCCGGCGCGTGGCCTGCGCCTTCTTGAGGGCCTCGTCGAACTGGCGCTCCCATTTGATGCCGGCGGGGGAGCCGGGACCGGCGAGGAGGAGGCTCAGGGCCAGAGTGGGGATCATGCCCCCGATGCCGTCCTTACCAGGACCTCGAACCGGGCCGGGAACCCGTCTCCCCGTTCCCAGAAGGCCTCGGGGTGCCACTGGACCCCCCGCACGAAGCGGCGGCCGGGGGCCTCGATGCCCTCCACGATCCGGTCGTCGCTCGTGCGGGCCAAGACGAGAAGCCCCTGCCCGAGCTGCGCGACCGCTTGATGGTGGAAGCTGTTCACCGAGATCGTCTCCCTGCCCAGGATCTCACGAAGCCGGGTGCCGTTGCCGATCCGGCCTCGTGGGCCCGCTCCCAGCGCTCCCGGCGCGGCTCGTGGTCGAGCCCTCCTGTCAGCTCAGACGGGATGTCCTGGATCAGGGTTCCGCCCGTGGCAACGTTTAACACCTGGTGGCCCCGACAGATAGCCAAGAGGGGCCGGTCCCGGCGGAGGGCTCCCCGACCCAGGGCCAGCTCGAAGTCGTCCCGCTCGCGGACGACCCGCCCGAGCTTGGGGTGGGGGGCCTGCCCGTAAAGTGCCGGCCGCCTTCACCGATCGCACGTAGTCCCGCCTCAGCAGGTACAGGCCGGAACGCCGCTCGTCGTAGCCGATGGTGACCCCCACCGCCGGGCGGGTCACATCCGCTCCGGCACCGGGATCCCCAGCAGGTCCAGGAGCAGGTCCATCTGCCGGAGGAAGCAGTCGACGACCAGAGTCCGGAAGGCGCGCCGCTCCTCGCTCGCCGCGTAGAGCACGGAGTAGCTGGGGTTCTGGTAGTAGGAGTGGAAGGCCTGGGCCACGGCGAAGGTGTGCTTGGCCAGGAGGGCCACCTCCTCCGCCCGCACCGCCTGCTCGGCGACCTCCTCGCTGCGGGCCATGAGGAGGAGGAGGGACCACACCTCGTCTCCCTCCTCTCCCTCCAGGAGGGTCCCGAGATCGGAGCCGCGTGCCTGCTCCAGGAGGGCGGGCACCCGGTGCCCCTCGCCCTCCATCTTGGCGAAAATGTTCCGCGCCCGCACCACCGCGTTCTGGAGGTAGGGCCCCGTCTCGCCCGCGAAGGCCAACGCCTCTTCCATGTCGAAGGTGATGATTCGGGTCCGCCCGAACTTGAGCAGGAAGTAGCGGACGACCGCCTCGTCCTCCGAGACCGCGTAGCCGAGGGCCTTCGCGGTGGCGGGGGAGAGCACGACCTTCTCGTAGGCCAGGTGGTGGCTCGCCTCCGCGTCCTCGGCGTGGCCGAGGGCCGCCACCCCCGCCTTCACCACCCGCTGGGGGTACGACTGGCCCACGTCGATCACGTTGTAGACCGCACGCGCGTGGCCGAACACGGGTGCGCCCGGCTCGCCCGGCCCGCTGGTCGTGGCCCAGAGCAAGTGGCCGTCGGGGTAGGTGCGGTGGCGCCGGTATTTGAAGTCCCGATCCAGGCGGCCCAGCTTCCAGAGCTGATACGCGATGTCCTTGCCGGTGTAGGTCACGGTTCCGTTGGAGCGGACGATGATCTTGTCTTCATCGGTCGCCCGGCGCGTCTCGGGGGAGCCCGGGCCCCCCCCGGGGGGCGTGGCTCCCTCGCCCTCCTCGGCTTCGCCGCCCATGGTCAGGACCCAGCAGCCCTTGTTCTTGCCCTCGTTCTCGAAGCGGATCGCCCCCGCCTCCTTGAGGAGGGCGAAGGCCCGATCCCAGAAGTGGAGGCGCAGGATGTCGCTCTCGTGAGCCAGGAGGTCGTAGCGGATGCCCAGCCTCTCCATGGTGGCCAGGTGGCAGTCCACGATGCGGGCGGCCACGGCCGCGGCCAGGCGCGCGGTGTCGTTGTCCCCCGCCTCCAGCGCGTGGAGGGTCTCCACCTGCAGGGCCTTGCGCGGGGGATCGGCGGCGTAGAAGTCGCCCACCCGCGCGTAGAGGTCCCAGCAGTAGTAGTCGAACCTCCCGGGAATCGTCTCCAGTCCGGCCAGGTTCCTCTGCTCGAGGTGGAGGAGCCCCACCACCACATCCGCCACCTGCACGCCGGTGTCGTCGATGTAGTTCTGGACTCCCACCCGGTGGCCACGGTGGCGCAAGACCCGCACGAAGGTGTCGCCCAGGGTGGCGTTCCGGAGGTGACCGATATGGGCCGCCTTGTTGGGGTTGATGCTCGTGTGCTCCACGATCACCGTCCCCGGCCGGGCGGGGGCGGGCCGGGGATCGCGGAGGGCGGCCTGAAACCCGGCCGCAAAGGCCCCCCGGTCGAGGAAGAGGTTGACGTAGCCCCCCCCCGCCACCTCCGCCCGCCGCACGCCGGGGGTCGAGGAAAGCGCGGTGGCCAGGCGCTCCGCGATGTCGCGCGGCTTCCGCTTCAGCGTCTTGGCCAGGTCGAAGGGCGCGGTCAGGGCGAGGTCGCCCAGTGCGATTTTTGGAGGGTATTGGAAGGCGATCGTCGGGAGGCCGACGTCAAACGCCTCCCGGGCCGCGGCGCGGACGAGTTGGGCCAGCCGGGACTGGAGGTCAAGCATCATGGCCAAAGCCCAATGTTAACTCGGCGGGGGCCGGGAGTCGGGGCCCGCCGGCTCTGATAACATCGGGGATGCATGACGGGCTCCGCCCCTCTTCTCCTCCTCCTGGCCCTGGCCCCCGGGAAGGAGTCCTTCGACGTCCAGGCCATCTTCGTGGCCCCGACCAAGGCCGGGGCCTCGCCCGCGATCGAGGTGACCTTCGTGTCCAAGGACCCAGAGGTGCACATCAACGAGGAGCCGGCCCCGCGCCTCAAGCTGGACATCGCCCAATCGGTCCTCGTGGACAAGCAGCCGCCCCTGCGGACGCGGACGGCCCCCTACGATCCCTCCGCCGCCCGCTACCTGGACTTGTCGCGGCCGCTCAAGTTCCCGGTCGCGTTCGCCCTCACCGCCCCCAAGGGGGCCCAGACGGTGGGGGCCACCGTCACCTTCTTCTACTGCTCGCGGCGCGAGGGCTGGTGCCGGCGGGGCAGCGTGGAGGTGGAGGTGCCGGTCACGGTGCCCTGAGGCGCCGGGCCGCCTCCTCGTAGTCCTCGGGCGTATTCAAGTTCCGGAACATGAGGCCGGGATCGCCGTAGGCCTGGAGCTCGGAGGGGCCGACCTCCCGCACGCGCACCTCGGGCCAGAAGGCGGTCATCTTGAGCTGCCCGTCCTGGAGCCGGCGGCGGATCGGCTCCCGGCAGGCCGGCGCGTACACCGCGCAGAGCGGCTCCGGTCCGCCGGGGGACACGGGGACGACGGCATCGTAGCCGGGCGCCAGTTCCAACAGCCGGGCCAGCAAAAGGACGGGGACGAAGGGCAGGTCCACGGCGAGGAAGAGTCCGGGGGCGCGTTCGAGCTCGAGCAGCCCGGTGTAGATGCCGCCCAGGGAGCCCCCCCCGGGGAGGGCGTCTTCATGCACGGGCCGGCCCCGGTCGGAGTAGGCGGGCTGCGACCCCGCGAGGATGCGCACGTCGGCCACGACCTGTCCGAGACGAGCCAGGGCGTCGTCCAGGAGCGTGGCGGGTCCCCAGGCGAGGAGGGCCTTGTCCGTCCCCATCCGGCGGCTGTGGCCGCCCGCCACCACGAAGCCGACCACGCCCTCTAGCCCCGGCGCCGGAAGGACCATGTGATCTCGAACTCCGCGGCCACCGTCCCCTCCGCGGTGCGGCCGGTGGAGCGGGCCACGCACGTCTCGCCCTCGCCCCCCCCGGCCGACCGTTCGATCGCCGAGCCCATGCCCGCCACGTCCGAGAACGTGAAGAGCGATCCCCCCACGATTTTCTGGGTGAAAACGGCAGAGATCCGGCGCACGAGCATGGAGACCGACGCGGGAGCCCCCGCGACGAGGACGGCGGCGGGAGCGCCCGTGGACAGCTCCGCGGCCATGGCCTGGGCGGCGAAGTAGGTCGACCGGAACGGGTTTTGGGTCCGCCAGCCCCCGGGCAGAAAAACCGTGCAGGAGGAGCCGTCCAGCCCGCGCAGCCGGAGCCCCGCCGCCGCCGCCAGGGGAAGCGTCGCCCAGAGGTAGAAGCGGAAGCGCCAGGGGATCAGCATTCGGTGACGCAGGGCCTCCGACTTCGGGTTGAAGCTCACGCGTCCCCTCCCGGAGCCCGCTCCGGCCCCGGGGCCCCCCAGCCCCTCTTCAGCTCCACGTACGTGTAGACCACGCGTTGCACCGCGGTCAGGTTGGAGAGGATGGCGATGACCCAGAGGACGGCGGCGATGCGGTTGGTGAGGGCGCCGAGGACGAGGAGCACGATCCGCTCCGGACGCTCGAGGAAACCGACCGTGCAGCGCGGGATCAGGCTCTCCGCGCGCGCCCGCGCGTAGGAGGTCATGAAGCTCCCGAAGGCGGCCACCCACACCAGCACCATGAGCGGCGTCCGGTTCAGGCGGGCGTAGAGGATCATGAGGCCCATGTAGAGCACCATGTCCGAGTAGCGGTCCATGGTGGAGTCCAAGTAGGCCCCGAACTTCGTTCCCCGGCCGCGGCGGCGGGCCACCCGCCCGTCGATCATGTCGAAGATGCTGGCCAGGAAGGCCACCAGCCCCCCCGTGCGCAGGAGGGCGGGGGTCGTGTAGTCCCTTCCCCCCGCGAAGGCGAAGCAGGCGCACGCCACCCCGTTCAGGGCCAGGCCGGTGATGGTGAGAACATCCGGGCTCACCCTGGCGAAGGCCCGCACGACGCCCTCCACCGGGCGCGCGAAGCTCGCTCCGATCCTCTCCGACAGCATGCAGGGGCTTTTCGGCCGCGCGCGGTTCCTTGCCGACGCCGCGCAGGCGGAGTCTAAGCCCCGCCGCGGAGAGGTGTCAAACCTCGGGTTGATCGGTGTCAACGCCAAGTAGAAATGTCCCCTCCCAGCCGGATCGACCCCCGTCCTCCGGAACGGGCCCGGCTGCGGGGCGCACCGCCACCGCCCGGCTTGACGCTACAATCGGGCCGCCCGGCAACCCCCCGGAGGTCAGCGTGCTGAGGAAACCGGTCGTGCTCGTGACGGGCGCCAGCGGCGAGATCGGCCACGGCCTCATCGAGAGGCTAGCCGGGGCCGGGGCGCACGCCATCATCACCCTCGATTTGCGGCCCCTCGACGCCGAGCCGGCCCGCCGGGTCCAGCATCAGTACCTGGGCTCGATCCTGGACGTCGACCTCTTGGAGCGGATCCTCTCCGAGTACGAAGTGGATCTGGTCTTCCATCTGGCCGCCCTCCTCTCCACCCGTGCCGAATTCACCCCCACCGCCGCCCATCAGGTGAACGTGGAGGGGACCCTGCGCCTTCTGGAATTCGCCCAGAAGGAGGGGGAGTCGCACGGCCGCCCGGTGGTATTCATGTACCCGAGCTCCATCGCCGCCTACGGCCTGCCCGACCTCAAGACCAAGAACCGGGTGGGCCGGGTGGGGGAGGACGACTGGAACCGGCCCACCACCATGTACGGGTGCAACAAGCTCTACTGCGAGCACCTGGGCCGCTACTACGCGGAGCATTACAAGCAGCTGGCGGCCGAGACCCTTTCCGGCAAGGTGGACTTCCGCTGCGTCCGCTTCCCGGGCCTGATCTCCGCGATCACCGTCCCCTCCGGCGGGACCTCCGACTACGCCCCCGAAATGCTACACGCCGCCGCCGGGGGCAAGCCCTACGCCTGCTTCGTGCGGCCGGACACCCGGATCCCCTTCATGGCCATGCCCGACGGCGTGGACGCGCTCCTGAGTCTGGCCCAGGCCCCCAAGGAGCGCCTCACCCGCACCGTCTACAACGTGGGGGCGTTCAACCCCTCCGCGGAGGAGATCCGGCGGCGGGTGGCGCAGGCCTTCCCGGGCAGCCAGTTGACGTTCGAGCCGCACCTGAAGCGGCAGCGGATCCTGGACTCCTGGCCCGCGGACGTGGACGACTCCGCCGCGCGACGCGACTGGGGGTACGCCCCGCGCTACGACGAGGAGAGAGCCTTCGCGGAGTACCTGGTGCCCACGATCCGGGGGCGCTATCGCTGAGCGCCGGCGGCCGGGGGCTCACCCAGGGCCGTCCGCACCGTCACCACGTCCACCAGGCCGCGGCAGCCGTAGAGGGCGGGGAGCACCGCCTGGGGTGGGTGCTTCGCCCTGAGCCGCGCTACCTCCTGGGTGCCCGCGCGATAGGCGGGCAGATACTTCTTGGCGTCGTCCTGGAGGAGGGCCAGGAGAACGCCGATCTGGAGGTCCTCGTCGGGCAGGTCGTCCACCCCCGCCACCCCATAGGCCATGAGGATCGCGTTGTTGGCGATCCCCTCCGCGAGAGCGGCCGCCCGGCTGTTCATGGTCTGGACGGAGGCCTCGAATCCGACCTCCCCGCGCACGTAGAGGTGCTGGAGGAGGGCGGCATTGGTGACGTGGCCGGGCACCACCTCGTGGGTCACGAGCTGCTCGAACTCGGGCACGGAGATCTCCAGGGAGGCGTTGATCTCGTAGGTGGCGTCGTAGCGGGGGCTGCCGTCGGGGTTTCGGGAGCGGCCCAGGTAGTTCATGGAGCCCGAGAACCAGGCGTCCGGGATGGGCAGGAAGCGGATGTTCGCGCGGGGCACCGCGTGGAGGGTGGGGGGAAGGTGGGGGACGAGGTGGCGGGCGGAGAGGGCGTCGAACTCCGCGATGAAGGCGGCGGCCAGGGCCGGGATCGACTTCCGGGGGACCATCCGCTCGCGCCGCCAAGCATCCACCGCGGCCAGGAGCGCCTCCCCCCCCTCCGCGGGATGGCCGGCCTGCGCGAGCAGGACGGCCAGGCGCCGCCTCTTCGGGGTCGGATCCGAGGGCTCGGGGTCAATGCCGGAGGAGGCGCGCACGCAGCGCTCGTAGGGAACCGGGTCGCCCTCCCCCATCAGCTCCTGGGCCAGGTCCCACATGACCTCCAGGGAGACGACGAGACCGCGCAGATACGCTCCGCGCAGGCCGGCCAGGGCCCGGCTCTCCTCGGCCAGGCCCTGGAGGGCGCCGCGCACGTCCACCGCCGCCCGGTAGGCGGAGATGGCGGCCCGATCCGGAGACGCGGCCCCCACTCCCCCCGCCCGACGCACGCGGGCGGCAGCCTCGTGGGTGTAGGCGAGGGTGGGCGGCTCGTCCGAGAACCAGGAGTCGGCGATGAAGCGGCCCGTGCCCGAGGGGCACATGACGTCGCCCCCCCAGAGGGTGTCGATGCCAAGTATGGAATCGGCCAGGAGGCGGTCGAGGCGCTCCATGCTCAGGCCTCCTTGGACTCGCGCAGCGAGTTGAACCAGACATAGGCGCACAGGGCCGCGAACATCAGGGCGGAAAGGCTCTGGGCGACGGCCGCCTGGTCGTAGAAGGGGGTCTTGATGCGGTCCTCCGCGTACCAGGGGGAGAGCCGCAAGGCGGCCCCGAACACGCCCCCCAGCGCGCCCCCCGCCATGAGTCCGGACGCGATGACCAAGCCCCGCTCGCGGATGCGCGGGCCGTGCGGGCCCGGCGTCGCCTCCGCCCGCCGGTTCAGGAAATGGGCCAGGAACCCCCCCACCAGGGCGGGGGTGTTGAGCTCCAGCGGGAGGTACATCCCCAGGGCGAAGATGAGGGCGGGGGCGCCCAGCATCTCCATGACCAGCGCGATCATGGCCCCGGTCCCGAAGAGGAGGTAGGCCACCGGCTGGCGGCTCATGAACCCCTCCACCAGCGACTTCATGATCGCGGCCTGCGGGGAGGGGAGGACGACCCGCGCGTCCCCGGGGACACCCTCGCCGAACTGGAAGGCCCGGGCCAGGAGCACGATCGTGAGCCCGACCGCGATCGCGGAGACCACCACCCCCAGGAACTTGACCTTCTCCTGGGCGGCGGGCGTGGAGCCCAGCCAGTAGCCGGTCTTGAGATCGGTGATGGTCTGGCCGGACACGGAGAGGGCGGTGCAGACCATTCCCGCCAGGGCCATGACGAAGAACATGCCAGTGGTGCCCGAGAGCCCGAAGCGGAGCAGGACCACCGAGGACACGATGATCGTGAGCATGGTCATGCCGGAGACGGGGTTGCGGGCGGTGGTGGCAATGGCGTTGGCGGACACGGAGGTGAAGAAGAAGGAGAAGATCAGGGTGAGGGCGAGGCCGATCGCCACCACCCCCAAGCCGGCCCCCAGGCTCAGGTAGAACACCCCCGCCGCGAGCGCGCTCAGGATCACGCCCAGGAGGAGCGAGGCCACGGGGATGTCGCGGTCGGTGCGCTCCCGGGCCTCCCCCTCCCCGTGGCGGAAGGCGCGCCCGGCAATGGCGAAAGACCCGGCCAAGACCGGCAGCGACTTGATGATGCCGAAGATCCCGGCGGTGGCGATCGCGCCCACGCCCATGTAGCGGATGTAGGCCCGGAAGATCTGGGCCGCCGTCATGCCCGCGATCGGGAGGGTGGCCGGGTAGACCGCGACCCCGGGGAAGGAGCGGCCCATCATCCAGATGAGGGGGACGAGCACGAAGTTGGAGAAAAAGCCGCCCGCGCAGAGGACCATCGAGGAGCGGAGGCCCATCACGTAGCCGAGGC
>WNFI01342802.1_pt1 | contig 10330 bp, 12 predicted proteins | sample 5400471 | NCBI WGS metagenome assembly WNFI01 (sample SAMN13153348, study PRJNA577476) | soil metagenome | isolation source: 100 cm saprolite on Douglas fir-dominated hillslope | place: USA:California | collected 2013-09-17 | reverse complement strand
AGAGTAGCAGGCGATGGATGATCGCCGCACCAAGTACAATTTTGAAGGTTGCTGCCATTTTTCAACGAATCGCATCTGATTGCACAACCGTTACGCTAGCGGATCACGAAACGTTCGATCAGACCTCCTCGAATGGTAAAGAAAAAGGTGCCCGGCCCGGAATACCCACCTGTCGAGGTCGCGTTCACCTCGACAGTAGTTCCCTCTGGATTCTTTTCCTGTACCACGTCAATATGCATCCGCACCCCAAACGTTTCTCGCTCGGCCCAGGCCCGAATAGCCTCAGACCCGTGATACGTTGCACCATCAACGATGGTGGCGGAAGGCCCGAATAACGCCAGAAACTCATCAAGCTTTCCCTCATTGATCGTCTGGATGGTCCGACGAACAAGAGGTGAATGAAGAGACCCGACATCCATGATATGAGAACTCCTTACATAGATGACGCTCGCTCATCGAGCATGCTTGCATCGACCAACACTATCACTATACCACAGTCCTAAGGAACCCTGGCGTAGAGAAAGCAAGATGAGGTATCATGATCACAGGCATCCAAACCGCATTGCCTTGAGCTTGGGGTCCCGACATGTTCCCCCCCTCAAAATCGGCTTTCCCTCACTTCATGTGAAAGCTTGAGCAGACGTTAAGACGAGTCGCCATCATCACCGGCGCAGGCCAGGGCATCGGTCGTGAGCATGCTCTCTTCTTCGCCTCCGAGGGAGCTAGGGTCGTGGTCAACGATCCGGGGGTTGCCATCGATGGCTCCGGAAGCTCTCATCGGATATGAGCAGCAAGCTCGTGCGCAAGCCAGAGGTCTGCTCCTCACGTTTAGTGCCGTGCTTCGTCGCAGCGATTGTTGGCTGGATTCTGCGCACATCGGCGGAGAAAAGCCTCGCAGAGTCAGCGACAACCATGAACATTGAGTAGTTGGCAGGTGTGGCCGCTCACCGTCGTGGAACAGTAGCCCATCAACCAGAGCGGAGTCACCAGAGGATTTTCTGGTACGTGCTCATGCACTCATTGTATATCACACATGTCAAAGAGAAACAGAAAGGGAAAATCCCGCTCGTGCCGCAACAATCCCAGTGATCTATGTGATCGTGGCCTTTCGTCCGGGCTATCCTGAAATGAGTCCGAGGAATAAGGCCTTCTCTGCCATCAAGCAGCAGCAATCTTCCTTGTCAGCAACTATGACCACAACGGAGATTCATCCTGCCATCGCCCCACAGCCAACGGATATTGTTGTCACGAAACGTCGTGTCAGTGCGTTTAGCGGGAGTGATTTAGAAGTGGTGTTGAGAGCACAGGACATTTCGCACCTGGTGCTCTGTGGCATAGCGACCAGTGGGGTCGTCTTATCAACACTGCGGGAAGCGGCTGATAAGGATTATCAGCTGACCGTCTTAGCCGATTGCTGTGTTGATAGTGATGAAGAAGTCCAGCGCGTCCTGCTGTCCAAAGTCTTTCCACGGCAGGCTGAAGTCGTCCAAGCTTCAGCGTGGAGGACGAAGCTGAATCCTGGGGAGATTCAGTAGCAGGCAGGTCCATTATTGAGATATCCTTTCTTGGCAGCTTATAACACCATACGTGTGCGCCATGTCGCGTGTCGTGGGATTCCCCCAGTCCAACCTGGAAGAACTCGGAGGAACGTTCTTGGGGCACCCAACAGCGTCCCTCCTTATATACAGAAACGCCGAGTGGCCTGAAACCCTGTCATCCCCCCACGAACGTCAAGAATGAGAGGGCAAAGTGCTGTGGAACGAGAGCAAATATTGCGCCATGTGATGAGGAGAAAGGGGCATATCATGCTCAAGCCACCAGGCCAGGAGACTGAGGACAGCTCCCGCGAAAAATTGCACCTGCATGGCAGGTGGAAAGGCGAAGTGCTGATTGGCCGGGGTCCATTCGTGCATTTTGGCCGAAGCCACTTCTGCGATATACTCCTTGACCAGCTTCTGAAACCGGCCAATGCCTTCCCCACACAACATCAGCTTGTAGAATTGCTGATGTTGTGCGACATGCTCGAACAGGCGAATAAAATAGGGCGGTGGATCATCCATGGAGAACGAGCCGGGCGGCATATGCCCTTCTGCGAGCAAGGCCTCATACATCTGTCGCATCCCCTGCTCAAGCAAGGCATACTTATCCGCATAATGCTTATAAAACGTGGTGCGATGAACCATGGCCCGCTCACAGATGTCTGTGACGGTAATCTCCTCAAAGGCTCGCTCGCTCAGCTCCGCCATAAGCGCTTCCCACAGCAACTTGTGGGTGCGTCGAACCCGTAAATCTGCTTGTTCCAAAGACGTCTTCATCGACACGCTCCTGGTCTTCTGTCGCTTATTCTACACAGCGGCTGTTTTTGCTCCTTGACTTGTGGTGTTTTCTCTAGCATACTCGAAACAGGGACAAAAGTAAAGATACGCGACACCCTGTAGACGAGCTGGTTCGCGCCTCCCATTGCTGAAGGACGGGAGGTGGCCGCTCCCTGTTCCTACCAACGGTGTCTTCACAACAGAAGAGAGGTTTTCTCTGAAAGGAGTATGATCTATGCATTCGTTCGCACGTCACCGCCACCGCGAGGCGTCCAAGGCGTCGGCCAAAGAGACAAAAGGGTTGATCCTCAACCGGGGATGGCGCTACGACCTGGAGATATGGTTCTGCGACACCTTCGTGTTCCGTGGCCAGTCGCGGGAGCTCAGGCTTCGGACCGCCAACCTGGCCCGCATTCAACCCGGAGAGCAGGTGCTGGATGTGGGCTGCGGCACGGGAACGCTGGCGATGGAAGTGTCACGCCGCGTGGGCCGTGCGGGCCACGTCACAGGCGTTGACCCGGGGACAGAGCAGATCGCCCGTGCCCGCTCGAAAGCGGCTCGGCGCAACTTGCCCATCGATTTCCAGATTGGGGTGATCGAGCAGCTCGCCTTCCCCGATCAGACGTTCGATGTGGTGCTCTCGACCTTGATGATGCATCATTTGCCTGCTGGCCTCAAGCGTCAGGGACTCGCTGAAATCGCCCGTGTGCTCAAACCAGGGGGACGCCTGGTCATTGCCGATTTCAAGCACAAGAAGGAACGCCAGGGTCAAGCTGCGCGATTTCACGCCGGGGGGAGCAGCATGCAAGATCTGGCAGCCCTCGTCTCGGACGCCGGTTTCTCGCAGGTGGAAACGGAGGAGATGCAGCCCCCACGCTTCTCTGCTTTCCCAGGAGCAGGCTTTGTCCATGCATACAAAAACTGAGACGAGTGCGTACAGGCGTGGTGCAAGACCCTGACTGGATGCAGGCGCGAAGAGATAAGGTGTCGAGGACCACGAGCAGCGCGAGACCGACCGAGTCGGCCAGCAGCGCTTCTTGCTCGGGGTCGATCCAGCCCTCCCGGCTCGTGATAGGCTCAGGCACGGACGCTTCCAGAGGCTCCTCGCGCCGCGACTCGCTCGAGCGCAGCATGTCGGGGCACACCCGCGCGACCACCGTCGTCTGCCATCCGCCCAGGTTCTCGACGCCGCTCGTGTCGGAGCGGTTGAGGTGGAGCCAGGACTCCTGTACGGCGTCCTCCGCCTCGGAGAGCGAGCCGAGCATCCGGTAGGCCACCGCCTGCAGGTGGGGACGCTCGGCCTCGAAGTTTACTCTGCTGGTCGAACCATCGGCAGGCGTCGGTTAGGGCCGACGCCCCCATGCAGTGAACATCACGGGTGCGCTGATAGCAAAATCAGGGTCATCGAGCAGCATGAGTACTTGATCGATCTCCTCGTTGGTGATGAACCCAGCGTTGACGGCCTCCTGCCGAATCTGCTCGAAGTTGGCACCAAACAGGCGTGCGCCGGGAGACCCGCCCTCCCGTACAGCTAGATAGCCCTCCATGCCTACGTTGACAAGGCCATGTGCCTGCAGACGCCGGTACAAACTCCGGCCCCATGTCAACGCCAGTTCGCCACTTCGTGCGGCCATCAGCCGACCTTGGACCGCTACCATTTTCTGAAAGAGCGCCGCCGCTGCCGCGTCTGAAGTCGGATACCTGGAGTCGATAAAGGTCGGATCGAAATCTTCCACGACCAGCAAGCCTCCTGGCTTGAGAGCCGTTACCATCCGCTCTAGCGCCCGCTCGCGTGCGGGCACGTGGATGAGTACCAGCCGGGCGTGAATCAGATCAAATGGCTGTGCGGGTAATGGATCAGTGCCAATGTCATGGCGCCGGATCTCAAACAGACAAGTTCATCTCCGCGTCCAGAGGGGAAATTGGAGCTGCCAACAGAGCTGACCGGTGCCGGACGCCTTCTGTAATTCGTATAATAAGCGCCAATCCATTGTGATATACTCATCTTGCGGGTATGATCTTCATGTCAGCAGCACATTGGAGGGATCATGGTCGAAAAAGCAGACCCGGCGCTACCCAATCACATGGCTCTTCCTACACAGCTCACCCCTCTTTTGGGCCGTGAACACGAGCTTGCACAGGTCTGTCTCTGCTACGGCGCAGCGAGGTGCGCTTACTGACTCTGGTAGGGACAGGCGGCATGGGCAAGACGCGCCTGGCGCTGGCTGCGGCTAGCGCGGTCCGTGATGATTTTGCCGACGGCCTTGTTTTTGTTCCACTGGCTCCAGTGAGCGACCCTGAACAGGTGCTTCCAACTATCACCAAGACTATGGGCCTGTGGGAAGCCGGGGATCGACCCTTGCTGGAACAACTCCAGGCCGCGCTGCAAGACCGACATCTGCTCCTCTTCCTCGACAACTTCGAGCAGGTTATTGCAGCGGCCCTGCAACTGGCTGACCTGCTCGCTAGCTGTCCTTATCTGACCATTCTCGTGACAAGCCGGGCGGCTCTGCGCCTGTCCGGTGAATACGAGTTCCGGGTATCCCCACTCGCTTTACCCGATCTCGCGCAGCTTCCTGAAAGTCAGGCTCTCGCGCAGGTGGCATCTGTGCGCCTCTTCCTCGAACGCACCAGGGCTATTCAGACTAACTTTGCCCTCACATCATCCAACGCGCGTGCCGTTGCAGAGATTTGTGTGCGCCTGGAAGGATTTCCACTCGCTATCGAACTGGCAGCGGCTCGCATCAAACTTCTTCCACCTCATGCCTTGCTCAAGAGGCTCTCGCATCGCCTCGGTGTACTGACAGGTGGCGCGCAAGACATGCCTGTCCGCCAGCAAACGCTGCGCGCCACCCTCCAATGGAGTTATGGCCTGCTCTCCCCAGGGGCATCAAGCGGGCGAAGAAGTGCGTTTGCAAAAGCTGGGACAACTATTGTATCCTTCGACCAGGTATCTCTTTGAGAAGGCCGGTATTGAGCCGGGCATGAAGGTGCTGGACGTAGGCAGCGATGCAGGAGATGTCACTCTGCTGCTGGCAGAACTGGTTGGCCCAACTGGCTCTATTGTTGGAGTGGATGTCTACCCTGCTGTGCTGGAAGTGGCGCGGGCACGTGTCAGGGCTGCCAGGCTAAACAACATTTCCAGGAGGTCGAGTGGAGCATCACGGAGCGGGTTGACAGCATGCCCTCCGTTGCTCCCCTCGTGCAGCAAGCAGCGACCTGGATGATCGGAGGATTCCGCCAGGGCAGGGCAGAAATGCAAATGGGGTTCAAATTTCCGGGAATATTCCTGGATGCAGGCTTACCCCTCCCACAGATCTCTCTGGATGGTATTGCAGGAACGGAAGCAGACTGGGTAGGCTACGACTTCCTGGCAGATGCATTGTGCGATATCCTGCCCAAACTGAGCGAATACGGTATCCTTGCCGAGGACCTGGATGCGACCACCTACATTAAGCGAATGCGAGAGGAGATCATCCAGCAGCATAGTCTCTTTCCTATGTTCTTTATGGCAGGAGCATGGATACGTAAAGCGTAAGAACACATTTTAACACAAGTAGCAATCTCTGACTTCCGCTGCGTGCGCTACCCGTCCATCGTTGGACCTGGCGTCAAAACGCCAGGGGCGGTGCAATATACCTCCTGGGTGATCGAGGAATGCGCTAAGGGGAGGCATATGTCGAGAAAAACGTTCTAAACGTCAAATTCATGCGCATATTTGCGACCCGGCCCCTCATAGCCGCATACCCCCACTCTTGGCGAATTGACAATGGGCAACAGCAACCCCTCACCTTCATACTTTTTCGCGTGCTTCTTACAATACGTATTTCCATCACCCCACGCCCCGCCGAATATGAGGGTAGCTGGTGCATCACACACGCTGCATTTGAACTCAGGAGCAAGGTTGCGAGCAACCACCATTACCGCATCTTTAGGATTCACCAGCCCCTCTCGCTCAGAAACAATCCTCAAGTTCAGATTAGTGGAGGAACCGAAGTCATACGTGTAGAAGAACTTCTGCCCAACACTCAGCACTTTCCCCAATTCCGCATACAAGCTATGATCCTCGATCATCTCAATAAGGAATTTTACTGCTCTCTGCCGATCATGACGTTGAAAGTATTGCATTACCGACTCACGATCTTTATCATTTGGCGCAGGTATCTTCACTTTCAGTTCCTCTCGCAGATATTTAGAGGCATCGTCTCTCGAGTGGATTGTTTGCAACTTTGCCACTATATCTGCGGGAATCGTTTCGAGCAAAATAGGATCAAATTCCTCTTCCAGGTCGAACTTGTCATAGTTCTCATCCTCCTCAGAGTCTTCCAGGTCTTCCTCATCCTCCTCCTCAGAGTCTTCGCTTGTTGTGCCTTTCACCTCTATACTTGCCGCTTCATCCGGACCGATGATTTCTATACTGGAGTAGTCGAAAGATGGCGGCTCTGACTTATAGTAGAACTCCCCAATTTGGAAGGAGCTCAGGTGGTCGCAGCATTCTACCCAGGCGGCTCTGATAAAGTCATCCAGGAGAATAAGCTGCGCTTCGGCGGGCATCTCAATATGCATCCAGTATTGTGGATTGTATTTTCCTTCTAACACGATATGGAACAGTTTTGACCTTACAAACTTTTTACCTTTAGGTGATTTTGCTGTTTCTGCTTCCAGTCGCACGCGCTCTTTGCAATTTTTCAAATGCTGTGTCATTTTAGCCCTATCAAATTCGCCACGGCAAAATTTGCAAATACCTGAATAACCCGGTTTTACTTTCGTTTGTTCTATCATAGTTTTTCTCCTCAGATATCCTAATTCTCTATCCAGACATACTCCATTATATGCGATTTTGTAAATGGGTCAACAGATACTGTTAATTCCAATGGTATGAGACTGACGCATTGGTACGAGCTGGCGATTAAGCACTTTCTTGTTTCAAGCAAGCTTCTCAAAGTACTCCCTTGCAACTCCATATAAACAATGTACGTTTATTATGGTGTTCAAATAGAGAAAAACATACAAGGAAGAGGAATGAAAATGGCAGCGTTTGTGTCACTGTTCCGCGGTATCAATGTTGGAGGTCACCATAAGATAAGAATGGATGAACTCAAAGATTTGCACGAATCTCTGGGCTTAAAGGATGTCTTCCCCTATATACAGAATGGTAACGTTGTATTTAACAGTGATGACGCAGACCTGGCACGACTTCGGAGGCAAATTGAGGATGGCTTTGAAAAAAATTTTGGCTTTCACGTGGAAGTCATCGTTCGTACTTCAGCCGAGTTAAGAGATATCATTGACAAAAACCCGTTTCAGAGCCAACAAAGCAAAGAGTCAAAATGGGTTGTCGTTCTGTTTCTGGCAGCTCATCCCGACGATACAGCGCAGGAAGATCTTTTAAAGACGTATGTTGGCCCTGAGGAACTCTTCATCATCGGCAAAGAAGTGTATATCTATTATACGAACGGCATTGGACGTTCAAAACTCTCCAATAGTTTGATTGAGAAAAAGCTGAAACTACCGCGTGAGAACCTTGAAGGCCAGGTGACGCCCCTTGCCCTGACCAACGGCCAGTGCAAACCACAGCCCTACAACAGCGTCTACCAGGCCAACTTGCTCGACACCACCCAGGTACATCGGGCGCAATCCAATATTCGTAATCAACTGCTCGACTGCTCCGCGAGCCTCGCCATCGGGTCCACAGTAGAAGAGGTCTGCGGTTCCCCCTTCGAACTCCGGGTTGGCAAAGTTTTCCCAGCCGAGCGTATTGAAAGCTCGGAAGATGTGTGCACGCGGTGTGTGCTGCTGGAGGGTGGCAAAGCTGTTCATCGGGCCGCCTCCCATGCGATTGGCTGTATCGATAATAGTGCGACCGTCGAGTTGGCTGGCGTACTTTGTAATCGTCGCATCCATTACCGCTCCAGGTATAGCCATCACCACTACATCCGGATTAGCGGAGAGCGCTTCGACAAGAGAGCCGATGATCACCTTATCGCCTAACTCACTACGCAACGCCTGCGCACGCTTGCCATTGGGATCGTACACGCCAAAGGCAACTGTATGTCCAGCGCTGCTCCATTTCCGTCCAAGCGTTCCACCAATGTTGCCTGCGCCAAGCACAGCAACGTTGAATGTTCTAATAGGCATCGTTCCTTCTTCCTTTCGTTTTCGTGATTACAACTCACTTCACTACTGGTACTCAACTCTATAATAGCAAAAACATCAAATGAGGCAATATTTTTATTCGCGATGACTGCCCAACTTTGTCAGCATGTTATGGCTTAGTATCCCTACACTGGCACACCTTTATTCTTCTTGTTATGATTTATATAGTGATTGATTGTTGTCCAACCAATGTGTTCTCCAACAATCGATGCCAATAATTTATACACGGGAATATATTTTTCAGATTCCCGGCTCGACTCGAAAGGAACAACCATGTACAAAAAAATACTCGTAGGCTTACTCGTATTCGGTCTGCTCACCACTATCCTCGCTGCCTGTGCAATCAGGGATGAAGCCGGCACTAGTGGTCCCGAGGCTCATATGGGCAGTGCCACCTTCGTCCAGTCCTCAGTAACCATCAACAAGGGCGACTCGCTCACACTGGTTGATGATGTGGCGGTTGAACATATCATCAAAAATGGCTCATGGAACGGCACAACCCAGCAGCCCGCAACAGAAAGCGGGGCACCATCGGTAAACATAACCTTTAATGGCAATGATAGCGCACCGATCGGACCTTTCAATACGTCTGGCACATTCCGTCTGTACTGTACTATTCACCTGGGAATGAACCTGACCGTTGTAGTCAAATAACACCCGATCAAGGCAATGAGCCTGATTGAGTTTGCCAACCCAAAACGGCAATTCTTAGTTATCATTTTGCTTATCAATTCGAGGAAAACGAGAAGTGATCACAATTCGTGAGACGGCGCGAGGAGATGGGCATTCTGCTCAACCCATTGAGCAAAGATCGGGATAGCGAACCGATATATGCCTTCTTCACGTGTCACCAGGTCATGCATCTGCAATTTTTCTAAAGCGAGCAGTGTTCTCTGCTTGCTGAGGCCACTCCGTTGTACTATCTGGTCGGCTTCAGCATGTTGAAGTGCAAGCAATGCCAGTAAGCTGGTGCGCTGGTCCTGATCGCAGAGATCCCAGAGGTCCAAGAAATAAGCTGCCCAACTGTCGAACACCTCGTTTACTGAAGCCGACACATCCTTCACCTCTGCCTGGTTGCGGGAACCGTCATTGAGAATTTCAATGACGTGTTTACATACCGCCTGGATGAGAAACGGATGACAACGTGTGACGCGCATAATCTCCTTTGCTACCTCCACGTTGAAAATATGCGGAATGGGGTGAATGATGAGGTCGTATGCATCCGTCTCGCGCAGAAAACTCACCTTGATGCGCTCGACATTGACAAAGTAGCCTGCCCAGCTTCGACCCATATCACCCACCATCCTGGCACCGCTGAAGAGCAACACCAGGTGGGGACGGTTTTGTATGACACTGCGAAACCAATTGAAGAGAAGGTTGAGATTGATTGTCCCTCTTTCCTCTGCCTCTTCGAGCTTTTCGAATTCGTCGAATGTGAGAATAAGCACGCGGTTGACCTGTTCAAGGGTCTGCTCTACTTCGGAGAACCATTGTTCAAACAAATCGTATACTTTGATCTCGTCCTGTTGTTGGGCATTGTCGAGCTGGTTGCGTTCTAACTTTTGCACCTTCAAGCCCCGATCCCTGAGCTGCTTCTCTATACTTGCGGCGAGTGTAGCGAAAAACGCAGCAGTGCTGGCGATCATTCCAGGCGTTTGTAAATCATAAAAGACAGGCAGGTAGCGAGGACCCAGCAGGACAGGAAGTTGTTTAAGAATGCTGCTTTTTCCCATCCTTCTCTCGCCGGTGAGGAGAAACGTAGGACGATGCCTTTTTTGTAACGCCTGTCCTAATTTTTGGACGACGTCATCTCGCCCAACAAATAAAGGATCACCTAGTTCCAATGGAATACCTGGCGC
>WNFI01140681.1_pt1 | contig 10330 bp, 7 predicted proteins | sample 5400471 | NCBI WGS metagenome assembly WNFI01 (sample SAMN13153348, study PRJNA577476) | soil metagenome | isolation source: 100 cm saprolite on Douglas fir-dominated hillslope | place: USA:California | collected 2013-09-17 | reverse complement strand
CTGGGCGTTCGCCCGTGTGAGCAAGGCCAACGAACGGCTGCGCTTCAGCAGCGAGCATGACCCCCTGACGGGGCTGTCGAATCGCCGATATTTCAACGAACGGGTGCTCGCGGTCGACGGCGGCCGCCCGGTCGGCGGCTGCGTCCTGTTGGCGGATCTCGATCACTTCAAACGCATCAACGATACGCATGGGCACCCGGCCGGCGATGCGGTGCTGGCGGCGATGAGTCAGCGGCTCTCCGCGGCGCTGCGCGAGACCGACAAGCTCGTCCGGTGGGGCGGTGAAGAGTTCCTGGCCGTGCTCGGCCCGATGACGCCGGCTCAGGCGGATTTGACCGCCGAACGGCTCTTGCAGGCGGTGCGCCGCGAGCCCGTCATGTGGAATGGACACATGATCCACTGCACGATTTCCATCGGCTACGCGAGCTTCCCGATGGCGGGCGCGGCGACCGACATCTCGCTCGACAGCGCGATCAGCCTGGTCGACAAGGCGCTCTACGTGGCCAAACGCCGGGGCCGGGACCGCGCCTGTCTCATCAAGGTCGTGAGCGCCCGCGATGAAAAGGAATTGACGAGAATCAGCGCGGAGTTCGACTCCGCCACGACCGACCGAAGAGTTCAGTTGGTCGAGATTCTGGGCGCCGCCGCTTAAACGCGCTCAAGCCTTTGCTATTCTCCCCCATTCCCGAGGGGAGATTTTCATTGAAGAACCCGTTTAGAGGAAGAACAACGGCCGAGATGCCGTTGACGGATAGATTTCATCAAAATCCCTTGGATTTTCTCGATCGGGAATTTCCGTCGTCCGGCGGGATGGTTCAGACCGGCGCCGAGGAGTTCTGTCTTGGTGACCCGATTGCGGCACGGGCGGTCCTGATCAATCAGGGCAAGCTGTACGAGGAGGACTCGGATTTCTTCACCACGCGCATCGGTTTGTTCGGCCCCCGCGACGCGCAGCTGAATATCCGACGCGAGTCGCGCGCGCTGCTTGGGAAGTTTCTGGACGGGCACGGCGGGGAAGCCTTGATCTCCTTGGTCAAGGCGAACGTGCCTGAGGTGAGCGAATGGCCGGACACCGGCAATCGGTTGGTCTATCGCTATTTGCGGCCCTTGCTGCTCGCGCCTGGCAGCCCGCCCAAACTGCTGCGGCTGCTTGACGACATTGTCGAGCGCCTCGTATTGAGGAGGTCGGGGCAGCGCTGAATTGGCGGAAGTGTTCATGTCCTTCGTCCTTTCCGTCGCCGGCTCGATCGGGTTCGTCTTGGGGTGGTCAATCTACCTGTTGGGAACTCACCCGGGCCGCGAGGTGCCGCCCGAATGGGTGGTGCAAGAGGCCTTGCGGTTGTGGCCGGTCGCCTGGAGGCTGGCAAGGCGGCCGGCCAAGGACCATCAACTGTCGGGGGTCAACGTCGGTGCGGCGCACAAGATCGTGGCGTGTCCGTACCTGGTGCATCGAAACCCAGAGTATTGGAGCGACCCTGCGGAATTTCGTCCGGAGCGATGGGCGGCCGCGGAGAGCTGGCGCAATCCGGCATTCATTCCCTTCGGTTACGGGCCCCACCAGTGTGTCGCAGCGGATCTGTCGACACAGTTGATCAGCAAGATGGTGGCGGCCATCACACGGGAAAACCTGCTGTCGGTCACGTCGCACGACACGCGGCCCCTGCCTGCCGCGGCGCTGGCCCCGCCCTCCTATTGCCTGACCCTCCGGCCCCGGCGCTAGAAAACAAGACAATGCGGGGAACCCCCGGCTGGAATCGCGCCGATGTAGATGATATATGTAACCTTGCATTTGTCTTATTGCATCTCAACACATTACAAATCAGGGGTTTATATGAAGAACTTGCTACTTGCTGTTCGTGCGGCTCTAGGTGTTCGTGGCTCCGCCGGCGTGGATTACAAGTTTTATAGCCGCATCTAAGGCAAGACCCCGGAAAGGCGGTTGCAGCGCCTTTCCGGATTCTTGGTGGGGTGGCCCGGCGGTCTTGGGCGCTCCAACCGCGGATTGGCGAACATAACTTAGGCGACAAGCAGAAAATGGAGGACACGGCCGCATCGCCGTTGACCTCGCCGTAAGACTCGGCGTCGACAAAAACCGCAGGAATATACGGTCCCGATATCGGCGCAGCCGCGACCTTGCTCTGGGTAATTCCTAAGGCGTTCGAGATGTCGGGTAGACTCGCCCCAACGCACCGGGACTGGGGCGAGGGGAGAGGAGGGATGATGCGATGAACGCCGTCGAGCGGGAAACGGCCGCGGAGTCATCTTGGTCGCTACTCGATCTCGTCGGGAGCGGCGTCGCGGTCACTACACCCGACGGAACCTTGGAGTTTTGCAATGCCGCGCTGCTGCAGCTGCTGGCGCGGGATGCAAAAGGGCTGTTGGGTTCATCCATCTTCAGCTTGTTGGACGGCGGCGCGAATAACGGGTTGGAAAGGTTGCACCGGACCGCGCTGGCGACGAGCAAGGAATTACGCACCCAAGTCCACAGTTCCAACGGCAGGTTCGCCGCGAGCGCCGTCATGCGGCGATCGGATTCACACGACGGTCCTCGCGTGATCTGGTCGTTCGTGGACGCAAGATCCAATGATTGTGTGCCCGAACTTGCGTTATGGGGCACCGAGATCGGCCTTTGGGACTGGGACGTGGTGAATGACCGGCTGACGTGGATCAACGATTGGTGCGAGCACTCGCAGCTTGCGGCGTTCTCCGGCTATGGGCACGAGCAACTGTGGTCGTCGCGAATACATCCTGAGGATCTCCCGGCCTACCGGGAGACGTTGACCCGGCATTTGGACGGTCAAACTCCGCCGTACGACATCGAGTATCGACTCCGCAATCGTGACGATGCCTGGGTATGGATACAGGAGCGCGGCCGGGTCATCGAGCGCGACTCGACCGGGCGTGCGCTGCGCTCGGTCGGACTGTGTCTCGATGTGGATGAACGGCACAAATCAGCACGTGCCTTGGAGCACAGCGAATCTCGGTTCGCGCACGCCGTCTGGGGAGCGAGCGTCGGTTTCTGGGATCATGACCTCGCGACCGACACCGTGCATTGGTGGAACGACTGGTGCGCCAGCGTCGATCTGAATCCCTGCGACGACGGTCCCTACTCAACCCATCGGGACGCCAACGTTCACCCCGACGACCTTCCGAATTTCATCGAGAGGTACCAAGCACTGCTCGACGGTCGAAGCGATATCTATGAATCGGAGCACCGGCTCCGTACCCGATCCGGAAACTGGCGCTGGGTCATGAGCCGCGGACGTGCCACCGCGCGCGGCGCCACGGGACGCACGGTCCATGCTGCCGGCGTGACGATCGATATCGACGCGCGAAAGCGCATGGAGCTCGCGCTGCGCGACAGCGAGGCGCGCCTGGAAGCGGCGATATGGGGCGTCGATCTCGGGCTTTGGGAGTGGAAACTGGAAGACGACTCGTTTCTATGGTTGTCGAATTGGCCGATGCAATACGGAGTCGACGAGGCGGTGCGCACGGTTCGACGCGACGAATGGATCGATCGAGTCCATCCCATGGATCGGCAGAAATATGCCGCTGAGGACCAGGCACTCATTTACGACGGAAGCGACTCCGCCGAGAGCGACTACCGTATTCTCTCTCCGTCAGGCGAGTGGCGCTGGGTGAACGTGCGGACCAGAGTCATCGAGCGCAATGCCGCCGGCACGGCGCTGCGCATCGTAGGCGCCTGCATCGATGTCGATTCGCGGCGGCGGGCCGAGCAGATGCTGCGGACGCAGGCGATGATTTTGGAAACCATGCGCGAAGGCGTCGTTCTCGTCACTCTCGATGGCCGCATAGAATTCACCAATCCGGCATTCGACCGCCTGTTCGGCCGCAAGTCCGAAGAACTGATCGGGTTTTCCGTGTTGGAGTTGTTCAACGGCAGGCAACTTCAAGCTCCTACCGCTGTCTTGGAAAGCCTGCTCGAACAGCATGGCCGCGGCGGCAAGCGCGACAGGCTGTTTCGCCGGCGCGACGGCAGCCAGTTCGCGGGCGAAGTGTTGTCCGCGGAAATCGAACTGAGCGGCGAGAAAAGAATTCTCATCGTGGTGCAGGACGTTTCGGAACGCAAGCAATTGGAATCCGAGATCATAGAAATCACCAATCGAGAACGGCGGCGCTTGGGCGCCGATTTGCATGATGGCCTGGGTCAAGAGCTGACGGGCATCTCGCTCATGTTGCGCAGCCTCGCAAAGCGCGCCGGCCTCGCGGAATTCGGGGCCGCTCCGGAACTCGACGAGATCATCACTCTCGTGAACCACGCCATCCAGAGCGCGCGGAAGATGGCGCTCGGCATTTCCCCGGTGACGCTCGAACGCGGCGGACTGTTACCCGCCTTGCAGACTCTCATCAGCTGGTCGCGAGCGAGCTACAACATCGATGTCCGATCGCGTCTCTCGGAAAGATCTCCGCTGCTCATCGGCGAATCCGCCGCGGCCCATCTCTACTTGATCGTGCAGGAGGCCATCAACAATGCGGTCAAGCACGGCCGGGCTCGATCGATTACCGTGACCCTGCGCACCAACCGAGCGCTGCTGTCGCTGTCGATTACCGATGACGGCGTGGGGATTGCCGAGAATCCGGCTCGAGGCGCCGGCATGGGGCTCAAGCTCATGGAATATCGTTCCGCCGTGGTCGGCGGAGTCCTGAAGATCAAACGGCTGCCGGACGGCGGCACTCGAATTCGCTGTGTTTGCCCGCAGGGGTCTGCGCGGCGGGATTCCGGAAGGATCACGATGCGCAGCGCATCGGCCGAAGACGGGGATTGAGCGCGTTCCGATTCTTGCGCTGTTCACTCCGCCGGCTTCACCCGCGCCGCGCCGCGCCTGAGCAGCGTGAGCGCCAGAACCGCCGACGCGAGCATGAGAAACAGGCTGACCGCATTCAGCACCGGAGTCGCACCTTCGCGCATCCGTCCGTACATCATCACGGTCAATGGGGTGTCCGCTCCGACCAGCATCAGGGTGGTGTTGAAGTCCGCGAATGACATCAGGAAGGAGATGGCGGCCGAACCCAACAGCGCGGGCCGCAGATACGGCAATAGGATGGTGCGAAACACAGCCGCTTTGGAGGCGCCGAGATTGAGCGCCGCTTCTTCGAGAGTTCGGTCGAAGCGTCTCAACCGAGCGCTGATGGTCAGCGTCGCGATGGTGGCAATGTACGAGAATTGACCCAGCACGACCAAGGGCAGTCCGGGCCGCAGAAAATCGAACTCCAGGCCGAAGGTGTCGTCCGCGAAATCCGCGATGCGGCTGGCGAAAGCGAGGATGGAAATACCGAGGATGACGCCGGGAATCACCAGCGGCGCCAGCATCAAGATCGACAAGGTCTGCTTGCCGCGGAAGCGGCCGCGCTCGATGAGAAATGCGTTGGTCGTCCCCACCAACGCCGACAGTGCCGTCACGGAAATGGCGACGATGCAACTGGTCCAGATGCTGCCCAGCAATTCGCCGTCGGCGAAGAGACCGGTGCGCCCGAGGGCCGCATTGCCGAGAAACCAATCGAGGGTGAAGCCTCGCCAGGGCGGCGCGGGGTAGGGCGCGTCGTTGAAGGCGAATACCGCGACCACGGCCAAGGGCAGAAACAAGAAGGCGAGGAACGCGATCAAGTACGCCACCGTGGCCGTACGCAGCCAGACAGGTCGCGGCAGCGAGGGAATCATGTCTGGCGCATCACGTCGCCAAAGCGCTGCCCGCTGATCCGGAGGCCCAGGATCACCAGCGCGGTGGATAGCGCGAGCAGCAGGAAGCCGAAAGCGGCGCCCTGTTCCCAGTTGAAGCGGGTGATGAACTGGGTGTAGATCTGCTCGGTGAACCACTGCGAGTTCTTGCCGCCGAGCAGCGTCGGCGTCAGGTAATTGCCGAGCGTCAGCATGAAGACCACGATGCAGCCGGCCGTGATGCCGGGCGCGGCGTGCGGAATCACGATGCTGCGCAGAATGGAAAAACCGCCGGCGCCGAGATCATAGGCCGCCTCGATCAGCGAATTGTCCAGACTCTCCAGGCTCGACACCAGCGGTACCACCATGAAGAGCAGCGAGGTATATACCAATCCCACCAGAATGGTCGCGTCCCGATACAGGAGTTCGAGGGGCACCGCCGTGAGGCCGAGCTTGACCAGCAAGGCCGGTAGAACGCCGGACTCTCTGAGCAATATCATCCATCCCAGCGTGCGCACGGTTTCGCTGACCCAAAACGGGATCAGGCAGATGATGAACAACAGCGAGCCGGCGCGGCCCCGCGCCAGCTTTGCAATGATCCAGGCCACTCGTTCGCGGAACGACAGCACGGCCAGATCGACGTGCGGCAATATGATCAGAGCGCCGAGCCAGAGCAGGGCCGGTGCGAGCAACAGACCCAGCGCGAGGCGTCCGTGCCAGCGGGGGTCCAATGCCGGCTTAAGCATCCTGTCCCGCCATTCCGCTACGCGCCGCGAAGCACACCGCCCGGGAGGGGTCGAAACTGAATACCACTTTCTCTCGAGGCTTCAGATCCGAAAACTGACCGGTCTGGGGCAGGGCTATGCGAAATTCGCGCCGAGTGCGTGCTTCCTGAAGAAGAACCGCAGAATTCGCCCCATCGAATAGTACGCTCTGCACCTCTCCCGCATGCCGCGGCTGGTCGGGCGGCAATTGCGCCTCGCTGCGCGCGAGAGTGGCAACTTCGGGACGCACGAATACCTCGACGGAGCTACCCAAGGGCGTCGCGCCGATCTTGAGCGCGCGCACGACCCAGCCATCCGCGGTGGCAATTTCGGCGATCGCGCCGTCCGTTTGCGTCGTTCGCCCCACGATCCGGTTATTCGCGCCCACGAATCCGGCGACGAACGGCGTTTGCGGCCGGTAGTACAAGTCCTGCGGAGTACCCAGCTGTTCGAATCGGCCGTGACTCATCACGCCCACGTGGTCGGACAACACCAGCGCTTCGGATTGATCGTGGGTGATGTAGACGAAGGTGGTGCCGAACGAGGCCTGCAGCTGCTTGAGCTCGATTTTCATGTGCTCGCGCAGCTTCAGATCGAGCGCTCCCAAGGGTTCGTCCAGCAGCAGCAGCGTGGGTTCGAGAACGAGGCTGCGCGCGATGGCCACGCGTTGACGCTGGCCGCCCGACAGTTCGTCGACGCGCTTGTCCGCGGCGTTGCCCAATCCCACCCGTTCCAGCATTGCATTGCTGCGCCTCAGTCTTTCTGCCCGGGCCATGCCGCGTCGAGCCAATCCGAATGCGACGTTTTCACCTACCGACATCATCGGGAACAGCGCCAGTTGCTGAAACACCATGTTCACCGGGCGGCGATTCGGCGGCACATCACGCATGCTCTTGCCGCCGATGGCGATGTCGCCGCCATCCGGCGCGATGAATCCTGCGATCATGCGCAGCAGCGTCGTCTTGCCGCAGCCCGAAGGACCCAGAATCGAAAAGAAGCTGCCGCGCTCGACCGAGAACGACAGGGAATCCACGGCCACGTGATCCGCGAAACGCTTGACCACGGCGTCCGCCAACAGATCCGGCGTGCTCAATTGGCGGCCTTCACGCGATCGAGCACTCGCCCTTCCATTTCCTCGAGGCCGGGCGGTATGGCGGGATACCAATGGATGCGCTTGAGATCGTTATCAGGGAAGGCGGCGGCGAACTGCGCCTTCAGGCGCGGGTCGATGAGCGGCGCCGTGTTCATGGCGGCCGAAAAACTGCCCACGGACTTGATGACTCGCGCGGCATTTTCCGGACGCATCGTAAAATTGATCCAGGCGTAGACTGCCGCCTCGTTGCGGCCGCGCGCCGGCAGTGCGAAGGTATCCAGCCATCCGAGAGCGCCGGAGCGCGGCACGACGAATTGAATGTCGGGATTGTCGCGATTGAGCGTCCATCCGCCGGTGTCCCACATCATCGCGGCCACGACTTCCCCCGAGCGGATGCCGTTGAGCAGCTGGTCCTTGTTGTCGTAGAAGAACTTGAAATTCGGCTTGCACGCGATGAGCGCGGCACCCACCTGATCCATGAGCGCGCCGTACGCCTTGGGATCTCCGTACAGCGCGAACGGGTCCTTGCCGGCGGCGAACGCGAACGCCATCAGTGTCGGGCGTCTCAGGCGGACGGCGGTTTTGCCCTTGAGGTCCGGCCTGCAGAGATCAGCGAGCTTGGTGAGATCGAAGGGCTTGTAGATGCCGAATTCACGCTGTGCGGCCACGATGCGGTCCTGGGACGGCTGCGCGAGATCGTAGCCGGCGCCCCCCGTTGCGCGCAGCTTGGAAATCATTTCTTCGTTGTTCGACAGGGTCAATTCCACGTCGATGCCCGTCTCTTTTTTGAATGCCGCGATCAGGTCGGCGGGCACGTAGTCGGCCCAGCTGATGATGCGCAACTTTTGGCCGTCGGCCTCGGCCTTGCCGGCCCCCAAGCTCAAGGCGAGTACGAACCAGGCTGCCACGAAATGTTTCATCGATGCTCCCCATGAACGGCGATTGCTGCGCCAGGTCGGGTCGTCGCCCGCTGTCAAAGCTCCCTGCATCTTACCGAATCGGCCGGTAGTCGTCCGGCTCGCCTTCATCGTTGACCTCGTTGCCGGGCGCTACCTTATTCCCCGCTGCAATGGCCTCCCGGCTTGCTGCCGATTGCGCTTAGATCTTTTTGTTCTGCGCCAGCTGCAGTTGCGACTGCAGCAGATGCAGCTTCTTGTTCCAGTCCTCGCGCGGGTCGGCGAGGGCGATTTGGCGGGGATCGAGCTGCGCCAGCATCGCGTGCGCACCGGCCCGACCGGGGTCCTCCTTGAGCTGCGTGCTCACCAGCCAGAACTTGAACAGCTGCGCTTCCGGCGTTGCCGGCCCCATGATTCTGTCGTAGGCGTTCACCGCCTGTGTCAGCGCCTCCAGACCAGCGACCTGTTCGCCGTTGGCGATTTCGGCCAGGCCAAGGCAGGCCTGGGCGCGCAGGCTCATGCGGTGCTCGGCGCCGGCGCTGGCCACTTCGGCGGCATAGGCGGTGCGCAGCGCCGCGTTGGCTTCCGCGATACGCCCCTCGCGCAGCTCCAGCCAGCCGAGGAAGGTGAGCGCTTCCTCGGTCAAGCCGTCGTCGCCGATCGTCGCGTGCAGGTCGGCGTAGGCCGCCTTCAGCATCTTCTCGGCGTCCGCGTCGCGTCCGGCCAGGAATAGACCGATACCGTAGCGTTCCTCCACGGTGCCGGTGAGGGTGCCACCGTTCTTCTCGGCCTGCTTCACTTCGTTCAGGGCGGTGGCATACAGTTTCCGCGCCTCGTCGACGCGTCCCAGCGCCGCGTAGCACCAGGCCAGAGAGGTTCGGCGAATGGCGATCTGGCTGATGTCGCTGGAGTCATGTTGTAGCGATTCCGTCAGCGCCTGCTCGAAATAAGGCACGGCGCGGACATAGTCCTGCAGTGCAAAGTAGTAGTTGCCGTTAATGACGTCGCGCCGCGATGCCGTGAGCAGATCGACATTGCGCGCGTGCGCCAGCACCGAGTTCGCTTCCTCGAGCAGTTCCCTGGCCTGGGTGAATTTCTGCTCTACGGTGAGAGCGAACACCAAACCGTACTCCGCGCGCACAGTGCGGAAGTCTGCCCCGCCGGGGCCGCCGCGGCCGAGCTGCACGGCGGTCCGCACCTGTTTCTCCGCCTTGTCGTAGTCGCCGTCTTCGACATAGACCTGGCCGATCGTGGCGCGGATCGAGGCCTCCACCGCCGGTTGCGCGGGAAATCGGCCGGCCAGCTTGGCTTCTGCGCGATCCACCGCCTGGCGCACCGTGAGTCCGCCGGGGCTATCGCCGCTGACACTGAAGGGCGAGCCGGCGGAAAGGATGTCCTGGTCGAGAAAATTGATGACGGCGTCGGCGATCGCGGCCTGACCGCGGGCCTCATCGCGCGCGTGGACCGCCGCGCGGAAATTCCACAGGCTGGCCGCCAGGCCAGTGGTGAGCGCGACGCCGGCGGCGATCAGCCACGGTCGGCGGGCACGCGCGTGTTCCAGTTTGCGCCGTAGCTCGGCACCCTCGCGAGCGCGTGAACGTTCCACATCGAGCGCGGCTCGGCGCTGCCTGATATTGCGGAGACGCTTGGCGAACTCGTCGGCCGAGCTCAAGCGCAGCGCCGGATCGGCATTGGCCGTGGCCGCCACATCGGCGCGCAGCACTTCGTCAGCGATGTTCAGCTCCCACCCCGCAGCCATGGGTCGGCGGAGGTCGCCGGCGAGGAACTGGTACAGCATCACACCCATCGCATACAAATCGGAACGGACGGTGGCCGTCTCTCCCTTTAACAGCTCCGGCGCAATGTAGTGAAGCGTCCCTTCCGCCGGGCCGTCTATCCC
>WNFI01127019.1_pt1 | contig 10330 bp, 10 predicted proteins | sample 5400471 | NCBI WGS metagenome assembly WNFI01 (sample SAMN13153348, study PRJNA577476) | soil metagenome | isolation source: 100 cm saprolite on Douglas fir-dominated hillslope | place: USA:California | collected 2013-09-17 | reverse complement strand
CTGGAACTCTGCCAAAACGTTGCTGAGCAGGCATTTCTAAGCCGTCGATTAGGCGAGGTTAATCTTGCGCATGCTGTCAATGAACAGGCGCATTCTGCTTAGGCGAAACCGCTCTAGACTGTGCATTCATGTGTATCTCAAGGATCGTTCTATCTCAATTTTCCCCCAATCTATAATAGGCTCTACCGCCGGAGGATTCCCTGAGCTTGTTACGCTCGAAAACCTGGCTGGGAAAGTATTGCCGCAATTAAACAAAGCTGCTGCATCCAGGCGTGGCTAGTTCTCAATTGCTGATGGATTCCCCTCTTCCTACTTCGGTTGCCAATTTCATGGGCCGCGTGCTATAGTAGTAGTCCATGTAAACTAGAACAAAAAGTCGTGAGGAAGAGAGTTCGAGGATGCCCGCTCAAAAAGCTAAACATACTGTAAAGACTGATGTACCCCAGTTTCAGGCTAATCCGCAGCAGGCCGCAGCCATCGCCCATACCAATGGTCCCGCCGCCTTTATCGCCGCAGCTGGAACAGGCAAGACCGCTATCCTGGTCCAGCGCCTGGTGCGCTTGATCGCCGATGAGGGCGTTGCCCCTGAGACGATTCTCTGCGTGACATTTACCCGAGCTGCTGCCGATGAGATGGAGAAACGCGCGCTCAGGGCGCTGAAGACGCGTGGTTTCGCCGCCAAGGATGTCAAAGGGCTGCGCGTGGTGACCTTCCACGGTCTGGGACATCAGATGTTGCGCGAGAAACTCCAGTGGACGCCCCAGCAGTTGAACCAGCGTCTGGTCAGCGGCGAGCCTCGCCAGTGGCTGGCGGAGGATATTATTCGCCCCTGGCAGAGCAATCGCGCGCGCGGCATGAACTGGGATGTCGATATTCTGGATGTTCTGGGGGCCGTCGATCGGGCCAAAGAGGATATGATTAAGGCGGAGGGGTCCGCTGATTTTTTTCGCCAACATCTCAGTATCGAGCACAATCTGGCCGAGCGCTACCAGGAATTTTTTGTGCGCTACGAGCAGGCCAAGCACAAAGAGAAAGTCTACGATCTCTCCGATCTGATTTATGTCCCACTTGGTCTGCTGGAGGGCAGCCCGACCTTTCGCAAAAGTTGGCAGGGGCGCTACCTCTATCTCCAGGTGGACGAGACGCAGGATACCAACCCGTCCCAGTATCGCCTGGTGCAACACCTGGCTGCGCCGAAGCAGAATGTCGTGGTGGTTGGCGATCCCGACCAGGCGATCTACCAGTTCCGCGGAGCCAGCCCGGAGGCATCGATTCTCTCGTTTCACAGCATGTATCCGCAAGGTAAGATCTACCGCATTGAAGAGAACTATCGCTCGACCCCGCAGATCTTGCTGGCCGCTAACCGCCTGATTGCTCACAACGATATCACGCCCGGCTATGAAAAGCAGCTCAAGCCAACGCTGCCCGATGGCTCGCCGGTCATCGTGACCGTCTATGACAACCAGGAGGCCGAGGCAGAGGGAGTCGCCGAGCGCATCGCGGAACTGGCGCGCCAGTGGCGTCTGGATGGCGAGAAGCTTTCGTATCGCGATATCTTTGTGCTTTCGCGTACCAATCACCACCTGGCCTCACTGGAACTGGCCCTGGCGCACGCTTCGGTGCCCTATCGCACGCTGGGTGGCTCCTCGTTCTTCAAGCGCCGTACCACGCGCGACATTCTTGCCTATCTCGCTCTGATCGACGGCCAACGCATCTACCAGGAGTATCAGCGCGAGCGCGGGGGAGCGAATGCGCGCAAATGGGACGAGGTGTTTACGCCCATACTCTGCGGCGAACAGAACACAGCTTTTCGCGCCGTAGCCAATATCCCTTCCAAAGACTACTTTATGCGCACTGGCAAGACCTCGCACCGCCTGACACCCTCGCTCTACGGAACCTTGACCTCGTATGCCAGCGGGCGCCCTCTCTTCCATTTCTGCGATGAGCAGGCCTACACGATCCCTTTCGAGTATCAGCCTGGCATCAAAGACTTTGTGGCGTTGGTCAAGCGTGTGCAGGAGGGCTGTCATAACCAGCCAGCCCTGGCCGTTCGCATGCTGCGCACGCTGGCCTACGATCAACACCTGCGCCACGTCGATAGCAAACATCGCGAGGACGCCGATGATGACGCCGAGGCTCCTAAGCCCAAGGAAGAGGGTAAACTGGAGGGCCGTTTCGACGAATTGGAGGAGCTGGAGGGGATCGCGGGCCGTTATCATAGCATCCGCCAATTTCTCACCGGCATGGCCCAGCTTAAAGAGCAGGCTGAGGATAACAGCAAAAATAAGCGCGATTGTGTCAGCCTGCTGACCGTCCACAAATCCAAGGGGCTGGAGAGTCCGGTGGTCTTCGTCATTGGCCTGACCGAGGGGATTTTCCCGCATAAGCGCTCGTATACGATGGTCGAGGACGACGGTCCGATCAATCTCTCCGGTCTCGCCGAAGAGCGCCGCCTGGCCTATGTCGCCTTTACGCGCGCGCAAAAGCTGCTCTGCCTCTCCAGCATCCTGCGCTACCGCAACAGCGACGCAGTACCCTCGCGTTTCATCGAGGAGGCAGGTCTGACGCCCACCGACGAGGATGGCGTGCTCAATCCCTATCTCTTCCATCGCGATGGCCGCCCGCGTCAGCTCAGCCCGCTAGTGGAAGCGCCATCGCTGTTCGATTGAGAAGCGTGTGACGCTGATTTGTTGTTCTGTGTCTGCTCTTGCTCTATTACTGGCGGTACTTCCTGGTATGTACGCTGCTCGCGGACAGCAAGCCTCTTGCAACGCCATTTCATGATGAGGTAGAGAACCAAACAGGTGAGCAGCGAACCCACAATCGCCAATATGACGTCAATCGTCCAGGTCACAAAAAGCAGAGAAGTGGTTTATGCAGTTGTCGTTGCTGACAGAATAGCAGATCCGGTTTGTCCGAAACCTTGCCAGGCGAGCGATCTGGCGCAATAGTGGAATGGAAAGTTGGAAATGAGGGAGAGCTTGTTTGACGATAAGACAAGCTCTCCCTCGCTTTTGTATCTAGCTTACTGCCCTGGCAGTGAGACGAGCAGACGGTTTGCGGTCACGATCTCAATTGAGAGTGTCTTGTATCCCACCTTATCAAACATTACGATAATCTTATCTCCCTCGTAGCGCATGACCATCCCTTTTCCCCAACTTGTATGCGTGACGTGACTGTTAAGTGGAAACGGTATTGTGCTGCTCTCTGCAAGCGTTTGGCCACTCTCACACATATCACAGAAGCCGCAGAGTTCATCCAGTCCCTCGCCAAAATAGTTCAGCAGATATTTGCGCCGGCAGTCGGCAAGCTCGGCATAGCCCTGGATCATAGCCACGCGTGATTTCACCACCTGGCGTCGATTCTCGTGGAAGAGCACCGCCTTATCGGCCGTCTTGTCTAAATTGGTTGGTTTTTTCAGCGGCATTACCTCGCCATTTGCGAGAAGTTTGATTGCGTCTAGCTCCTCCAGGCAGCTCAATACCTGCATTAATTTTGTTTGTGAGATCTCCAGTTCCTCTCGTAGCTCTTTAGGATTGCATGGTTCTTTATGCTTATAAATCACTTGTGCTACCATCACCACTTCGTCGGCCTGTACCTTGCCGCTGCTTGTTAAGAAATTGCGCAGGCCAAGATCTTTCGGGTTATAAAAGAGAATCGCTTCAGCCGGCTCGCCATCGCGACCAGCACGCCCAATCTCCTGGTAGTAGGCGTCGACCGAATCGCTGATCTCATAGTGATAGACAAAATGGACGTTCCCCTTATCAATTCCCATACCAAAGGCCGTGGTTGCAACAATTACCTCAGCCTGGTCGTCCATGAAGGCTGTCTGCGCCTGCTCGCGCTCCTTCGTTCGCATACCCGCGTGGTAGGCTACTGCTTTCACACCTTGCTGACACAAGGCCTCTGCCAACTCTTCAGCATGTTTGCGTGTAGCGGCATAGACAATTCCCGGTTTCGCGGCCTCTTGCACCCGTTCGATGAGGGCCTGTTTTTTCTCAGCATCATCATAGAATTTTTCGACCCCCAGCCAGATGTTGGGCCGATCGAAACCTTGAACCACTACCTGCGGGTTACGCATATGCAGGCGCTCAACGATTTCGTTACGTACGGGCAGAGAAGCCGTGGCGGTCAGAGCCAGCACGCGTGGATGCCCCAACTCTTCAATGATCGAGCCTAACCGCAGATAGGCTGGCCGAAAATCGTGGCCCCACTCGCTAACACAGTGAGCCTCGTCTACCACAAAGAGAGAGGGCCGAATCTCGCGCAGCCGCTTGAGCGTTTCCTCATTGGCAAACTGTTCGGGGGTGAGAAACAAGAATTCAATGTTTCCTCGTTTCAGTTCCTCAAAGGTTGCCTGCCATTCTGCCGCTGAGATGGTCGAGTTTAGCAGACCTACCTCGCCAATTTGTTGTTCTTCGATCGTTTCGACCTGGTCTCGTTGGAGAGCGATCAAAGGCGAAATGATCACCGTTGCTCCCGCCATCAATAAGGCTGATGCCTGGTAAATAAAGGACTTCCCTGAACCGGTTGGCATCACCGCGAGCGTATCGTGACCTTCAAGCAGCGCATGTATAGCTGCCTCCTGACCTGGACGCAACACATCGTAGTGCATCGTATCGCGGGTGATACGTCGCAGTTGCCGCTTATTTTTCCATCTTTTAAACATACATACCTACTTCGTTGATAAATGTTGGAGTAGTGGCAGGAAGATCGTCTTAAAGTGAGTTTTAAGAACTCATCTTTCTGCTTTTATCACGCATTTGCCGGGGTAATCTGTGACAACATATTTCGGCCAAAACGCGTCTACAAATATGACAGCTGCTGTCAAGATGGCTGTGGTATGATGTTTGCAGGAAAGTAATAGATAAGAATGAGAGGAGCAGTGGGTTCTGTTTCCTTAAACAGAGCAAATCTGCTTGCCACTCTGAGAAATGCCAGAATATCATCGAAATCTCAACCAATTCACAGCACTATATCAGGAGGAAAAATATGAGTGACTTCCCCCAATCCTCAACCAGTTCGTCTGCGCTGGTAGATAGTATCCCTGTTATATGGTTTGAGCCTCAAACCCGCCGTCCTACACAACAATTGATGATTTTTCTGCCTCCTTTAGGTGGCACAAAAGAATTGGTGGTCCCTTATTTACAGGACCTTGCAGATGCGGGATTTGTCGCGCTCAGTTTCGACCCCTGGCAACACGGCGAGAGAAGCACTGAGTCGCAGATGGAAATATGGACGCGCGTCTTCGGAAACTTTCGGCGTCATATGTGGCCCATCCTGGGACAAACCACGCTGGACCTGCTTCGGATCATTGATTGGGCTGTGGCGACACTTGATGTCGAGCCCCACATTTTCCTGGGAGGTCTCTCAATGTGGGTTGTGGCGATCATCGCGACGCCTGATTGGTTGCGTCCGGGCATGCAAGATCTCTCCAAGCCTGGCACAATATTGCCTCCGGGTGAACCTGATGCCTATGCTCAGTACTTCTATGACCATCTGAATCCCTTGACCCACCTGGTAGCCTTTGCGCATGGCCCTGCCATTCACTTTGTCTGCGGTGAGCAGGATACCCATGTGCCGTCCGATGGTGCGTTTCGCTTCCAGACAGCGCTGCGAGAAGCCTATCCAGTTGCTGGCGATCATATCCAGGTCACTCTCGTTCCTGGTCTGGGACATACGGACTTTGTGAAATCTAAGCTCTGGTGGTCAGACTGTTTAGGGTGGATCACACGCGCTTAAGCCGGAGATGAATAATTTTGACCATTGGCGATCTACCTTCTTTGTGTTCCGCTTATCAAGCGGGGAGCATATTACCAATAAACTCCTGCATTTTCACCTGAAACCCGGCAAAATCGCTATACACCTCAGCCCGTATGCCCGCGCTCCTGGCCGTTGCCACGTTGGCAGGCGTATCGTCCCAGAAAAACACCTCGTCAGGCTGGCAATCTTTGAGAGCAGTGAGAATGTTTGTAAAGAAGCGTGGTTCGGTTTTCATATAGCCCATATCCACAGAAGAGAACATACCATCGAAAAGTTCCGCGAAACCCATCTCGCGGAGAATATACTCTGTGCGGTAGCGCTCTTGCTGGGTGGCGAGGTAGCACTTGATGCTGCGCTGTCGCAAGTATTGGATGGTCTGGAGCAGCTTTTCGTTGAGCGCAAGCGCTTCCCGGCGAAACCAGTAGTCGACGAAGGCGTCTACTGAGTGCGGCCAGTCCCAACGGGGAAGATAGGTGGCCAGTTCTGCTTTCAGATCGGCTTTGCCAATCAGGCAACTCTGGAATGGTCCCTGGAAGAAAGGGGTGAGCATATCTGGGGTGATGCCATAGATGTGTTCCAGGTCTTTGTGCCATGGCTCGCCAACCGCCAGAACGCCATCGATATCGAAAAGCAGTATTTTGAGCATAAATTTCTTTCTAGTAATGAGGATATAGTGTGGTGCATGTTTTGGGTCTCGCCCGCAACATGCACCACACTATACCCTCATTCAGACAAGTTAAAATGTTAGCCTATTGATACGGGATGGAATGTTTGTACCTCACCAACGACCAGGGCGGCACCACCGGTCGCAAAGTTTTGCAAATCGCCAGCCGCAGCCTGCCCCTCGGGAGACTCTAAAGCGCTCTGCAAGGCTGTCATACTCTCAAAGTAGAGGTCAGCAATCAGGTAATAGGGCGATGGCTCCTGCGGATTGAGCGAGGCTGGTTTATTGATCACATAGCCCTTGAGTCCAGGAATCTTTTGCGCCAGCACAGCATGCGTTCCCTGGTAATGACGATCAAATGCAGCAGAATCCTGGGGATGACCATACAGGACGGTTAATTGGATCATGAGACTTCCTCTTTTCTGGAAATAGCCGATTCACATTACCAATCCGCGTTCAACAGTGAACAAGAAAAGTATACGGTTTTTCTCCCTGGACTGCAACGATATGTCTATAAGTCCAACGCAGCAAAAATGGAAAATTCAGTCACGGTTGAACTTATAGTCTCTCTTCCTGACTCACTACACGTTTGAATCACCCAAAGATGCGCATGTAGCGTTTTGCCTAATCACCTCCACCGCTCGCAGCTGGTGCTCCAGAATTGGCAGGAGGATTAGCCGCGGCAACAGGGGCGGCCTGTGTGGGAGCAGGTGCGCCAGGATAGGGAGCGTAGGCATAGGGATACGGCGGGTAGCCTGGAGGTGGCGCGGGATACGGTGGATAGCCTGGCGGTGGTGGCATTGGTGCTCCAGGTGCTCCGTAAGCAGGGTAGCCCGGAGGTGGTGTTGGAACCCCCGGATAGGGTGGGTACGCAGGGGCAGGTGCGGCAGCTTGTTGTTGTGCCTGTGCTTGCGCCTCAGCCTGGATCTTCTGGATCTCTGCCTGTACCTCGGCAATCTGCTGCTGATACGTGACGATCTGCTGGCAGAGAGGAAGCAGCTCGCTCTGTGTCAGATGGCCACCTTGAAATAACTCCATGGCTTTGGCGATCAGATCCTGGCTCTCCTGATTTGACTTAGCAGTCAGGTCGTTGGCAACACTATGCAGGTGTTGAATCTTGGCGAGCCGAGCGGCCTCTTGCGAAGCCTTCTCAATGCCATGCTGGACTGACTCCAAAAAACTCATCGAATCCTCCGCCTCTAGTACCCCGCAATGGAGTTGTGGGGAGGAAAGAGGCATTCCTTCGTTGGGCAGGATTGCTCCTGCCTGGGCCGACATGTCGCTGTTCCTGATTCATGCCCCGTTGGCGGGCTTATTATATCAGAGTTAATTGATGTGTGTCGAGAAGGTTTCGACCGGTTAGCAAACAGGTTTGTCTCTCTGAGGGATTTCTCTACGTAATAGTGATAGGTGAAGAGAATGAAACACTATAACATAGCATGAAAGGGGCAGAATTTATGTGTCTAAGCTGTGGTTGTGGGAAGGCCAATGATGATCATGGTGATAGCCGCAACATCACCATGCGAAACATAGATCAGGCCGCCGAGGCCGCCGGTACAACCCGCGAGCGGGTGGTCCAGAATATTAGCCAGGGTGGGCAAGCATCAGCCAGCCAGACTACGCCGTTTTCGCAGGCCGGGCGAGGCGACTATTATCAGGCGCCGTTGGCAAAAGAATCGGGTCGGCAACCTGGCGAGGCTTCGCCCGAACTGGGCCAGGACTCAGGATCGGCTTATCAAGAGAGCCAGCAAATGGGAGAAACCGGGTTTGGTGGCGTGCAGAATCCTCAAGCGAATCCGTAAGGTGCGAGATCATTCTGCAATATGATCATGTATGGTAACTATTTTGAGGACAGGAGGTACATATGATGCCTGAACAAGCCAAAGTCCAGCAGGTTCCCCTGAAGGTCTATCGGGCGGCGGATCGCCTGACAGTGGCCACGCCTATGGCTGGGATGGAGCCTGTGGACATTAAAATCGAAATTACCGATGACGGTCGCCTTTTGCTTGACGGGGAGGTGCGCGGCATGCTGAAAGGTGTGAAAGAACTGCTGCTCGACGAGTGGAGCGTGGGAGCCTATTATCGTGATTATGTGTTGCCCGATGCGGTGGATGGTTCCCAGGCAGCTGCGACCTATGGCAATGGTGTACTGGTCGTGACCTTCCCCATCGCGGCCCGCACCGTACCAGCGCGTCTAACACTTTCCAGCACTGGCATAGCTCACGGAATCAGTGATAACGTAGCTTTACCCTAGATCGTTGACTGTTTGAGGATAGACTTTCTGGTTCAATCATCATCTGATGGGTATATCAAATGATAAAATAGATGAACTCCTATTTTATCGAAAGGGATACTCCATCAGATGATAAATGATCCTGTTTTGCTCAATGATTGGCATGTCGTGGCTTATGCGCCTGATTTGCTCGAAGGTAAACCAATACCTGCGCGTTTGCTCGACGAGGATATTGTGCTCTGGCGTGTCAATGGACACACACATGCCTGGCGCGATCTCTGCGTGCATCGGGGGACGAAGCTCTCGCTGGGCAAAGTCGAGAACGATACCCTCATTTGTCCCTATCATGGCTGGACCTATAACGAGGAAGGGCGCTGTGTGCGCTTTCCCGCGCATCCTAACCAGAAGCCGCCCGTGACTGCGCGCGCGACGGTTTATCATGTGCAGGAAAAATATAACTGGGTCTGGGTTTGCCCGGGTACGCCCGCGAACGATGTACCGGAATTTCCTCAATGGGACCAACCAGATTTTCGCGTGGTACACTGTGGCCCTTATATCATGGAGGCCAGTGGCCCGCGTGCTATCGAGAATTTTCTTGATGTCACCCACTTCCCTTTTGTGCATCAGGGTTTACTAGGCGATCCCGCGCACGCCGAACTTGCTGACTACGAGGTTGAGATAACTGCCGCTGGGGTAACCGCGAAGGATATTTCTATCTGGCAACCTGATCCCGATGGTACAGGACAGGGAGGCTACGAAACCTATACATACAAAGTCCTGCGCCCATTGACCGCCTATTTCGTGAAATCCTCCGGCGATACACAATTCGCGATGATCTTCACCGTAACCGCCGCCGCTGAGCGCACGTCGCGCGTCTGGATGTACGTCGCCATGAATTATGGGAATCTCAGTGACGAGGAAATTCGCGGTTTCCAGGACGAGATCATCAAGCAGGATATTCCGGTCGTCGAGTCACAGCGTCCCGAACTACTGCCACTGGATTTGCAAGCCGAGCTACACCTGCGCTCTGATCGCACCGCCATTACCTACCGCAAATGGCTGCGTGAATTGGGGATGAATTTTGGCACAGCGTAAGATGCATTTGCGACGCCTAGAGTAGGAGGCCAGCGCCCTCGTTCCACTCTTCGACGATCAGGCCATCTCTCACGCAAAAAATCTGAATAAGCGTTCTGGTTACGCTTCTGCCCGTGTGTGGAGCGTTGTCGTATACTCCCAGGTGGGTACCCTGCCAGGTTGTGCGCACAACCACTTTATCTCCCTCGGCGATCAGATCCTCGATAGTAATCTGTATGTCGGGAAAACCGCTGCGAATTTCGCGAAAGTAATCTTTCACCCCCGCTGGCCCTGTTGGCTGATCAGGAGTGGAGTGGTCGATGAAAGCGGGAGAAAAGATCTGATCAACGATTGCCAGGTTGCCCTGATGGAGCGCTTCTTCAAAGAGCAAGCGGAGTAGTATTTTGTTTCTTTCCATTACTTGTGTTTGTTCGTCCATAACTGGTGCCCTTTCTATCGTTAGAAGAAAACAGTACATCCCCGCTCTTCAAGCTGTTGGAACCAGGGAGGAAGAGCAGCCAGCTTATTCCAGCGCAAATCCAATTTTTCAAGCCTTGTAAGTTTTGTGAGGCTTTCAGGAAGAGCAAGCAGCTTAT
>WNFI01667181.1_pt1 | contig 10331 bp, 10 predicted proteins | sample 5400471 | NCBI WGS metagenome assembly WNFI01 (sample SAMN13153348, study PRJNA577476) | soil metagenome | isolation source: 100 cm saprolite on Douglas fir-dominated hillslope | place: USA:California | collected 2013-09-17 | reverse complement strand
GCGAACGGCGGGGCGGACGACAACATCATCGGCTGGCGCTACGCGCGCACCGGCTGCAACGAGCTTGGAGCGCCGTGACGGCGGGCGACGCGCCGGTGAAGGGCACCATGGTGAGCCCTGCGCCGGTGACCGAGTTGATCGTGCGCAGGCAGAAATCGCCCACCGATCCCGCCCCCGCGGTCCCGACGCGAACGCTCCCGGGGTTCTTCCTCGCGTGCTCGACCATCTCGCGGAAAGTCCTGTAGGGTGCGTCGCCGCGCACCGCGAGGACGCTCGGCGAGCGCATCGCAAGTCCGAGCGGCGTGAGATCGGTGAGCGGGTTGTAGCTCGCGGTCTTGGGATCGAGGATCGAGCGGAAGACCAGCGAGGCGTTGTTCGTGAGGATGATGGTGTAGCCGTCGGGCTTCGACTTCACGACCTGCCCGGTGCCGAGCGCCCCGCCCGCTCCGGGCCGGTTCACCGGGACGATCGCCACCTTGAGCTCGCGCGAGAGCGCGTCGGCAATGGCGCGCGCGGAGGTGTCGGTCGCGTCCCCCGGCGCAAGCGGAATCACCAGATTGATGGGCCCCTTGGGATAGTCTTGGGCCTGAGTTGCGGAGGCAAAACACAGCGCCGCGCAGGCGTTGACCACGACTTTCATCAACTGCTTCTCCCTTCCTCCGGGTACCTTACGGCACCTCGTAGAGGTTGATCTATCACCGCGTCACGAACGGCGCGCCGAGCTCATTGCAGCCGGTGCGCGCGTAGCGCCAGCCGATGATGTTGTCGTCCGCCCCGCCGTTCGCGGCGACGATTTTCCCGTCGCGGATGAAAAACACCATCGGGTAAGCGCCGTCATAGGCGCCGCGCATGTTCTTGTCGTTGATCCACACGCACACGCCCCAGCCCCATTGGTGCGGGCGCAGCGCCGTTTCCTGCTGGTAGAGCTGCTTGGGTCCCGCCTTGAACTCGACGATCGCGTTGCCCGGATCGAGGAGCTTGTTCCAAAGGTAGTCGCGGATGATCTTCTCGTAGTTCTCCGGGCGCGGGCCGTAGTCGTGCGCGGCCATCTCTTCCTGGGTCGGGGGGCTCTTGCATCCGCCGGCGAGCGCGGTGAGCGCGCCCAAGCCGAGGATGGCCAGAATCATCGCGATGCGTCGCATGGATTCCTCCGTCGTTTCAGCCGAGTTCGGCAAGATCTTCGGGCGAAAGTTTCAGCGCCGCGGCCGCGGTGTTCTCCTCCAGATGCGCGATCGAGGCCGTGCCGGGAATCGGCAGCATCGCGCTCGAGCGCGCGAGCAGCCACGCGAGCGCCGCTTGGGCCGGGGTGGAGCCGAGCTTCGCCGCCGCGCGCTTGAGCTTGCGCGACCCGAGCGCTTCGCCCTCTCCGAGCGGAAACCACGGAATGAAGGCGATCCCGAGCCGCTCGCAGGCCTCGAGCACGCCTTCGGATTCCCGGTTTCCCAGGTTGTATTCGTTCTGCACCGAGACGATGGGCGCGATGCGGCGCGCCGCTTCGAGCTCTTTCACGCTCACGTTGGAGAGTCCGATATGGCGGATTTTTCCCGTGCGCCAGGCATCCGCGAGAACTCCCACCGAGTCGGCGAAAGGCACTTTTGGGTCGGGGGCGTGAAGCTGGTAGAGATCGACGCGCTCGAGCTTGAGGCGCTTTAAGCTCCCCTCCAGCGCGCGGCGCAGGTGCTCGGGCCGTCCATCCGGGTCCCAGCGCGGTGCGCTCGGGCGCACGAGTCCCCCCTTCGTGCCGATCACCAAGCCCTGCGGGTAGGGGTGAAGCGACTCGGCGATGACGGTTTCCGAGGTTTCGGGCCCGTAGCTGTCGGCGGTGTCGATGAAGTTGATCCCGAGCTCGAGCGCGCGATGCAGAACCTTCCTCGCGGCGGCGCGGTCGCGGGGCGGCCCCCAGATGTCCGGGCCGCCGGTGGTCGCGCGCATCGCGCCGAACCCCATGCGGTTGACGACGAGGTCGCCGAGCCGCAGCGTGCCGGCTGCCGCAGCGGGATGGGTATTCTTGTTCATGGCGCGATTATAGGCAATCACCCGTCGTCCCCCGAGGAAGCGGGGACCCAGCGACTTTGCGATAACGGCACTGGATTCCCGCTCCCCGCTTACGACATGCGGGGACAGGTTTCGCGGGAATGACGGACAGTTTCCGTGCTTTGACCTACTTCGGCTGCGACACCGTCCGCAGATACGGCTTGTGCGTCTTGAAGCCCTGCGGGTATTTTTTCTTCGCGTCCTCGTCGGAGACCGAGGTCGGGATGATCACGTCCTGGCCCGGCTTCCAGTTGACCGGCGTCGCGACGTTGTGCTTCGCGTTCAGCTGCAGCGAGTCGAGCAGGCGCAGCACCTCGTCGAAGTTTTGAGTCTCCTGGATGTCCTTGACCCAGTTCTTGTGGTCGCTCACCGGATCGATGCTCAAGCCGATGATCTTGGTGTTGCGCTTGTCGAACTCGGGCTTGAGCTTCGCCATGTAGCCAAGCTCGGTCGTGCAGACCGGGGTGAAGTCCTTGGGATGCGAGAAGAGGATCGCCCATTTGTCGCCGATCCACTCGTGGAATTTGATCTTTCCCTCCGTGGTCTCGGCGGTGAAATCCGGCGCTTCGTCTCCGATGCGGATTGTCATTTCGACCTCCATCGTGGTTGTGGACTGGAATGCTGAACGTCCGGGAATGTAAAAATTATAACTCCGCCCGACGGTTTAAACTAACGGCGTTTTGAATTGCGGGGATTTCCGAAAGGGGACTCAATTGAAGGATTGCATCGCGAAGTTCGTCGGCTTTTGCGCGCTCGGCCTGCTCGGTCTCGCCCTGGCCGGGCCGGGCGGGGCCCAGACCGCCGACATCATCCTCGTCCACGGCAAGATCCTGACCCTGGACGATCACTTCCCCGTCCGCGAGGCTCTGGCGGTGAGCGAGGGCAGGATCGCGGCGCTCGGCAGGTCGATCGACATCATGAGGCTCGCCGGCCGCAAGACACGCGTGGTCGATCTTCGCGGGCGCACGGTGATCCCGGGGCTCATCGACTCGCACATCCATGCGATCCGCGCGGCGCTCTCCTACAGCGTCGAGGTAAGCTGGATCGGCGCTTCCAGCCTGGAGGAGGCGCTCGGCCGCGTCCGCGACGCGGCGCGCGCGGCGAAACCGGGTGACTGGCTGATCGTCGCGGGAGGCTGGACCCCAGAGCAGCTCCGTGAGAAGCGCCGGCCGACGCGGGCGGAGCTCGCGGCGGCCGCGGGAGACCATCCCGCGTACGTGCAGCTTTTCTACGGCTGGGCGCTGATGACGCCCGCGGCGTTCAAGGCGCTCAATATCGCGACCGATTCCGACTTGCCGCCGCGCGGCGCGCTCGAGCGGGACGCGGCCGGCAATCCGACCGGCGGCATCAGCGGGGACACGGCCACGATCACGGCGCTGTTTGCGCGGCTGCCATCGCCCTCCTTCGAGCAGAGTATCAGGCGCTGCTCAAGCTGTGGCGGGACCGGGCGCTCACGCTGCGCGTCGCCTACACCGTGTTCGCGCAGAAGCGCGGCTCGGAGCTCGAGGACTACCGCGCGCTCACGCAGCTCCTGCCGATGGGATTCGGCGACGACATGCTGCGCTTCAACGGCATCGGCGAGAACGTCGCCTGGGGCATGTACAACAACGACAATCCGGGCGAATCGGAGAAGGCGCAGTTCTACGAGATCGCCAGGTGGGCGGCCGCTCGGCGCATGTCGCTCAACATCCACTGGCACAACGACCGCTCGGTCGGCCAGCTGCTCGACATCTTCGAGCGCGTCAACCGCGAGGTGCCGATCGCGGACCTGCGCTGGGCGGTGGCGCATCTCAACGACGCCTCGGCGCCGACGCTCGAGCGCATGAAGGCGCTCGGCGTCGGCTGGGCGATGCAGGACGCGCTGTATTTCGAGGGCGAGCGCTTCCAGAAGGAAAAGGGAGCGGAGGCCGCGCGCCGCGCGCCGCCGCTCAAGACCGCGCTCAGAATCGGAGTGAAGATCGGGGCGGGCACCGACGCGCACCGCGTCGCCTCGTATAATCCGTTCGTGGCGCTGCGCTGGATGCTCGACGGCAAGACCGTCGGGGGCACGCCGCTGCGCGGACCGGAGGAGACGCCGACGCGCGAGGAAGCGCTGCAGATGTACACCGCGGGCAGCGCCTGGTTTGCGCACGACGAGGACAGGCGCGGCTCGCTCGAGGCGGGCAAGCTCGCCGATCTCGCGGTGCTGTCGAAGGACTACATGAAGGCGCCGATCGAGGAGATCGGGGCGATCGAGTCGCTGCTCACCATGGTCGGCGGGAGAATCGTGTACGCAGCCGGGCCCTACGCGCGGTTCGAGGAAAGCGCGCGGCGCTGACCGATGGCGGTTCCGATTGCCGCGGCCGGGGGAAAAGAGAAGAGGATACAAGATGGCAGCAAAAAAATCGGAAGTCGACAAGCCGGAACGCTCGCCGATGGTGGTGCTGTTCGCCGAGACGCGCGGCTTCACCGGCATGTCGGACATGCTCGAGCCCGGCGTAGTGCTCGCGCGCGTCGGCGAGTTCGTCACGCTGGTCACGGAGGCGGTCGAGGGCCACAAAGGCGCGGTGGTGGACATCCTCAGCGACACCATGATGGCGACCTTCACCGGCCAGGACGACGCGCAGCACGCCGTGGAGGCCGCGCAGGAAATCCACGCCCGGTTCGGCGTCCTCGCGGAGGCCTGGCAGCGCGACTTCGGCATCCACGCCGCAGTGTCGATGGGCCTGCACTGCGGGGACGCCGTGGTCGGTTTCGCGGAGAACAGCCCCGCGCCCGAGCAGCTCTTCGTGTTCGGCGATTGCGTGAGCGTCGCCAACCGCCTGCTTCACCGCGCCCGGGCGGGCGAGTTCGTGCTCTCGGAGACGCTGCTGGACCTCGCCACCGAGATGGGCGTCACCCTCGAGGCCGAAGAGCTTCCGCCGCTCGAGATTCCGCGCCGCGAGCCGATCAGGCTCTTCGGCGTGCTTCTCGAGGAGCGGCTGGATTTTACCCGGCAGTAGCGCGGGCGCTTTCAGCGCCAGAACGCGAGGATCATCGCGACCAGCTGAAGCATGACGAAAGAGTAGGCGGCGTTGATGCCGAACAGCTTCCAGGACTTGTTTTCCCAGGCGACGGCGCCGAGAAGGAGCGGCACGTAGAAGCCGATCCAGGTCCAAAAGCCGGTGAAAAAGCCGTAGAACGCGGCCGAGCGATCGGCTCCGGCCTTCCACACGGACGGCCGCCATACCTCGCCGGTGTACGCGAGCACGAACGCGGTGAGGAACGAGCCGATCAGCATGAGGATCAAGCCGCGCCGCATGACTTTCGGGTCAGGCTTGCTGCCGGCCGGTATGCCCATCTCCTTCATCCACGCCTTGCCGAAGATCGGTCCGTACCAGAGAAAGCCGAGCACCATCGTGGCAGCCACCGCGACGAGAATCGCCCAGTAATTCGGATGAATATCAGGTCCCATGGAAACTCCCCTTTTGAGATCGGCCCGATGTGGATGGGCCGCGGGGACTATGCTAGGAGCATGCGCGCCGCGAAGCAAGCGCGGGCACGGCGCAAGCGCCGGTTCAACCGCGTGCGTACTTGACGCCCGCGGCCCGAATGGCTGCGGGCTTGTCTACGGTGTCGGCAAAAATCTTGACCCGGTTGCGCCCCTTGCGCTTCGCTTCGTACAGGGCCTCGTCCGCCGCGCGCAGCAGGGACTCCGCGTCCGCCGCGTGGTCGGGGAAGAACGCGACCCCGAGGGACGCGGTGACCTCCAGCAGCTTGTCGCGATCTTCCCGTATGGCCGAGCAGATTGCCTCGGCCTTGCGATGCGCGCTCTCGGGGGTGGCTTTGGGCAGCACCAGCGTGAACTCCTCGCCCCCGTAGCGGCAGGCGATGTCGCTGCCGCGGATATGGCGCTTCAGCAGCGTGGCGATCTCCATGAGGACCAGGTCGCCGGCGGCGTGCCCGGCAGTGTCGTTGACCTGCTTGAAGCGGTCGAGGTCGATCATGATCAGCGCGACCCGGCCCCGTTCGCGCCTGGCGCGGATCAGCTCGCGCGGCAGATAATCTCCCAGGAAGCGCCGGTTATACAGGCCCGTCAGGGGATCCCGGATCGTTTCCTCCCTCAGGTTCTGCAAGGCCCGCTTGAGCGCCTCGATGGCGCGGGCGCGCTCCCCGACCACGGCGCTCAGCACGAGGCCCGTGGTCACCACGGTGCTCATGAACGCGAGCAGCAAAAGCAGCGAGGTATTCAGGGGTGTCGGCGCAAACGGGCCGCGGCCCTCGAGCGTAAACCACACGGCGATCGCGCACACAAAGACGTTCACCGTGGCCACCTCGCGCTGCCGGAAGCGCAGCGCCGCCCAGATGACGAACGGCAGGATCGCGAAGGTGATCGGCAGGGAAGGCAGGACTGCAGCGAGGCCGTCGCTGAAGATCGTATAGGTGATGGCGAGCATCGAGCCGGCGAGGCACGCGCCCTCGACGATCTTCCACCGCGGCCAGCGCGTCTCGCCGCGAACCGACCAGCTCAGGATCACCGGCGCAACGATGACGATGCCCATGACGTCGCCCTGCCACCATGTCCACCCGTTCCACAGCAGGGCCTGCGACGACAGCGAATGCACCAGCGCGAGCGGCGCCGCCGCGACGCTCGCCGCGATCGCCGAGCTCAGCGCGGCGATCGCGACGAACTCGATGACGTCCTCGCCCCGCTCGAAGTTGCACGGCACGCCGAGGTAGCGGCGCACCAGCGCCGCGCCGGCGAGCGCCTCGAGCGTATTGCCGGTGCCCATCAGCAGGGCCGCCGCGAGCGATGATTGGACCGTGAGGTTGACGAGCGCAGCGCCGAGCCAGACTCCCGGCCACACGCGGTTGCCGAGGAGCAGCACGGCCGCCAGGGCGATGCCCGACGGAGGCCAGACCGCGGTGGCGTAGCCCGGAGGGATCGCGGCCAGCAGGGCGAGTTTGGCTGCGGCAAAATAGGCCGCGGCGAGGAATACCACCTTCCCGGCGTAGCGAACCAGGCGAGGGATGGCGATCGGGCGCGCTTGGCGCGTTGCGGTATCCACGAAGTGCTTGGTGCACGCTCTGAGGACTGACATGTGTCTAATCTGCGACTTAGACGGGCGGTTTGTCGATGAAATATGCACCGAAGCATGAAATATGCACCGAAGCATGAAATATGACGCAGTCATGGCGGATAGCGGCGGGTCCCTGTCGCTGAATCTCGACGGCCCCTCGCCGAGTATCGACAAGGCCGGGCCGTGCGCGTTACCGTAGTCGGCGCAGGCCCGGCCGGCCTGCTTTTTTCGCTCCTCGCCAAGCGCCGCCGCCCGGCGTGGCGGATAGAGCTGATCGAGCAGAACCCCGCGAACGCGACCTACGGGTTCGGCGTCGTTTTCTCCGAAGGGGCACTCGGGTTCCTCGAGCGCGACGAGCCGGAATTGCTGCGCGTGCTCACCGCGGCGATGCAAGCCTGGCCGATCCAGCGCATCGTCCATCGGGACGAGCGCGTGGACATCGACGGCAGCGGCTTCTCCGCGATCGGGCGGCTGGCGCTCCTCGAGGTCCTGCAGGGGCTCTGCCGCGACGCCGGCGTGAAGCTCGAGTACGGGCGCGCGTTCGCGTCGCTAGCCGAAGCGACGGGCGCCGACCTCGTCGTCGGCGCCGACGGAGCGAATTCGATTGTCCGCGGCTCGATGGCGGCGCAGTTCGAGCCGGCGATCGAGCTGCTCACCAATCGCTTCGCCTGGTACGGAACCCGCCAGGTGTTCGAGTGCCTGACGCTGACGTTTCGCGAGAACGCGGACGGCGCTTTTGTCGCGCACCACTACCGCCATTCGCCTTCGATGAGCACCTTCGTCGTCGAGTGCGACGCGCTTACCTGGAAGAAGGCCGGGCTCGACCGGATGTCCGACGCCGAGGCGCGCGCCTACTGCGAGCGCGTGTTCGCGCCGGATCTCGGCGGGCACGCGCTCGTCTCGAACAAATCGGTGTGGCGCCGGTTCTCGCTTCTTTCCAACCGGCGCTGGTCCTCGGGAAACTGCGTCCTGATCGGCGACGCGCTGCGCACGGTGCACTTCTCGATCGGCTCGGGCACGCGGCTCGCGCTCGAGGACGCGATCGCGCTCGACCGGGCGTTCGGCGAAGCGGGAGAGGACGTGCCGCGGGCGCTGGCGGCTTTCGAGGGCGAGCGGCGCCCGATCGTCGAGAAGCTGCTCGCCGCCGCGAACGCGAGCTCTTACTGGTACGAGCGCTTTCCGGAAAAGATGTGCGAGGAACCCTGGCGGCTCGCCTACGACTACATGACGCGCAGCGGCCGCATGACCGACGACCGGCTTCGGCTGGTGGCGCCCGATTTCATGGCGCGAGTCGACGCGGCGAGAGCCGCCGGACGCGCCGGGCGGCCCGGTGCGGCGTGCTAAACTCGCGCCTGCGACGGGAACCGGACATGGATTTGGCCACGAAGGAAGAGTCGTCGACTGACGCCGCAAGCGAACTGCAAAGACAACTGCGCAGCGGACGCTTCGTGGTCACCGCCGAGCTCACTCCGCCGGTCTCGAGCGATCCCGCTGAGTTCATCGACCAGGCGCGTGCGCTGAGCGGCCTCGCGACCGCGGTCAACGTGACCGACGGCGCGGGCTCCCGGGCGCACCTGTCCAGCCTCGCCGCTTCGCACTTCCTGGTGCGAAACGGCGTCGAGCCGATTCTGCAGCTCACCTGCCGCGATCGGAACCGGATCGCGCTGCAGAGCGAGCTGCTCGGCGCCGCGGCGCTCGGCATCCGGAACGTGCTCGCGCTGCGCGGGGACGATCCGAAGACGGGCGATCAGCCGGACACCAAAGCGGTTTTCGATCTCGATACCACGGGCTTGCTCGCGATGGCGCACCGGATGCGCTCGGAGCATCGGCTGCCTACGGGGACCGAGATCAAGGGCGCCGTGAAATTCGTCCTCGGCGCCGCGGAAATCCCGGTCGATCCGCCCGTCGGCTGGCGTCCCGACGGGCTGCTCTCCAAATTGGAGGCGGGCGCCGATTTCATCCAGACCCAATTCTGCATGGATGCCGGCGTAGTACGCCGCTATGCGGCGCGCCTGCTCGATCTGGGGATCGCGCAGCGGCTGCCGATCCTGATCGGCGTGGCCCCGGTCCCTTCGGTGCGTTCGGCCCGGTGGATGAGGGAAAAGCTGTACGGGGCGCTGATCCCGGAGGGCATCGTCACGCGGCTCGAGCGCTCCGCCGACCCGAGATCCGAAGGAATGAAAATCTGCGTCGAGCTCATGCGCGAGCTCGCCGAGACGCCCGGGGTCGCCGGCGTGCACGTCATGGCGCCGCAAAACCACGCGGCCCTCGCCGATGTCATCGCGGCCTCCGGAGTCCGGGGAGGAAGGCGCGCGCTCGCGAAGCACCCCTAGCGGGAAGCTATGGCATCTTGGCGCTACAATCGGGGACGCAGCCGAGGATTTCAGCCGCGGCCCCGAATGCCCGCCGAGGAGATGCGACCATGACGATACGTTCCCTGCACCACATCGCGCTGGCGGTGCCCGACCCCGCGAGAGGGCGGGACTTCTACAAGGACTTCGGGCTCGAGCCGCGCGAGGACGGCGCGCGCGTCGTCATGCGCTGCCAGGGACGCGACCAGGACCAGGTGGTGCTGGTCGAAGGAAAGAGAAAACACCAGCACCACGTGTGCTTCACCGCGCGCGCGGAGGACCTGCAAGGGCTGAAGAAACGCCTCGAGCAAAACGGAACGAAGCTCGTTGACGCGCCGAAGGAAACGCCGGGGGAGGGCATCTGGTTCCGCGATCCCGACGGGCTGCTCGTCAACGTGCGCGCGGGCGAGCCCAAGCGGTGGCGCTCGGCGCCGGAGTGGAAGATCAACAATCCCGGGCACCTCAACCGCTCGGGCGTACCCGGTTATCCGAAGCGCGACATCCCGGTGCGGCCGACGCGTCTCGGCCATACGCTGCGCTTCACGCCGCAGATGGAAAAGGTCGTGGATTTCTATACGCGGGTGGTCGGCTTGCAGCTCTCCGACCGCGCGCAGGACATCGTCGCCTTCCTGCGCGGGCACGGGGGGAGCGATCATCACATCTTCGGCTTCATCAAATCGGACCGGCCGGGCTTCCATCACGCGAGCTTCGAGGTCTGCAACGTCGACGAGATCGGCATGGGCGCCTGCCGGCTGCTCGACAAGGGCTACAAGGACGGCTGGGGCCTCGGCCGGCACGTCATCGGCTCGAACTTCTTCCACTACATCCGCGATCCGTGGGACAGCATGGCCGAGTACTTTTGCGATATCGATTACATCCCGGCCGATGCCAACTGGAAACCGACGAA
>WNFI01546992.1_pt1 | contig 10331 bp, 10 predicted proteins | sample 5400471 | NCBI WGS metagenome assembly WNFI01 (sample SAMN13153348, study PRJNA577476) | soil metagenome | isolation source: 100 cm saprolite on Douglas fir-dominated hillslope | place: USA:California | collected 2013-09-17 | reverse complement strand
GTTTTGCTATGCAAAATATGATTTTAATCGACTATTGATTAGTATTTAGTATACGAGGAAATTTGTCAAGTGGTAGAGACTGCCAATCGGCCTACCAGGTGGCTTCTTGACAAGTCTGTTTGTATGTTGAATACTAGCCCGTGGTAGTTTAAAACTTTATTTTGCAATACAAAATTTCGGTGGGGTTGCTCCACCTTGATGACGTGACTGATGGATTCTTATTCTGACTTGTACTCACATTAGGAAGGGAGACGAAGGCTTGTGGATTTACCAGAAGGCCGTAACACATCGTTATCAGTTCGGCGAGCATTGAGCGTCATGGACTATCTGAGCAACCATACAGGTACGCGAGGTCTATCACTAACAGAGATCGCTAACGGTATGAAGATCAACAAAAGTACCTTGTTTCGCCTGCTTGTTACGCTACAAGAGTTCGATCTAGTTGAGAAAGACCCGGAGACCGAATGTTACTGGCTTGGGCTGAAAACACTCCACTGGGCGGATGCATGCCTCTCTAGCATACAGTTGAGCAGAATTGCGTCACCGTTCCTACATGACCTCATGGAAGCCACGCGAGAGACGGTACATTTAGTGCTTTACGACAAAGGTGAGGTCGTCTATATCGACAAAGTTGATAGCCCGCACTCTATTCGCATGGTCTCGCGCATCGGTGCCCATATGCCTGCATACTCCACGGCTGTGGGCAAGGTATTCCTGGCCTTCCTTCCTGAGTCGAACTACCAGGAGACCATAGCGCAGGGGCTGCATCCCCGCACGGCCAATACGTTAACCACGCCACAAGCTCTACGCAGGAATTTAGAAGAAATTCATCAACGAGGGTACGCGGTTGACAATGAGGAGAATGAGCCACAGGTTCGCTGTGTTGGTGCTCCAATCTTCGGCCATACATCACAAATAGTCGCTGCCATTAGTATCTCGGGTCCCGCTAGCCGCATGCCCCTGGAACAAGTAGAGCAACTGGGTCAAGTAGTGAAACGTACTGCAGAGCAGATATCTAAACATCTAGGATTTCGTGGAATGTCAACTCAGAACAGCTTAATGGACACTTCTGCTATTGCTGTTGCTGGCGAACCCAATTAAAAAAATCGCAAGATAAATCCGTTTTGGGAAAGCGAGATAATCCGATGTATATCGCTACTGCCTGCTGCTCATTGATCAAGTACCTGCCAGTTGAACTCTCCAGGCCGTCTTTCCTTAGTTGACGGCATAATTGCATAGTCACCGAATCCCAGTCTTATTTCATTGAGAAAAGGAGAACGAACGAATGCGGGGCAAAACAGTTATCGTTACTGGTGGGGGGTCTGGTATCGGTCGTGCTGCGGTGCTTCTTTGTGCAGAACAGGGGGCAAGTGTGGGGATTCTGGACATCGACTATGAAAGCGCTCTTGCAGTAGCTGAGGAAGCCCGCCATCTCGGCGCCCCAGATGCAATAGGAGTACGATGCGATGTACGTATGGATGCTGAGGTATGGGAGGCTTTTGCCAAAGTGGAGGAGCGTCTTGGGCCGGTGTATGGTCTTTTCGCCAACGCGGGTATTGGTACCGGTGGGGGAATGCTACATGAACTTGACTATGACACATGGGAGAGGATCATCAATACCAACCTTACCGGGATATACCTGGCCTGCAAATATGCCTTGAGGTCGATGGTAGCATCAGGCCAGGGTGGCTCAATCGTTTGTACTTCGTCTCCAACTAGTTTTGTAGCCCAGGCTGCTGGGGGTGTGCCAGCTTATAGCGCAGCGAAAGGAGGGATTTCTGCACTTGTGCGTTGCCTGGCAATCGACTATGCGCAGTATGGTATTCGCGTCAACGCCATTGTACCAGGTGCGACAGAGACGAAACTGATGTGGGACAACGTTCCAGCGGAAGATATTCCAAGAATGCGTGCAACAGTAAATATGGAAGTTCCTCTAGGAAGACTCGCAGAGCCGGAAGAACCAGCACGTGCCGCAGTGTGGCTTCTGAGTGATCAAGCGTCGTATGTCACCGGATCGCACCTGGTATGCGATGGAGGGATTCTGGCAAAGGGTTCGATCAGCGTTTGATAACAAACAAGCATAAAGGAAGGTATCGCTATGGATGTATCCAAATCCTCGAACGCGGTAACTGACCAGGGCGCCGGTGCTACACAGTTGAGAGCAGGTGCCTTGAACCTGGTAGAAGTCTTAATGCAGGCAATTACTCATATCGCGCCAGGTGCCGGATTGATACTGGGGATCCAGTTCGTCGTCTCGCAATCAGGTATAGCGTCACCGCTTGCATTTAGTATCGCATTCTTAATTGTGCTTACCCTCGGTATCTCTTTGACCCAGCTGGCAAGGCACCTGCCCTCTGCTGGTGGTTACTATACCTACGTGAGCCGGACGGTGCACCCACGTGTAGGCTTTCTCACGTCCTGGTTGTACTTCCTGTATGATCCTACAGGTGCAGCGATTAATATTGCGTTCTTCGGCTTTCTCTTCGAGCAAACCACAAAAAATTTATGGGGCTTTGACTTCCCCTGGTGGCTGTCCTTTCTCATCATTACGGCTTTCGTATCGTTCATGATGTTCAGGGGCATTAAGCTTGCGGGACGTACGCTGGTCATTTTGGGAAGCCTGGAAATCCTTATTCTCGTCGCCTTAAGCCTGCATGGGTTGTTCCAACCAGGCAGAGGTGGTTTTAGCTTTACACCATTCCTGCCGAGCCACGCGGCGAGCACAACCGGGCTTTTCTTAGGGATTGTATTTTCGATTTTCACTTTCACAGGCTTTGAATCTGTGGCACCGCTGGCAGAAGAAAGTAAAAACCCGCGCCGGAACTTGCCTCGTGCAATCATTGGCTCCATCCTAATCATGGGGGTGTTTTACATCCTGGCATCCTGGGGAGTCATCATTGGTTGGGGAACAAACGATGTGAATTCCCTGATCAGTTCTCAACAAAACCCTGTCTTTTTGTTAGGGCAACGCCTGTGGGGAGGAGCCTGGTTACTGATCCTCTTCTCGTTACTGAACTCCGTTATCGCAGTCAGTATCGCTTGCAATAACGCTTCGACGCGCGTGTTTTTTGGCATGGCGCGTACAGGCGTATTGCCCAAAGCCCTGGCCACCGTTCATCCTAAGTACAAGACACCGGTAGGCGCGGCTATTTTGCAAACGATCATCACTGTAGTGGTGGGGTTGGGCATAGGTTTCTGGATAGGGGCCGATCAAGAGTTTTTCGTGCTAGGCGTCGTCGTTACCCTTGGCCTGGGCCTGGTCTATTGCGCTGGCAACATCGGAGTATTTCGCTATTACCGCACAGAGCGCCGCGCGGAGTTTAACTGGCTGTTACACCTTGTATTTCCCCTTTTCTCGACAGTGGCGATATTGTACGTGATATATATGTCGATTGTGCCGCTCCCGGCTCCTCCAGTGGTGGCTGCTCCATTCATCGTTTTGGTGTGGCTGGTAATCGGCATCGTATTGATGTTGTGGCTGGGCCGTACGGGTCATACAGACTGGGTAAGCCGTGCCCGGGAAGTAAATAGCGAGGTAGGTGATTGATAGTTTGATGCAAATCTTCACGTGCCACTCAGATGTTTCATCGAAAGGGAAGGATCGACATTGAAGATTACTGGCATTGACACTCACATACTACTGGACCCGAACTACAATATTGGCTCGACGAGTTCGGCACAGGATGACATTGTGGTTGAGATCCATACCGATGAGGGTATTAGCGGCATCGGGGAGTGTGATCTCAACCCGTGGATCGCACATGCCTGTATCATGGCCCCTGGCACCCACACGATGGGACAGGGTTTATCAGAAATGCTCATCGGAGAGGACCCATTAAGAGTCGAGGAGATCTGGGAAAAATTGTATGTTGGGAGCGCCATGAATGGGCGTCGCGGTGCGGTGATTAACGCGATTGGCGCGATTGATATAGCCCTCCACGATTTGCGAGGAAAAGCACTTGGGAAACCCTGCTATGAGTTCTTAGGAGGAGCTATCAAGGCATCAGTTACGCCATATGCATCATTGCAACCCGAGGTTTCTAGCTTTCAGGCGTACCGCGATTCACTGGTGGCATGGGCTCTGGATGCTAAAAGACGCGGTTTTGGCGCTGCCAAGGCTGAGTGTACGCTTTCGGGGCCATATGCTCACATGGGCCTGCACGAGTCGAATGACAAGATGACGGAGGTTGTCGCTGCTGTACGCGAAGCCGTTGGTCCTGATTTCGTACTGATGGTAGATGTACAGTATGCTTTTCGCGATGCAGATACGTGTCTTGCCACTGTACGAGACTGGCAGGTGTACAATCCCTACTTTCTTGAAACGCCCCTACCCTCAGACGACATAGAGGGATATGCCAGAGTTGCCCGTGAGCAGTCAATCCCCATTGCAGCCGGAGAATGGCTGACTACGCGCTTCGAGTTTCTGGACCTGATGGATCGTGGCAAAGTAGGCGTTGCTCAGCCCGACATTGGCAGAGTGGGAGGACTCACCGAGGCTCAACGCGTCTGTAACCTCGCAAAAGAAAGAGGTCTCACGGTCGTTCCACACATATGGAAAACGGGGATTTCCATTGCGGCAGGAATTCACCTTGCCGCGGCAAATGCTCACTGCCCGTTCATCGAGTTTATGCCTGCTGAGCTTTGCGAATCTGCACTTCGTAAAGAACTCCTGGTAGAGGATTTTCAGATGGTTGACGGGAAAATTCCCGTTCCGACTAAACCTGGCCTGGGCATCGAGATCAACCGGGATGCCCTCGGGCGATTCAAAGAGGCCGCCGAACGAGTTGCAAGGCAACGTGGGCTGTAATACTTACTGCAATTGAGTATGTGATAGATAGTGATGAAGGAAAGACAGTCATGGCGTACGAAGCCGACGAATCGAGATTTTTGAGTTCAATGGACCTGGTTTGTTCGGCTGAGGAACTGGAAATGATGAGCGGTTGGGCCAGGGATTCAAGACTTATTCGTGTACGCAACGACCGGGTGGAATTTGACATTCTGCCCGATCGCGGCATGAATATCGGAAATCTAGCGTTTCGAGCATTGCCACTGGCCTGGTTATCGAGTGTGGGCTATGCTGCACCCAGTTTCTACGAGCCAGAGGGAATGGGATGGCTGCGTACTTTTTCGGGTGGAGCACTTGTGACTTGCGGGCTCAGCCAGGTCGGGGACCCCTGTACGGACGAGGGTGAATCTCTGGGATTACATGGGCGTATCTCCAGTATACCTGCACGTGATGTTGGCGTACAACGAGGCTGGGAAGGAGCCAATTATATAATCCGTGTGCATGGGACTATGCACGAAACGCGAGTTTTCGGTGAGTTTTTGGAGCTGAAACGCACCTTTTCTACCACGTATGGGACACCAGCAATTCATGTTCATGATGTGATCGTCAACCGGGGCTATATGCCAGCACCCTTAATGGTCTTATATCACATGAACTTTGGCTATCCCCTGGTAAGTCCTCAGGCCCATCTACTATTTCCTTCGAGACACATCCATCCCTATGACCATGCTGCCAGTACACGTCTTGCCCTCCACACGGTACCGGCTGATCCTACTCCTGGGTATCCCGAGCATGTTTACTACCACGATTTGTCTTCAGATAGTGAAGGTAGGACGGTGGTTGCCATTGTAAATGAAGCCCTGGATGGTGGTCTTGGGGTTGCGGTGGAATGGAACCTTGCTACGTTGCCGAGGTTTGCCCAATGGAACATGTTCGCTTCGGGCCAGTATACCGTCGGTCTGGAACCAGCGAATTGCCTGCCGGAGGGACGTAAATCGGAAAGAGACAGGAAAACACTTGAATACCTTGAGCCTGGTACAGGCAAAGTAATCGATTTAGATATCAGAATCGTCCAGGGTGCGGACCAAATTCGCGAACTGAAGGAGCGAATCGGTACGCTGAAATCAGACTAACTCATCGGTCTCCTTCTCCATATTCTCCAGGACATGGTGACCTGTTTTTGCATGAGGAGACGTGGTAACATATGAGCGACCCTTATGGACTACAACACCCATGGTATCCAGTAAGTGCCTGTGAAATGGTAGTGACGGACATTGACCACAGCGAAGGCGTGGCAGTAGATGCCAACGGACTTATCTGGTGTGGCGGTGAAGAGGGCCAGGTCTACCATTGCCCTGCCGGGAGCGTCCGACCGGAGCCAATTGCTCACCTGCCAGGGCGAACGCTAGGTGTAGCCATTGATGGTTCAGGCACAAGCTATTGGTGTGATATGACGGGACCGGGCGTCTACGCTGTGACAGCCGATGGGATGGTAAAGGAGGTCTCAAGAGGAGCAACGGATGCTCCTTTCCTATGCCCCAACTTTCCTGCTTTCCTCCCTGATGGACACCTGATAGTCTCAGAGTCAGGAAATTATGGACAAAATGATGGGAAGTTGCTGATTATTTCGCCAGACAGTACTACTCGGGTGCTCAGCGCCACAGCATCCGCTTTCACGAACGGCCTGTGCGTGTCCGTTGATGGTCATACCCTCTATATCGTTGAGTCTACCCTGCCTGGAATCAGTGCGCTCACTATCAACGAAGATGGCTCCGTTAGTGACTATCGTGTTCTGGTCGAGTTGCCTGGTACTGTGCCGGATGGATTAGCCCTGGATACGGAGGGACGCCTCTATATTGGGTGCTGGGTTCCCGATGCGATCCTTGTGCTGGCGCCTGAGGGCAAAGTAGAGACCGTTGTCTACGATCCAGAGAGACAGATGCTCAATGCAACCACCAATATCGCCTTCGGAGGACCTAGCATGCGCGAGCTCTATTTTGCCAACTATGGCGAACGACACATCGGAAGGCTCACGCTTCCGGTCACAGGCCAGCCTACTCATCAACCTACCTGGGCCAGATGACAGAGAACCCGCCGCAAGCCGCGCCATTTCCAACGGCAGCGGTAAGGCGGGTTCTCCGTCACAAGATGATCAGGGAAGTGTTGCCAGGTATTTGAGTTCTGTGCTGAATGTCTTCCTTTCAAGTGATCGAAACGACTCGTCCGCCAGTCATGGCCTTCAACTCAGATGGACTAAGCTGAAATACTGCATGCGGAGTTCCGGCGGCAGCCCAGAGCTGTTCGTACTGCAACAAGTCCTGATCAATGAAAATCTCTAGTTGCTCGGTATGACCAAGCGGGGGGACACCACCAACCACAAAACCTGTTCGCTGTCGCACAAAATCGGCATCCGCTTTTTCAATTGGCTCACCAGCAAGCTCACTCAGCCGTTGCTCGTTCACTCGATTCGAGCCACTGGCAACTACGAGGAGAGGCTTATTGCTGTTTTGACCCTTGAACACCAGCGATTTCACAATCTGTTCCACGCGACATCCAACAGCTTGCGCTGCTTCCCTGGCTGTTCGCGTCGAGTCAGGTAATTCGACGACCAGGCTGGAAAATCCGCGCTCTTTCAAAATATCCTGCACTCTCTGTGCACTTGAACTTAGCTCGTTTGACATGCTTCCATCCTTACATCTAGTAAATATTAGCAGATTCATCTAGAGCCAACCATCTTTAATAACGAATAAAGGAAATCATCCAGACCGGAGGTATCTGGGTTAGAAGGATATTTGCCACAAATAGCTGAGAGAGAATTGCTATCGTCCTCTTTGACAGAATCGGGCTTTAGCCCGCCGCAAGCCGCGCCTCTTTAGAGGCAGCGGTTAGGCGTCTGTGGCTTTAGCCCATAGCCGTTGCATCTCCCGTTTCGCTGCTCGCAACGCAAACCGTAGGGCCTCATTATCCGAATTAAGGCCATAGTAGGTTCGAATTTCGGTGATAATCGCTTTCTCTTCCTCTGTAAAACGTACAGTAAGAGCGCTGGGTTTTTGTTTCTTGTCCATACCATAAGCATATCCCCTTGCAATCCTACTGTCAAGGTGCTATAATCCTGATAGTACTTTGAAAACTGAATCGTGTACGGGTTCGCTGGCGCAGGGCCAGCGGTAAAAACACGACCGTGTTCTTCCAGATGTACAAGGCTATTTAAGGCGCTACGAAGGTACGACACCATCGGCTGTACGGCTTTAGGAAGTGGAGCAGAAGCCCGAAATAGCTCAGGAAAAGCCTCCGCCCCTGTGGGTACGTTCCCAGGGGAGTAGCGTCGAAAGATGCGGGTGTTCCTGGTTCCCAAGACGCCCACCGCAAGCTGTGGGCCATTCTTCCCTTTGCGTCAGGCATGGAACCAGCAACGGGCATGGCACCGCCCAGGAAACAGATGCATGAATGGATGCGGCTTTTTCCGCGCTTTTCCCTGTCCACTACGGTACGCACCGAGTCGCGGCCATGCCGCATTTCTCAGCGTACCGACTACGCGAGAGAGGCAAAAGCTCCTGGACTTTAGTCCAGGTAGAGTGTCACCAGATCTACTAACCTGCCTAGAGTCGCCAGGCGCTCGTTTAAGGTTTCCCCATCCGGCTCGACACGTAAAGTGGTAACTCCGGCAGCGCGATGGACACGGATTCGATCGCGTACCATATCTTCAGTTCCCAGGAGGTTTGTCTTGAGCACGAGTTCATCCGGGATGCGCGCGGCCGCTTCCTCGCGCTGCTTTTTGAACCAGAGGTCTTGCACTTCAAACGCGACATTTTCGTATCCAGCGCGTCGATAGACGTCATTGTAATAGTTGTGCTGCCGTGAACCCATAGCTCCAAGCGTGAAAGCGAGGCCCGGTTTGCGGGGAGCAATAAGACGCTCAACGTCGTCAGAGAATGCGACGACACCAGCAGCCACCTGCAGGTCGAGGTCTGCAAGTGACCGCCCTACTCGTTTAGCGCCTGTAGCAATAGCATCAAAGAACATCGAGGCATGCTCAGGCATAAACGATGTACCAAGCCAGCCATCGGCCAGTTCTCCTGTAAGTTCAAGACTTTTAGGACCAAGTGTCGCCAGGTAGATAGGAAGATTTGGTCTCGGCCGCACACCGGGGACCAGGGCTTTGCCCTCGCTGCCAGGAAGCGGCAGGTTATAGATTTCCCCGTGGTAGACCAGGCGTTCACCACGTGTCACCATGCGTACAATTTCAACGACCTCCCGCATGCGCTGCAGGGGTCGGTCAAAGCGAACGCCATGCCAACCCTCAATCACCTGCGGTCCACTCACACCAAGCCCAAGCACAAAGCGATCGCCTGATAGAGATGCCAATGTCATGGCTGTCATGGCCGTCATGGCAGGCGTACGAGCGCCGATCTGCATGATACCTGTTCCGAGCTGTATCCGTGATGTCTTTGCTGCAAGATAAGCCAGGGGAGTCGCCGCATCATAGCCCCAGAATTCCGGAGACCATGCCATGTCGACTCCCAGCCGTTCGGCCTCGACTGCATAGGTAACGGCTACCTCCCAGTCTTCGTTTGAAGGGCTGAAGTTTATTGCCAGCTTCATATACTCGCGCTTCCTCTATGATTGTGCCAGCGCTATGGCAATCGCTTGCATCTGACGAGCATGGTCGAGTGTATGGACACGAGCGAAGAGGAGCCACTCACGCCAGTTCATCTGGCCAAACTCCCTATGTCCCCAGTGGATATCCAGGTGTGCCTCTGGATCTGCCTGGAGAACTGAAGCAAACAACTGCTCGCGTAGGCGTCCAATTTCGGCAAGCATCTGCTCCCGTGTGGCCTCCGTTTGAGCATGTTCGATCATGTCACTCACGCCCGAAGGCTGTTCGCCATGCTCAACTACAGCGCGTATCGATCGCTCGTCGATGGCCGCAATGGTGCGAACGTGCCACAATACATCAGCGGCAGCCCATTCTCCCTCCTGAGGCGGCGTTCGGAAGGAAGTATCAGGGATGGCAGCTGTTGCCTCAAGGAACTGACGGTGTGCCTCACGCACTGCTTCGACGATCTGCTCTGGTGTGCGACGCATAGCTTGACTTGCCAGGTAATTTCGAACGCGAGCAACCTCTTCCTCGCGTGACTCCTGTCGTTGCTCAGTCATGGAATCGCTCCTTTCCGGAAGTGATATAGCTGGGATACAAACCAACAGTGAAGAAAGAGTGCATATGTAACCGTTCAGACCACTCGGTCTGATTCAAGTATAGCCAGGAAGAATGTAGAAGTCAAGCAAGAGCTCGGCTCTACACCGTCCTACTGCCCAGTTCTTTGGATTCATAGGCGACGCACATCATACCGAAATAGGTTGGGACCTCATACGAGAGCAATTCACCATATCGCGGCGAAAGGCCTCTTGCTTTAGCTATGGGGATGAAAGCCGCGCCGCTGTCAGGCGGAATACCCTTTCCGCTCTGTGTTCTTGCCCAAAGAATATCTCTGTAGTTCTTTTGCACGTTGTTACTTGAAGCGTGCGCCGGTGGGTGGCATGACGA
>WNFI01353913.1_pt1 | contig 10332 bp, 6 predicted proteins | sample 5400471 | NCBI WGS metagenome assembly WNFI01 (sample SAMN13153348, study PRJNA577476) | soil metagenome | isolation source: 100 cm saprolite on Douglas fir-dominated hillslope | place: USA:California | collected 2013-09-17 | reverse complement strand
TAGGCTTCGTGTCGTAGCGCTTTTCGGACGGGGGTTCGACTCCCCCCGCCTCCACACTTCTAACTACTGCGTAATCTATGGATCACGTGGAGTATGTGGTGTCCATGTTCCACTTGCGCTCAACGGGTGTAGCTCCGTACTACTCATTGAAGAATTGTGGGACCTTACGGTCAACGAGCAGCACCGTCATGCGTGTCTCATCGACAAGAGCGTCCGCCTTCTGAAACTAAAGTTGGGTGAAGCGCAGAGATCAAATAGAGGCGCTCGAGAAGCTGGCTCTGATAATTCTTGCCAGTATCCCGGAACGGCTACAGACCCCCATCTTGATCATGACCAACCTGAAAAATGTGTTCACCGTGTTGGGACTGATGTTCATTCGATTCGCAATCTCTTTGTTGGAAAGGCCTTGCAACAATAGCACCACCGCTTGTTGCTCCCGTCGCGAGAATTTGAACTGCTGGGCGATCCGAGGAAGAAAAAGCAATCCTGAAGTGCTTCGCTCCAGCAGAAGCTCAAGGGCCGGCCGAGAAGAACCTCTTAGATGTCGGTTCAGATGAAAGGCCCAGCAGCGATAACGCCTTTTTCCCGATACAAACTCCGTGACGAAATGCGAGTTTTGAGGGTATTGGGTGTTTAGGAGGCGGGCTCGAATCGTATCCCTCAGGAAGACGTCCAAGCGCTTTACGTGCTGGGGTGCTTCTGGATAGCTGAGGATGCGAATCGTCTCGTCGTTGCATGAGATGGGATTTAGCGAAGAGTCGAGGAGCAGAAGCCCAACCCCTTGGTTCGCTAATGGGCGAGTCTGACGGCTCGGCCCACTTGCGGTCAATGCGAGAATCGCTCCAGAAGGCATGTTGTTACCACTCTCGTAAAGATTGAAATATTGGGCCTGTTTATGTATCTAGGCGGCCTCCTAATTCTCGGGCCTTAACTGTACGGGTAGCCGCCAAGGCACATAATTCTGGTCAGCGCAAAACCATCCCTCGTACCTCCGAGCATCAGGACGGCAGACAGCCCCAGAAAGAAGAGGGGCGGCCTGCAGCCAACCCAAGAGTCTTGTCCATGCCTTCATCTACTCTAAGGGAAGATACTGTCAATGAGGAACATTACTGAATAAGGTGCAATTAAATCCACTAGCCGCCCGGTTCCAGAACTTCTGTGTGCTTAAAGGCCTGGCCTCGAATGTCACCCATGTGACTTAAGGTAGCGCAAAAGATACGCATTTCTCAGCACTTCCGAGCAACACTGATGGGTAACATACGCTTTTCTAGTTTGATCGGTGGTCAATGCTGCATCCTGACGCAGCTATTCCTGATCTTGTCCGCTCCGTGTTTAACGATTTTCAGTAATTCAAAAATGGGATGTTTTAAGGCCTTCAACCTACGATATAAACCTGATAGCACATTCAGGTTTTATCCCTAATTGAAAAGTGGATGAAAGGAGCCGGGGCAGAAGCGCGCGCAGCCTTAGCAGACCTGCATCGAGGTAGGAAAGAAGTCGCCAGCGTCAGCCCCGTCGCCGAAATCCCTCAAAAGGACCCAGCCATGACACTAGCCCGCCGATACCTGTCCACCCTAGCGACTCTTCTGCTCGAATTCCTTGTCCTTAGCTTTTTGCCGCCCGTTGCGTTTGCCACGTGTGCGTCTCCCAAAAATGCGATCGAGGCTGAGAATTGTCTTCAGGGGACTCCCGCTAGTCAGTGGTACGTTCAGGGGGCCGGCTCGCCGAACATTCAAGGCTTTACGACCGACATCAGCGTTAACGCGGGCCAAACCATATTCTTCAAGATCTCCACACCCGCTACGTCGTACCGTATCGACATCTATCGCCTGGGCTATTATCAGGGAAACGACGGTCGGTTCCTAGCTTCTGTCTCACCTTCCACATCTCTGCCTCAAATTCAACCTGCCTGTCTGAGCGACAGCGCGACCGGACTGATAGACTGCGGCAACTGGGGAATTTCAGCATCCTGGACCGTGCCGGCCACTACTACGTCAGGAGTCTATTTCGCCAGACTCTTAAGGCTGGATACCGGCGAGGTTGGGGCAACCATTTTTGTGGTGCGCAACGATTCCAGCCATTCGGACATTCTAGTGCAAACCTCCGACACGACTTGGCAGGCCTACAACGACTACGGTGGGAACAGTCTTTATGCAGGAAACCCGGTCGGCCGCGCTTTCAAGGTCAGTTACAACCGGCCAGTCAACCCTTCGCAAAGCAATCTTGATTTTTTCGTTCATGAATATCCGATTGTTCGGTTCCTTGAGGCGAACGGGTACGACGTCACTTATTCCACTGGTGTAGATACGGATCGCAACGGCTCGCTGATTACTCAGCATAAAGTTTTCCTGTCAGTGGGACATGACGAATATTGGTCTGGCGGACAGCGCGCCAACGTAGAAGCGGCCAGGGCAGCCGGCGTGAATCTAGCATTCTTGAGCGGCAACGAAGTCTTCTGGAACCGCCGATGGAGGCCATCCGGAAAACGCATTGATCGGCGTGATGTCCCAGGTGAGCGCGCCTCAAGACAACGCGATCACCGTGCCTCAGGCTGAAGGCAGAATGCGCTTCTGGAGGAACACCAGCATTGCGACACTTGGGACGGGCCAAGTTGCCACTCTTCCACAGAGTACGCTTGGCTATGAGTCGGATGAGGACGTTGACAATGGGTTTAGACCCGCAGGTCTCATACGGCTCTCGACCACTACTGCATCTGTCTCCCAGTATCTCTACTTTTCTCCTACGTCGGGCTACTACTTTGGGAATGGCACGGAAACGCATCACGTGACCCTGTATCGGGCTCCGAGTGGAGCCTTTGTTTTCGGAGCCGGAACGATACATTGGTCCTGGGGCGTGGAGTCCGATCATGTTGGGTACTCTGGCTCGCCTGCCGATCCCAATATGCGGCAGGCCATGGTGAATCTTTTCGCAGACATGGGCGTACAACCAGCAACCCTGCAAAACGGCCTCGCGTTAGCAACCGCTTCCACGGATACTACCCCACCCATATCAACGATCACGTCGCCTGCGCCGGGAACCATGGTATCTGCAGGTTCCCAGGTAACTGTTACCGGTACCTCGCAAGACTTCGGCGGCGGCGTAGTCGGAGGAGTTGAGGTTTCAGTGGATGACGGCGCAACCTGGCACCCCGCAGTGGGTCGCGAAAATTGGAGCTACGTTTTCACGCCCGCTACTTCCGGACGCTTGACCGTCCAGAGTCGGGCGGTGGATGACAGCGGCAATCTGGAGGTTGCATACCCGACGATCACCACGCAGCCGGCGAACCAGACGGTGACCGCGGGCCAGACGGCGAGCTTCACGGCCGCAGCCACCGGCTCACCAACACCCACGGTGCAGTGGCAGGTGAGCACCGATGGCGGCGCGACGTTCAGCAACGTCTCCGGAGCCACTTCGACCACCCTGAGCTTTACGACGGCTTTGTCGCAAAGCGGGAACCAGTATCGCGCGGTGTTTACGAACACGGTCGGGACGGCCACGACCACGGCAGCCACGCTGACCGTGAACTCCCCGACGCCGCCGGTCATCACCACGCAGCCGGCGAACCAGACGGTGAACGCCGGCCAGACAGCGACCTTCACGACCGCGGCGACGGGCTCGCCAACACCCACGGTGCAATGGCAAGTGAGCACGGATGGCGGCGCGACGTTTGGCAACATCTCCGGAGCCATTTCCACCACCCTGAGCTTCACGACCACTTTGTCGCAGAACGGCAACCAGTATCACGCCGTGTTTACGAACTCGGCTGGGATGGCCAACACCACGGCAGCCACGCTGACCGTGAACAACTCTCCCACACTGCCAACGATCACGAACCAGCCGGCCAATCAGATGGTGATCGCGGGCCAGACGGCGACCTTCACGGCGGCGGCGACGGGCTCGCCAACACCGACCGTGCAGTGGCAGATGAGCACGAATGGCGGCGGGACGTTCAGCAACGTCTCCGGAGCCACTTCGACCACCCTGAGCTTCACGACGGCTTTGCCGCAGAACGGGAACCAGTATCGCGCGGTATTTGCGAACACGGCGGGGACGGCCACGAGCACGGCAGCCACGCTGACCGTGAATGCCGCTCCTCCCCCTTCCGGCACCGTCACGCTGCAGAACACCAACAGCAATCTCTGCATTGACACCGGTGGCTCCACGAGTTTCACCGCTCTTATCCAATCCGCCTGTTCGACAAGCAATACGCAGAAGTTCACTCTCACAGCCGCTCCCGTAAGCGGCTGGTCCTACATGGTAAGCGCGGCGTCCAATCTCTGCTGGGATGTTGCGGGAGGTTCTGGTTCCGCGGGCGCGTTCATCCAACAGTACAGCTGTGTAGCCGTCTGGCCGGAATACTACCAACTCAAAGCGGTATCCGGCGGCTACGAAATCCTTTCCGGCAACATGAGCAATGGGTGCGTGGACGTGGTCGGCGCCTCTACGGCATCGGGCGCCCATATCGAGCAGAACACCTGCACCGGCTCTGCAAACCAGATCTTTAATATCCGTTAGCGCGCACCTTCGAATACCACGCCGGCGGCAATCACCACGTGGCTGGCCAAGCAGACGGTGACCTTGCGGCTGCGGCGACGGGCGCTATGACATACACGACAAAGTATGGCAAAGTTCGCCACACCTTCTAAGCAGGATGAAAAGAAGAAAATCCCGCGTTCCAGATGCGTTCCAGTCGGATGCAATTTTCCCGTTTTCTCAGCGAAGTTCTTGCGCGCGCCCGGTTCGGGCGGACTCCCGCGCGGCGTCCAGAATTTCCATAGCTTGCACATTCAGTCTCGCCGAAACAGGATCTTCGATCGCCTTGTCATCGCGGATGGAACGGACGAAGTAGGAGATAGGATTGCTGGTTCCACCTGGAAGCGAGTTCAAAGGTACAGGCTCTCCATACAGCGTAGTACTGGCTCCACGCTGAGGTGCGGAGCGGAAGAATAGATAGTCGCGCCCCGCGGTCAGGCTTCCTTTTGGACCAAACACCTCCACATGCGATTTACTGTATGGCCAGTTCCAAGAAGCCTGGATGGTCACCGTTGCATCGGGGTAGTCGAGCACAATGGTTGCTTCGTCGTCCACTTTGTTGTGCTGTTCGACCTTCAGTGTGGTGGCCGTTGCGTAGACTCGCGTCGGACGGCCCTTCAGCCAGAGCGCCCATTCGGCTCCATAGCACCCAAAATCCATGATCGCCCCGCCACCGTTTTTCACCGGGTCGTAAAGCCAGTCGGCAAAGTATTGCGAGACGCCAATCTCCTTCGGGCCGCGATGCCCGTACTGCACGATGATTCTCTGCACAGGTCCGACCTGACCCGATTTCACTGCGTGAAAAAGATCGTGGCTCGCTGCCACCCAGGCATTCCAGTAGTTGACCATCAGCTTGATGCCCGCCTGGCTAGCCAGGCGTTCCATCTCGCGCGCATCAGCAGCGTTCGTTGCCATCGGTTTTTCCGTGGAATAGTGGATGTGGCGCTTTGCGCATTCACGCAGAATTTCCAGATGCCGGTCATTCGCGGTCGTTACAATCGCCGCTTCCGGCTTGGCTTCGTCGAGCATCCGCACATAGTCGGAATAGAATTTTACCGTTGCCGAAACTTGAGCTTTGGCTTTGCTCACTAGCTCCGGATGCGGATCGGCGATGGCGATAAGGTCAGCATCGGGTTCCCCGGCAATATCCTTGAGCAATCCCCAAACATGATCGTGGTCCAGCCCGATGATCGCAATCCGAGTCTTGGTTCCCGACGGCGTTCCGGACTGCCGCGCACGAGACGTACTTGGCGTGTCTGAAAAAAGCAGCACCAAAACGATTACAAGAGGCAGTAGCAAAGAAGACTGCGCGGGCAATTTCATTTCATGATTCCTTCGAAAACAGAGCGCGTCATTCTGCTCCCCGCCTCTGGCTCCCTCAAAGGCTTGGCACAGATGGTGACGTGAAACTCCAAGCAAGCAGCACGCGGCGAGCGTATTTGCATCGCCAACGGAACGCGCCGGCACTCAGCATGTCTGCACGGCGGACTCCAGGCGTTCGGCGATGCCCGCGTTATCCTGCGGCCCGGTTAAAACCGCTGGCGACCGAAACGCTACAGCCTCAGAAGTAGAAGCGCAGCGAAAGCTGTAAGTTGCGCTCGCCGCCGGCGACTCCACCGCCCTTGGTGAGTACTTTCCCGAATGTGGAGCTGGTCGGGTTGAGGCCGATATTGGTCGTCCCGCTGCAACCGCTGCCGCCACACCAATTCGGGTGGTTGATGAAGTTGTAGGCCTCGGCGCGGAACTGGAGGCCTGTTTTCTCGGTGACAGGGAAGGTCTTGAACAGCCCGAGGTCCAGTACTGGCCATTCTGACCGCAACCGAAGTTAGAGTCCAGGCCCACTCCCGCATAGTCCGCAGGGCCTGCCACGCTGCAGGGTAAGCCAGTCTGGAACTGTGTGAGGCCGCTGATTTGCCAACCCCCTATCACCTTCCCAGTCAACTTGGAGTGGTCTTTGAAAAACGGCAAGTCGTAGAGATAATTAAACACTAAGGTGTGCCGAGCATCGAACTCTGCGGGTCCCCATAGCGAGCTGACGTCGTAAGTATTGGGCACAACGTCGCGCTGGTTGGAGCCGGTGTCCGTGGTCTTGGACAGCGTGTAGGAGACTCCGAACAATAGGCCACCCGAGTAGCGGCGGTTCCAAGAAATCTGGAGTGCATTATACATGGAGTTGGCGACATCATCCGTTTGTCGAATGGAGCCGAAGCCCTTGTAGGGCCGGAGCGCATTGAGATTGACGCCAGGATTCGCCGCCACAACTGCCGTCGTGGGCTGGTTGATGTCGGCTTCCCGCTGTAGATGCACTCCGCGACGGGCTACGTACCCCACGCTCAAGAGCGACTTCAAGAACATTTCGCGCTCGTAGGTGACATTCCAAGCCCATGATTCGGGAGGCTTAAAGGCTTTGCTCTGCGTGGTGACCACGCGCGTAATATTGGCCGCGCCGCCCGCTCCGGGGTTATCTGCCAAGCCGTTGGTTACGCTGGCGTTGGGTTGGAACGGCGGATTGCCGCCGAGGAAGATCGAGTCGCTCACACCGAGACGGGTGGTGTAACGCCCGGCGCCAACGCGAAAGACATTCTTCTTATTCAACTGATAAGCAATGCCGAGACGAGGCTGGATTTCACCCCACTGAATGTCGGAGTAATGGTCGGAAACTCCGCGAAATAGACGACTGAAATCGAACTGAGTCGGGTCGGCCTCGGGAACGCGACCCTGGGCGGAAGAGGGGAACCCGGTCCCTGGGATGACCATGCCGTTATAGGTATCCGCCCCGGTACCGACGACAAGCCCAGTCTTCGGATCAACGGTGCCTTGGATGAGACCGGTTGTCGGGCTGATTGTAACCGCCTTAGTCGAATCATAAAACCGCGGGTCAAAAACGATCATGTTCCCCCACAGGGCATGGTAGGGAACGATGACGGAATAACGGACGCCGAAGGTGAGAGTCAGATTCTGCCTCGTCTTCCAGGAGTCTTGAGCGAACGACTCCCACATGTTGGCGCGAAAGATTGTGTATGCGCGATGGCCGATTTCCGAATAACTGTCGAACAGGCCCAAAGCCGCGTTTGCGACCGCGACGCCCGTCCCGCCAGCCCGGCCGTCGGTGAACAGAAATTGGCCATTCTGGTTGTTGGTGCAAGTCGGGCAAGCCTGGACGTTGATCTCGTCATTGTCGTTTTCGCCGGAACGTTCCCAAAGAGCGCCGAATTTCAGCGTGTGATTTCCTTTTATCCAGGTGAAGCTGTCGGATATGTCATAGATGGGGCCCGAGGAGTGCGACGGATACGGCCCGCCGCTCAGTCCCGAGAAGTTGGACAAATTCACAGTTGGGATGCGGTTTGGAAGAAGCTTCCCAGTCGGAAATATGTAGGGGTAATTGAGGCTGCATGGCACGGTTGATTGTGCGCACGCCTTGGTTCGATCAAAGAAGTTCGCCGTGTCAACGGGTATCAAGACAACGTCCTCGCTGGCGCTGATCAGAACCTCATTCACCATTCTGGGGTTCAGCGTCCACGTATGGTTGAGTGAGCCAGTCTTGTTGGGACGATTGAAAAACTTCGGGGTGCGATCGGTATTGCCGTCGAGAGGTTGGTACTCCAAATATGCGTAGTTCATCGCGTGAAACCTGAGGCGCTGCTTCTCCGTGAGGTTTACGTCGACACCGGCGGTATCCTTACGTTGGTCAAATGTGTGTAGCTTCGCGGCAAACCAGTTGCCGTTGCCGCCGATAAAAGTCGTGAGGTTGGGAATTGGCCACGCATTCAGGATGCCGACGCCGTTCGGACTTAGCCGGTTTGACGGAATGATGTTGCCGGGAAAGCATCCGCTCTGATCGGCGACCGTGCACGCATTCGCCGATTGCGGATCCTTTATGAGCACCGGAATCTTACTACCTGACGAGTCCTTACGAGTGACGAATGGATTGTTCGGGTCTAGCAGCTCGCTGAAGTCACCAGCGCGCATTTTGAGCGTTGGAACCGATAGCAAGCCGGCCGATCCGACTGAGGAGCCTGATTCGAGAAAGTGGTACTTGACCCATTCCTCGCCCCAGTAGAAGAAAACTTTCTTCTTGTCGGTGTTGAATTTGCCAGGGATGTAGAACGGGCCGTTGAGGTTGTAGCCAAACTGGTTGTATTTCATGGGCGCCACGTAAGCTAAGAAAGGATTAGCGTTGCGCGACCAAGTGTTGGCGTTGAACGCATCATTCCTCAGGTATTCGTAAGCGGCGCCGTGGAAGTTCTGCGTGCCGGTCTTAGTAACGATGCGAATTTGCGCCCCGGACGTGCGGCCATACTCGGGGGCGTAGTTCCCGGTCAGGATCTCTACCTCCTGCGTGGAGTCCACGTCCGCGGCGCCCAGACTTGTTCCGTTGGAGCGCGTGCGAGTAGCAGGAGCACCGTCGTAGGTGATCAAATTCTCCGGGTTGCGCGAGCCATTGAAATTCGCGGGACCCTGGCTGAAAGCGAACGTCAGGCTCGCCGTTGTTCCACTGCGCGCCCCAGGTACGAGCGCCGCGAGACCGATGGGGTTCCGCCCATTCAACTCGAGCAAGTCAATCTGCTCTCGTGTGACCAGCTTCTGCACCGACGCGGATTCCGTCTGCAGTTGCACGGTCGATGCCAAAACCTCGACGGTTTGACTGGACGCACCCACGGTCAGCGCCGCGTCAATGACGAGATCGGCGCTGGGGTCGAGCTTGTTGTTTGTGGTCTCGTACCTCTGGAAACCAGGGGCTTCGGCCGTCATGGTGTATAGCCCAGGCGGCACATTTGTGACGACGTAATACCCGGAATCGTTTGTCGTCGTTTGCCGTTCGACGCCGGTGTTGTTTCGGACCGTGACCTTGGCGTTCGCAATCGTAGCGCCCGACGGGTCTTTGATGAAACCCGATATCTTTCCGAGGTCCGACTGCGCAAGCAACGCTCCCGAACTCGCTAGACTCATGAAAAACATCAAGGCAACCATACGGCATGCGTTCTTCATGTTGAACTCCTTGTGATTACTTAGGATTTAGTCTCTGCCTTGCGGCCAGCGTCAGTGTCTCCTTCAGCAGTGGGATCTAGGCATATCGAGGACTCTGGTCGAGGGCATCTTCGGCAACAAAATCGCCGGTAGCTTAACCCCATACTCTCCAAAATGACAACCACCATTTTCTCCAGATTAAGGTGCACTCTGTGCGGGGACACTTACACAATCAGAGTAACTGGGACATCAGGTGTTTCACTGTAATTTGGTTAGGGAATACCAGGCATACACCTCGAGAAGAGAGCGTTCAGCGTTCACCGCCCCATCCCGGCCGATAATCTCATCTTACGTAGCCGTTCGCAGCGGCACGAGCCTTCGCTTTGCGGCTTCCTCTTCCCGATTCTTGGGCGGTGCGCTTGTTTCGAGGGAATGAATGAGGCGAGCCGAGACTTTGGCTATTTCATGGACAGCAGCCAGGAACGCGGCCTCATTTGCTTTCGACGGTTTGGTAAAACCGCTGATTTTTCTCACGAACTGAAGAGAAGCATTCTGAATTTCTTCGGGAGTGACGGGCGGATCAAAGTTGAAAAGTGTTTTGATATTCCTGCACATTCCTGAGACCTCAGCGAGGCTAACTAGCCTAGTCTAAATTGGACTAGTCCAGACTAATCTAAATTAGACTAGACAAACCGCTTCGCACAACCCCTTCGACGGAAGACTCGGCCCTGGCTCGCTCGTTGCAACTGGAATTCATTTTTAGGTTGTTCCAGCCGACTTTGTCGCTTTGGAAGAAGCGCAACGCTGGCGAGCATAGCTCGCCCAGGGACC
>WNFI01164216.1_pt1 | contig 10333 bp, 9 predicted proteins | sample 5400471 | NCBI WGS metagenome assembly WNFI01 (sample SAMN13153348, study PRJNA577476) | soil metagenome | isolation source: 100 cm saprolite on Douglas fir-dominated hillslope | place: USA:California | collected 2013-09-17 | reverse complement strand
CGCAGTGTCTGCCGGCCGATTGCGCTGAGCTGCAGAATCTGTTCGACCAGTTTCTGGCCCACGACCCGGGCTTCTTCCTGAATCTGCTGCAGGCTGTTCAGATGAGCTGGATCCAGTTCGGGGCTCATGTCGCTGAGGTCCTGGATCAACGTTTCTGAAAAGCCATTGAGCGTGCGCAGATGCCAGCGCAGAGAGTGGGCCACGGAGTAGACAAAGCGGTCCAGTTCATTGAGGGCCGCCGTAAGCCTGGCGGTGCGCTCGACCACGCGCCGTTCCAGCGTTTCATTCAAAGTGCGAATCTGTTCTTCAGCCCGTTTGCGCTGCACGGCGTAGCGGATGGAACGCGGCAGCCAGGCGTTGTCGACCTGCCCCTTCACCAGATAGTCCTGTGCGCCCTCGGCCATGGCCCGCAACGCCAGGTCCTCGTCGTCGAGTCCGCTGAGCACCACCACCGGCATGTGCGGGGCAAGCGTCCGCCAGAACTTCGCGAACCAGTTCGGCTTCCATGGGGTTGTCTTCAATCAACAACAGGGAGACGGTCTCGACGTTGCCAGTGGTGTTCATGCTTGCCCTCCGAAATCAAAAAAACTTCAAACCGCAAAATGAATCGCCGCATTTAAACAGGCGGCGTTTTAGGCGGCAATCTGACAGTACTCAGCCAGAAACGCTCCAGCGAGTTGATGATTCTGACGAACGTTCCGAAGTCCACGGGTTTACAGATATAGCAATTCGCATGCAGTCCGTAAGCGCGATAGACATCTTCATCCGCGGCGGAGGTGGTCAGCACCACCACGGGAATTCTCTTCAGGGCCTCGTCGGCCTTCACGTCGGCCAGCACACTGCGACCGTCTTTCTTCGGCAGGTTGAGGTCGAGAAGAATCAGGTCCGGCACCGTGGCTTTCGCATATTTGCCTTCGCGACGCAGGTAGGCCATGGCCTCCATTCCGTCGCCGACGACGGTGAGATGGTTGGCCACTTTGGCGTCATCGAGCGCTTCGCGGGTCAGGCCCACGTCCGCCGGATTGTCTTCCACCAAAAGAATCTCGGCGGATCTCACCTCCGACATGTTTACGCTCCTCATCACGATTCCCGCCGAGCGGGCGCGGTCTCTTCAATCCGGGCCCGCTTCGTTCCGGCTGGCAGGGTAAAGCTGAATCTTGCGCCTTTGCCGGTCTCGGATTCCACCCATATTCTGCCCCGGTGACGCTCGACGATTTTCCGGCACAAAGCCAGGCCGATGCCCGTTCCCTCGTACTCTCCCATTCCATGCAGGCGCTGGAATATCTCAAAAATCTGCTCGCTGAACTGCGGATCGATCCCTATGCCATTGTCGGCGACGGTGAAGATCCATTCCGCGCCGTCGCGCCGGGCGGAAACGTGGACGCGCGGCGGATCGGGGCCGCGATACTTGATGGCATTCCCGATCAGGTTCTGAAAAAGCTGGCTCAGTTGAAGTTCGTCGCCATTGACGGTGGGCAGAGGGTCGCTGGTGACGTTCGCCTGGCTGTCGACAATGGCCGACCGCAGGCTGGTCAGGGCCTGATCCAGGGCCGTCTGGCTGTCCATCGCTGAAAAGGTCTTCCCTTTGGCGTTGAGCCGCGCATATTGCAGCAGGTCCTGAATCAGGCGCTGCATGCGCACGGTGCCGTCAACGATAAAGCCGATGAACTCATCCGCCTTCGGATCCAGCTTCCCCTTGTAGCGCCGGGCGAGCAACTGAGTATAGGAATTGATCACCCGCAGCGGCTCCTGCAAATCGTGAGAGGCCACGTAGGCAAACTGCTCAAGCTCGGTGTTGGACTGCGCCAGTTCCCGGGCCTGCCGGGCCAGTTGCTCTTCGATGAGCTTGTGACCGCTGATGTCACGGATCACGCTGAAAATCTGCACCTCGGCCCCGGTCTTCAACGGACTCAGACTGATCTCGACGGGGAACTCACGGCCATCCTTATGGAGCGCGAATAGGTCGAGCCCCGCGCCCATGGGGCGTGGATGGGATTCCCGTGCGAAGGCTGTGCGGCGTGGAAGGTGGCCGGCGCGAAAGCGCTCCGGTACAAGGATTTCGATTTCGCGGCCCAGAAGCTCTTCGCGCTGGTATCCGAACATTCGTTCGGTCTGCGCGTTGATGAGCAGAATCTTCCCCGCCTGGTCCACCACCACCATGGCATCCGGGGCCGCTTCGAGCAGCCTGGCCAGGTTCTGGTCCGCGGAATTGAGAGGTTGGTCGGGTACGGAAGGTTCGGATACGACGGCATCGGGATGAATCCAACGCGCAAATCGCCGGGATGCGGCGCAGAACAGAGCAACGCCGGCAAGCAGGAAGGCCGCGGAAGCGAAGGCCGGGATGGCCCGCGGGCCGGAGTCGGCGAAAAAAACCCATATTCCGGCGCTTGCCAACAGCATGGCAACAGTGCGGCACAGAACTCTGAGGCCGCGCATAAACCCGGAAGTGGAAGACCGCACCATTCTGAAGAGATTGCGAGGGGAATATCGATTATCGGCCAAAAGCGTCCGGAGTTCAAATGAGCGTACGCCAGGATCAAAAGCTTTACCACGGAGACACGGAGCCGCAACCAAAAACCTTACCACTGAAGCACACTGATAAAAGCACTGATTCACACGGATGCCGCAGCGGGCCTCCGGCGCTCGATTTTTATTATTTCGCCATGCGGGCAATCGCGTTACTATTCGTTATCTATAGGTAAGGTCGCCGTCGCCGGAGACCAGTGCTGAAAGATGCGAGGTGCTTCGCGGTGCATTTACGTCGAGTGTCGTTCATATTCTCCGTCTGCTGTCTGCTGAGTCTTTTGGGACCTTCATCCGCCGCGCAAACGGCCTCTCCCTGGCTGCCGATAACGAAGGAGGACCTCGAACTGAAAGACAACCCCGACCGACCGGGTGAACCCGCCATGATTCTCTACCAGGAAATACAGGCTGACAGCGCGCAGTCGGCTGAAACACACTACACCCGAATCAAGATCTTCACTGAAAAAGGCAGAGATTATGCCGACGTGGGCATTCCCTATGTCGAAAAGAGAACGGAAGTAAGCGACATTCAGGCGCGCACCATTGGCCCCGACGGGCGCGCGGAAGACTTCACCGGCACGATCTTTGACCGTTTGGTGATTAAAACCCGGCGGTTCCGTTTTAACGAGAAATACTTCACCTTTGCCAATGTGCAGCCCGGCAGCATTCTTGAATATCGCTATCGCATTCATATTCAGGAAAAACTTCCGGATGTCTTCAGGCACCCGAAGGACTACATCGTTCCGGGCGCCTATGCCTATCCCGCGGCCCAATGGACGATTCAGCACAATCTGTTTGTCCGCAATACGCATCTGGTTTTTCAGCCAAACTCTTCCCGCGCGCCCATGATTGTGCGGGCGATAAGGCTGCCGCCCGCCGCCCAGGCCGGAATGAAGCCCGACGGCACATGGCAGGCGGATATCGCCAATGTTCCGGCGTTTCATGAGGAGGAGAAATCCCCTCCCAAAGAAGCTCTCCTTGGCCGGATATCCCTGTTCTATATTGTCGGGAACTATTCCAACGAAGATTTCTGGCGCGATCTCGCCTCCGGGGAGTCCCATGAGTTTGAGAAATTCATCGGCAAATCCCGGGCTGTGCAGGAAGAAGCCGATCGCCTGACCGCCGGCATCAACTCCGAAGAGACGAAACTGCGTAAACTCTATGACCGGGTCCAGCAGCTCCGTTATGTCACCTTCGAACGCTCGCGCACGGAAAAAGAGCAGAAGAATGAAAACCTCAAACCGAACAAAAACACGGAAGAGGTCCTGACCCGCGGCTATGCCTTTGGCAATGAAGCCAACCTGTTGTTCGCGGCGCTGGCGAGGGCCGCTGGTTTCGACGCCAACATCGTGCGACTGGCTTCGCGCGACCATGGTTATTTTCTGCCATCTGTGCCTGACGTGAGCCAGTTGGATGCGGAAGCGGTGGGCATACGGACCAAATCGGACACACGCTACTTCGACCCGGCCACTCTTTACTGCCCTTTCGATCTTCTTCCCTGGGAAGAAACGGACGCCGGCGGAATCAGAGTGGGAACGTACAGCGCGCAGGTCCATACTCCTCGGGCTAAAAGCGCCGACGCTGTCATTGAACGCCGGAGCAGTCTGAAGCTCTCACAGGATGGCACACTGGGCGGAAGGCTGGAGGTACGTTTTCTTCGCCAGGAGGCGCTCAGCCGAAAGCTGCGCGCCAACAGCCAGGATGAAGCCGGACGCAGAAAGATGCTCGAAGATGAAATCAAGGAATGGCTCCCGCAAAATTCGACCGTAAAATTTATCTCCGCCGGCGGCTGGACGGACTCCTACACCCCTTTAACCGCGGAATTTGAAATTCAGGCGCCAGGCTTCGGCACAGCCGCCGGCTCACGCATGCTGGTCCCCTCCACAATTTTTTCAAGCCGACTGAAAGCTTCATTCCAGGCATCCCGCCGCGAAAACCCGGTTGACCTCAAATACAGCCACCAGGAAGCGGATGAAATCTCTCTGGAAATCCCGGAAGCATTTTCCGTAGAGCACCTGCCCGCCCCCATGGAAGAGCAGCAGAAAATCGGCAGCTACGCGATCTCGGCAGCACAGTCGGGATCGGTCATCAAGGTGAATCGCCGCCTCGTCATGGATCTCTATTATTTCGAGGCGCGGGATTACCAGGCGCTTCGCGATTTCCACGATTTTGCCCGCAGTAACGATGAAGAACAGATTGTGCTGCATACGGCCGCGGGAAAATAAGCCCTCAAGACAATAAAAACAGTATCCACCGCAAAGGACGCAACGGGCGCAAAGGAAAAGCAAGAGCAAAACCTTGAAAGACTCCAAAAAACTTCCTCCTTGTTTTCCCTTTGCTTTTCCTTTGCGCCCGTTGCGTCCTTTGCGGTGGATACTGTTTTTTACGATTCCCGCAATGCCGTGGTGATGGGCATACGCGCTGCGCGCAGAGCGGGCAGCAGGCCGCCGATCAGGCCCATGAGCATAGCGAAGACGATGCCGTTTTCCAGAATGTCGGGCGTGACCTGGAATGCGAATGCCACCTCGCTGAAACTGGGAGTCTGGCCGGAGGCGGTGCTGAAGCCGTTGATGGGCAGCGCCAGCAGGCATCCAAGCAGGCCGCCCGCGACCGCCAGCAGAACCGACTCCAGCACAAACGAAGACAGAATGCTGCGCCGCGAGAAGCCCAGCGAGCGCAGCGTGCCGACTTCGCGGGTGCGCGCCGCCACGATGGCGTACATGGTATTCATGGCGCCGAACACCGCGCCGATGCCCATGGTCAGCGAGACGAAGCCCACCAGAAACAGCAGCGTGCCCGCAAGACCGCCGGCCTGGTCTTCGTAATATTTACGACGGAATCCGATCCGCCCTGCCGGCGAAAAGGCCCGGCCATGGTATCGAGGTCGCCCCATATCTCGCTCTCAAAAGCGCCGCCCCGCGAAGAGAAGATGCCGACGATCTTCCAGTCGTGTTTCTGAATGGGAATGGTCCTGCCCACCTCGAGGCCTTCGATGCGCGCGGCCATGCGCTCGCCGACAATCACCTCGTAGAGGCCGGGCGTAAAGGTGCGTCCCTGCCGGATTTCAATTCCTCCGCGCACCTCAAACGCTTTGGGTGTGACGCCGCGAATGGTGACGTTGGTGGGATCGCCGGTTCCGCGCCTCGGCATGCTGCCCACGATCACGATCTCCGGCGAGGCCAGCGGGCGGCCATCGGCGCCCGTCGCCACGCGGGAATCCACGACGATCTTGTTGCGATGGTCCAGCGATATCCATGAGGTCAGCTCCGAAGCCGAGCCTCGCTGGACGACGATGGCGTTTTCATGGGTGCCGGTGGCGCGCAACGCGCGCGTAAAGCCGGTGCGCATGGCCATCAGCGCCACAAACACCGCCACCACCAGGCCGATGCCGACCACCGCCAGCAAACTCACCTTCCAGCGGCTGCGCACGTTGCGCACGTTATAGGAAAGAGGAAGAGCCATTTATATTTGCCTCAGCATCTCGGTGATGCGCGAACGGTAAGCGGCGAGCGCGGGAATGAAGCCCGCCGCCAGCCCGATGAACAAAGCCATTCCCAGCCCCTGGCTGGAAACCTGCCAGTGCAGTCCGAAGTTGGGCAGGCCATTCACAAATCCGCTCAGGCCCGGCACTTTGGTCATGGCGCCGACGATGAACGCGCTCAGACCCAGGCCGATCGCTCCGCCGAGCGCGCCGATGACCAGCGCCTCCGAGAGAATCAGACCCATGACCTGGCGGCTGCGGAAGCCCAGCGTCTTCAGCACCGCGATTTCCGTGCGCCGCTCGCGCACCGCCATGCTCATGGTGTTGGCCGTAACCAGCAGGATGGTGAAGATCACGGCCAGGCCGATGCTGTTGAGCAGCAGCCCCAGATTGCCGATCAGGGCTATGAAGTCGGCGCGGAATGCGGCCTCCGTTTCGCTTTTGGTGGCCGCGTCGCTGTTTTCAAAGAGCGCATCGATGGATTTCGCGACCGTGGCCGCCTGACCCGGATCGTTCAGCTCCACCACGTAAATTCCCGCCTCCGTCTGGTGTCCGGTGGCTTCGTAGAGGTATTTATAGTGGAAGTACATGACGCGATTGTCGGCCGCCGGGTCGCGCACCATGTCCGCGTCGTAGATCCCGCGCACCACAAACTCAAAGGGCCCTTCGCGGCGACGGTAGGGAGGAATGAAACTCTCCAGATAAAAAGTGTCGCCCACCTTCCAGCCATATTGTTTGGCAAGGCCGCGTCCAATGAGGCAGCCGCGCAGGTCTTCGCGATAGGCCTTCATCTCATCCGCGGGAGCTACCAATTCAGGATGCATCGCGAAATACGGCTCGTCTTCCACGGAAAGGTTGGTAAAGAAGTTGCTGAAATCGGGGCCGCCCGTGCCGCTCTTGCTTTCTTTTTTCAGCGGCAATGCGCCGCCGAACCACGTGGAGATGGCCACGCGCTTCACACCCGGCAGCCTGCGGATGCGCTCTTCGTAGGAGAGCGGGATGTTATAGACCAGGCTGACCGCGTGGCGCGTAACCAGACGCGTGACGCTGCCCAGTTCGCGGGCGGAATCCATGGCCGTGAGCACGGTGCGCAGTGTGCAAAAAAGAAAAATGCAGACAGCCATTCCGAGAATGGTGCTGAAGGTGCGCACCCAGTTCCGCCGCAGATGCTTGAGGACAAAGGGTACGAATTTCATTTCGTCTCCGCCATCATGACGCCTTTTTCGAGGTGCTTCTGCGTGTGAGCGTGGCCGGCCGCGCGCGGGTCGTGCGTGACCATCACGATGGTCTTTTTGAACTCGGTGTTGAGCGTGACCATGAGCTGAAGAATCTCTTCCGCGCTCTTCGCGTCCAGATCGCCGGTGGGCTCGTCGGCCACGATGATGCTGGGGTCGGCGACGATGGCGCGGGCGATGGCGACGCGCTGCTCCTGTCCGCCGGAAAGCTGCCGGGGATAGTGGCTGGCGCGATCCGCCAGGCCGACCACCCGCAGCGCGGTCAGGGCCCGCTCGCGGCGCTGCTTACGCGAAAGCGACGTCAGCAGCAGTGGCAGCTCGACGTTATCCAGAGCATTCAGCACAGGGATGAGGTTGTAGAACTGAAAGATGAAGCCAACATTGCGGCTGCGCCAGCGGGCCAGAGCGCTTTCCGAAAGCTGTCCCACGTCGGTGCCTCCGACTTTTACCTGTCCGGAGGTTGGACGGTCGATTCCCGCGATGAGATTGAGCAGCGTCGTCTTGCCGGAGCCGGAAGGTCCCATCAGGGCCAGGAACTCGCCCTCGGGCACCTGAAGGTTCATGCCGTCGAGCACCAGAATTTCCTGCGAATCGCGGTGGTAGACTTTGCGAACGTTTTGCACGTCGACCGCGGTTTTGGCGGCGGGCGACCCGTTGGTGGCCATTGTGGTTCTCCTTATAGATGTTGCGTGCGGACTCTTTGAGTAACGTGAAAATCGGGCAGCGGGCCTTCGGCCCTCAGCCCTTCACCCGCACCGCATCGCCATCCTTCAGCTTCTCCGGAGGCTTCGCGATCAATATCTCTCCGCCGGCCAGACCTTCCCTTACCAGCGACCGGCCTTTCCATTCCGCGCCGGGCTTGATCTCGCGCTGCATCGCTTTGCCGTCTCGGAGTTCGAAGACCACCTGTTTGCCGTTGCGTGTTGTGATCGCATCGGCGGGGACGGAAATCACAGGAACGGCGGCCTTTGCCTGCGTCTGTTTCTTCGCGGCCTCAAGGAAGGTCACCTTCGCGCTCATCTCCGGCCTCAGGTTCTTGTCTTTTTCAAGAATGGTCACTTTGACCTGCACCGTCGCCTTGGTGCGGTCGGCGGTGGGAATCACCTGGCGCAGCACCGCCTTCCACGTCCGGTCGGGAAAGGCTTCGACCGTCACTTCAGCGGGCTGGTTCGGGCCCAGGCGGGCGACGTTCGACTCGGCGACGTCGGCCTCCACTTCCAGCGTATCGAGATCGGCCAGAGCGACAATCGCGCCCGACGAGGTGGAAATGTTGACGCCCGGAGGGATGGGAGCGACGCTCTCGCCGACCTCGGCCATCTTCTTCACCACGATGCCGCTGAAAGGCGCGAGAATATACGTGTTCTGCAACTGCGCCTCGGCGAATTGCAGATCGGCGCGCGCCTGGGCCAGCGCTGACTCCGCCAGGTTCACGCGGCTATGAGCGGCGTCGGAGGCATCGCGGGAGCCCACTTCCTGGTCGGCAAGCTTTTTTGCAATGCGAAACTGCCGCTGACTTTCCCCAAGATCGGCTTCCGCGTGCTGCACATTCGCTCGCGACCGCTGGACCTGCGCTTCGAAGTCGGCGCTTTCGAGGCGCGCCAGCACATCGTTTTCCTTCACGCGGCTTCCCTCTTCGACCTTGAGCGCCGAGAGGCGTCCCTGAATCTTGGCCGAGCAGCAGCACCAGTACAACGAGCGGCCAGCGCCTCCGCCGGCGTGGTTCGTCGTCAAGGCGCAGTGACGCCAGTTCCTGTTTTAAATCGGTCATTTTTGGATTCGTTGGTAATGGATAATTATATATATCGCACGACAACGCGATGCGGCGAATCCGGATATCTCTGAGGCAATGCGCATTGGCGGTTCCTGACTTCCCACGTTTCCGAGAAAGGTGTGGCGTCCGAATAAAGCAGTTTTCCGCGAAGAACCGAAAGGTTGGCGGCGCAAAGGTTTTGTCTATTCGACCAGAATAGCTAAAATAGCTCAATGAACCCTGCGAACAGGTCCAACGCTCAGGTGCTCATCACCGCGACGGAAGTCAAGAACGAGTTCGGCCGCATCCTTGAGCGGGTCATTGGGGGAACAACAGTCGTGATTACCCGACACGACGCCCCCAAAGCTGTTCTGATATCCATGGACGAGTTCAACACACTTTCGCACGCCACCCGATCGAGGCTCGACGCTCTTAGCGGTGAATTCGATGCGCTTCTCGATCGAATGCAGAAGCCAAAAGCACGCCGCGCAATGAAAGCCGCCTTCAGCGCGTCGCCGAAGCAATTAGGAAAAGCCGCGGCAGCAGCCGCGCGCAAGCGTGGCTAAGGCACGACAGACTCCCTGCATCTAAAGAACGGAGAATTTCGGGAGGCAGCCCTCTTTCCGGAAGGTTTTCCGAACCAGCGCTGAATTGGCGAAAAAATCCAAACTGTGTCGTCTCGCTCCTGGCTAACGAACAATTATATATACGGGGTGGCGGCAAAAAACGATTCACCGCAAAGGACGCGAAGGAAGAACAAAAACAAAGAGAAATAATGCCTGACTATTCTTAACTGTCTATTCTCTTCCGAAAACATCTAGAATTCAGGGCAGGCACAAATGTTGCGCTTCGACGGAGGTGCTGATGAAATTTCACCTGCTCGCTCCTGTTATCCTCACTGCTCTCTCCGCCATTCCGGCGGCTGCTCAAACCCACGGCGCCAAAAAGGAAGTGATTGACGCTGACCGGAGCGGCGTTTATATGCTGAACTGGACGTCCCCGCCCGGCCAGCCTCTTTTACTTCGATTGAATGAAAACCTCGACACGAAGAAGGCCAGAGCCGGCGACAGGGTTACCGCGCAGGTGATCATGGCGCTCGCAGGCGACGGTACGCGATTGAAGAAGTCCATCCTGATCGGGCATGTAACCGAAGCGAGCGCTTTCTCCCGGCAATCGCGGGCCAGAATCGGCATCGTGTTCGATCGGATCCGGTCGCCCGATGGATCGATCAGAGAATTTAACGGAAGACTTCAGGCATTGGGTATTGCAGCCGATCCCACCCCAAGAGAAATTTGCTATCCCGGCGCTGAAGGCGGCCCTTACACGGGCTGCTCCGATCTCCCG
>WNFI01151810.1_pt1 | contig 10333 bp, 9 predicted proteins | sample 5400471 | NCBI WGS metagenome assembly WNFI01 (sample SAMN13153348, study PRJNA577476) | soil metagenome | isolation source: 100 cm saprolite on Douglas fir-dominated hillslope | place: USA:California | collected 2013-09-17 | reverse complement strand
AGAAACCACAGGTAATCGAGCCGTTCGGGGATGATCCGCATCAGTTCGCGTTCGCTTTTGATATCGTCCAAGAACAACAACAGCATCATGCGCATGATCACTTCCGGGGGCACCGATTTGTTGCCCCGCCGACCGTAGGTGTGGGCGACGGCTTGACCACAAAGCTCAGGTTCAACATCGCGGGTTCGCCGAGACGCTGCAGCGCCGCAATCCGGTGCACCGCAAAGCGCCGTTGAGCATCATAGTCGCCCTTGATCAACGCAACTAGCTGTCCTTTTTCGAGAAAGGCTTTGCACTCCAAAGTTTCGCTAATGGAAGAGGCCTCGCGAATCCGCTGACAGATCCATTCGAAAACAACTAGACGCTTGTCGGTTTCGGCCTGGTAGAGCGTTTCAGTGAGTACTTCTCCTTGGTCTGGTAGGAACGTTTGCGGCACTCGCAGCGGCGGAAGAGCGCTTGTCCCATTCGCGCTCCCTGAGGCGGACTCCACTAATGGGAGTTCTTGCGCACCCAGCTCGCTTTGTCTTTTCGGAGCAACCGGTAGGTGGGAGCCGGCCAAAGATATCGAATCGGAAGCAGTCGGGCCAGAGCGCGGAGGTGCTTCCGAACTATCCGGACCAGAATGCGCCAAAGGAGCGACTCTCTCTCGCTCGCCGAAGTCTTTCTCGTACTCGCTCCGGGCGAGAATCGCGTTATGGAGTGCGCGCCAGTACTCGCCGATATATTCCCAATCCGCCCGGAGCCGCCGCAAAAGATCTCCCTGCAGTAGTTTATCCCGGTAATCCACCGGAATTGCCACGACGACTGGACCATCCATCGCCAGCGCCTTTTCGACAGCGGTTAGCTAAACAAGGTTTTCGGCTCGTGATTGGCCCACGCGCCGGAGGTTCTTCGACCTTATTTTGCGGAGACGGCGTAACTCTGAACGGCGGAGGACCTCGCCGATTAGAAGAGGATAGTCTGAAAGCGTCTTCGTTCTCATTTCGGTTGACTCGCTTCTCTCGTGCTCTTTCTCGATTTGGTATGAACCGTAGGGCTCACCGATGGTGTGGGGCTCACGCTGGATGTTGGCATTGCCATCGACTGGTCGGGCATTTGGCTCACTCCGGTGGTGCCGGTCGAAATCAGACCTGAGTTTTCGGGGGTTTCGATAACTCCATAGGGATCCTGAATGGGACGTTTACTGAGAAATTTTGTGGCGGTCCATAGATCTCTGGTAATTCCTCCCAAACGAACCTGCGTTGTACCCGTACCGGGATCATCCTGGATCACCTGAACTAGAGTTCCAGGAATGAGATAGTAAGCCCGGAGATTGTCGACCATTTCCAGTTCCAGCGCGTCGGTGCGGTGGTTAGTGATTCGTTGGACATCCTCCTTAGCCGGACAAGCGTATGGTCCATCGACGGTAATCCAGCGATATCCTTGTGCTGCCAAATCACTATAGTTAGCGGCGAGAGCGGCGCCGGTCAGGCCAAAGCCGATGGCTGAAAAAACTAGCATCCTAAATCTCATAAATTCTCCTAACGCCCAGGGAGACAGAAACCAATCTGTCTATAATCTCGAATCTAAGATAAGACGCCGTGTATTGCCATTGACAGATCGAGTATTTTATTTCTACTCGAACGAGTCATGTCTCTTTTTCCGTCCTGGCCGGGGCCGAAACCCGACTCAGCTGGGCCTACGTCGCGGCGACTGCCGGATCGCGGCCAGCTATATGATGATCCTCCAACGTAATGACTAGGGCGCACCAAAACGCGGCGGCAGATCCGCCCAACGCAGGATCGGCCTGTCCGGTGGTCCGATTTGCACTTCAATGCCGGCAATGATTGTGGCAAACGGTTTGGACGAGATGGATGCCGGCGGGTCCAGCGAGACAACCTGGTCAACGCCAACCATACAATTCGCGATTGTTCCATCGGTGATCAGCAAACTTGCAAGCAAAACGGTAGGACTCGGAGAAGAGCGAATAACAAACCTCGAGTTCCTCTTCATCTCTTGGCGTATACACCACCGATGCGCTAACCGGCATCAAACCATAAGACCGAAGATAGTGTGGCTCCGTCCAGCCGCGGAATTCTGCCCAATGAGCAGCTTCGAAAGGCAAAGCCAAATATATGGTCGGAGCTTGCAGCAGCACACGGGCGAACTCTCTGCCGATAATAAATGCTGAGGGATCGCCGGCGGCGGCAATTTCCGTTAACCGGATAGAAACTGTCTTCCGACGATTAACAACAGAGGAAGCAGATTCGATGTGAGGCCAGGTTAGAACCTCATCGATTAATTGATTCAGGTATTTCGGATCGCCGTGTCCGTTACACTGAATATGCAGCGGACCTCGGAACGTTCTGGGTTTGGCTCCCTTTCTTCGGGGAAGACCGTTAGATCCAATACGAGCTACTATCATGTGTTCTCTCGGAAAAGGAATCATTAGATGTTCATTTGGTTAGGGCGCGGGTCGAAGGCTGAGGTTGATCCCGACAAATCTTCCATATCCTTTACCTGAGTCCTTCGACCCGGCTTCCCCCCGAATGTGCGACTCGGTGCGGATGGCCGGGAACACTAGTTGCCGCCACCCCTCCACCGACCTGTAACTAATGGGACCAGACTAACATTTGGGGGCGAAGTACGGCTATTGGCAAAACGAGTGTTTTATTCCTACCCGAAAAGGTGATGCTGTCATTACCCGAAAGCCGCGCCGCTGGGTATTGGTAACGGCGACTAGCTTGTCCGACATAGTCGGTGGCTTCGAGATGGCCGGTCTGTGAGACCGAGACGACGTCGGATCCTAATGCGCTCCGGGCTCTGCCCGATCGAAGAAATATCACCGAAGCGAATTGCAGAGCACGACCAAGAACCGCAGTCGCCATATCATTGTCCGTTCGAAAGCGGTGGCGACTTCTTGTCCCGAACTGCGAGCTGAATCGGGTTTATTTTTGCCGATTCGGCGGCTTTCTGGACTGGTGGACCGACACTTGCACGACGCCAAGGTTTATCCGAAAAGAAACGTTCCACGGCAACGGGAGCAAACACACTTTTTGTGGGCTGCAAAGAGTTATCATCGACGACAAGGACGATTGATATGGATTTCCGGAGAGAGTCGATACGCGATGGCCCCCTCGGTCTTGCTTCTAGCTACGCCGCGATGGCTCGATCGAGTTATAAAAAAAGGTTCTTTGAGATCATAGAGTTAATGATGGTCAATGATAACCTTCTGGTTGAAAGCCTGGATGAACGCACGCTCAGCAACCGAGGCGGACAGTCACGGACGACTGCAAGAGACATTTCTAGGGACAATAACAATCAACTAAATGCGCAACTAGGAGACACAATGGCAGATAAATCGACAAAGCAAGGATGCCCGGTCATGACAACTTCATCCGGCCGTCCGGTTGGGGACAATCAGAATTCCGTTACGGCCGGACCGCGTGGCCCAGTGTTGATGGAAGACTATCTTCTTTTCGAGAAAATGGCACAATTCAATCGCGAAAGGATTCCTGAGCGGGTTGTCCATGCGAAAGGTGCTGGTGCGTACGGTACGTTCACCGTCACTCACGACATCACCCAGTATACATCGGCAAAGCTATTCAATGCGATCGGCAAGCAGACAGCAATGCTGGCGCGCCTTTCGACCGTGGCAGGAGAAAAGGGATCGGCCGATACGGCACGCGATCCACGGGGATTCGCACTAAAGTTCTACACCGAAGAGGGGAATTGGGACATGGTCGGTAACAACACGCCGATCTTCTTTGTCCGTGACGGTTTGAAATTCGGAGACTTCATCCATTCACAGAAGCGTGTACCCGGTACGAACCTTCGGTCACCAACCATGATGTGGGATTTCTGGTCGCTTTCGCCTGAATCACTGCACCAGGTGACGACTCTCTTTTCCGATCGCGGGACGCCGGACGGCTTCCGGCACATGCATGGGTTCTCGAGCCATACCTACAGCCTGATCAACGCCGATGGCGAACGATTTTATGTAAAATGGCACTTCCTCACCAAACAAGGCATCAAGAACTTGAGCGCGGAGCAAGCCGAAGAATTGGCTGGGAAAGACCCGGATTACGCGACGCGGGACTTATACGAGGCGATCGAGCGAGGCGATTATCCGAAATGGCGCGTTTGCATCCAGGCTATGCCCGAAGCTGAAGCGGAAACCTATCATATTCATCCGTTCGATCTTACCAAGATCTGGCCGCACCAGGATTACCCATTGATCGATGTCGGCGTAATGGAACTGAATCGTAATCCGAAGAACTATTTTGCCGAAATCGAGCAGGCGGCATTCTCGCCGGTCAACATCGTTCCGGGAATGGGCTATTCGCCGGATAAGATGCTGCAAGCGCGATTGATCAGTTATCCGGACGCTCATCGGTATCGCTTGGGAGTGAATTTCGAGGGTTTACCGGTGAACCGACCCAAGTGTCCGATTCATACCTACCATCGGGACGGCTTCATGCGGTTTGACGAGAACGGCGGCGAAGGACCTAATTACGAGCCAAACAGCTTTGCGGGGCCAACGGAAGATCCTCGGTATCGGGAACTACCCTACCAGCTCAGCGGCGAAGTCAATCGCTTCAATCATCGCGAAGACAACGATGACTACACGCAGGCTGGCGATCTCTTCCGGCTAATGACGACCGGCGAAAAAGCCAGGCTGATTGAAAACATCGCCAATGCCATGAGGGGGATACCTGAGCACATTATTAAGCTGCAGATCAGCCATTTCACTAAGGCCGACCCTGCGTACGGGCATGGTGTCGCGGAAGCTCTCGGCATGACAGCACCGCAAGAAGAAGTGGCGGTCACCAAGTAAAGTTAACTGGATTCGTGGGTCTCATGGGTCTCATAGGTCCCATGAGTCCTATGCGATTCGAAGGCGTGAGTACCGATCGTGTAATCGCCTCCTGATCCGAACAATTTAAATCGGGTCTGTTATCGACGTTTCAGATGGTATATGCTACCGGCTACATTTCTGGAGGCCATTTAAATCCCGCTGTTACCTTAGCGGTTTGGATTCGCGGCAAATTGCCCACCCGAGAAGTTTTGCCTTACATTATTGCGCAGATGCTCGCCGGGATTCTAGCCGCCTTAGTAGCGAAAGTGTTCGCCAGGGTCGGAAATCCGATTATTCCGGCCGTATTTCCGTTTTATCCTGCGGTGCTAGCAGAATTCTTATACACCTTTGCGCTTTGCTATGTCATTCTCAATGTGGCGACCGCTGAGGCCAATGCCGGTAACAGTTTTTACGGCTTAGCAATTGGGTTCACCGTCACGGTCGGAGCATTTACGGTGGGCCGGATTTCCGGCGCCGTCTTCAATCCGGCGGTTGCGGCGGGGTTAGTGACAATCGGCGGTTTTCCGCCGCTCAGTTCATGGACCTACTACACTAGCGAATTGGGTGGAGGAGTGTTTGCCGGGTTGGTTTTTCAAGCTCTCAATTTCAATCCGGAGAGGAAGGAACTTACCAAAAGCAGCGGGCTTACGGTTGTGACACGATAGCCGGCTGCTTTGGGATACGCGTCGCAAAACGCAGTTGCCATTTTGTCTGTTAGTCGGTTCCTCCTCGCAACCGCAGGATAACTCAATCGAGTTATACAGAAGAGCGCTTTGGAACCATAGAGTGAATAACGATCCATAGTAATTTGTACGTAGAGGAAATGAGTGATGAAAAAGCGTGAAGTGGCCAATTCGGGACAGACTTTAAAAACGGAAGAACGCTACGGGTTGCACAAATTGTGCTTCGCTACTGTGATGGGTCTCGCCGCAGCCGTAGCAGCCGTGTTTACGACAATGTTGCCATTGTCTGTGGGTTGGCGATATTTCTGGTTGGCTGATTGTGTTGCTAGCTTTGTTCTAGCGATGATTGGAGTGGTTTTGTTTTCCCGACGTCCGGGCGCCGGCTAAGGTGGTGTAACCAGCCTGGCGGCGAAAGATGAAGTTCTGGAGCTGCTTTGGAATCAACTTGTTTCGGCAAAAGCCAAGCCAAGGTCTGCCACCAACCCAAGTTCAACCGGCTGAAGATCCACCAGGCGAGATCCGTCGTTAGAGGGGTTGAGTCGAATTGAGTGCGGTGCTAACACACTCTGGTTGGGCATCTATTGGTTTCGAAAGTTTTCCGAACCGTCTCGGAGCACCTGCAGCATCCAATTTCTTTCACTTAATGGCATGACAATTCGACGTAACATGTCACTGATCAGCGCTGCATCGGTCGCGTTGAGCACTATTGGTTCTCGGATCGTTCTCAGATTCTCGGGAATCGGATTGTAATCAGGCTTGTACTCAATACTGGCTCTTCCGGTTCGAGGCATTGGTGAAATGATTAGACGCTGTTGTATAGTACTTTCGGAACCGATCAGCCGGACGCTCGCCGGCTCTGTGATTACTCGCCCCTCCCTTACGCTTCCACGCCAACAAACTTGCACGCAAAATGATAGGATTCAGAGAAGAGCGAATAGCAAACCGCGAGCTCCTCACGGTTCTTCGGCGTGTATACAATTACTGTCCCGGCCGGCATCAATCCGAAAGATTGAAGGTAATGCGGTTCGGCCCACCCCTTAACGATGGCCCAATGAGCGCATACCAGGGGTAACACCAAGACTATCGTTGGCGATGCCAAAAGCACTCGGGCAAACTCCGTCGCGCTCATAAAGGCCGAAGAGTCGTTGGCCGCAGCTTTTTCCTGCAGTCGGATCGGAACTGTGGCGGGATACTCAGGAGACCCGGGCGTTGACTCGATGTAAGGCCAACTTAGTACATCATTGAGTAACTGGTTTAGGTATTTCGGATCGCCATGGCCGTTGCATTGAACATGTAATGGTCCAATGATCGTTTTCGGTCGGGGTCCCTTTCTCGACGGAAGACCATCGGACGCAAACGCGAATGCCGTCATATCCCCTGTTTTCGGCATGGTGTTTCCGTTTTTCATTTCTAGAAGTATATCCGCGGTTCATAGGAGGGATATGCTCCGAAAGAGCTCTTTTGCATTACTCGGTAGAGTATTGCCGCGACGTCGATTGAGAAGGAGTTAGCTCCCGACGGGCGCAAAGAATATCAGCTAGGCGGCCGAATCAGTCCGCGTTTAGTCGCGATGGCAATAGCTTCCGTGCGACCCATCGCGTCTAACTTTGTCAGGATAGCTTTTACGTGAGCTTTTACCGTATTTTCGCTGATATAGAGAACTTGACCGATCTCCTTGTTGCTTCGGCCATTTGCTATATACTGCAATACTTGGCGCTCACGCTCCGAGAGTTCCGGATGCGCCATCGATTCCGCCAGCTTGGAGGCGATGGCAGCTGGCAGCAGAGATTCTCCGGCCGCGACTCTACGAACTGCTTCCCGTATCTGTTGAGGAGCTGTCCCTTTGACTAAGTAACCTTTAGCTCCAGCCTTTAAGGTACGGCGAATATCCTCTTCGCTCTCATAAGTCGTCATCACGATGATCCGCGGTTTTGTGACCCGGCGTGCCATTAGCTCGTTGATCACTTGCAGCCCATCCTTCTTTGGCATCCGCAGGTCGAGCAGAAGAACATCGGGAGAAAACTGGCTGGCGAGCGCGCAGGCTTCCTCGCCATTGGTAGCCTCAGCTACGACTTTTATATCTTTCTGAGATTTAAAAATTGCCGCCAACCCTTCCCGAACGACCGGATGATCGTCCGCAATCAAAACAGTAATGACCTTGGTCGGTGGTTTAGAGGGTGGTTTCATGACGGTCGGAACGTCCCAGGTCGGCCAGCAATGAGATTCTAACCGGCAATCGCGAATGAGAAAGTCATTTTTCATTGGCCGTGGGCAAAGAATCTTGGTCACACCGGATGCTCTCTTTGCTGCTAGTGTACCCTCTCGCATATAATGGTGACGACGTTGCGTTCAAAATGGGCCGCCGGCAAGACGGTCCGAGCCGGACTGGCGGAAAGAGGGCGCATATCTGAATCGATCTGTAACCGACGAGCAACGCGGCCGCCGACCCATTTTCAACGCAACCCTCCGGGCCGCGGCCGGTTGGCTGTTTTTCTGCGTTGCTCGCTCCTTACGTATCGATCTAGATATGCTGGTCGCGTGCGCCTTGAAAAACAGCCAACTGACCTGCGGCGACGTCATCATTATATGCGAGACGGTACACTAGCTCGGCTGGCCCTCTGATTCGGGCCCAAAGGCTAGCTGTGGGGAAGATTCATCCGACGGAGAATGCTTCCCTCTTCTAACGATCATGAAGACCGTTGGAACAAAGAACAATGTGGCCACGGTAGCGAAGATCAATCCTCCGATCACTGCTCGGCCCAGGGGAGCGTTTTGCTCGCCTCCCTCTCCCAGACCTAATGCCATCGGAATCATTCCAATGATCATCGCCATCGCCGTCATGAGCACCGGTCGAAGTCGAGCGTAACCAGCCTCGAGCGCCGCGCGATAGGAGTCCTTATACTGTCCAAGCAGCTCATTGGCGAAAGTGACTACCAAGACGCTATTCGCCGTCGCTACTCCCATACACATGATCGCACCCATCAAAGCGGGCACACTCAAGGTGGTGCCCGTGATGAAGAGCATCCAGACAATTCCGGCCAGCGCGCAGGGGAGAGCGGTGATGATGATGAATGGCTCCGTCCAGGATTGGAAATTCACCACCATCAACAGGTAGACCAGCACCATCGAGAATGCCAATCCGAGGTATAACCCGACAAAAGAATCGTGCATGGTGCTGACCTGTCCTCGGACATCGATGAAGCTGCCTCTGGGAAGATTCTTTTTGGAGGCATCTACTAACTTCTGGATATGATCAGCGACGTATCCCAAGTCTTTGCCGTCGACGTTTCCATAGATATTGATTACCGGCGTGATGTTGTAGTGGTCAACGACCGGGGATGTCGTGCCGCGTGAAATCGAAGCAGCGTTGACTTGATAGCTGACACGATTGGTCGGGTCGACCCAAAAGTTTGGCGAAGTCTGGTTCGATCCGGCCAGCGCACCCAGGACGCTGTTTGACACCGCCTGCGCGGTAACGCCGAGGACCGATGCCATAGTGCGATCGATCGTGACATTTAGCTGAGGCGCATCATTCGGTTCCTGGATCCGGAAATCCACCGCACCTGGAACGTGGCGAATCTGATCCATCAGCTTACTGGCAAATGCGAAGTTAGCTGCCTTGTTCGCACCGGTAATTTGAATGTCGATCGGGGCCGACAACCCGAAGTTAAGAACTTGCGCGACGATATCAGCTGGCGGGAACCAGACACCGACGTCTGGAAAATCATGGTGCATGCGAGTTCGGATAGCCTGGACGAATTTATCCGTTGGATCGTGGTTTTCGTTAAGCGAAACCAGAATGTCGCCGTCGGCTGGGCTCATCGTTCCGGTGGTGTTGTAGGAGATATTAATTCCGCTGTAGGGAATTCCAAGATTATCGATAACGCCGTGTAACTGATTGGCTGGGATAACCTGACGGATCATCTGTTCAATTTGATCGATCGAGCGCGCGGTTTCTTCGATCCGGGTGCCGGACTTCACGCGAACGTGCATATCGAATTGTCCGGAATCCACCGAGGGAAAGAAATTCTGTCCGAGAAATGGAAACAAACCCATCGAGACCACGGTAAAGCCGAGTACCAAGGTAACGAGCTTCCCGGCGTTTCGGAGTCCGAAACTCAGCAAATCGCGATAGCCTTCTCTGAATTTTTCGAATCGATTATTGAACCATCGGTGAAAACGGGAGAACCAGGTAAAAGGCGCAAACGTCTTCCTCCCTTTGGCTTGGTGTGACTCTTCACCGTGCTTTCTGATCCAGTACATGGCCAAGGTCGGAACCAGAGTTCGCGACAGGATGTAAGAGGCGATCATCGCAAAAATGACTGCTTCAGCCAGCGGCGAAAACAGGTATTTGGCGACTCCGGAAAGGAAAAAAATCGGAATGAAAACGATGCAGATGCACATCGTAGAGACCAATGCTGGGACGGCAATCTGAGCTGCCCCGTCGCGAATCGCTTCCAACGTCGGCTTACCTTCTGCTAAATGCCGGTCGATGTTTTCGATTGTCACCGTCGCGTCATCGACCAAAATCCCAACCGCTAATGCGAGCCCGCCCAGCGTCATGATGTTAAGCGTCTGGCCGAGCGCACTCAATACCGTAATCGAAGAGAGAATTGCCAGAGGTATCGAGATGGCGATAATGAGAGTGCTTTTCCAATCACCCAAAAAAAGGAGAATCATGATTGCGGTGAGACACGCCGCGATCACGGTCTCTCGCACCACACCGTCAATCGCGCCGGTAACAAAAATCGATTGATCCGATAGCGTTGAAATATCCAGCGCGGGCGGTAAGGTCTGTTTCAGTCGCGGGATT
>WNFI01089753.1_pt1 | contig 10333 bp, 7 predicted proteins | sample 5400471 | NCBI WGS metagenome assembly WNFI01 (sample SAMN13153348, study PRJNA577476) | soil metagenome | isolation source: 100 cm saprolite on Douglas fir-dominated hillslope | place: USA:California | collected 2013-09-17 | reverse complement strand
CTTCTCGTTGTCAACGGAGACGCTGACCTGCACGGCCAGCAAGGTCAGCGCGACCGTCAAGACCAACCCAGCCAAGCCAGGCACCGCGACCGAGTCGCTCACCGCGCAGTCGTTCTCCAGCTGCACGGTCAACGTCAACGGCGTCACATTCAAGAGCATCCAGGTCAAGAACCTGCCCTACACGGCCTCGGTCAGCGACGCCACGGGCTTCCCGGTCAAGGTCAGCGGCCAAAGCAAGACCAAGCCGATCCTCATCACCGTGACCGTCGCAGCCGGCACACTGACGGTCGCGTGCACCTTCAAGGCCTCGAGCATCAGCGGGCATGCATCTAACACCGGCAACTGGATCGCGTTCTCCAAGCAGAAGCTGACTCTGTCGGGTGCGAGCAACCTGTGCCCGGCCGCGGCGAACTTCTCGGCCAAGTACGGGCCGGTCGTCGATTCCAGCGTGACCGGCAGCCCGAAGGTGTTTGTGAACTAGCCGTATTCGGCAGTGCGTCCCCTTGATTACGGACATTTTGTGACCGTATACGTCGATTTCTGTCCGTGATCAAGGGACTGCTGTCGTGGGGCCGGGGCGCCGGTCGGCGTGGGGACCGATCCTGGCCAGGTGCTACTGTCCGCAGGATGCCACTGGAGTGGATCGGCCTGGGGCTGGCCTTTGTCTCGGCAGTGGTCACGAACACGGCGTATTCCCTGGAGCACGATGCGGCTGCGGCGCTGCCGCGCCTTTCGCCACGTCGCCCGCTGCGTACCGTTGACTTCCTGATCCACGACCGGCGCTGGATGAAGGCGTTCGCCGCCGAGACATCGGGATGGCTGCTCTATGTGGCCGCCCTGCGGTTGGCACCGCTCGCGCTGGTTCAGGCGGTAACCGCCTCCGGAGTCGCAGTCCTGGCGCTCGCGACCGCGCGGGGTCACCCGGCCAAGCTGGCGCGGCGCGAGCAGGTCGCGGTCGTGCTGGCGCTGGTCGGCCTGCTAACGCTCGCGCTGTCACTGGTCGGCCACACGGTCTCCGAGGGTCGTCCGCCGCTCATCGGAATCATCATCTGGCTCGCGGCGTGCGGCGGCCTCGCGGTCCTGCTGATGGTGGAGCCTACGAAGTTCCGCCGCGCCGCCAAACTTGGTCTGGCGGCCGGGCTGCTATTCGCCGACGGCGACATCTCGGCGAAGCTGATCGGGTACGGCGGCCTGTGGCTGCTGGCGCTGATCCCGCTGGTTATTGCCTACGGCACGGGGACGAGCGTGCTGCAGTCTGCCTACCAAAGCGGTGATGCCCTGACCGCTGCGGGCATGGCGACGCTGGTGACGAACGCGATTCCGATCGTGGCGGGGTTCGTCCTGTTCGGCGAGAAGCTACCGTCCCCCGCTCATCGCGAAGAAAGAGCCGCCCTCTTCGACGTTGTAGGTGGCACGGCGGATGGTGATGACATGGCGCCCGTCGCTGGGCCAGCGCCAGGCGAAGAGCACCTGGTCAGGCTGCTGGAGTGCCGGGCTGCTCATGTTCTGCCAGATCCCGGTCAGACTGGACGTCTGAACCCCGTCGACCAGGACGCTCGCATGACCGGCGTTACAGCATCTGGCGCCGATCGTGCCCATGATCGCGATCGCCCGCCCGGTGAACGCGATCCGCACCGGGTGAGTGGTCATGCGCTGGTCCGCGGGAACGAACGTCGCGCCTGCCCAGAACTGCGGATTAGCAGGCCGGCCGCTCGGATCCAGCGCGGCAGCGGCCTGCATGAGGGCGATGCCGCCGTCGATCTGCCACGCGGTCGCCATGACGGCAGGAGGCGGGCCGTCGAAGAACCGGCCGAACTCGCCAGGCCGGTTCATGTCGGCGCCGGCGGCGGATGCGTTGGCCAGCAGCCAGCGAGTGGCGAACGCCTGGTGACCGGCAGTAGCGAGCGAGTACATCGCCTCGACGAGCGGCCCCGCGATGTCATTGTCCGCCTGCAGATTGGCGAAGATTCCCGCGGCATCGCTCAGGTGCGCCCGCACGGCCATGGCTGTGGCCACCGCCTCGTTCAGGTACCGTCGCTGGCCGGTGGCCGCGGCCAGGGCCTGACCAGCCCAGATCATGTTGCCGTTCACCGAGGCGAAATAGCGGCCAGGAAGGACCTGGCAGGCCGATCCGTTGTCGAACATGTAGGCGGTATAGAGCTGAGCGGGCGCCAGGAAGTACCGCCGCACCAGCGCATACTGCGCTTCGGCCGTGACCAGGTAGGTGCGCTTGCGGGTGATCTGGTACAGCAGCAGGGCAGCCTTGAGGTAGTTGGACGCCGTCTCGATCGTCTTGAGATGGCCCCGCTGTCCGAACGGCCACTGGTAAAGGATGCTCGGGCACGCGCCGGAGGCGAGACCGGGAACCGACCCGAGCCATCTCATCGCCGCCTCCGCCTTCGCGAGGGCGGCCTTGCTGCCCGTCGCCTGGTAGAGCCGAACGTCGGTGACCGCGTCCCACATCGCGCTGTCGCTGCTGCCCCGCTCGCCTGGCACCCAGTAGCGCGCCGTCTGGGCGAGCGTGCGCAGGACCGGCAGCACGGTCCGGTCGTGACTGGTCAGCCAGCGGAAGTAGAGCAGGTTGGTCAGGGCGTCCGCTCCCCAGTCCCGGTTCTTGGCGTTGCAGATCGCCGGGGCGCACATCCTCCACAGGCCCTGGCCGTTGTAGAAAATTGTCTCGAGCATGCGGACCGACCTGGTCGCCAGGGCCGGGTAGCTGGATGCCGGGTAGCTGGATGTTGATGCCCTGGCCTGCCGCGCCGATGCGGTGTTCAGCAGGGCATCCCGCGCCCGCACCGGCGGCCCGGGAAAGGCGACGGCGTAACCGATGCCTACGGCCACGCAACTGAGCGCTATTGCCCGGCGATGCCAGTGCTGAGGTTTGCGCACACCGTCAATGTATGGACAACGGGCGCGAATTGCGCGCGAACCGGGTGAAGGCCCGCCACAAAGGTCTGCGATCAGATCCGCCCCGTGGTCGCCCCGCGAGACCTGTGACCCAGGGCGGGCACCCAGCTTCGGCTAGCCGGTGACCACGTTGACAATGCGTCCTGGCACGATGATCGTGCGTTCGATGGCCAGTTCCCGCGCGACGAGCTCCTGCGTCAGCCGCGCGAACTCAGGCTGGGCCCGGACCGTCCGCTCGGTCTCCGCGGCGTCCGCACCGGACCGGACCTGCACCACGAACCTGGTCTTGCCGTTGACCTGTACAGGCAGATCGACCGTGAGGTCCTCGGCCAGCTCAGGATCGGGCTGCGGGAAAGGCTCATAGGCCAGCGAACCACGGTGGCCGAGCCGCTGCCACAATTCCTCGGCGATGTGCGGGGCGACCGGCGCGACCATGAGCACGAGTGGCTCGGCGACGGCGCGCGGCAGCGCGCCTTCGCGCGCTGCGATCCTGGTCGCGACGCTAGTCAGCTCGGTGAGCCTGGCGATGGCGGTGTTGAACTTCAGCTCGGCGAAGTCCGCGCGCACGGCCGCGATCGTGCGGTGCAGCATGCGCAGCGTGCCGTGGTCGGGCGTGTGGTCGCCGACGACAGGCCGGCCTGTCTGCTCGCTCACGATCGCCCGCCACAGCCGCCGCAGGAACTTATGCGCGCCGGCGATGTCATCGGTGTGCCACGGGCGGTCGGCGTCGATGGGGGCCATCGCCATCTCGTGTAGCCGCAGCGTGTCGGCCCCGAAGGTGCGGTAGATCTCGTCCGGGCTGACGCCATTCTTCAGGGACTTGCCCATCTTGCCTGCCCGCCTAGTGACCGGCTTCCCGCGGTAGCTCGCCGCGCCGCCAGCCGAGACCACGACGTCGGCTGCGGGCACGTACCTGCCGCGGTCGTCGGTAAACGCGTCGGCGAGCACCATGCCCTGGTTGACCAGCCGCGCGAACGGCTCGCTGGTCGAGACGTAGCCCAGGTCGTACAGGACCTTGTGCCAGAACCGGGCGTACAGCAGGTGCAGGACAGCGTGCTCAGAACCGCCGACGTACAGGCCGACGCCGCCCTCATTGGCGTTCGCCCGGCCGGCCAGCCTCATCCAGTACCTCTCGTTTGCCGGATCAACAAAGGCCTGGTCGTTGGTGGGGTCCAGATAGCGCAAGTAGTACCAGCTGGAACCGGCCCACTGGGGCATCGTGTTCAGCTCGCGCTGGTAGGCCTGCGGGCCGTCCCCCAGGTCGAGCTCGACGTTCGCCCAGCCAGGCACCCGGGCGAGCGGAGGCCTGGGCACCGCATCGTCGTCAGCCGCCGGGAGCGGACGGAAGTCGGTGATGTCGGGCAGCTCGACCGGCAGCATGTCGTCAGGCAGGAGCACCGGCAGGCCCGCCGCGTCGTAGACGATGGGGAACGGCTCGCCCCAGTAGCGCTGCCGCGAGAACAGCCAGTCGTGCATCCGCTGCGCCCCCGCAGGCTCGCCGGAATCGCTCCTCTGGTTGCCGTCATTGCTATTCGTGCCGGGGGCGGCGCCGATCCAGTGCCGCTGCATCCGTTTGATGGACTCAGGCCAGTCAACCAGGTCGAGATCGGCTGCCAGCCGCCCGGCGAACGCCGTAATTCGCAGCATCCACTGCCGCATCGGCCTGCGGTAGACGGGGTGGTTGCCGATGTGGCTGCGCCCATCGGCGGTGATCTCCTCGTTGGCTAGCACGGTGCCCAGCCCCGGACACCAGTTGACCGGCTCGTCGGACAGGTAGGCAAGCCGCCTGCTATCCACGATGCGGCGGCGCCCGGCCGCGGACAGCTCGGCCCATGGCCGTCCGTCGGGCGGCGTCTGGCGCAGACCGGACTCGAGCTCGGCGACTAGCTCGGTGACCGGCCTGGCCCGGCCGGTCCGCTCGTCGCACCAGCTGTCGAAGATCCTGGCGAAGATCCACTGCGTCCACCGGTAGTAGCCGGGGTCGCTCGTGGCGAACTCGCGGCGGCTGTCGTGGCCCAGGCCAAGGCGCCGTAGCTGGTCCCGCATGACCGCGATGTTCGCCGCGGTCGTGATCCTCGGATGCTGACCGGTCTCGATCGCGTACTGCTCGGCAGGCAGCCCGAAGGCGTCGTAGCCGTAGGCGTGCAGCACGTGCCGGCCGCACATCCGCTGATACCGTGCGAACACATCGGTCGCGATATAGCCGAGCGGATGTCCGACATGCAACCCGATGCCGCTCGGGTAGGCGAACATGTCGAGCACATAGCACGGGGTCCGGCCGGCCACCAGCTCGAAACCCGCCGCTAGCGGCCCGGCGGGATTCGGCGTGCTGAAGGTGCCGTCCTCAGCCCAGCGGCGTTGCCAGCGGGTCTCGATCTCGGCTGCCATCGCCGCGTCGTACCGGAAGGGACTATCGCCGTCATTCATCTGTGGCCTCCGCAATTGACTGATGGAAATAAAAAACCCCTCGCGCAGGAGGGGTGAGCCGCACAGCAGAAATCGTCAGCGCGGCTCGTTGGTAAGGAGGCCAGAGATAGCGAACATGCCGGCAGGATAGCACGTCGCGGCTCACCCGAGGACGGGACCAAATCCGTGTCCGCGCCCGACTTTCGCCTGCCCCAGGCAGCTTGCCTGCGGTGCTAGCCTCCGGTCGTAGGAGGCAGGCAGTGCGGATTAGTCGAGGGGCGCTGATCAGGGGGATCAGCTCCGCGATAGCGTTGCTGCTTCTTGTCGGCGGCTATTTCGCCTTGACCGGGCACAAGTCGGCGCAGCAGCACGGACCGCAGACCGCCTCGACAGCGGGTGACCTGAGGTCGCCATTCACCGGAGAGCCCGTCTCGTCGCTGCGCCCCGAGCTGATCTTCAAGATTGACAATGTCCCGCAGGCCCGGCCGCCCACCGGGCTGGCGCAGGCCGACATCGTCTACGTTCTTCCGGTGGAAGGCGGGCTGAGCCGGATCTTCGCCGTGTTCTCCTCGCATGTTCCGCCGGTGGTCGGGCCGGTCCGTAGCTCGCGCGAGGAAGACATCCAGCTGCTGCGGCAGTTCGGCAGGCCCGCGTTCGCCTTCTCCGGCGCTCAGCCGCGGTTGCTGCCGGTGGTGGAACACGCCAGGATCGTCAACCTGTACGCCGGCGTTGTCGGCGGCTACTTCCGCAGCTCGAACCGGGTCGCGCCATACAACCTGTATGCCAGGACAAAGACGCTCCTCGCCGAGGCTAAGGGCGCAAGCACGGCACGGGACATCGGTTTCAGGTTCGGCTCGGCGCCGCCCGGCGGCCAGCCGGCCAATGTCTACAACGTCGCCTACCCGTCGGCGGCCTTCAGCTTCCGCTGGTCCGCCGCGCAGCACCGGTGGCTGATCTGGATGGACGGCAAGCCGGCCACCACCGCCGATGGCAAGGGACTCGGCGCACCCACGATCGTCGTGCAGTATGTCAAGGTCGGGACGTCCGGGTTCCTTGAGCGCGGCAGCAGGCCGCCATTCGCCCGCACGGTCGGCAGCGGGAGCGCGGTGGTGCTCCGCAACGGCCGCGCCTACCACGTGGGCTGGTCGCGGCCTACCGCCGATGGCGGCGCCACATTCACGCAGCCTGGCGGCCAGCGTATGCCGTTCGCGCGCGGCCAGGTCTGGGTGGTGTTCGGCTTCGGCCCCGGTTCGACTCGGTGACCATAAGCGATAATGACGATGTATGTTTATCAGCCGCCCGGCTCAGCGGCCTTGACCTGCTCGGTGCGCTTAGCAGGCACCGTTTATGCGTCATTAGCGGTGCGCCTTGTCGGCTAGTGCGTCACATGCCACACTCTCAGGTGTTTAGCCGATGACTGGCTGCAACCAGCGGGTCTGGTCTGCGGTCTGCACTGGTGACCAGCCGGAATCCGGCCCCGCGGACATGCGCGAATCGGAGCAGCAAGTGATCGATCAGCCGACCGGTGGTACCGGGCTAGCAGGATTGCCGCCCGAGCCAGAAACTGTCCAGCGGCTCAGGCCATCGGAGAATGACGCCGCGGTCGTGGCCGAGGTCGCCAGTGGTGCCGCGCCAGGTTCTGGCGACCTGACCGATGAGCTGCCCTGACCCGCGTGTCGCAGATCCCCAAGCCCGAGCGGATCAGGTCCGATTCGGCGTCCAGGCCGGACAACATCTGGGGATTCCCGTCCTATGCGCTTGCCGAGGCAATCGGCGACCGGACATTCGCGCCGCTCTGGGAGGTCCTGATCGAGCCGATCTTCGCCGACTACTACACGCCCAAGGCCGGCCGGGTGTTCGCAGGGCTCGTACGCGAGTCGAAGCGGATCGGCTTTTCCGACATGCTGGTCAAGGGCCAGGTCCGGATGGTCAGGAAGAGGCAAGGCGGCGGCTACTTCGTGATCTTGACGCCGATGGCCGGTTCCTCGCCCACGAAGCGGGTCGCCTTCCGGGCGGAGTTCGTGCACATCGCGGTCGGCTACCCGGGCCTTAAGTTCCTGCCCGAGTTGCAGGGGTTCCGTACCGCTCATCAGGACTTCCACCACGTGGTGAGCGCGTACGAAAAGCACGAGCACATCTACGAGACCGCCAAGACCAAGCACGTGGTCGTGATGCTGCGCGGCGGCGGAATCGTCGCGTCGCGGGTGCTGCAGCGGCTGATGGACGACAGGGAGAAGTCCGGTCTGTCCACCGAGATCGTGCACCTGTTCCGCACCTATATCGCGGGCCCGCACGGGCCGAACGCGTGGAGCCGGCGCAAGGGCGGCCATGGCTTCGCCTACCAGGGCTTCAACTATCCGAAGTCGGTGTGGGGCGGCCAGCTTAAGGCCGAGATGCGCAGGCTGGAAGGCCAGCAGCGGGCGGACAAGTACAAGCTGATGGGCGGTACCAACACGCCGTACCGCCGCCGCTGGCAAGCACAGATGAAGCAGGGCCGCGACGCCGGCTGGTACCGGACGATGTCTGGCACGGTGGACCAGATGCGGCTGGAGCACGGCATGATCGTCAGCTGCGTCAAGACATCGACCGGGACGGCCGAGGTCGCCGCGGATTTTGTGATCGACTGCACCGGGCTCGAGGCCGACATCGCCGAGCACAGGGTCCTGTCCGACCTGCTCGCGCACTCAGATGCCGGGCGGAATCCGGTCGGCCGCCTGGATGTGGAGCGGACGTTCGAGCTGCGCGGGTCTGGCAGCGGCCCTGGAGTCATGTACGCATCCGGAGCTACCACGCTGGGCGGTTACTTTCCCGGCGTCGATACCTTCCTGGGCCTGCAGGTCGCGGCTCAGGAGATCGCCGACGACCTGGCGCGGCGCGGATTCTGCCGTCGGATCGGTCCTTTCCGGTCCATTCAGCAATGGCTGCGGTGGGCACGCGACAAGCAGCCCTGAACGGCACGGACAGCGAGCGCAGAGAGCCCGGGCAGAGAGCCCTCGCAGACAGGAGGCACAAGGTGCTACCCACCCTGGGTGGTCGGATCCAGACCCGGCTGTTCCTGCTTGCCGTGGTCGGCGGGATCGTCACGCTCATCATCGGTCCGTTGCTGCCGATATCCGCGCCCCTCTCGGTGGTGTACCGGAATACGTTCGTGATCCTGGCTGCGGTCGCGGTCCTGGGCATCGGCTGGGAATGCGTGTACCACCTCCTGATGCAGTGGCGATGGGAAAAGGACTGGCCGACGCTTTTCGGCCTGCTGACGGGGATTCCCGAGGGCGTGCTCGTTTGGCTGCTGCTCCGGGCAGGGGCGATACCCGGCATCAGCGGCACGGTCCCGACATCAGCGTTCGTCATCGATTTCGCGATCGTCTGGCTCGCGGTCTGGCTGGTGGCGAACGGCCCGATGCGCGTTCCGTTCATCCGGTGGCGCTTCCGCGGCGGGAGACTGGTGTGAGTGAGCATGGCGTGGCCAGCGAGCATGGCGATCACGGACCCGTTCCCGGGCTGTTTCCCGTCCCCGGCGACGGGGTGCTGGCCAGGCACGCCGACCTGATCCTGCTCTGCAGCCTTGAGGACAGCCAGGCCGCCGACGACCTGCTCGATCTGCTCGAGCAGACCGCAGCGGAGGGCGGCGACGGACGCCGGTTCACCGACGCGATAGCCGATGTACTCGAATGGGCCGCCGGCTGTCCCTCGGTGCTCGCTTTCGGACGGCGGACGGGACCGCCAGGGTGGAGGCCGGCCATCCGAGGATGCTGCTGCGCGGCATGGTGCGGTCTCCGGTCAGCGGCGTACGCGGCGGGCTCAGCCCGGCCGATGTCGGTGTCGCGCGCACGGACAGATTCTCGCGGCTTGACGCGGGCACGGTCCGGGCTGGCGGCCTGAGCTATTACCAGGACAGTTCGGCACACCGTCGCCCGGCATCCGGCGAGGATGCGGCCGGACTCGGCAGGCGCAAGCCGAAGAGGCAGCCGACCGAGATCTCTGGCCAGCGGCTGCCGGCCGGGGATATCTCTCACGAGCCCGTACCGGATGCTGGCCAGGTCCCGGCCGCCCAGTCGGCCGCGCCGGGCGCCCCGGTCGAGCCGACCGCCGCCTGGGCCGGCACCTCAGCACAGGATGGGGCATTCGCGCAGGAACGGCAGGCCACCGAGCTGTGGTCGGCGCCGCCTGGAGCGCCGGGAGCGCCTGGCCCGCATCCAGAGGGCGGCTCGCTTGGTGCGGTGCCGTTGGGTGGAGCGGGACCAGGCACGGCTGAAGATCTGGAACGCGAGGTCACCGCCCCGCCGGAGCCTTATGAGGCCGCATCGGTCGCCCCGGCCCCGGTCGAGCCCGCGCAAGGGTTTGACCCGGCGCCGGGGGAGCCCTTCGAGGCGGTGCTGCTCCTGGACGCCGGCTCGGCGAGTGGCGTCGACGTCCCGGTACGTGAGCCGCTTGCCAGGGTCAAGGACCTGCCGCCCGGATCGAGCAGCTACGTGTCGGTCGGCCCGATCGTGCAGGGCGTGTACTGCAAGAACGGGCACTTCGATGATCCTGAAGCCCTGTTCTGCGCGATCTGCGGTATCTCGATGAATCAGCAGACGCTGGTACCGAGGCCGGGAGAGCGGCCGCCGCTCGGCGTGCTGCTACTCGACGACGGATCGGTGTTCCAGCTTGATACCGACTACGTGATCGGCCGCGAGCCGAGCCTGGACGCCTCGGTCGCCGACGGCAAGGCCCGGCCGCTGCGGATCAGCGACGAGACGGGAATCGTGTCCAGGGTTCACGTGCGAGTCCAGCTCGAAGGCTGGCGGGTGCTTGTCACCGATCTGGGTTCGGCCAACGGCACCCGGGTGGTGCTGCCAGGCCAGCCAGTCGACCAGCTGCTTGTTCCGCAGGTTCCGCTCATGCTCGCGACGGGGAGCCAGGTCGACCTCGGCGGGCGTGGGTTCCGGTATGAGTCCCATCGCGGCCGGTGAGGCCGGTCGGGCGCGGCTGACCGGCCGGGACGCCCCCCTGCGACCCCCGGACGAGAGCGTAGTCG
>WNFI01067891.1_pt1 | contig 10333 bp, 16 predicted proteins | sample 5400471 | NCBI WGS metagenome assembly WNFI01 (sample SAMN13153348, study PRJNA577476) | soil metagenome | isolation source: 100 cm saprolite on Douglas fir-dominated hillslope | place: USA:California | collected 2013-09-17 | reverse complement strand
ATGAAAAAGGATCAGGCAAATAAGACAAATGTAGAAAGGGTATATAGACAGTGGCCCTTGGCATGGGAACCAGGTCCAAACAGGTCCAGTATTGATCCATGGTTAGTCCAAGAGTGGGTGCAATGCAGTTGCATAAGTTGCACAAGCATGCTTTGGAGTTGGAGCAGAGGGGGCAGAGCAGAGGTGGAAGGGGTCAGAGGCAGTCAGGGGTGGGCAGAGAAGGGGAAGGGAGGTTGTACCATGACACAGAGCACAAGAAAAATTCAGATGGGTGGCTAACAGAAGTTTAACAAGTGGGTGGTGAATGAATGGAAGTGGTACCAGATCTGAAAAAAGATGTGAAAATGTCCAGTGACCAAGTGTTAGCCTCAATATACTGTCACAACCAGTTCCCCCATAGTCCAAATCAGGCTCCCAAGCAGCAGACTTGGGCACAGCTTATATGCTGGCCCCCCAGTCACCAGGTCTGCCTCAGACAGAGAAGATGTTTACAGGGGTATCATAGTTGATATTGAGGCTAAGGGAAGTAAGTTCCCTTAGCATGGGAACTATATACAGTTTCCAAAATAGGACATGTGACCAAGCATATGTAAACAAACATAAACAACCTTAGAAAAGTCCGGTGACAGGTCACCTGACCATCACATGATCAGTCACCCAATCTAGTGTCACAAATCATGACACCCAATAGCAATGTAATGGCCATCTGTAGACCATTCTCCACCATAAGATATTATGATGCATCAAGCTGATATACTGTTTTGGTGTCAATATTCCATAGAAACCTATCATATGAACTAGGCAGCTGAAATGAAATGGATTTTCCACTGGGTGACAACATGAAGTCTTCTAGAGGCTTGGAGCTCACATTTAAGCTTGCAACACGAGTATTTGAGGATTTTTCATCCACAAAAATACATTCCTTGGATATACACACCACCCGGTTATGTGTCTCATTGTGTACACATGGGTCACCCTGCCACCGGTTGGCATCATGAAGAATCATTTCCATCTTTGAGCTGTCAAATCATTGGGAGTGGAGGCAAGATGCGTAAAGTCAAGACCTTCGGATCCCTGGAATGCTGTACAAAACCTGATCGGCATGCCAGAGACGACATCCCAGAAGTTATAAGACTCCTTCGATGTCCCCCCAGACACAATGATAGTCATTGAGGAGACGGGCCCAGTCCCCTACTTGTGAAACATGCTCTATAGGGATTTTGATCAACTCCCGTAGAGAGAGATCCCAAACCCGGATGGTACCATCTGCAGAGCCGTGGAGGATTCTGGTTCCATCAGGGGTGAAGAGCAGATAGTGGGGATTGGATCACGGTACATCGGCTTCACCGATAATGGGTTTGGCATCAGAGGGCGAACCGGGTTCGGCATCAGAGGGCGAGCTGCGCTTAGCATCAGAGGACGAACCACACTTCGCATCAGAGGGCGAGGAACAACTCTCTGGAGCAACGACAGGGACCTTCAAAAAAATCCTTAGATATGACCAGTTCAATGGCAATTGGTTAAGATGAACCTTGAAACAGACCGACCCGCAAGCCGTATTCCATCTAGTCTGCCAGATATTCGTGCTCGTGCATCCGACCCCGGGGTTGGCCGGTACAACTCCCCAAACGCAAAATAGCCACCATGGCGATGAAAGAGGTGCTCCCGCATTAACGAGCAAAATAACCAACAATTCTCCTAGTTACCTAGAAGATGTGAATGTTGGTTTAGATCAAGCAGAAGCGGCGCTTACCGGCCAGATGCAGTAATCTTTCAACTCTTCAAATATCGCGACGAGCAAATTTTCCAGCACCTTCAATGAAGGCGGTTTCTCGCATGTTATCTGGCTATGCTTGACACCGGAGGCTTCAATTAAATGTTCCAACTGCGATGCCGCCTTTGCTCAGTTTATCACATTACTCAGCATCAGTACTTATACGCAGTCAAGAGAATACAATACAATATACCTCATCCTTGGCCGGTCCTTGCATACTGGAAAATATAAGACGCATTCAAAGGATCTTCCATTCGACGATCCAATATAAACCAACACTCTCCGCGACCTTGCTTCAGCCAGAGAACAACGAACATATGGTGACCGATTGAGAACGATATGCGGTCATATCCGAGATATTCGTCTTCGAAAGCCGATGCTTTAACTGCAGATACTGGACAAGTTGGTGTATATCCATGTTGAGCGTCCCAAATGAAGGTGCAAAGAGCATGGATCGGACGGAGTCAAGTGACTCTCTAAAGTCATCCGACAGAACGATGATTTAGTCCTCAAGGAGGATATAGAACTTATTTCGGACCGAATATCGTAGTATTCGTCGAAGGTCGTAATCGATCTACATCTTCGTTCCCTGGAATGTCATCCAAAGTCCCTGACGCGTGATCAAGCGCAGAGGAGTTCGAGGATGGGTGTGAGATATTCGCAAGCTCTTCCTCCTCAATAAGGCCCGGGTCCGCTTCGCGAGGCGCTGCTAAATGGTCCATTCGGGGAAAGGATCAGAACTTGGTTAGATGCAAAGGAAACCGGTGGAGCAAGTAGTGTGCACTGGCCGCGCGGGTCCCTCGTTCGGCAAGTCCCAGACTTGTGAGTGCATAAGGAGGGCTCAGACTTCTTACATCACTTACTTTCGACTGAAAGAATACAGATTTTGAAAAACCGTATAAGAAAGACGGTTGAAAGTCAGAAAACTGAAGTAATTGACGAAAAGGATCAACCTGTGAATATCAACGTCCGGCCCAACGAAGAATGAGATTCGATGATTTGACGATCGATGAAAATCCAGAGCTTTTCAGAACGTATATACATTCAATAGATAGAAACGGTCGCCGCTGTAATTTCCCGGATCACATGCATGATATGTCTCTCCTTCTTCCTGGTCAACCTCTTCCTAGCTCAGGCTCCAGCGCGACATTCCAGTATGGACCAGGTACATATGTGAAGTATGGAATTGCTCGATCATCTGTCGTCGGAGAGGTTGAAAAAACTGGCGGAGTACTCATGGACAGGCCTCGTTGACGCAACAACAGATCTGACTTGAATGTTTGATCTTCAGATACTTGCGGTTTCGCTGCCAGAGAGGAGTTCACAGGTGATGATACTAATGACGGCTTCACTTTCTTCGTGTTCTTATGGACAGTGAATCGCTAGGCGTTATACGGGTTCAAGATGTCCGAGCTACAGAGAAAGATAAAGTCAAAATGGGCGATTGTTTTAGAGGAGGTGATGTCGTTCGAGGGGTTGTTGTTAGTAGCATGACGAGATCTTTTCGCAAGGATGGATTAATATGGGTTCTAGATATCATTGGGAGACGCCAGAAGCTACTATTTGACTACTGGAAGGAATGACTTAGGGGTGATCTTTGCGACGAGCGAAGCGGGTAAGTGATGGGATTCTGGTGCGAAAGAGGAAAACCGCTCATTCAATCCAAGGGGCCACCATGGAACCAGTCTCGTGGCAAGAGATGAGATGTCCTCGCACCGGTCAGATAGAGAAACGCAAGTGCGCAAAACCTGAGGGCTTGTAGAGTATTTACCATTACTGTAATTAATGCCACATAAAGCGACGCAGATGTCAGTGACTGCATATGGCGCAAAGCCGATAGCTATGAAGAGACTTCTCTCGCACTTCATTGACCGCCCAGTGGTGTTATTTTCGAACTTCCTGGAATGAGGAGTGGGTGTGAGAGGCATTCCTCACTTCAGGACACCGAAGCAAGTAAAAAATGGATGATCTCCCGATTTGGAGCGATTGAGAATATTGCAAGTGCCTCGTCCAGTGTTCCGGCGTCTACGAGACGGTGGTTGACTTATATCCAAGAATGTCCATGAGCCAGAGAGAAAGACCGCTAAGACTGCTGAGTAACGAACCATGGAATGTTCCCAGGTCGTTGCTACAAACCGTGACCCAGCTTATGGCAATACACTAGGATTAAAAAAAATAATCAAAGAGGGGAATCCATTTGAACCGCGCTCTTAGTTTCGACTCTTTGCCAGCAACGCATACCTTTTGCGTCCGCGCTGCGTCAAACGTACGCAACCTTGTCGTCGCAGCCAGCGCCGCCGAAGGTTGCAGTTCAGTCAACTCAACGCCAGCGAAGCGGGGTGCTTGCGAATAATGTCGCTGAGTCGAATCCTCAATGACTCCGCCCCAAGGTCTCCACCACCATCTACCCCAGCCTATGTCTCCGACATGGCCATAGACCCGGCGCTTATGGAAATACCAATGCATTCCGTGCATAACTCATCATTAGGGAGTCCATCCGCGGCCGCAGTGGGACAGCTTCCAACCTACGGGCCCCATCATCATCATCCACCTTCTCACGAAGGATCGCCATCCTTTGGGTCATATTATCCCCATCATTCAGGCTATGCTCCTGAGCCGTGGCCTTCACAAGCTTGGGACGCATATGGGTCCGACGTATGGAATTCACAGCCGGACCAGAACAGCCTACGTCCACATCATCAGGATGCACCATATTCTCCCGACCGCGGCGTCCAGCCTCATCCACCTTCTCATATACGCCAAGCACCTACAAGCCAAGTATTGCCGGCTACACAACCTTTAACTAGGGTCTCAAGTGAGCCCATGAAACGCAAGCGCGGCGAACAATCTACGGAGAAGCGCGTAAGTTGGTTTCCATTTGTTTCATTTGTGTCCTATATGCTGATGGTGCACTCCACCTTGCATATTAGGCCCAACCTACACGGTCTGCAAAACAGAACAAGCGATACGCGCGGGATTCATCCACGCCAACTACGGAATTGCTGCCACAAGACGAGTCGGAGGATCGACGGCAGGAGCAGCGTGCAAGGTTGGTTTCTTCTGATCTAGAGGACTGCGAGGAGGTATGGACCGAGGAGCTCGGTCGGTATATACTTGAACAGCGGTCGCGAACGCGGGAAATAGAATCATGGTTCGAGGCCAAGTCTTTAGTGGGTCTCACAAAATTCATGAAAATTTTCCCGTCTTCAGCCACTCATTTCGTATTGATTAGGAGCGTAATCAGGAAGTAATTAGATGGGCATCGCACTCGTATGAGGTTCGACTGCGTGGTATAGAAATCAAGGAACGGGAACGGCCAGCCTCCCCCAAATCCGTGGTCTCTTCCTACAATGAGCCACTACCCTCCCTCGAAGACTACCGTTCTCAACAGGAGCAAAAACACTATGCACCACAGCCAAGCGCCCATGCTACCGCTGACGATGCAGCGCGCGAATTAGAAGATCTCGCTGATACCTCAAGACGTAAGTCTCGAGGCAGAAAATCTGTCCCTTCCAAACGCAAACGCGACAGTCGACCTGCTATCCCCCAGTCTCCACTTCCTGATACTTCTACGGTGCCTGCCACGGATGCCGCACTAGATGCACTGGACGATGAAATCGATCCTCGGCTAAAGCGGCCGCCCACGAAGCGCAGGAGGCCAAATGCCAGTGTTGCTCCCCCACCTGCTCCTAGTTTCGATGATAGTATAGATGATGTCGCGCTTGAGTTGGAACGGATCGCGGACGACGTACCTTCTTCAGTACGCGGCTTGTCCCCTCCCCATTCGAATGGGGTTCAGACCCCCGATGCCCCCAAGCGCAAGCGCGCTCCTCGTAAGAAGAAAGCCCCAGTGGAAGAGTATCCTATTGGTGAAATTGCTGGTGATGGTGCGGACGATGCGTCAACTGGTTCAAGAACACTTTCGAACGGGTTTTATCATCTTGATGAACCGATACCTGAGCCGAAGAAGGGGAAGAAGGTCGATCAACTTGTCCTTGCTCGGAGGCTTGTGGCGCTAGAAGACACACAGAGGAAAGTGTGGTTGAGTATTGCACGGAGAGATATTCCCAAGGTTCGCAGGTCTTGCTCTGGTGTAGTCCACGCGTGTCTTTCGGGCTCATTGATCCTTCGTCAACTAGGTGTATCGTTTCCACTCCCAGGGCTACTCCCACAAAGTCTCTCATCACAAAAAGCTGTCCGGTCTCATCTTAGTCCAGACCAAGCGGGTTACGACTCGCACAACTAAGAATGTCAAAGACATCCAAACCAAAGCGCGTCGTCTTACTCGAGAAATGCTCCTCTTTTGGAAGAAGAATGATCGTGAGGAAGGAGTTAACCGTAAAAGGGCTGAAAAGGAAGCGCTGGAGAAAGCCAAAGCAGAGGAGGAAAAGAGAGAGGCGGCGAGACAAGCTAGGAAGCTCGAGTTCTTGATCACGCAGACGGAGCTTTACAGTCACTTCGTAGGGAACAAGCTGAAGAGTGAGTTTGACTCTGGGCTCTTTATACATTTGAGATCCGTACCATTTACCATTAATTTGTAGCATCTGAACTGGAAGCGGGCTCAAACAAGGGACCCGCGCTGGCAACTTCCATGCTTGCGATTGACATCTCAACACACGATAGCTCCACACCTCTTGCAGAGTTGGACTTTGACAAAGGTCTGTTACTTGATTCATTACCTTATCCATCATCGCTCATTGTTGGTATCGACTTTTGGTTCCATAGATGATCAGCGGAATCTCGCCCTTCATGCCGCAAGAAAGGCTCAAGAGCAGGTCACACAAGCGTTGCAACGTGCGAAAGCATTCGACAAGGAGGCAGCCAAGGATCGTCAGAAAAACGAGGCTCTCGCTCGAGATAAGGCTGCTGGACCTACGCCATCCGAATCGAACACACCCGTACCTGTCGCTACCCGGCCAATTGTCGACCGTATGTTCTGTTGACTCGAATTCGAATCTTGATCATTCTTATTGACTCCACACGCAATTAGTCGACTCGGATGAACTTAACTTTACCAATCCTCTGGAAATGGAGACTCTAGAGATCCGGCAGCCAGATATGCTTACTATCATGCTTAAGGATTACCAACTTAAAGGACTCAACTGGCTGGCAACTTTGTACGAACAAGGAATCAACGGCATTCTCGCTGACGAGATGGGTCTTGGAAAGGTGAGTTCTGCGCCGAAGGATCCTCCTGTCATGATGCTGATACTCCATTCAGACTGTGCAATCAATATCTTTGCTGGCTTATTTGATCGAGAAACACGACATTTGGGGTCCATTCCTTGTCATTGCCCCAGCCTCCACTCTATTCAACTGGCAACAGGAACTCGAGCGTTTCGTACCCAAGGTGAAAGCACTCCCATATTGGGGCAATCCGAGGGAACGAGCACTCCTGCGCAAGTTCTGGAGCAAGAAAGAGATCAGTTACAATGAGGATGCTCCGTTCAACGTATTGATCACAAGCTATCAGATGGTCGTTCAGGATGCTCAGTACTTTCAGAGGGTCAACTGGCAGTACATGGTTTTGGATGAGGCGCAAGCGATTAAGAGCTCTGCGAGCGCCCGGTGGAAGACGCTTCTGGGATTCCCTTGTCGGAACCGGCTCCTGCTCACAGGAACACCGATTCAGAACTCGATGCACGGTACGTTAGTTTTCTTCTCTCCCTCTGATCATTATTGACGAGACTAATGATACCAGAACTCTGGGCCTTGCTTCACTTCATCATGCCGACGCTGTTTGATTCACACGATGAATTTAGCGAGTGGTTCTCCAAAGACATTGAGAGTCACGCCGAAAACAAGGGTGAAAATAACCTTAATGGGCATCAGCTTCGTCGCTTGCATATGATTCTCAAGCCGTTTATGCTTCGGCGTGTAAAAAAGCACGTCCAGAATGAGCTCGGAGATAAGGTAATGGGACGTATTCGTTATCATTTGGAGCGAATTCCTGACCGTTGCATCATTAGATTGAGATGGACCTCTACTGTGATTTGAGCTTCCGTCAACGGGCATTATATCGTGGTCTTCGTGCTAACGTTTCGGTTCAAGAGCTTTTGGTTAAGGCCTCCAAGCATGGTGATGCGGACAGCGCCCGTTCCCTGATGAACCTTGTCATGCAATTCCGCAAGGTGAGCATCCGATTGTAGAGGTCTGAAATCGGGGCTGATCTAGTGATTTAGGTCTGCAATCATCCGGATCTCTTTGAGAGAGCCAGTGCTACAGCTCCATATGCGTTCTGCGACTTCCCCAAGACAGGTAGTCTCTTGCGAGAAAAGGACCTCTTGTTCTATCCGGGCTTGCCGAGAAACCCAATATCAGTGTCGCTACCTCGTATATTCTACGAAGATGGGCTAATACATGGCGTTCCGGGTGAACGATCCACAAATTCTGATACCAACCGAATGCAATCTCTGATGAGCATTTGGCGGACTGATTGCATAGCAGATTCTGTACGGATATCTGGTAGGTCGTCATTCTTCTGCCCCGTATCTTGAGATTTATCCTCTCTTTGTAGCTTCTATATTTTCATTCCTTCGACTCCTTCATCTTTCTCCTGGAGAGACACACTCCTTTTATTTTGCTTCTCTAATACACCGATTAGTGAACATATCGCAAACCTACACGCGCTATCGGGATGATGGACCGCTCCTTAGGTGTGTGTGGATCATTGAATTTGGGCGTTTGACTTATGAATTCGTATTAGTGATAATGAATTCGCTGTTCGCGCGCTCGTCCCGTTCGGTCACGTTCCTTCTAACTTTGTCTCGCGATTCCTAGACTCGGTGCCCCACCTGCCGCCGCTCACAGATATCAGCCTCGAGTGTTGGCGGTCGTCTTGTCTCTCACGCAGCGACATTTCGAAATTCCATTCTGTCAAAGTCGTCGCTCCGGCCGTGCAGCTAGATGTTTCCAATAGATCCTTCGTGGAGTGGCAGAACAGGTGGTTTGACGGAGGCTCATTGGAGAACCGGGCTCTGTACGGCCTGCCGCCCTCGATGATTGAGTCGCTACCTGCGTATGGAGCAATGCGAGATATCTTACCTGGCGTTGGTGCCCGCGGTATGATAGCACTTTCGACACGAGACCAGCTCCCCAAGAGTCCTATCGTTATACCGGAACCCAAAAGTCTCATAACGGATTCCGCTAAACTCGCACGTCTCGATGCATTATTGACCGTGCTCAAGACGGAAGGTCATCGGTGTCTCATTTACTTCCAAATGACTCGTATGATTGATCTGATGGAAGAGTATATGACATTCCGCAAGTACAAGTATCTCCGTCTCGATGGTTCATCAAAGCTTGAAGACAGGCGAGATATGGTTCAGGACTGGCAAACTCAGTATGTTTTGCCGACATGCTAGCCCTAATCGTTGTTTTGCCGACATGCTAGCCCTAATCGTTGCTTATCTCAACCGCGTGTAGATCTGATATCTTTTGCTTCCTTCTCAGCACGCGGGCCGGTGGGCTTGGAATCAACCTAACTGCCGCTGATACAGTAATATTCTACGACCATGATTGGAATCCATCGAACGATTCACAAGCAATGGATCGGGCTCATCGTCTTGGTCAAACGCGTCAAGTCACTGTATATCGCCTGATTACGAAGGGCACTATCGATGAGCGCATTGTGCAGCTCGCACGCGTCAAGAAGGATGTGAGTATTTTTGCGCATTTCTAACTGATATATTGCTTTCGCTTACTCCATTCCAACTAGGTGCAAGACATTGTCGTAGGTTCCAAAGCATTTGATGGGGCCAGGACCAACGATATTGCGAGTCTTCTTCTAAATGATGATGAGCTGGCTGCTGTCAATGAACGATCTACTGAGGGACAATCACCCGCATTCATATCCCAAAATGACGCTGCCATCCGCATGTGGCATGACGAAGGAGATGACTTTTTCGCTCAACAACCTTCAATGCGCACCGCTCTCGATGCCGATGTGAATGAAGATGTCCCTTCCGGAATTACCACCCCACGATCGCTGGCGGCCGCAGCCACCCCACTTGGGAAAAAGAAGGGCAAAGGTAGATCCCACAAGAAGAAAGCCGGACCTGTAACAGGTAGAGAGAGAGCTCCATTTCGTTAACTAGCAGGGGTTATTCACACAATTTTTCCCCCCCTTTCTCAGGTGATACGCTACCCGAAGACCTATAAAGCAACAATAAACAATAAACCCATATAAATATCTTATTTTTTTGTTATTTTTCAGACTGCTCACGATCCTTCTCTCCTGACGCATCTGTTCCCTTTTACCCTTTTACACTCGCCTAATGCTGCCCCGTCTCATTTCACTTAACTTAAAAAAAATATACCAACTCTACCTACTTGTCTTTGTCATGTCTTTTGAATCGCCCATTCTGACATATTTAGCAAGCCCCTTGTACTTGGCACGTCACTATCCTCCCACCGGTCTCCGTGTTCCGTCCCTTTTGTCCCCTATATAGTACCCTTGTGGTTTTGCCGACATGCTAGCCCTAATCGTTGCTTATCTCAACCGCGTGTAGATCTGATATCTTTTGCTTCCTTCTCAGCACGCGGGCCGGTGGGCTTGGA
>WNFI01698305.1_pt2 | contig 10334 bp, 8 predicted proteins | sample 5400471 | NCBI WGS metagenome assembly WNFI01 (sample SAMN13153348, study PRJNA577476) | soil metagenome | isolation source: 100 cm saprolite on Douglas fir-dominated hillslope | place: USA:California | collected 2013-09-17 | reverse complement strand
TGGTGCCCGACGCGCTGGTGCACATGGGGGAGCACTACTTCGCAGTCAACGACCTCGCGCGAGCGAGGGCCGCGTTCCAGCGCGCAGTCGATTTGAAGTTGCCGAAGGTCTCCTCCTTCGCGCTCTACAAGCTCGCCTGGTGCGACTACAACGCGGGCGATCCAGCGGCGGCGATCGAGAAGTTCCAGAGGGTGATCGCGTACTCCGAGGAGCAGGCCCGCTCGGAGAGCGCGCAGCGCGACCGCATCCAGCTCAAGAACGAGGCGCTCAAGGACATGGTGCTCTCCTACGCGCGCCTCGACGTGGTGGAGCCGGCGATCGCGTTCCTCGAGCAGCAGGGCGGGGACCGCGCACCGGAGTACATCGAGAGGCTCGCGGGGGCGTACTTCGACGCGGGCAAGTTCGAGCGGGCGGTCCGCGTCTACAGTCTGCTGGAGGAGAAGGCGCCCATGCACCCGCACGCTGCGGCGTGGCAGCAGAAGATCCTGCTCGCCTGCGACAAGCTCAACCGGCGCGACGAGGTGGCCTCACAGATGAGGCGCCTGGCGAACGAGTACGGGCCGCAGAGCGGCTTGGCCGGCAGGTTCCACGGCGATCGCCGGCTCGCGCCGCCCGGCAGCGAGTTCTGGAAGCGCTCCGCCGAGGTCGCCGAGAACGCCCGCTTCTACTACGCCGAAATCCTCTACGCGCTTCAGGACTGGCAGGACGCGGCAGCGCAGTACGATCAGGTGGCCCGAGAGGATCCGCGCGGCGAGTACGCCGTCCGGGCGGCCTACGATCAGATCCTCGCGCTGGAGAAGCAGGCCGCCCTCGAGAACGGCGCGCCGCGGAAGGGCGATGCCGCGGAAGAGCCGATCCCGGCGCTGGAGGCGAAGCTGCTCGCCGCCTGCGAGCGCTACCTCGACGTGGCTGCGGGGGCGAAGGACGAGATCGCGATTCGCTACAAGGCCGCCCTCATGGCCGGCAGGTTCCACGGCGATCGCCGGCTCGCGCCGCCCGGCAGCGAGTTCTGGAAGCGCTCCGCCGAGGTCGCCGAGAACGCCCGCTTCTACTACGTGATGGACCTGTACGAAAACCAGAAGGACCTGCCCGCGGCCGCGCGCGAGCTCAGGACGTTCGTCGAGCTGTACCCCCAGAGCCGGAACGCGGCGATCGCCCTGAACAACGAACTCGTGATCGCCGAGAAGGCGGACCGGCTCGACCTGGTGATCAGGGCGGCGCGGCAGCTCCTCCGCGAGCATCCCGGCGCGGACGAGGCGATCCTGAAGCCGGCGCTGCTCTCGCTGGCGGCGGCGGCGACGCGCAGCGCCCGCTTCGCCGAGGCGGCGGAAGCGCAGCTCGCGTTCGCCGACCGCTATCGCCAGGATCCCAGGGCGCCCGATCAGCTCGCCGCCGCAGCGCTGTGGAGGGAGGCGCTGGGCGATGCGGAAGGCGCGGGCGTCCTCTGGCAGCGCTACCTTGAAGATTACCCGGCGCGTCCGGACGCGGTTCGGGTCGCCTTCGACCTCGGCGTCCTCTTCGAGCGCCGGGGCGAGTGGAGGAAGGCGGCGGAGCACTGGTCCGCGTTTCTGCGCAAGCGCGCCCATTCGGCACTTCCCGGAGGGTTGCTGCTCGCGCGCTACCGGCTGGGGCTCGCGCTGCGGGCGCTGCGCAAGAACGACCGGCGCGCCGCCGCCGCGCTGGCGGAGGTGGCATCGCGCTTTGCCGCGCTGCCGGAGGCGGAGAGGCTTCCCGAGGTTGTCGAGGCGGCTGGGCACGCGCGCTTCCTTGCGCTCGAGGCGCAGTTCGAGGAGTTCGTCGCCATCGACTTCAACCTGAAGCGCCAGTCGGACCTGGTCCGCGCGCTCCAGCGCAAGAACGCGCGAATGGCCCGGTTGGTCCAGACCTGCACCGAGGTGATCCGCGCGGGAAGCCCGAGCTGGTCGGAGGCGGCGCTCACCCGCCTCGGCGAGGCTTATCGAAACTTCAACCGCGCGCTGCTGCGGGCGCCCCTGCCGCGCGGGCTCGATGCCGCCGAGCGGGAACTGTACCGGACCGCGCTGGAGACAGAAGCGCTGCCGCTGGAGGACAAAGCAGCGGAGGCTTTCCGCAAGGCGCTGGAGACGGGCGCCAAGGTCTCTGTCTACAGCGAGTGGACGCTGCGCGCGCAGGAGCTGCTCGCCGAGGACCAGCCCGGCTTGCTGGGCGAGCGCCGCCCGATCGCGGCGCGCTGGGCCGAGCCAGATCTGTCCGCGCGGCCCGACGCCGCGCAGGCGGCCAGCGCCGGCGCGGCCGGGAGCGGGGGAGGGGAGCCGGCGGCGGTCAAGCGGGCCGAGGCGCCCAGGCAAGAGCCGTCGCCGCAGCAAATCCTCGCGAACGCCCTCGCAGCGCTGCGAGCGGGCGATCCGCGCCCGCTCGACGCCCTCGCGCTGCTGCTCCACCACGAGCTGAAGCTGGACGAGGCGGAACAGGTGCTGCGCCAGGTGCTCGAGCGGCATCCCGCCGACGCCGATGCGCTGCGCGTGCTGGCACGCGTCGAGGCGGACCGCGGGCGGCCCAAGGTGGCGGAGTGGGCGCTCTCGCAGGTGCGGAAGCTGTCCCCGCACGATCCGGCGGCGCCGAACGACCTGGGCGTCCTGGCTCTTCGCCGCGGCGACGCGGCGGGGGCGCGAGCGCACTTCGAGGAGGCGACCGCCCTGGACCCGCGGTTCGTGCAGGCCTGGTCCAACCTCGGAGCGCTGGCGCTGTCGTACCGCGACTCCGCCGCCGCCGCCGACGCTTACGGGCGGGCTGCGCGGCTCGAGCCGTCGCGCTGGGAGACTCGCCTCGCCTGCGGCTGGGCCCTCGAGGGGCAGGGGAAGCCTTCGCTGGCGCGTGCCGAATACGAGGCGGTGCTGGCGCTGAAGCCCGGTCAGGACGACGCGCTGTTCGGCCGAGCGGCTGCGCTCCGGGCCGAGGGAGATCTGGCCGGGGCCCGGGTAGCGTTCCAGCGGTATGCTTCCGGTGAGAAGCCGGCGAGGCTGAAGGAAGCGCTAGCGCAGATCGCGGCGATCGTCCTGCGGCTGGGGCAGGCGGCGGCGCAGGCTAACGCCGCCCCGGTGGCGCGCTGATCGGAGGTCGGACCGCGAAGTGTCGGGTACTGGCAGTTGGCCGGCGGTGTCCCGATGCAGAGAGTGCAGGGGGCAACTGGGCGGGCGAGCGGGGAAGCCGCCGTCCTGCCGGGAGGGATGAGATGGGGAAGACTGCCCGATCGGTGCGCGCGGCGGCATTCGCGTGCGCGCTCGCGGCCGCCGTTCCCGCGCTCGCGGAAGATTCGCAGGCGCAGGAGGCGGGGCCTCCGCCGAAAGCGGGGCTCCGAGTGGTGCGGGAGGCGGACAAGATCGTCGTGCGCAAGCGCACGGTCATCGACTTCAACGACGTGAACGTCGAGGGCGAGCTCATCCGCCCCGAAGGCAGCTATCTGCTCAACCGCCGCGGGACGCGCTTTCCGTCCTTGCTGAAGCTCCGCGACAACTTCAACCCGGAGCTGCAGAAGTCGGCCGACAACCTCTGAGGAAAGCGGGTTCTCCCGCGAAGGCCTTCCATGGCGAACGAGACGAACACCCGGATCGCGAAGGGCAGCGCGGGGCCGAGCGGAGGCGCGGCCGCGCTGCGCATCGAACCGCCGCCCGGCCCCCGCGAAGGCGATGCCGCGGCTGCGAAGCTGCTGGTCTTCGACGAGCTTCCCGAGGACGAGCGTCCGCGCAAGGGCGACCGCGTGTTGCTCCTCGGCCTGGTCTGGGGCGGGACCACGCTGATCGAGCTGGAGCAAATCGCCCGCGGCGGCGAGCTGAAAGTGGGCAAGCTGTTCGACCTGCCTGCGGTCCGCCTCCCGCCTGGGTTCCGGCTGGTGCGGCCCGAAGGCGGCGAGTTGGTGTTCACGGTGCCCGCCGCCCTGAAGAGCGAGGTGCGCGCCGGCGGCAGGGCGTGGGGCCTCGAGCAGCTCGCCTTCCAGGGCAAGGCCCGGCGGGTGGACGCGCCGTTCCGCGGCCACGCCTATCCGGTGAGGGACGGCGATCGGGTGGTGGTGCAAGTCGCACAGAGCCTCCAGCTGATCGCGCGCTACACCCGCGCCGCGCGCGTGGGTGGCAAGGGCTTCTTCGGCTCCATCGACGCGAGATTCGCAGGTACGCTGCTCGTCGCGCTGGCGGCGCTGGGGCTGTTCTGGTTGTCGCTTCGGAACGCACCCCACGCCCGGGTGCAGCCGCTCTCCGACGAGCTGCTCCGAGGCCGCGCGCGGATCGCGAAGTTCCAGCCGAGTCCGCCGGAGCCGGCGCGCGATCCGCCTGCCCAGAAGGATGCCGAAGGCGCCAAGGAAGGCGCCAAGGCAGCCCCCGACGAGGGGAAGCTGGGCAAGCCGGACGAGACGAAGAAGCACGCGGCTCCCGCGCGGAAGGGCGCGCCCCGGCTCGACCCGCACAAGGCGGAGAAGGATCGCAAGGTGGTGCTGAAGAGGGGCCTGCTCGCGGCCCTGGGCAAGCTGGGGGCGGGCCCCGGCGGCGCGGCCGCGAGCGTGCTCGGCCCCGGCGGTCTGGGCAGCGGCATCAACCATGCGCTCGGCGGCGTAAGAGCGCGGGCGGGCGCGGGCGACACCTGGGGCGTGGGCGGGCTGGGATCGCGCGGCGCCGGCGCGGGTGGCGGCGGCCGCGCGCTGGGGATCGGGGGCCTCGGCACCAGGGGCGGCGGCCATGGGCGCGGCGGCTACGGCGACGTCGATCTGGGAGGGCGCGGCAAGGAGGAGACGCAGTTCATTCCCGGCAGGACCGTGGTGGTGGGCGGCCTGTCGCGCGACGTGATCGACCGAATCATTCAAAAGCATTACAACGAGATCAAGTATTGCTACGAGAAGGAGCTGTCCCGCGATCCGTCGCTGCATGGCAAAGTGACGATGCTCTTCGGTGAGATGCGCCTGACCGGGCTGCTGCGGACGCTGCCGATCGCCGCCGCCCTCGCCGCGGGGGCCGCCGCCGCGGCCGGCGCGCCGCCGCAGCTCGGCATCGACGCGCAGCCGCGGCGCGGGTTCTTCGCCGAGGCCAGCCTGGGCGCCTTTACCGCGGTCGGCGGAAGCCGCGCCCTCTCCACCGCCCAGCCCTATCTCGGCATGGCGGTCGGGCGCGACCTCGGCGATCGGTCCGCACTGTTCCTTCAACTCGGCGTGGGCGCCGCCAGCGCCTCCTGCTTCGACGGTCCCCGGTGCCTCGGCGCGGACTCCTTCAGCATCACCTTCGTCGAACTGGGACTGCGCTACGGCGTGCCGCTCCTCGCACGGTTGCGGCTATCCGGCCAGGCCGTGGGCGGTATCAGCGTGCTGTCGCCCGCGCCGATCTACGACGCGACCGCGCAGAGGGTGCCGGCCAGCTTGAGCGGTCCTCACCTCGGGCTCGGCGCGGCCCTCGATTACGATACGCGCCTGGATCACTTTGCTGTCGGCATCGATCTCCTCGGCCGCTACACGGCGGCGAGGCGCCCCGACCGCGGCACGTTCTCGCTGGTTTCGTTCGCATTGATGCCGCGGATCCGTTACGTGTTCTAGGCATGACTCCATCCCGATCCCTCCTGGTCCTCTGCGGCGCGCTGATCGCCGCGGCCCTCGCCTGCGTCCACGACGAGCCCGGCCGTAACCGCGCCGCCGAGTACGCGGAAGAGGTCGGCTCCTTCAACATCGGCCCTCCCCGCAAGCCGGACGCTGGTACCGCGGCCCCCGAGGCGCGCGTCGCAGCGGCCGCTTCTGGATCCGTCGCTTCCACCGCCGTTCCGACTGGAGGACCGGGGTTCGATACCGCCGCTCCGCCCGACGCCGCAGCCGGAGCGGAAGCGCAGATCGCGCATGAGCTCGACGATTTCCACGACGCGGCGGCGCGCGCAGACGAGGAGCGCTATTTCCGCCATTTCGCCGCCTCTGCCGTCTTCCTCGGCACCGACGCCTCCGAGCGCTGGAACGTGGCCGCCTTCCGCGCCTATGCGCATCCCTTCTTCGCCCGCGGCAGGGCCTGGTCGTTCAGGGCCGAGCGCCGCGCCATCTCGGTGGCGCCGGGCGGCGCCGTCGCCTGGTTCGACGAGGATCTCGCCACTCCCAACCTGGGGCCCGCGCGCGGAAGCGGCGTGCTCCTGCGCGAGGGTTCGGCTTGGAAGATCGCGCAGTACAACCTCGCTCTCACGGTGCCCAACGAGAAGATGGCGGCGGTGAAGCGGCTGATCGAGGGCGCGAAGCCGAACTGAGCTACTTCTCCTTGCCGCGCATCGCCCGCAGCATCTGTTTCAGGTTGTCGCGGTCGTAGTCGGTGGCGTAGCTGAACTCGCCGCCGTTGCGCAGCCACTCGCCGCCGTCGACGGTCAGGCAGTCGCCGGTGACGTAGCCCGCGCCGTCGCAGAGCAGGAAGACGGCGGCGTCGGCGATCTCGCGCGGCGTTCCGAAGCGCTTGAGCGGCACGCGGTTGCGCGCCTGCTCCTCGAAGGCGGGGTCCGGCATCAGTCGGCTGAACGCGCCCTCGGTTGGGACCGGGCCCGGCGCGATGGCGTTGAGCCTGATCCCGTAACACGCCCATTCCACCGCGAGGGAGCGCGTGAGCGCGAGCACGCCGGCCTTGGCGCAGGCCGAGGGGAGCACGAAGGCCGAGCCCATCCAGGCGTAGGTGGTGACGATGTTGACGATGGCGCCGCCCTTGCCGCGCGCGATCATCTTCTTTCCGAACGCCTGGGTGCAGTGAAAGGTCCCGTTGAGGACGATGTCGACGACGGTACGGAAGCCGTTGGCCGAGAGGTCCTCGCTGGCGGCGAGGAAATTTCCCGCGGCGTTGTTGACCAGACCGTCGACGCGGCCGAGCTTCTTCTCGATCTCGTCGGCAGCACCACCAGCACCTTGTCCTTGAGCAGGTCGGATGCGAACACGGGCCCTCCGCGGAAACCGGATGCGCGCCAGCCGCGCGCCGCCCCACCCTACTAGATCTGCCCGTCGGCCCGCTTGCGCTCGCGCTCCAGCCGGTAGCGGTCGCCGGCGGGCAGCACCTTCTTGCGCAGCCGCACGCTCTTCGGCGTGACCTCCACCAGCTCGTCCTCGTTGATCCACTCCAGCGCCTTCTCCAGCGACATGATGCGCGGCGGCGTCAGGATCACGTTCTCGTCCTTGCTGACGGTGCGGATGTTGGTCAGCTTCTTGGCGCGGCAGACGTTGACGTCGAGGTCGGTGGGGTGGGCGTTCTCGCCGCAGATCATCCCCTCGTAGACGGGCACGCCGGCGCCGACGAACAGATCGCCGCGCTCCTGCAGGTCGAAGAGGCCGTAGGCGACGGTCTCGCCCTCGCGGTCGGAGACGATGGCGCCGTTGCTACGCTTGGGGATCTTGCCCTGCCACGGCTCGTAGCCGTCGAACTGCGAGGACATGATGCCCTCGCCCCGGGTGATGGTGAGGAACTCGTTGCGGAACCCGACCAGTCCGCGGGCCGGGATGCGGAACTGCAGCCGCACGCGATCGGAGCCGATCTGCTGCATCTCCATCATGCGCCCCTTGCGGGGGCCCATGCGCTCGGTCACCACGCCCACCGAGGTCTGCGGCACGTCGCAGACCATCAGCTCCATCGGCTCGTGCACCTGGCCGTTCACCTCCTTGGTGATCGGCTCGGGGTTGGAGGCGGTCAGCTCGTACCCCTCGCGGCGCATGGTCTCGATGATCACCGCGAGCTGCAGCTCGCCGCGGCCGATGACGCGGAAGGCGTCGGCCGCGTCGGTGTCGAAAACGCGGATGGAGACGTTGCGGTACGCCTCGCGCTGCAGCCGCTCGCGCAGGTTGCGGCTGGTCACGTACTTGCCCTCGCGCCCGGAGAAGGGCCCGTCGTTGACCTTGAAGATCATCGACATGGTGGGCTCGTCGACGTGAATCCGCTCGAGCGCAATGGGGTGCTCGGGGTCGGCGATGGTGTCGCCGATCGCGATCTCCTCGATCCCTGCGAGCGAGATGATCTCGCCGGGGCCGGCCTCGGGGATCTCCACGCGCTTCAGGCCCTCGAAGGCGAAGATCTTGACCACCTTGCCGCGCGGCGTGCTGCCGTCGGCGCGGCAGATGGCGACTTGCTGGCCCGCCTCCACCGATCCCGAGCTGAGCCGACCGATGGCCAGGCGGCCCACGTAGTCGTCGTAGTCGAGGTTCGCGACCAGCATCTGGAGCTTGTCGTGGGTGGACGCCGCCGCCTTGGGCGGCGGGATGGTCTCGAGGATGGAGTCGAGGAGCGGCGTCAGGTCCTTCGCGCGCGCGCCGGGCGTCTCGCCGGCGTGGGGCTTCGCCCCGGGCGCGGCCGATTGGCCGACCGCGAGGTCGTCGAAGTCGGGACCACCACCACCGCGGGCAGGCCGAGCGCCAGCGCCTTGCCGAGCACGAAGCGGGTCTGCGGCAAGGGGCCCTCGGCGGCGTCGACCAGCAGCAGCACCCCGTCGACCAGGCGCAGGCCGCGTTCCACCTCGCCGCCGAAGTCGGCGTGGCCGGGCGTGTCGACGATGTTGATCTTCACGCCGCGGTACTGCACCGCCGTGTTCTTGGCGAGGATGGTGATGCCCTTCTCGCGCTCCAGATCGTTGGAGTCCATCGCGCGGTCGACCATCGCCTCGTTGGCGCGGAAGATGCCGGTCTGGCGCAACAGGTAGTCGACCAGCGTGGTCTTGCCGTGGTCGACGTGGGCGATGATGGCGATGTTGCGGATCTGCTCTCGGGGCTGCATGGCGGCGATGTCCGGTCTGTTCTTGAGGGAGCGGCGTTCTAGCGCGGCGCGCCCTCGGGGGCAACCCGCCGGCTTGCCGGCGCTTCAGGGGTCTCTTACTGTCCGGGCGCGTCCGGCCTCGCGGTCGATCGCGTCGGCGGAGGTCGAGTGGGTAAGGCAAGCGAGCTCCGGGTCCGCGGTCATCACCACCTGGCCATCCAGGTCAAGGACCTGCCGCGGGCGGAGCGCTTTTACGTCGAGATCCTCGGGCTGCCCGTCATTCGCCGCTGGCCGCGGGAGGACGGAGGGCCCGGCGAGCGGTCCCTGTGGTTGTCGGTGGGACAGGCCGGCTCCGCCGAGCACGGCGACGAGTTCATCGCGCTGGAGGCCTGCGACGTCGACCGGCTGCCCACCCCCTTCCGCGATCCGCACGGCGGGCTGCACCTCCTGGCGCTTCGCATCCCCGCGGTCGATCGGCGGGCGTGGGAGCGGCGGCTCGCCACGCTCGGCATCGAGATCGTGCACCGGACGCGCTGGACGCTGTACGTGAGGGACCCGGAGGGGAACCGCATCGGGCTGTCGCATTATCCCGACGAGGCGTAGAACGGTGCGGGAAGGTAACCCATGCAGGACGCAACCAGTTCTCCTTCGCCCGGAGCGCTCTCGCTCCGGTTGTACGAGCAGGGCATCCGCGACCCACGCCTGCTGGCTGCGTTCGAACGCGTGTCGCGCGCCGCCTTCGTGCCGGCCGCGCTGCGCGAGGAGGCCGAGGCCGACCGAGCGCTGGACATCGGGATGGGCCAGACCATTTCGCAGCCCTACATCGTCGCGGCGATGACCGCCGCCCTCCGGCTGAGCGGGCGCGAGCGCGTGCTCGAGGTCGGCACCGGCAGCGGCTACCAAACGGCCATCCTCGCCGAGATGCTGCCGCTCGAGGCGGTGGTCCGCACCGTGGAGGTGCGACCCGAGCTGCTCGAGCGCGCGCAGAACACACTGCTCTCGCTCGGCTACAACAACGTCGATTTTCGCCTCGGAGACGGCGCGCTCGGTTGGCCCGAAGCGGCGCCGTTCGATGCCATCCTGGTCGCCGCTGCGCCCCAGCACGTTCCGGCGCCGCTCCTCGAGCAGCTCGCGCCCGGCGGGCGCCTCGTGATCCCGGTGGGCTCCGACCTCGACCACCAGGACCTGGAGCTGTGGCGGAAGGACCCGCGCACCGGCCGCTGCCATCGTGAGGTGCTGATGGGCGTCCGCTTCGTGCCGCTGGTCCCCATGCTGCAGTGAGCCAGCGCCGGGAGTCGCGCACCCGGGGCGCTTGACCCGCTCCGAGGCAGGCCGGGTATTGTCGGCGCATGCGTTGCCCCCTTTGTGAAGCGGAGAACGCCGCCGCAGCGATCGAGTGTGGAATGTGCGGCAGGGCGTTTTCACACGCCCAGCGCCCGGAACCGATCGCCGATCCGATGCCCGGCCTCGAGCCGACCGCTCTCGATCTCGGCGTGGCGACGGGCGCGGCCGAGACGGTCGGCCCGCTGCTCGAGCTGGAGCGCACCATGGTGGCCACGCGGACGCTGCGGGTCGAGGTGCAGCCGCTGGAGGTTTCCAGCAGCGCCCAGGAGGACCCCGCACCGGGCG
>WNFI01667212.1_pt3 | contig 10334 bp, 9 predicted proteins | sample 5400471 | NCBI WGS metagenome assembly WNFI01 (sample SAMN13153348, study PRJNA577476) | soil metagenome | isolation source: 100 cm saprolite on Douglas fir-dominated hillslope | place: USA:California | collected 2013-09-17 | reverse complement strand
CGGCGCTGCTGGCGGCGACGTTGTGGACGGGGCGCCCGCCCCGCATCGAGATCCGTCCCGGTCTGCCGGGCATCGGCCGGCGCACGCCGATCCAGGTGAAGCTCGACGACACCGGGCGGGTCGAGAAGCTGACCGTCGAGGTGGTGCAGGGGATGGACGTCAAACCGGTCGCCGAGAAGACCTTCGAGACCCATCCGGGGTGGGCTTTCTGGCGAGCGCCGGCGCCCGCCCAGCTGCAGGTGGAGGTCGGCCGTGACACGGTGCCCGGACTGCGAGGCGGCAAGGCGACGATCCGTGTCACCGCCCAGCGCGCCGGCTCGCTGTTGCGGCGGCCGGACCCGGTGGTGGCCACGCTCGAGCTGCCGGTGCGTCTCGCGCCGCCGTCGCTCGCCGTGCTGTCGGGCTTCCACTACGCGGCGCAGGGCGGCTGCGAGGCGGTGGTCTACAGGGTCGGCGAGGGCGCGGTGCGGGACGGCGTGCAGTCCGGCGCCTGGTGGTTCCCGGGCTACCCCGTGCCCGGCCCCGACCGCGGCCAGCGCTTCGCGCTCTTCGCCATCCCGTACGACACCGGCGACGACTCGAAGGTGCGCCTGGTGGCGGTCGACGCGGTGGGCAACCAGGCGCAGGCGGCTTTCGTGGACAAGTTCTTTCCCAAGCCGCTCAAGAAGGACGTCATCCAGCTCAACGACGCCTTCCTCGCGCGGGCGGTGCCCGAGATCATGCGCGAGACACCCGAGCTGCAGGACCGTGGCGGCCCGCTGCAGAACTACCTGGAGATCAACGGCGAGCTGCGCCGCCGCAACGGCAAGACGCTCGAGGAGCTGGCCAGCCGCTCGGCCGACCACTTCCTGTGGAAGGAGCCTTTCCTGCCGATGCCCAACGCCAAGATCACCGCCGCGTTCGCGCAGCGCCGGGACTACCAGTACAACGGCAAGCACGTCGACGAGCAGGATCACCTGGGCTTCGACATGGCCTCGGTCGAGCACGACGCGGTGCCGGCCTCGAACAGCGGCGTGGTGCTGCTGGCGAGATATTTCGGCATCTACGGCAATGCGGTGGTGATCGACCACGGCTACGGGCTGATGAGCCTGTACGGCCATATGTCGTCGCTCGGCGTGCGCGAGGGGCAGACCGTGCAGCGGGGCCAGGAGCTCGGCCGCTCCGGCAAGACCGGCCTCGCCGGCGGCGACCATCTGCATTTCACCATGCTGCTGCGCGGCCTGCCGGTCAACCCGGTGGAATGGTGGGACCCGCACTGGATCAAGGACCGCATCGGGCGCAAGCTCGGTCCGGCCCTCGGCTTCTCCGGCAGCGGCGCCGCCGCGGCGCCGGCCGGGGCCACGGCCGCGGCGCCTGCCGTCTCGCCTGCCGCGGCCCGCGCCGCTCGGTTGGCGCACCGCCGCCGGCCGCCGCACAGCTAAAGGTCACCCTCCAGCCCGCCGGGAAGCGCGCGAGCGTGCCTGGAAGCACCATGCGGCGATCGCGCTGCTCGCGGCGGTTAGATGACTGGGGCGCGCCGCAATGGGCTTCCAGGCACGCTCGCGCGCTCCCGGGCGGCCCTCCCCCCTCTTCGCTCAGGGGGACTTTTGGTCCGGCGGCGTCAGCCGCGCCGGCGGCGGAGGCCGGTGCCCGCCTGGGCGGCGCGCCTGGCGCGCAGCAGCAGGTGCAGGTTCTCGCGCACCCAGCAGTCGGCTCTCTCGAACTGGCGGAAATGGCGCTCGCGGCGGCGGAACTCGGGGGTGTGGAAGTAGCGCCGGCCGTTGCGGGTCACCGGTGGCAGGTCGGCGTGCAGCAGCTCGTGGTAGACCACCGACTCGACCACGTAGCGCGGCACGTCGGCGCGGTCGAGCACGCGGTGGATGCGGATGAGGCGATCCTCGTAGGAGTAGCTGCCCAGCTGCAGGCTGTTGGTGCGCGCCCGGCGGCAGCGGCTGGCGGGCTGGGAACCTTCGCCGGTGGCCTTGCCCCAGGTGATGCGGACCTTGTGGAGGCGGCCGTCGAAGTAGCGCTGGTTCAGGTCGGCGGCGACCTGGCGCAGGTCGAGGACCTCGCCCACCGGGCACAGCGAGAGGCGCCTGGTTGCCGCCGAGCCGGCGGACGGCAAGGCGCGGGGGTCGGGACGATGGAGGTGGAAGTGCTCGCGGATCGCCACCAGGGACCGGCGTGCGGAGGGGCTGCCTTTGGAGCTCCCCAGGAAGGCGGCGACCGCCCGCAGCACCGGCTCAGGCGCAATCGCGAAGGAGCGGTGGATGCGCAGGTCGATCGGCGGGCCGGGGCCGCGCTCCGGCAGCCGGCCCCGTAGCGGGCGGCGGGCGGCCGGTTGCGCCGCGATCCTCGGCACCGTCCGCCGGCGATGGGCGGGGTTGGCGGCTTCGGCCGGGGCGACCGGACGCACCGAGAGGATGGTGCGCCGGTTGTCGGTCAGCAGGAGGGAGCGCAAGCGGCCGCCGATCAGCCGGCTCAGGCGGCGGAAAAGCCCCGCGTGGGCGGCGTCGGCAGAGAGTCCCGCGGTTGGACGGCCGCCCTGGGGAGAGCCGGACGGCAGCGTCGCCTGGCCGTGGGGACGGTGAGGAACGTGGGGGTGGCGGGAGTCGGAAGGACGCCCCGGGTTCCGGGCCGGCGGCGGTCGCAGCGGGGGCTTGGACGGCGCCGCCCGCCCACCGCCGAACAGCTCCAGCTGCAAGGGCCTGTGGGAGGCCTGGGAGCGGCCGTTGGGGGTCTGCGAGCGGCCGGAGCCCGGCCGGCTCCCGGCCGAAACCGGAGGCCGGCGGACCGGCGGATGCCGCATTGCGGCAGCCGGCGAAGTCATGTTCTTCCCAGGGCCGGGCCTGCGCTTGTCACCGGTTGCGGCACTCGTCGCTTTTCGCAACCACCCCTCCGTCGTGCCGAAGCCAGAGCACTCGGGCTCCGGCTGCCGCCAGGATACCGATGCCGTCCCCAGGGCTCCGGCGAGACGCTCCGGCCGGCCCCTGTCGCGCGGGCGAAGGCCACTCTAACACAGCCCCGGCGGCCTTTCGCGGCGCAGTTCCCCTAGCCGGCTAGGGCAGCGTCCAGCGCTCGCCGATCGCCAGCAGGTGGACCCGCGAGGGATCGCCGCGGGCCGCCGCGACGGCCTTGGCAAGGACGCGCGGCGGCAGGTCGATCGGCTCGTCGGTGAGGTCGAAGGTCCCCCAGTGCATGGGCACCAGCCAGCGCGCGCCGAGATCGAGGAAGGCGCGATAGGCCTCGGCGGGGTCCATGTGCGGATAGGCCATGAACCAGCGCGGTTCGTAGGCGCCGATCGGCAGGAAGGCGACGTCGATCGGCGCGCAGCGGCGCCCGATCTCGGCAAAGCCCGCGAAGTAGCCGCTGTCGCCGGCGAAGTAGTAGCGGCGGCGGCCCGAGTCGAGCAGCCACGAGCACCACAGCGTCGAATTGCGCCTGACGCCGATGCGGTTCGACCAGTGCTGCGCGGGCAGGCAGGTGAGGGGCCAGGAGCCGCGCCGGATGGACTGCCACCAGTCGAGCTCCACCACCCCCGCCGGCAAGGCGGCGGCAGGGCGGTGATGCCGCATCCAGGCGGCCAGCCCGAGCGGCACGTACCACTCGACGGCCGCCGGCAGACGCGGCACCGTCCAGGCGTCCAGATGGTCGTAGTGGTTGTGGGAGAGGACGGCGAAGGCCGACGGCGGCACGGCGGCGAGCGGCACCCCCGGCGGCGAGCGGCGGCGCGGCAGCAGCGCCCGCGGTCCCCAGTGGGGATCGGTGAGGAAGACGCCGCCGCCGTCCTGGACGGCGAACGTCGAGTGACCGACCCAGGTGATCGAGTCCGCCGCGGCCGGGTCCCCGAGGTACGCGCCGTCGTTGGCGACCGTCGGGACGCGCGGCGCGGCGCGCTTGTCGTACGGGTTGCGATCGAGCTTCCAGCGCAGCACGTCGCGCGGCCGCGTCGGCGGGGGCCGCCAGGGATTGAAGAAGCGGCCCTCCGCGTGGTGCGGCGCGTACAGCGGGCCCGCCGTCGCGGGACGGGCCGCCGGGGCGTCCTCGGCCGGGACGCCCGCTGCCATCACGTCAAGCTCTTTTCTCATGGCGCGTCTCGCACGGGCTCCGGCCGCCCGGTGACTCCTGCGGCTCTCCCGGCCAGGCGCTTGTTGCTCTATCATGAGCGACCGCGCCGTGCCAAACTCGCGCGGTTGTCGCGAGACGGGCGGTCGGCTCGCCCCTTGGCGAGACCGACACGACCCTGAGGCCGCGGGACGGGGGTGTGGGAGGGACGGCGTGGGAGGGGAGGCTGCCGGCGGTGAGCGGGTCGCGCGTGCGGAGGGGTGAGCCCGAGGTGCAAGGCGAGATGACCGATGCCCTGCTGCTGCCGGCGGAGGAGCGCCAAGATCTCTGGCGACGCCTGATCGAGGCCATCGAGAGGTACGTGCGCGGCGTCGGGGAGGGGCCCGTCGCTCCCCGGACGAACGCGGCGGAGCTGCGCGAGCTGCTCGCCGGCTGGGACTTCTCGGCGCCGGTCGCCGCCGGCGAGGCGCTCGATTTCGCGGTCGCCAACCTCTGGCGGCACCAGGTGCACACGCCCCACCCGCGTTACTACGGGCTCTTCAACCCCGCCCCGACCACCCTCGGCATCGCCGCCGACGCCCTGGTGGCCGCGTTCAATCCGCAGCTCGCCGCCTGGAGCCACAGCCCGTTCGCCGCCGAGGTCGAACAGCACCTGGTCCGCGCCATCGCCGGGCGCTTCGGCTATGACCCGGCGAAGTGCGAGGGCGCCTTCACCTCGGGGGGAGCCGAGGCGAACCACACGGCGATCGCCGTCGCCCTGCTGCGCGCCTTCCCGGAGGTCGCCCGGCGGGGGCTGCTGGCGCTGCGCAGCCAGCCGCTGCTCTACCTGTCGCCCCAGGCCCACGATTCCTTCGTCAAGGCGGCCCGCCTGACCGGCCTGGGCACCGACGCGGTGCGCGAGGTGGCGGTCGACGGCTCCCTGCGGATGCGCCCCGACGACCTGGCGGCGCGCATCGCCGCGGATCGCGCCGACGGCAACGCGCCGTTCCTGGTGGTCGCCACCGCCGGCAGCACCGGCGCCGGGGTCATCGATCCCATCCCGGCCCTGGTGGAGGTGGCGGCGCGCGAGCGCCTCTGGCTGCACGTCGATGCCGCCTGGGGCGGCGCCGCCACTGTGCTGCCGGAGCTGCGTCCGGCGCTCGCCGGCATCGAACGCGCCGCCTCGATCACCTTCGACGCTCACAAATGGCTGTCCGTGCCGATGGCCGCGGGCATGTTTCTGACCCGCCATCCAGGTGTCCTCGAGCGCACCTTCCGGGTGGCCGCGGGGTACATGCCGCGCACGCCTCCCCAGCCCGTCCCGGCCGGCGCCTCCGGGCATCCCGCCGACCCCTATGCCCATTCGATGCAGTGGTCGCGGCGCTTCATCGGCCTGAAGCTCTTCCTGTCGCTGGCGGTGGCCGGCTGGCAGGGCTACGAGAGAGCCATCCGGCACCAGGTCGCCATGGGCGACCGCCTGCGCCGCGGCCTCGCCGGCCAGGGCTGGACGGTGGTCAACGACACGCCGCTGCCGATCGTCTGCTTCGCTCGCCGCGGCGCCGGGGGAGCGGCGCCGCTGGAGGCGGTGGCCGCCGACGTGGTGGCTGCCGGGGAAGCCTGGATCAGCACGGTACAGCTGGATTCGGGGCCGGCGCTGCGCGCCTGCGTCACCAACTACCTCACCGGACCGGCCGATATCGACGCCTTGATCGCGTCCGTGGGCCGCGCCTGGCAACGGCAGCAGGCCAAGGGTTAGAATGCGGGCGGGCGCCGGCCTGTCCCGATTGCCGCCGCCGCCGCACTTAGAAGGAGGAGAAGCCAGCGGCGTGGGCCGTGCCGGAGTTCGCCAAGGAGACAGGTCATGAGCTGGGAAGACCGCGAAGACAACACGATCTACAAGGTCGTCGTCAACCACGAAGAGCAGTACTCGATCTGGCCTGCCCATCGCGAGAACCCGCTGGGTTGGAACGACGTGGGCAAGAGCGGCACCAAGGAGGAGTGCCTGGCCCACATCAAGGAAGTCTGGACGGACATGCGGCCGCTGTCGCTGCGCAAGAAGATGGAAGAGATGGAGCGCGAGCGCCAGTCTGAGCAGGGGACGAACTAGCCCTTGCGAGCACCTGGCCCGCCGCCTCCGGGCGTGCCGCCGCGCACCGTGAAATCGAGCGTCCTTCCTGTCGAGCGGTGGCTTGCCTACCGCGAGGTCAATCCGCGTGCCAGGCTGCGGCTGTTCTGCTTCCCTTACGCGGGGGGCGGCGCCTCGGCGTACCGGGGCTGGGCGGCGGCCCTGCCCGCCGACGTGGAGGTGTGCCCGGTCCAGCTCCCGGGGCGCGAGAGCCGGCTGCGCGAGCCCGCGTTCGACCGCCCCGAGCCGCTCATCGCCGCGCTCGCCGACGCGCTGCAACCCCACTTCGACCTGCCGTTCGCGTTCTTCGGCCACAGCATGGGAGCGCTGCTCTCCTTCGAGATCGCCCGCGAGCTGCGCCGGCGCGGCGGGCCGCTGCCGCTGCATCTCTTCCTTTCCGGGCGCCGCGCGCCGCAGGTGGCGGCGCGGGAGGAGGACATCCACGACCTGCCGGAGGCCGAGTTCGTCGCCAAGCTGCGGGAGCTGAACGGCACGCCCGAGGAGGTGCTGCAGCACTCCGAGCTGATGCGCCTGCTGGTGCCGGTGCTGCGCGCCGACTTCGCGGTCAACGAGACCTACGTCTACCGGCCCGGCGAGCCGCTCGACATGGGCGTCTCGGTGTTCGGCGGGCTGGGCGACCCCGAGGTGACGCGGGACGACCTGGCAGGCTGGCGGGAGCAGACGCGCGGCGCCTTCCGCCTGCGCATGCTGCCCGGCGATCACTTCTTCCTGCACGGCGCCCGCGACCTGCTCACCGAATCGGTGGCGCGCGACCTCGCCGCCCTCAGCCTGCCGGCGCCGCCCGCGCCGCCGCCGCCGCCGCTGCGTCCCGGGCAGTGAGCCCCGCCGCGGACAGCGGTTTTCCGCCGCGCCCGGCGCGCGACCTGGCGCTGCCGCCCGGCGAGATCCATCTCTGGATGGTGGCGCTCGACGCCGAGCCGGCGGTGGTCGAGGAGCTTGCCCGGAGCCTCGCCGCCGACGAGCTCGAGCGCGCCGGGCGCTTCCGCTTCGACCGCCACCGGCGCCAGTACATGGTGGGCCGCGGGGCCCTGCGCGTGCTGCTCGGCGCCTATCTCGGAGCGCCGCCCGGGGAGGTGCGGTTCGTTTACGGTCCGCGCGGCAAGCCGTTCCTCGCGGCCGCCCCGCCGGCAAGCGGGCTCTACTTCAACCTCTCCAACTCGCACGAGCTGGCGCTGGTGGGCTTCCTGCGCGGCGCCGAGATCGGCGTCGACGTCGAGTTCCTGAAGCCGATGCCGGACCTCGAGCAGATCGCCGAGCGCTTCTTCTCGGCCAGCGAGCGCACGGCGCTCCGCCGGCTGCCGGAGGACCAGAAGCGGGAAGGCTTCTTCAACTGCTGGACGCGCAAGGAGGCCTACCTCAAGGCGGTCGGCGAGGGGCTGGCGGCGCCCCTCGATTCCTTCGACGTCACCCTCGTGCCGGGCGAGCCGCCGCGCATGCTGACCTTGCGCGGCGACGCGGAGCGCGCGGCGGGTTGGTGCTTCCGCTGCTTCCGGCCCGCCCCCGACTACATCGGCGCCCTCGCCATCGAGGGCGGCGCCTTGCCGGTGCGCACCTTCCGCTTCAGTCCGGGTGCCGGTGGGTCTGACCGGCGTCCGGGTGGCTAGTTTCCAGCTTGGCCGGCGAGTCGCTCGCCGAGCTGCCGGTTCCCAGCCAATCGTCGAGGCGGCGCCTCTGCTCGGGGGTCGCGGCCGGGTCCGCTTCGAGCCGGAAGCGAGGGCGCGGCGCGGCGCCGAACGCCACCGGCAGGCGCACCAGGCGCTCCCGCCGTGCCACCAGCAGCGTCGCCGTCTCTCCGGGCCGGTAGCACTTCAACCGCTCGCGCAGGCCGTCCGGCGGCACCCGGTAGTCGCCGATGGCCAGGATCTCGTCGCCGGCGTTGACGCCGGCGGCGTGAGCCGGAGTGCCGCGCCGGACCTGGGTCACCAGGAGCCGCCCGGCCTGTGCTTCGGCATCCACCCCCAGCCAGGCGGGACTCTCCTCGCCTCGCTTCGGGCTCTTCTCCTCGGGCTCGCAGAAGCGCAGGCCGTACCACTCCAGGGCTTCCGCGTAGTCGAGGTCGGCGGTCGATTCGAGAGCGGCGGCGAACCAGGGACCGAGATCGATGCGTCGAGCAGGAAGGAGACCGCCGCTCCCTTGGTGTAGTAGCTGATCCCGGAGTTGAGGAAGTTCTCGTCGCGGCGATAGAACTTGATCCAGGTGTCGAAGGAGGCGTCGGCCAGCGACTGCACGTGCCGCCCGGGAGCGGTCTCGAGGGCCTCGATCTGCTTGCCGAGCTGGCGCAGGTACTCGCCGCGGGTGGAGAGCCCGGCGCGGTGCACCAGCAGGTCGTCGTAGTAGGAGGTGACCCCCTCGACCTGCCAGAGGGTGGGGGTGTAGACCTCGCGCTCGTAGTCGAAGGCGTCCAGCTCCGCCGGCCGGAGGCGCTTCGCGTTCCAGGCGTGGAACAGCTCGTGGCTGAGCAGGCCGAGCCAATCGAGCCAGCCGTCGCGGTTGCGGGCACGCCAGCGGCTGGTCATCAGCACGCTCGAGTCGCAATGCTCGAGCCCGCCGGAGCCCTCGGCGATGAGGTTGAAGAAGACGTAACGGGGGTAGGGGAGGCAGCCCCAGAAGGCGAGTTGCTGGCGCACCACGCGCTCGGCCTCGGCGGCGGAGCGGCCGCCGTCCCAAGGCGAGCCCTCCTCCTCCCCCTCGTTGACCAGCGAGTGGGGGCGGCCGCCGACCTCGAAGCGGTGCACCGCGGCGTTGCCGGCGTAGATCGGCGAGTCGACCAGCTGATCGAAATCGTCGGCGCGGAAGGCGGGCCCGTCGCCGTCCGCCGCCGGCAGCGCGGCGACCGCCGTCCGCCAGCGGGCCGGCAGCGCCAGCCGGACCTCGAAGGGGCGGTGACGCCCCCCGGCCAGGTTGAGGAAGGTCGCGGCGCCGTTGATCAGGGCGAAGCTGGAGTCCACGAAGTTGGTGCGCACCGAGAGCTCGTGGGCATAGAGCCGGTAGCGGACGGTGACGCGCCGAGCGCCGCGGCTCGGCACCCGCCAGCGGTTCTTGGCGGTCTTGGCGATCGGCAGCGCCGCGCCGTCCTCGCCGGCGGCGGCGATCTCTTCGACGTGCCGCGCGAACTCGCGGACCAGGTAGGACCCCGGCGTCCACACCGCCATCATCAGCTCGATCTCGGCCTGTCCATCGGTGGGGAAGCTGGCCTCGACTTCGATGCCGTGCGACTCGGGGCGAGGCACGCGGACCATGTACGAGATGGCGTCGGACATCGGGGCGTCACCTTACCCGACTTCGGCTCCGCCTCCAAGGGCCGTCAGGGGGGCGGGGGGCCTGCGGGGCCGCCCTCGCCGGGCTCGCCGGCCCCGGCACGATCCTGCGACGCCGGCGGCGAGGCCGCGGGTCAGCCGGGGACCCGCTCGCCCCGCTCGTCGTAGGTGTAGACGCCGCGCCCGACCTTCCTTCCCAGGCGGCCGGCGCGCACGTGCTGCACCAGCAGCTGGTTGGGGCGATAGGCCTCGCCCAGGGTGCGGTGGAGGAACTCGAGGATCGACAGCCGCACGTCGAGACCGACCAGGTCGACCATCTCGAACGGCCCCATGGGATGGTTGAGGCCGAGCTTGAGGGCCTTGTCGATGTCGGCCGCGCTCGCCACGCCTTCCTGCAACATGCGGAACGCCTCGTTGCCGATCAAGGCGTTGATGCGCGAGGTGACGAAGCCCGGCGCCTCGTTGACCAGGACGATCTCCTTGCCCATGCGCTCGCCGGCGGCGCGCAGCGAGGCCAGGGTGGCGGCGGAGGTCTCCAGGCCGCGCACCAGCTCGATCAGCTTCATCACGTGCACGGGATTGAAGAAGTGCATCCCCGCGACGCGCTCCGGCCGCCGGGTCGCCGCCGCCATCTCGGTGATCGACAGCGCCGAGGTGTTGCTGGCGAGCAGCGCATGCTCGGGAGCGAGGCGATCGACCTCGCCGAACAGCCGCACCTTGAGGGCGATGTTTTCCGGCGCCGACTCGATGACCAGGTCGGCCGCGGCCACCGCCGCCGGCAGCTCCGGCGCGAGGCGCAGGGCGCCGCGCGCGCTCGCGGCCGCCGCGGCGGTCACCTTCTGCAGCTCGACCCCGCGCGCCAGGTTGCGGTGGGTCGCCGCCTCCGCCCTGGCGAGCGCCGCCGGGTC
>WNFI01175704.1_pt1 | contig 10334 bp, 7 predicted proteins | sample 5400471 | NCBI WGS metagenome assembly WNFI01 (sample SAMN13153348, study PRJNA577476) | soil metagenome | isolation source: 100 cm saprolite on Douglas fir-dominated hillslope | place: USA:California | collected 2013-09-17 | reverse complement strand
TTTTGATGGCGATTGGCCATTTCCTCATGGCCATCGAGTCTGCTTTTGTTTTCGCCTTGCTCGCATTGCTGCTGGGGGTCGGTGCCTTCAAGGGGAACATCGCGAGCCAGGTCGGTGCGCTCTACGGTCCCAATGACCTGCGCCGGGCGATGGCCTTCCAGATTTTCTACATTTTCATCAATGTCAGCGTGATCGTTGCCCCGCTCGTTTCTGGCACGCTTGGTCAGAAAGTGGGCTGGCAATACGGCTTCGGCTGCGCCGGCGTAGTGATGGTACTCGGCCTCTTCATCTATCTCGCTGGCCGCCGCTCGCTCGCACCCGAAGAGCGGCGCGCTCGTACACCTGAGACTCGCCTGCGCGAGAAGCTGACGCGCGATGATTGGCTGTGCGTCGTCTATCTTGTCATCCTCATCCCAATGCTCGCGATCGCGATGCTCACGAACCAGCAAATCTTCAACGCTTACCTCGTCTGGGGCGACCAACATTTCGACCTTCGTCTCCTCAACAATACGAGCAGCTGGCTTATTACTGTCGATGCGACGGTCAGCTTCGCGATGCTGGTCGCGGTCGCAGCCTTCTGGAAGTGGTGGGGGACGCGCTGGACCGAGCCTGACGAGATCACGAAAATGATCATCGGCAGCGTCTTCACAATTGCGGGCGCATTGTCTTTGTTCATGGCGGCGCTCACCGTGCCGCCCGGCCACAAGATCAGCCTGCTTTGGCCGATGGTGTTTGAGCTGATGAACAGCATCGGATTTGCCAATATCCTGCCGGTCAGCCTTGCACTATTTTCAAAAATCGCGCCGAAACAGATCAACGCGACCGTCATCGGGCTCTATTATCTGGCCTTCTTCGTCGCCAACGCGCTGGTTGGCTGGATCGGCGGCCTCTATTCGAGCCTGCCGACCACCACCTTCTGGCTGATCCATGCGGCGAGCGCCGCGGTGGGACTTGTCGCCTTTGTGATTTTCAAGCTCGTGATCGGCGAAAGAATGGAAAGCGCGCCTAAGGCGAAGGCTGCAGCCCTCAGTTAGCGACGATTGGCAGAAGCGCTGGACCGTCAAAATCGATTATTGTTCGCTCGACTTCGCGCTTCGTGATCGCTCACTCGGCCGCGAGTAAAGTCTCCGCTCCGCCAAGGTCGACCGAGACGAGGCGGCTTACGCCCTTCTCGATCATCGTCACGCCGTAGAGCCGATCCATTCGGCTCATCGTCACGGCATTGTGAGTGACGATCAAATAACGCGTGTCTGTCTCCTTGGTCATACAATGCAAAAGCTCGCAGAAGCGCTCCACATTCGCATCGTCGAGCGGAGCATCGACTTCATCGAGCACGCAGATTGGCGCCGGGTTGGTGAGGAAGATCGCGAAAATGAGCGCGATTGCGGTGAGGGCCTGCTCCCCGCCCGAGAGTAGAGTGAGAGCCGAAAGCCGCTTTCCTGGCGGCTGAGCCATGATCTCCAGTCCGGCTTCGAGCGGGTCGTCGCTTTCAACGAGTTCGAGATGTGCCTGGCCGCCTTCGAACAATGTCGTGAACAGCCGCCGGAAGTGGGCGTCGACCCTTTCATAGGCCTCAAGCAGCCGAACCCGGCCTTCCCGGTTCAGATTACCAATCGAGCCACGCAGGCGGTGGATTGCCTGGGTAAGCTCTTCCGCTTCTTCGGCGCCTTTGGTGCGCGAGGCATCGAGCTCGGCAAGCTCGGTTTCTGCAACAAGGTTGACCGGTCCGATGCGCTCGCGATCGCCGATCAGCCGCTCCAATATCCGTGCTTCTTCGTCGGCATTGCGGGGTTCATCGGCATCGAAGCCGAGCTTGTCTGGGAGCCGCTGCGGCACGCATTCGAATTTGTCGACACTTTGGCGCGCGAATTCGGCACTGCGTGCCTGTTGCGCTTCTGCCCGGGCTGCTGCCGCAGCTCGACGTTCACGAGTGTCTGCAGAACGCTCATTGGCAGTCGAAACCTGCAGCCCGGCGGAAACCACCAGTTCTTCTGCATCGCGCTCGGCAGCTGCCGCTTCGCCGACCCGTACCTGGCTTTGATCGTTCGAATGCTCAAGCTCACGAATCCTCGCGTCAAGCTCGCCGGGTTCCTTTTCCAGCATCTTGCGTTCGGCGGATTGCTGTCCTTGTCGTTCAATCGCCGAGGCAAGCCGCTGTTCAGCGTCGGTCTGTCGCTTTCGCCACTCGATTTGTTCTCGTCCTGAAGCGCTTAAACGCTCGCGATCGCTCGCCGTCTCGCGCGCCTTGGTCGCTGCTTCTGCTCGCTTGTCAGCAACCTTCGAGGCGACTTTTGCGGCGGACGTGCGAGCCGTTTCGACCGCATGTTCGAGCGTCGCCGGGTCGGGCAACGCGCCAAGCGAGCGTTGCGCTTCGTCAACTGCTCCGCATGCTGCGTCGAGTACTGGCGCAACGTCTTCCTGGCGCTGGACGAGGCTCGCGCGCTGTGCCTCGATCCGTTCCAAAGCCGCAGCAGCAGAATCAATCGCCCGGGCAGCTTCGCGCGCGTCGCGCTCAAAAGAAAGCGCGGCAGTACGCGCATCTTCGGCCGACTTACGGCATTGTTCCATTGCTCCAAGCGCACGCTCCCGTTGCACTGAAGCCGCCGAGGCCGTCGCTTCAAATCCCGGCAATTGCTCGGCAAGGAGGGCAAGCCGATTGACTCGCAGCAGCCGCTCGGCGGCGGCAGCGCCCGCCGCTACTACAACAAATCCATCCCAGCGCCGCAGCCGGCCATCGCGCGTTACCAGCCGCTGCCCGACAGCAAGCGCTTGCCCCTCGTCCTGTTCGACCACTGCAACCTGCCTTAGCCGTCGCAGAAGTTCCGCCGGCGTCTGCGCGTGGTCCGCAAGACATTTTGTCCCGGCGGGGAGCGCCGGATCATCCGCCAGCACTTCGCTGCCTTCCCAGCGCCTCGGACCGTCTCCACCGATTGTTGCATCGGAATCCTCCCCGAGTGCCGCTGCGAGCGCGCGTTCGTAGCCGGGCTCCGCCCTCAGGCTGGCGATTGCCGCGCCGCCGCTTTGCTCCAAAGCGCGGGCGAGCGCGTCATGTTCGGATCGCGCGGCCGAGAGAGCGGCCCGCGCTGAGGCCAGCTCGCTCTCCGCCAAATCGCGCGCTTCGGCTGCCTTTGCGCGACCCTCTTCGGCCTCCATCCTCCGCGTTTCCGCTGCGGCCAGCGCATCTGAAGCGGCTTTAGCCTTCGTTTCGGCATCCTTGCGCACACCAATTTGTTCGCTGCCGTCCCCAAGCATCTCCAATTGATCGGCGAGCTTTTGCTGCTCCAGTTGGGTTCTTCCAAGCTGGGCCCGCGACGCTTCCAGTGCAGCTTCGGCGACGCGTCGCTCGGCGCGCATCGCCGCCTGGCGGGCAAGGAGTTCCGCAAGTGCCGTCTCCGCGTCACGCGAGGTAGCCTCAGCAGCGCTGAGCTCGGTCGTAATCCTGATCGAGTGGGCTTCCGAATCTCCAAGGCGCCGGGCGATCTCCGTGCGCTCCTCCTCGAGCTGCGCGATCGCCTGTGCTGCGTCCCGTTTCAGCGCTTCCTCGCGCTGAATATCGGCCACGAGCGAGGAATCCAGGCTGTCGAGCTCGTTCAAGCGGCGGATCACCGTATCTCGCCGCGCCCGAGCGGTTGCCAATTGATGCGCGAGCTCGTGTCCCCGCTCGCGCAGCTCAGTCAGAGCGGTGCGTTTGTCTGCAAGTGCCGTGTTTGTCGCTTCAAGAGCCGCTTGGGCTGCAGAAATCGCCTGATGGATCTGCTCAACTTCCTGAGCCGCTGCAGATGCTTCGGCTGCAGCCAGTTGCGCTGCGCGTTCTGCGCCCAGCCACCGTGCATGGAGCAGCCCGCCTTCAACACCCCTGATCTGTTCGGCGAGCTTTCGATATCGCTCAGCAGCTTTCGCCTGCCTCCTCAGCTGGGCGGCGCGCTGCTCCTGGTCACTCAATATTTCTCCCAGGCGCACAAGATTCGCCTCGGTGGCGCGAAGCTTCTGCTCGGCGTCCTTGCGCCGCGCATGCAGGCCCGAGATCCCGGCAGCTTCCTCAAGCAGCTGGCGGCGCTCGACGGGCTTGGCGGCGATGACCGCGCCGATCTTGCCCTGGCTAACAAGAGCCGGAGAGTGCGCGCCGGTCGCGGCGTCGGCAAAAAGCAAGGCAACATCTTTGGCGCGCACGTCGCGGCCATCGATCCGATAGGCTGAACCCGCGCCGCGTTCGATCCGGCGCGTGATTTCGCTCTCGCCGCTGCCGCCTTCCTCTCTTGCCTCCCGCTCGAGCAGGAGTGAGACCTCAGCGAAGTCGCGTGGCGGCCGCGCCGTCGTCCCCGCGAAGATGACGTCGTCCATCCCGCCGCCGCGCAGCGACTTGGGGCTGGATTCGCCCATGGCCCAACGAATCGCCTCGAGGAGATTCGACTTGCCGCATCCGTTAGGCCCGACGACGCCCGTCAATCCCGGCTCGATCCGAAGCTCGGCCGGCTCGACGAAGCTCTTGAATCCGCTGAGCTTGAGCCGCCTAATCCGCAATCTGTTTCACCCTCCCCCTTGAAGCGATCCTATCCGCCAAGCGCTTTCTTCAGCTCGGGTTCGAGCTTTTCCCAGGTCGCCGGGTCCTTCGCTTGCGATCCATTGATCACAAAGGTCGGCGTGCCCTGAAAATCGGGGAGCTGCGTTGTCGTATCGCTAGTCACCTGGACCAGTTGATTGATGCTGGACTGATTGGAGAGACATTGGTTGCTCTTGGCTTGTGGCACGCCTCGGGCAGCCGCCCAGTCCTGCAGTCCCGCGACGCTCGCGGTTTGCACGAATTGCTGGTTTGGCGGGAGATTAGACAGCTTCTCGAGCTGGGGTCACGGATGTAATTGCGAAACTCCCAGTTGAGCTGGCCCGACTTCACATATTTGGAAATGAGTGTCGGCACGCCTTCATCGTCGAAAGCCTTGCAGTGCGGGCAGGTTAAGGAGCCGATTTCGAGCAATTTCACTTTTGCGGTCGGATTGCCCATCATGAAGCCGCCGTCCGGTGTCGAGTTCACGACCATCGTCCAGTCGCCTCCCTTGGGCGGTCGGACCTGCTCGAACTTGGCTGGCGCGTTGGACTTGGCATCGCCAGATTTGGAATTGCAGCCGGCGATCGCGACCACCGCGACTGCACTGGCGAGGAAGAGTGAAGGCTTCATTCAATTGCTCCGTTTGATCACGGGTATGGGGGCGTTACCCTCGCTTGAGAGCGACGGAGGTCCCTCGCTAGCTGCAATCTGGGCGGCAAGCGACTCCAGGCAGGCGCGAAGCTCCGGGTCTGCGATCTCGCGCAGGCCCTCGCCGAGTTCCTTTGGAACGGGTTGAAGCTGCGGCCGTTTGGGTCGGGGCGTCGGTGCAGGTAGCTTGCCTTGCCTGAACACGATGCGGTTAATCGCCGCATAGCCGAAGAAACGATTGACGCGCTCGACGATCATCGGGGTCAGGTGCTGGATGAGGGGCGCGTGCGCCCCTTCGACCAGTAATGTGAGAGCACCTCCGGCTTTCTTGCCGGCAGGGAATTTGATCGATTCGGGACAGGAGACCTTGGCGTATCGCTCGCCGACGATCTCCGCCCAGCGGCTGACGATCGCGTGCTGGACGAACCCGAAGCGACGGAAGGACTGACCGCCGACGTCGCCAATGAACTCCCCCGCTGCCCGCGGCCGGCAGCTTCTTGGCGCATCTTCCCGGTCCGTCTTTTTCTTCGACATGCAACGACACCATGCCATAGCGAAATCGTGACCGCCAATGCCCCTCAGCGCCTGATTCAACATTATGTGGATAACTTCCGCCGCCTCCCATGGCGCTCCCCGCCGGGTGAATTGCCGCCAGATCCATATCGCGTTTGGCTGAGCGAGATCATGCTTCAGCAAACAACGGTTGCAACTGTAACACCGCGGTTTGACCGGTTTATCGCGCGTTGGCCGACCATCGAAGCGCTGGCGTCCGCGAGCGACGATGAGATCCTCTCCGAATGGGCAGGCCTTGGCTATTATGCTCGCGCTCGGAACCTCATCGCCTGTGCGCGGAAGCTGGCGCGGTTGGGCGGTTTTCCAACAAGCGCGGCAGAGCTTCGCGAACTGCCTGGAATTGGCGCCTATACGTCCGCTGCCATTGCGGCGATTGCATTCAGGGAAAAGGCGCCCGCGGTAGACACCAATATCGAGCGAGTGATGGCAAGGCTTTATGGCCTTAGTCAGCCTTCGAGAGCGAAGATTGAACAGCTCACAACCGACATGATGCCCGATGAGCGGCCTGGCGATTTCGTCCAGGCCATGATGGATCTTGGTGCCACTATCTGCCGCCCGAAAAACCCGCGCTGCGGCGAGTGTCCACTCGCGCCCGATTGCTCAGCTTTCGCAAGCGGAAATCCGGAAGCCTTTCCCCGACCCCGGCCACGTGCAAGCCGACCGCAAAGATACGGCATTGCTTATTGGACAGAACGACGGGGGCGGGTTTGGCTTGTCCGTCGTCCTACCGAGGGTCTCCTTGGCGGAATGGCTGCGCTTCCGGGTAATAGCTGGACCGAAGTATCGCCAGGCCCACTGAACGCGATCAGCAGGGTTCGTCACGGCTTCACACACTTCTTGCTCGACCTCCACGTCGTTGCGCGCTCCGAACCGGAGGGCGAGGGATGGTGGCAACCGCTCGCCCATATCGACGAGGCTGGACTTCCAACCTTGTACCGAAAGGCCGTCGAAGCTGCGCTTTCCTGCAATGACCGACCCGCTTCCTGAGCCTTTTTTCAGCGGCCCTGGGCTGGATCGAGCCGACGCGCTGCGCGCGGACGAAGCGGCGCTTCATCGGCTCGCTGAAGGGTCTTCCGCCCGGCAACTCAAATGGTCTGACGGCCTTCCCTTATTGTCGGTTGATGGGGAGCTTCAATGGGAACCGACCTCGAGGCCGGAGCTGTTCCTTGGCTTTGACGGCGAAGTCGCGCGTTTCTCGGCAATCGAAGATGTCAGGGCAGATGCGCGTGCGGCATTTCCTTTGATGGCGCTTTTGCATTCAGGCGACGCGCCCCTGTTCGCCGCTGCGCTCAGCCTTGCACGTTGGCACAGTCGCCATCGTTTCTGCGCAAATTGCGGCCATTTGACCAAGATTGTGAGAGGCGGTTGGTCAAGAAGCTGTCCGGCATGCGGCGCAGAACATTATCCCCGCGTCGACCCGGTGGTGATCATGCTCGTTGAATTTGATGGTCGGCTGCTGCTCGGCCGCCAGTCTCAATATCCGCCAGGCCGATATTCGGCGCTTGCCGGCTTCGTCGAAGTTGGCGAAAATCTGGAGGCTGCAGTTGCGCGCGAAATTTACGAGGAGGCCGGAATAAATGTGCGCAATATCCGCTATGTGGCCAGCCAACCATGGCCGTTCCCGTCGTCACTGATGATCGGCTGCCAGGCTGAGGCAGAAAGCGATGGGTTGCGCATCGATAGGGCCGAACTCGAGGACGCTCGATGGTTTGGTCGCGAAGAGGTCGATGAGGCACTCGCAGGGGCTGCCGGCGCCTCGTTCCTCCCGCCACCCAAAACCGCGATCGCCCGGACGCTGCTGGAGTGCTGGCTCGCGGCTTGATGAACTCAGATCTCGACCCTAAGAGGCGGCAAAATCCATTCGTCCCGGCTCCGGGATCAACAGGGAAATTTCATGGACGATCGCTTCAACACCATTGCCGGCTGGGTGCTGTTCGCAGGAATCGTCGCGTTGGGATCATCGATCGTCGCTGGTGAGATGTTCCATTCCGAACGGCGTTGCCGAGCAGCCGATCGAATCTTACCTCGCCAAGTCCGATCCAGCCAAGGGCCAGCAGATCTTCAATAAGTGCATGGCCTGCCACAATGCCGATAAGGGCGGCGCAAACCAGCTTGGACCGAACCTGTGGGACGTGATTGGCGAGCCGATTGGCCAGGGCAAGGGCTTCGCGTTTTCGGACGCGCTTTCGAAGAAGGGCGGCGCCTGGAACTGGGACAGTCTTAGCCAGTGGCTGACCAGTCCGAAGGCCTTTGCGCCCGGCACCAAGATGACTTTCGCAGGCCTGAGCAACCCCGAGGACCGGGCCAACGTGATTGCATTTTTGAACCAGCATAGCGATTCGCCCAAACCGCTCCCGGCCGCTCCCGCGGCTGGCGAGAAGGCGGCCTCAAGTGCACCTGGTGCTGGTCCGACTGCGGGCGGCGGGGACGCCTCCAAAGCTGCGGGCCCTGCGAGCGTCGTAACCGCGAAGCACTAGAGGGATTTGAGTTACTTCGAGGGAGCGGTTTGCACGGCCAATGGCTGGTGCGGCCCCTCGTAATAGCTGGCGACGTAATCCCACGCTTCCTGCGCATTTTCGGACCAGTGGATAAGGTCCAGGTCGTGCGGCGCGATCACACCTTCCTCAACCATCGCTTCGAAATTGACGACGCGGTTCCAATAATCCTTGCCGAATAAGAGGATCGGCAAGGGCCGAACCTTGCCGGTCTGAATAAGGGTCAGCAATTCGAACATTTCGTCAAACGTCCCGTAACCGCCTGGAAACACCGCAACCGCCCGAGCACGCAGCAGGAAGTGCATCTTGCGCAGAGCAAAATAGTGGAACTGGAAGCTAAGATCGGGTGTGACGTAGCGGTTTGGCATTTGCTCGTGCGGGAGCACGATGTTCAGTCCGATCGATTCCCGGCCTTCCTCAAAGGCGCCCCGGTTCGCCGCCTCCATGATCGAGGGGCCGCCGCCTGAACAAACGACGAAATGTTTCTTGCCTTCTTCATCGCAGTCGCAGCCGCTCGCAAGCCGCGCCAGCTCGCGCGCGACCTCATAGTAGCAGGACTTGGCTTTGAGCCGCTCGGCGATCCTCTCCTGTTCGGGGTTGGTCGCAGCAGCGACCAGCGCGTCGGCCATGTCAGGCGCAGGAATTCGCGCGGATCCATAAAATACGAAGGTCGACCCGATATTCGCCTCATTGAGCAGCAATTCGGGCTTCAGCAATTCCAACTGGAAGCGAACGGGCCGCAAATCCTCGCGAAGCAGAAATTCGGAATCCTGGAAGGCGAGCTTGTAGGCCGAACTCTCCGTCTGAGGGACGGGCGGAACGTGCTGGGCGGCGCGAGCATCAACCTTTGAAGTCGGAAAGATGCGCTTCGGAGGCAAGGGTCGAGAGGTCATGCCCGCCGCCTAGCGGCAAAGTTCGGCAGCGTCACGCCTCGGCCGGCGCCTCCCGTTTTGCGCCCCAGTCGATCTGCCTTGTCGCGTACATGACACCCGCGAGCGCGGCGAATAGCAGCAGCGAGCCGATGAGAAGCGAGTAAGCTTCGAGGCTGAGAAGAATGTAAAGCACCCCGTAGAGGCAAACGAGAAGTCCGCCGATAAGCGCAGCGCGGCGCCAACTCGCAAGTATCGCGGCGGAGTAAGCCGTATTGAGACCTGCGATTGCTGCGGAGGCCAAAATGTAGGCTGCGGTGAAGCCGATTACTTCGGCGAACGCGAGGAGCAGGACGAAGAACAGAACGAGCGCTACGCCCATCAGCAGATATTCGACCGCCGACACACGAACGCCGCCGATTAGGTCGAACATCAGCAGCGCAAGAAAAGTGAAGCCGATAAACAGGAAACCGTATTTGGTTGCCCGGTTGACCTGCGAATAGGGGTCCACCGGCTGAATAAGGCTGATTTGCGCCGTCTGCACGTTCGACTGTCCACCCGGTGTGTCGGCGGATGTTGGCGGGTCGGGCGCGCCGAGATCGCTGGTGCTGACCAGCGCGCGGCCGAGCGAGAGGTTACCGATGCGGTAGGTTGCTGCAAACCCCTTGTGTCCGACTTGGGGGCTTGCGGGCAGAAAATCGCCCGCGAAGCTCGGATTCGGCCAGGAGGAATGCGCCGTCCATCGGGTTTCTCCTGCCTGCGGGATCAGGCTGAGCGACTGGTTGCCGCGGAAATCGAACGCGAAATCCACAGCGAGCGGCCTCCCTTTGAGCCCGGTCGCGTCGATCCAGGCGAAAAATCCGCGCCCACCGCTTCTTCCCCCGCCGGGCTGAAGTCGAAGGGGTTTTCCATCGACGCTCACCTGCGGGTTTGCGCCAAGCCCGCGCGGATCGCTCAAGCCAAAACGCAGTTCAGCCCTGCTCATATCCATTTGCGCGGGATCAACTCCAGTCCTGGAAAGGTCCGGCGGAAAGTCGAAACGTGCCTTCCCGACCATATGGGCGTCATAGACGACGGCTTCGTAGATCGACCGTTTGCGGATTTTCGGCCCGATTTCCGTGGATAGCTCGACGGCCTCCGGGGCAAGGGTCAGGCTGCGCATCACTTGGTTGCTGCGTGTCACGCTTTGCCCGTTTTGGACCACGG
>WNFI01635383.1_pt1 | contig 10335 bp, 7 predicted proteins | sample 5400471 | NCBI WGS metagenome assembly WNFI01 (sample SAMN13153348, study PRJNA577476) | soil metagenome | isolation source: 100 cm saprolite on Douglas fir-dominated hillslope | place: USA:California | collected 2013-09-17 | reverse complement strand
GATGGCAGTCGGTGTGCTGCTCCTCGTGATTCCCACGATGCTGCTCCTGCAGAAGAACATCGAAGATCGAATCGCGAATCGTGCGCCGTCCATGAAGGGCTTCGCAGGGATGGCGGCTATCGGCCTTACCGTGGGTTTCATCGTGGGCCTAACCTCGGTTGGGTCGGGCAGCATCATCATGATGCTGCTCCTCTTGTTCTACAGTTTCCCCCAAAGATCAATGTCGGGACTGACGTAGTGCATGCGGTCGTACTCTTCGGCGTGACGGGGTGGCTTCAATTCAGGGCGGGGAACGTAGATCCCAGACTGGTCGTTGCGCTATTGATCGGCTCCATTCCTGGAGGCTTGATTGGTTCGCATCTGGCCACGCGGGTCCCCATGCTCTGGCTGCGCCGTATGCTATGCGTTTTGCTGTTGATCACCGGCGCTCGCATGTTGTGGCCTGCTTAACAAACTAATTCAGGGGATTGCATGACTTCTGCCTATTCGGACATTCTCGCCCGCATCGCAGCCGCGTTAGAAGCTTCTCGCACGGTCTTCGCACGCTTTACGCCCGGAGCGATTGAAACGGAATACAAGATCGGACACGATCCGGTCACTGAGGCCGATCGTGCTCTGGATGCTGTGCTGCGCGAGAATTTACTGCGGGATGGTGAAGGGTGGCTCTCGGAAGAGACCGTCGACAGCGCCTCGCGTTTGGATAAGAGCAGGGTGTGGGTGGTCGATCCCCTCGACGGCACACGGGAATTTGTGCAGGGCATTCCAGAATTTTGCGTTTCCATCGGATTCGTTGAGAACGGGAGGCCGGTTGCCGGGGGAATATGCAATCCGGCGACGAAAGAAACCGTCATCGGTGCGATCGATTGTGGAATTCTCTACAACGGAAAACCTGCTCGCCCCAGCCAAAAGGCTGAACTGAAAGGTGCACTGATTCTCGCCAGCCGAAGCGAAATCAAGCGCGGCGAGTGGCAACAATTTCAGAATGGCGATTTTCAGATTCGCCCCATGGGTTCGGTAGCCTACAAGTTGGGACTGGTTGCAGCGGGTCTGGCGGATGTGACGTTTACGCTCACTCCGAAAAACGAATGGGATGTGGCGGCTGGCGCCGCATTGGTCGCGAGTGCTGGCGGATTTGTGGCTACGCTCGATAATCAGCCACTGACCTGCAATCATCGCAATCCGCTGCTGACCGGGCTGCTGGCTTGTGGTCCAAACTTGCGGGAACCGCTTCTCTCCGCGCTGGACTCGCACTTGCAGACAGCCGTTGCGGCGGCACCCGCTCGCTCCTAGTTGCGCCGTGCCGTCCTTGGCGCTCAGTCGGGGACGTAGGCCAGCCGCGCGCGTCTTCGCCGGGAAAGAAAGTGCCCAATTCCGTTCACCCAGCTTTCGAATTCGAGGTCAGTGCGTCCACTGGTGTCGACGAACCGGGGCAGAAGCAAGGCGTTGCTGTCCGCTGTGGCGAAGCCCGTATCGCACGTGGTAGCAGAAACGATGTCTTCGGCGGAGAGCCATTTTAGAAATTCTGGCCGGTAAGCGCCGCTGGGGTAGCAAAAATGTTTTTGCCCACCGCCGATTGCGTTTGCGATGTGCGTCCGATTGTCGCGAATCTCCCGGCGAAACAAATCTTCCTGCAATGGTATGCGGTGCCGATGCGTGTGCAGCTGGAAATCTACCCCGTCCGCGGCAAGCTTTTTCACCTCTTCACTGTTCATGAGTTGCAAGATTCGCTTCGCGCGCAGCGCTTGGTAGTCGATGCTGAGCCGCGCAGCTAGCCTCGTGGCGGCCTCATCTTTCTGCTCCCCGCTCATGTCTTGCTGATCGGTCCAGTGCACGATTTGGTTGACAGCAGCCTCGCGGCTCTCCGCTGAATTGAGACTGACCGAATGCTCAATTCCAAACTCGCTCAGGTCCACGCGAATCAGTTCGCGCGCCTTCCATAGCATGTACGAACAAACCAGACTGAACACGGGCAACCGCAACGCGCTGTAATACGTAGTGAGATACACAGTCACAGGAAATCCGAACTGCTTCAGCAACGGATATGCACGCTCATGAAAGTCGTAGGTGCCATCATCAAAAGTCAGCGCCACACTTTTGGGAGGAAGATCTTTTCTGCGAAGACGCTCCAAAGCTTCGCCTAGCGGCAGAACTGCATATTCACCCTTCCGCAGAATGTTCAGACGGCGTTCGAGTTGCCCTCGGCTGATATAAAGAAAAGGCCGCCACTGATCTTCATCTTCAAGCGCGATTCCGTGGTGGCACAGGATGAGTAGCCGCTGCCGCCGCCACTCACTGTTCTGAACCAGCCGAAAACCTCCCCAGCTTTTAAAAGCCGTCAGTGCCGCAGCACGCAGTTGCTTTCTCATCGATTCGTCTTTCGGCTTTCCTAAACAGTCGCGGGCTGGGCAGTGAGCCTCGCGGCGACCGAGGCTGCGGCTTCACCGTCAATCATGACCCGGTGCCAAATCTCCAAATTTATGAGCCGCCAGATCCGGTTGCAGTGATCACGCGCTTTGGCGCGATGCTCGGCGAAGATTCGTTTCATTGCCTCCGGCCGAAATAGTCCGCGCTCCATGCTCCGGGGCTCCAACAGCATATGCTCCAGCGTTTCCAAGTGCGGCCCGGCCAGCCACAATTCCCACGGAGTCGGGAAGCCCATCTTCTCGCGATAAACAATCGACTTCGGCAGCAAATCTTCTACCGCCTGCTTAAGAATGAACTTGCCTGCAAGGCCTTGTATGGAATATTGCGCTGGAATCCTCGCCGTGAACTCTACGAGTTCATGATCAAGAAACGGCACTCGGCTCTCGATCGACGCCGCCATGCTCATCTGATCCTGCTTCATCAGGAGTTCGATGAGGTAGCTATTGATGTCCGCATACAACATGCGATGCAGTAAGTCGCCGTGCAAACCCTCCCACGCATTCATAGATCCGGTGTAAGCGTCGTTGGCAGAGGCCAATGCGTCAGGTGTCAGCAATTGCATTTGCTCACTCGCAGGAAACGCGGAAAAGAAATTATCGTAGTAGAAGGACGGCCACGAATTTCCGTCTCGGGCCAGGAACGTATGCTCAAGCTTGCGATGTAAAGATGCCGGGAGCGGGCTGGCCGCAATTGCGTTTCGCACCACGCGCCGTAAGCCACCAGGTGTGACCGCGCGATAGGCGTGATCCATTCGCGAGTTGAGCATAGTCCACGCGTACCGCGTGTATCCGCCCAGTGTCTCGTCACTGCCTTCGCCGGTGAGCACGACTGTGACATATTCGCGGGCGAGCCGCGCCACGCTATAGAGGGCGACGCTCGAAGGCCACGCGATCGGTTCATCTTCATGCCAGGTCAGCTTGGGCAGACTTTCGAAAAACTCCTCACGGCTTAGCCGGACCTCATGATGATCCGACTGGATGTGCTCCGCAACTTCGCGAGCGTAGCGGAGTTCGCTGAAGGTTTCTTCGCCATAGCCGACTGCGAATGTCTGGATTCGATCCCCGCGCATCTTACTCGTGATCGCCGCGACTGCGCTGGAATCGAGTCCTCCGCTGAGAAATACACCGAGCGGCACGTCGCTCATCAAGTGCGAGTTCACCGCACCTTCGAGCAATTCACGGTAAGTCTTGACGTAATACTCTCGCGGCTGCGGTGCGCTATCAACAGCGGCCGTCAGGTCCCAATAACGGTCGATTGTCGGTTCGCCCTGTTCCGGCAGTACGAGAATGTGTCCAGGCATGAGCTTTCGAATTCCGGCGAACATGGTTTCCGGTCCGGTAATATAGCCGAACGCAAGATACTCGGCCAGCGTTTCGCGATTGAACGCTGCAATGACATCAGGATAGGCCAGGATCGCTTTGATCTCCGAGCCAAATAGAAACGCTTTGCCATCCCATCGGTAATAGAGCGGCTTGATCCCGAGACGATCTCGTGCGGCAAACAGCACGCGTCGCCGCCGATCCCATATAACGAAGGCAAACATGCCACGCAAATATTTCACGCAATCGCGGCCATACTCTTCGTAGAGATGGACTATGGTTTCCGTATCGCTGCGCGTTCGGTACCGATGTCCTTTAGCTTCGAGGTCAGCGCGCAATTCCGCGTGATTGTAGATTTCACCGTTGTAGACGATCCATACATCCTGATTTTCGTTGGCAAGCGGCTGGTGGCCGGTTTTTACATCGATAATGCTGAGCCGCCGCATAGCCAGGCCAACATTTTCTTCGACGAAGAACCCTTCATCGTCGGGGCCTCGATGGGCAATGCGGTGATTCATACCGGCCAGCACTTCGCCATTCACCCGCCAATCGCGATCGGAGAAAACAATCCCGCAAATTCCGCACATGGGTTTTCGATTCAGCCTCAGTTCAGTTGGGGAACGGCGAAACACCGTCCGTCTGTTGCACAATAGCAGCATCTTCCTGGACCGCCGCTGGGTTGGAGCAATGTACGGTTCTCTGCCCTTCTTTCACAATGACCTCGGCCCAAGTCACCCGCTCTCGGCAACGGATTTTAATCGCGCCGTCGACGGCTACAAAGCTTCCGTTACATAAAATCAAGTGCTGATCGGAATCTCCTGGAACCCGCATCCATCCAACAAACTCCGCATCACTCGATAACTTATTCATTTGCCACAAGCGGCCGGGTATCCCGAAAAGGTACGAATACTCTTCTTTCTCTCCCATGTACTCGTATCCACAAGGGCTCGAATTCGGTACAGCCGCATCAATTTTCCTAAACACACCCGGGCGCCGATGGACTTCGTCGAACGCTACAAGCAGTACGGCGAACTCAGCCGCCATCGCGGCATCCATACTAAAGCTCAACACCGTCATAGCAGCCCTCTGCCCGTAAGCCGGTGACCATGACTCTTTGCGCACTTCCTCCGCCCAGCCATGTCCCGCGGGCGGGAGCAAAGCAAGGCCATGCGAAGCCTTTTTCACGCGATAGAGGCCGTGCTCGATTAATTGCAAATCCTGGCCCAGATGCCACGGAATTTCGAGGCGATGCTTCCCTTTTCCTTCGATAACATCGCGGACCAGGTAATTCCCATTTCTGAGGTTCACGACCCAACGCCGATGCGTCGCAGGCTCAGCCAGACGTTCATAGCCATCTTGGCTGGCGACGAGCAAATCGAAGCTCGTGCCTTGAATCCATTGCTCGACCTTCGACTGCTCCATTCGCCGCCACGAAAAAGGCCCCGCAACCTCCGCCTGATCAAGTCCATCGACTCGAACCGTGTTGTGCATCGCGGTTCCGCGAAATAAATCGCGATCGTCCGCCGGGCCGATATATTCCAACGTTCCCGGATCGATCAACAAAGAATCGCCATGACTCTGCAAACACAGGCTCAATGCGTCGGCGTGCCTATGTCCTCCACTCTGCGTTTCTTGCGGTCCGGCATGTATCACGAGTTGAGTGTTTGAAGTTTTCCCTGTCAGCAGGTAGATCCCCGCGTCTTTCAGTGCAACCGATTCCCGTACCGGCGACGCGGCTTCTATCCCATCCCACTGGCGCACGCCTTCTGCACCGAGCAGCCACAGCGTCTCTTCGCACAATTCCCCGGCAGCGGCTTTGAAGTCACCCCGCTGGAATAGAATCGCCCCCGTTGACAACGGATCTGTCAGATGTTCCGCGCGATTGCGCCTTGGATCGAAAAGCCGTCCTCCATCGTCGTCTCCAAACCGCGGCGGTTGGCCCCCGCGCCCCAACAACATCAAAGCGTTGAGCATCTTCTCCAGCGTCTCTTCGAAGAATGCTGGAATGGGCACGTTGTTGAGGCTTGCCAGCACTGCCGAGTGCAGAAAGAAATCGAGCGCATAAACGTGATAATAGGTTGACTGCTCAAAATGAAAGCCGTCGGCAAGAACCTGGCGCTCCACTTCTTGCAGAATGATCTTCCAGCCTAGAGATTTCCAGCGCTCTGCCGCCGCCAGTTCTGGACACATGACACCAAGAAAAAAGAGGACGACCCCTTCTCCGAGCAAGTGCGTATTCGGAGAAAAATAGGTCGACAGATAGCGTTCAATATGGCGACCGTGCAGCGCCAATCCGGGCAGGCATTGAGCGCGAAGATCGGATGCCTCCGCTGAACCCTCCAGTAGCTGGCAAGTCCACATCCAAGACAAGCTGCGAAATGCGACTTCCAGGCTACTCGCCCAATTGATGCCCACGGGATAAGGATTCTCGGCGTTCCAGTGCCGCCATTGGTACAAAATCTGGTCCGCAAAGCGATGCTCGCCGGTAAGCCGGTATGCCTTCGCCAACGTCACTAAATGCTGGTGACGATTCAATTCCCAGGTGACCTTGCTGTCACCCACTTCGGCAAAGTTTAGATAACCTACTCGGTAGAATGCATTCCTCGGTGAACGCTTGCCGTGCACTGCATCCAAATGCCAGTCAATCGAGTCCCCATACTCGAGATCGGCATATCCCAGCAGATCGAAGCGATGGCTACAAATCTTCTCCGCCTGCTGCACGATTCGCTCCGCCTGTCCGGGCATGCGTTGCCGCAGTAGCGTCAGGATCGTCGGAATCGAATGAGCGTTAAAGAAGAAGGAACCCTCTTTATAGGCTATTGCGGTTCGCGAATTGCGGACGAAATCGAACCCGAGCTTTGAAAGGATCGTATCCTGCCGCTTGACGAGTTCTTGCGTGGCACGAGAGCGCAATTCTGCGCGATCCATCCGGCGCAAACGCGTACCTATTTCTCGCCATCTCTCAAGCCCCATAGATTCTCGTAACGGTCTATTCCGCCGTACTTCATATTATTCGTTATCTTGCCCCGAAGTGCAGGTACCTCGTCCGATAAGCTGAGCGTGGAATGGCTATGCCGGTCCAGCCTAGTAAACTAAATTGAGCGCAAGATGCGCACAGCAAATGGATCTCCCATTGGATATTGCACATCCCGAATCTGGTGCCGACTCTCCACTTGCTCTCGGTGAGGATTCTGTCCACCTGTGGCGTGTAGATTTGGATGCCCTCGCGGGGGAAGAATCGCGATGGTCCGGGATGTTGGCGGAAGACGAACGGGTCCGCGCGGCGCGCTTTCATTTTCAACTGGATCGGCAGCACTTCATCGCCGGGCGCGCGTGGTTGCGCCGTGTTATCGCGGCATATTTAGAGACGGACCCGAAGGATTTGACCTTCGTTTATTCAGAGAAAAACAAACCTTCCCTCGGCGGCGCTCATATCGACACGGGCTTGAGCTTCAACATCTCCCACTCGGGCGGAATTGCTCTTTTCGCCTTCACCCGCCATCGGCAGGTCGGAGTCGATGTCGAACATATCCGTCATGACTTTGAAACGGCCTCGATTGCCGCGCGATTTTTCTCCCAGCGCGAGCAGGAACAACTTGCATCTCTCCCTCTCGACCAACGACATGAGGCGTTCTTCCGCTGTTGGACAAGAAAAGAAGCCTACATCAAGGCCACGGGAGATGGGCTTTCTCTCCCGCTAAGCCAGTTCGACGTTTCCATTGCGCCTGACGACCAAAATGCTTTGCTAGCAACCCGACCCCACAAACTCGAAACCAAACGGTGGTCTTTGCGGGATGTTCAAGTCAAAGCAGGTTATTGTGGCGCTCTCTGCGTGTCTGGAACAGGATGGAAGCTGGTCGGTTGGTCAGGTGGCGCCTGACGCAGTCTCCAGCGGTCGTGCTGTAACACGAGAGTGATACAAAGGTTGAAATGCATTCAAAGGCAATGCCTGTGAAGAACGGCGCGGACATGCTGGCGTCTACGCATCCGGTCGTCTTCTTCATGTATCACGAGCTTGAAATGCCTGGGCGGGCACTGGCCCAATCGGACCCCGGATATGTCCGGTACATTGTCCGTGCCTCCGACTTTCAACACCAAATGGAACTCGTCAAAAGTGAGGGTTGGAGAGGCGTGAGCGTCGGCGAGGCGATTCGCTCTTTTGGGGAGAAAACGGTCGCCATCACTTTCGATGACGGCTGCGAAACGGATCTGCTTTTTGCGGCTCCGGTTTTGAGACAACTGGGCTTTGGCGCGACTCTGTACGTCACCAGTGGGTGGTCAGGACGGTCCGGTCACCTCACCCACTCTCAACTCCGGGAGTTATCCTCTCTCGGGTTTGAAATCGGATGCCACTCCATGAACCATGTGTACTTCACCGACCTCAGCGACTCCGCCTTGCGACAAGAGATCGTGGACGCAAAACTTCAACTGGAACAAATCGTGGGGCTTTCGGTCGAGCAGCTCTCATGTCCGGGCGGCCGCTTCGACCGTCGCGTTGCCGAGGTTGCGCAGAATGCCGGATACCTTACAGTCGCGACCAGCCAGATTCAAGCCAACCGCTCGTCGACGGACAGATTCGCCCTGGGCCGGGTCGCGATCATGCGTGACACCTCTCTCGCAGATTTCTGGAACATTTGCCACGCCCGCGCTCTGTGGCGCTTGAAGATGGGCGTACTTTTTCGCGATACAGCCATGAAAGTTCTTGGCAATTCTACCTATGATCGCGTTCGCGGGGCCTTGCTGCGCATGCGGCCTTCCCGGCCAGTCTGAGCGGAGTGGATAGACGATGATCAAGCGCCCAATTCCGTTTGTTAAATCATTCTTGTTTACATTGGCCTTGCTAGCGATCACGCCATGGGCTATTTCGGATCCCGCGCAATCCCCCCATTTCGATGGACCCGCGGAGTTGCCCCGTATCCTGCTTAAAAGCTCTCTTACCGACACGCCTTCTCCAGGACGCGTTGTCATCGTTAAGGACGGCGACAATCTGCAGCGGGCAATCGGTGCGGTCGATTGCGGCGACACACTCAAACTGCAGGCTGGCGCGGTGTATCAAGGTGCGATTCTGATTCCCGACAAGCACTGCGACGACGCGCACTGGATCGTCGTGCGGACCAGCGCGCCCGATGCGAGCCTACCGCCGGAAGGCACTCGTCTCACGCCGTGCTACGCAGGCGTCGCGTCGCTCCCAGGCCGCCCTGACTTTCATTGCACTTCTCAAACGAATGTACTGGCACGCATCGAATTCGCCGGCAAAGCAGGATTTGGACCGTTCATTTTTCTTCGCGGCGCGAACCACTACCGATTTCTTGGATTAGAGATCACCCGCGCTGATTCGGACGCATCAATCACAGCCTTAGCTTCAGCGAAAGACGGCGCCATTGCCGATCACATCATCTTCGATCGTGTCTGGATACACGGGACCGCGCAGGGCGAGACCCGCCGCGGCGTGGCCTTGAAATCGATGACCTATGTCGCGATCATCGATTCTTTCTTTACCGATTTTCATTGCGTCGCCGTCACCGGAACTTGCAGCGATGCTCAGACCATCACTGGCGGGAGCGGCGACGACCCCGGCGGACCTTACAAAATCGTGAACAACTTTCTGGAAGCCTCGGGGGAAAATATCATCTTTGGGGGCGGCCCGGGCACGACCACGCCCGGTGATATAGAAATCCGCCGCAATCATTTGTTCAAGCCGATGACGTGGATGGAAGGACAACCCAGCTTCGTCGGAGGAAAATCGGGCAAGCCGTTTATCGTGAAAAATCACTTCGAACTCAAGAACGCGCAACGCGTTCTCTTCGAAGATAACCTCCTCGAAAATGTCTGGGGTGGATTTTCCCAAGGCGGATTTTCTATCCTGCTGAGCCCGAAGAACCAGAACAACCAGTGCCCTGCGTGCCGCGTGACCGACATCACCATTCGAAATATTAAGATCAGCAATGTGGGCAGCGTATTTCAGATCGCCAATGCTCTGTCGGACGCTGGCGGCGCAAGTTCCGGCGGCGAGCGCTACAGTATTCATGACGTTCTGGCTGATGGCGTGCACGGAAAGGACTACAAAGGATTCGGCAACTTCGCCTTGATCATGTCCGTGGCACCGCCGTTGCACGATGTTCTCATCGAACACGTAACCGCGTTCGTTCCGCACTTCTTGATCTCTATTCAGAATCCGGGCTCGCAGAAAATGTCGGGCTTCACTGTCGCCAACAATTTGTTTTCGTCCGATGATCTCCAACTGGCGTCTGCGGGAGGCGGTCCCCAAAACTGCGCGTTTCGTCCCGAAGCACAAGGCCCAATTGGAGTCATTAAAAGTTGCTTCGAGAATTCAGACTTTACGCACAATGTGATCGTCGGCGGGTCCAACTGGCCATCCGGCAACCTCGCTCCGAAAGATGCCAGCGCTGCCGGACTTCCGGCGGGAAGCGGTTCAGGCCACTACCGCCTTTGCCGGCAGAAAAATGAAATCTGCAAGAAGCCCTCTCCCGCGATCGCTGCGGGAACCGACGGTCGCGACATTGGCGCAGATGCGGATGCGATTGAGAGTGCGCTCACCGGCGTTCCCTGACCTGAGTACCAACCCTTCACT
>WNFI01384021.1_pt1 | contig 10335 bp, 6 predicted proteins | sample 5400471 | NCBI WGS metagenome assembly WNFI01 (sample SAMN13153348, study PRJNA577476) | soil metagenome | isolation source: 100 cm saprolite on Douglas fir-dominated hillslope | place: USA:California | collected 2013-09-17 | reverse complement strand
TTCATCTCTGTCATGGTACTTGCTCCGGGCGTGCCTCTGCTCGTCATGGCATTCAAGTCAGGACCGCTCGGAGGGCTGTCAGCAGCGACGCTGTCGGGTGTGACCAATCCGGCGCCGCCGCCGCGGTTCGGTCTGCAATCATTCTTCAGCGGTGCCACGCAGTCCGCCATGGAGCCATGGTTGACGGAACGAATGGGACGGCCGCGCGAAATCTTTCTGCGCCTGAAGAACGGATTCGATTTTGTCCTTGGTCGGTCGGACGCTGGAATATCGATCGGCCGTTCGTGGTTTCTCAACGGCAAGAGCTATGTCGATGAATGGTGCCTGCGGCGCGATCGTCAGGTCACCGAGACCGCTGTGGCGCCGGTGATTGCTGCGGTGTTCGCGATCCGGAACGCGATGGAGGCCAGAGGCAAGCCATTTGTCTTCCTGATCAGCCCGAGCAAGGCGGCGGTGTTTCCTGAATATCTGCCGTCCTGGTGCGCGCCGACTGACCGGCCCCGGCCCTACGACGTGCTGCTCGCCGGCTTGAAATCCGCCAACGTTCCCGTTGTGGACGGCCACGACATCGCCCTTAAAGTCAAGGCGACGCAAAAGTGGCCCCCGTTTGGACGCGACGGTGCTCACTGGAACGACGTTGGGCAATTCTACGCCGTGCGGGCGCTGGTCAGCGAGCTAGAGCGCCAAATGGGAGAGCGGATCGGCGATCTCAGATTGAGCGACGTGCAGGTTGATGACAAACCACGTGGGGCCGAGGCCGATGCGGGATTGATCGCGAACCTGCCCTTCGACCTGCGGTCGGTTTCCGTTCACGCAAGCTTCGAGGTCCTGAATCGTCGGACGGCGCCGGTCGGGCTGTTCGTCGGAACCAGCTTCTCGTGGGGACCGCTGCAGATCATGATGGGTCAAAAGCTGTTTTCACGGAGCAAGTTCTACTACTATTTCAGTTCAAGCTACCTCTACGATCCTGGTGATCTGGCCGGGCGTGCGGAAGGCCAGATTGCCGAGACCGACGTTGCCAATTGGATCTCCGGTGCAGCATTCGTCGTGCTCGAGGCCAACGAGGCTGAATTGGGCGCAGGACATATTGCGAAGTTCGCGGCGGCCGTAGAAGCCCTTCCGAAGCAGCGTTGACCCGCGAGCCGATCGCGGCTTGTTGTAGACAAAGGCGTGTCGGGGCAGTCGATAGCCTTGGTCTTAAATTGCGTCGTTGGGATGAGAATTGATTGAGATCAGGCCGCGCAGTTGCGCCTTCAGAATGCAGGCCAGCGCGGCCGCATCCGTGATCTCGCCATTGTCCACCATTTCGAGCAGCCGCGCCGGCGATACCTTGTCAATTGAGATAATGCCTTCGGCTGCTTGCGGTTCGCCGAGATCCTCAATCGTCGCCATGTAGAGATGGATGCAAGCGCTCGAGAACGCCGGGTAGGGGTGTATCGTCCCTAGCGCTTGCAGGCGCGGCCGGATTGCGCCGATTTCTTCTTCAAGTTCGTGCAGCGCCGTGATGTCCGGGTTCTCTCCAGGCGATATGCGCCCACCGGGAAATTCCCATGCCCAGTCGCGGGTGGCATGGCGGAAGATCCGGATCAGCACGATTTGGTCGCCGATCTTCGGCATGATCACGCAACCGGGCTCACCGATGTGGCGGTTGTAAACGCCGAGCAATTGATCGGCAAAGCGCACAGCATCGCGCGTGAGCATTCCGAGGTAGGGATCGGCGGCCAGAACGCCGACGCGAACATCTGGCGCAAGTTGATTGTTCAGCTTGCGCCGCGCGGCTTCCTCGGCCTGCGCGGCCGCGATGTCGTCATCGTCCGTGAGAATTGCGATCGGGCTGTTGGCGGGTTCGCCAAAACAGTCCGGCCGTTCCACGCGCAACGCGCGGTAGCGCGCGAGGCAATCTTCTGGCGAGCCCATGTCGTCGCTCATGATCCTTAATTGCTCCGCTCGGTGCGTTAGCTTTTGCGCCTAAGCTTGGCGCGCCGCCACGCGATGTCTGTGCGCTCGCAAGGCGTCTTCATAAATAGTGGTCATCCGTGCCCGAAAGACGGCCTGGTCGAATTCACTCATCGCCCGTTCCCGTCCCGCCGTGCCGAGCCTTTCGGCCAGCACCGGCTCGTCGAGAATGCGGTTCAACGCCTGCGACAACGCCTGCGGGTCGTTCGGCGCCACGGTCAACGCTTCGAGGTCATGGCGCGCAACCAGCGGAACGGTCGTCGCGAGATGCGTGTTGACGATCGGCAGGCCCGCGGCCATCGCCTCGATCTGGACAATCCCGAACGCCTCGGCCTCGGTGACGGAGGGAAAGGCAAAGACTTGCGCTGAATGGAAGAGTTGCTTGATTTCGCTGCGGGGCAGGCGGCCGGCAAAACGGATGCTACTCGAGACGCCGAGCTTGATAGCCAGCTGCTGCAAGTCCGCGAGCAGCGGACCTTCGCCAATGATGGTCGCGTGGGCATCGACGGTCTGCATGGCGCGGATCAGAACATCGTACCCCTTGTAGCCAACGAGGCGGCCAAGTGCCACGATGTGGCGGGGCTGCTGGCGCCGGAGCTCGTCCGCACGGGCGCGCTCGTCTGCGTCAAGCGTCCGCCAATAGTCGAGATCCATGCCATAGGGAAGAACGGCACATTTTTCTGCATGCGGCCTGAGAAATTCCGAATTGCCGATCATCGGCGGCCCTGACACGACGATACGATCGGCCCGCGCCAGCGCCCGACGGATCAGTGGTGCGACCAGGCGTTTGAGCAGTGGAAATCCGACAACATCGGCATGCCAGTAAACGATGAGCGCGACGTCATCGGGCAATCCAAGCAGGATCGCCGCGTCGTTCAGCGGAAGCGGCGCGTGATGGATGACGACGTCAGCCGATCGCGCGCGGCGCACGAATGCGGGAACGTATCCGGGTGAGAGCGGCGTGGAAAACAGCGTGCCGAGGGAGGCAGCTGCTTCGACGGGAATGTCATCCAAGGTGTAGCGACGCGCCGCGCCGAAACGCCGCGCCGAGAGGATCGAATGGGTGGTGTGCGCGTCGGATCCCTGCGCGAGACTGGATATCACCGCGGGTATTCCCCCTTCGATGTCCGGCCGATAGATCTTGTAGGCGTGAAGGATGCGCAAGGGTCTGAGCCTGATCGTTGTCGAACGTAGGAGAACTCAGGTCGGCGCCCGAACTGGTTTTGGCATGCGTTGTGCCATCAACATGCCCTGAGTTTTTGCGCAGCTCTCGTGTTGTTAATCAGAAGTTCCTGATGCCGCCCGGTGTACCCGACGCGGTGAACCAAAAGCTATTCATGACGATTGAAAAATCGGAAGCCATGACGTTTCACGAGTTCGTCGCGCTCCGCAAGTTTCAAATCCTCGCGCATCATCTCGCTGACGAGTTCGCGGAATGGCGTCTGCGGCACCCATCCCAGCTTGCGTTTAGCTTTCGATGCGTCGCCGAGCAAGGTTTCGACCTCCGTCGGCCGGAAATATCGCGGATCGATCGCGACGATGCATTGCCCGGTCTCGACGTTGTAGCCCTTTTCGTCGACGCCGCTGCCTTCCCATCTGATCCTGATGCCGACTTCCTCTGCAGCATAGTTGACGAAGTCGCGCACCGAGTGCTGTTCGCCGGTAGCAATAACATAATCCTCCGCCGTCTCCTGCTGCAGCATCAGCCACTGCATCTCGACATAGTCGCGCGCATGGCCCCAGTCGCGCTTCGCCCCGAGATTTCCGAGATGCACGCGCTCCTGAAGTCCAAGCTTGATGCGCGCCAGCGCGCGCGTGATCTTGCGGGTGACGAAGGTCTCGCCGCGCAGCGGTGACTCGTGATTGAACAGAATTCCATTGCAGGCGTAGATGCCATAGGCTTCGCGATAGTTGACGGTGATCCAGTAGGCGTAAAGCTTGGCGACGGCGTAGGGCGAGCGCGGATAGAAGGGCGTCGTTTCCTTTTGCGGCGTTTCCTGAACAAGCCCATAAAGCTCTGAGGTGGACGCCTGATAAAACCGTGATTTCTTTTCCAGTCCCAGGATGCGCAAGGCTTCGAGAATGCGCAGTGTCCCGAGTGCATCGGAATTTGCGGTATATTCCGGCTCTTCAAACGACACGGCGACGTGGCTTTGAGCCGCCAGATTGTAGATCTCGTCCGGCTGCACTTCCTCGACAATTCGGATCAGGCTCGATGAATCGGTGAGGTCGCCGTGATGCAGCGTAAAATCGAATCCCCGCTCATGGGGATCATGATAAATATGATCAATTCGGTCGGTGTTGATCAGGGACGTCCGGCGCTTGATGCCGTGGACCGAATAGCCCTTCGTCAGCAGCAGTTCGGCGAGATAAGCGCCGTCCTGGCCGGTCACTCCGGTAATCAAAGCTGTCTTTTTCGACATGAGGGAACGATCTCTTAATGCATGAGCCGGACGCTTCTCCAGCGCCAAGCGTCACGTGGAGCTGGAGGGGAGAATCTGGAGAATGTCGTATTTTCAGCCTTTTAGGATAGATCGACTGCTGAATCAATGTTGGGCGGACCGATTTCGGAACCGGCGCCAGAGGTGCAGAAGATCGGTTTTCATCTCGGGCGAAAGCCGCCCATTCCAATGCAAGGCGGCTTTGGTGACGGCGATCAGCATCCGCAGCGCGAACCAGCGCGGCGAGGTATTGCGGTCGACGCGGTCATCGATCGCCGCATGCGCATAGTTCCACAGCCAGCGATCGGGCACCTTTCCGAAAAGTGATTTCTGCACGTCATTGATCTCGGCATGAACCTTCAGGCGCGATCCCAGCGTCTTGTTTTCGGCGTACAGCCGTGAGCCGGCCAGTTTGTGCTCCAGATACGCGAAGTTCACACCTGCTTTGGCCAGCCTCAACCAGTATTCATAGTCCATGCAGAAGTGCCGCGTTTCATCGAGCAGGCCGTGCTGCTCGACGACGCGCCTTCGAAAAAAAGCCGCCGGCTGACAAATGAAGCAGGTCTCCCTCAGGCGCGCGAAATTCCAAGCTTCACTGGGATAGGCCTCGAAGGCCTGATCACCCAGATCGATATGATCGGCCATGCCGTAGACCACATCGACATCCGGGTGGGCGTCGAAGAACGCGACGACGCGGGCGATCGCGCCGGGATAGTAGATATCGTCCGAGTTTAGCCAGCCGATAACCTCGCCATCGGTGGCGCGGATTCCCTTGTTGACGGCGTCGGTCTGTCCATTGTCGCGTTCCGATACCCAACTGAAGCCGCCGCCGAAACGCTTGAGCACATCGACGGTATTGTCGGTGCTGCCGCCGTCATAGACGACGTGTTCGATCTTGGCGCCGCTCTGTATCGCGACGCTCTCAAGGGTGCGCTGAATAAATTGCCCCTGATTGAAGGAGGGCGTCACGACGCTGACTTTCATTCGGCGGCGCTCTCGTAAAACAGCACGTCGCGCCGACCATCCGCGCTTACGATCTCGCATTTTGCCACCTTGGCCGACAGTTCCCGGTGATCGCCGCCTCCGGTGGTCAGCGCCGGCATGAAGCATGGGGAAAGGCTGATACAGAAATAACCGCCGGTTAAGGGCAGAGGCATCGAAACTGATCCGTTGTGACCGCGCAACACGGTGATCTCGGCCTTTTCCTCCTGATCTCGATGGATCAGCAACGTGACCTTATGGATCGGTACCCAGCCTGGAAGTGCGATCTCGAGATCGAGCATCCGCGGCTGTGTCGCAGGCGCGAATTGCAATTTCGAATCCGGTCCGGCCCATCCGTCCGGGTGCACGCCGACGAGGATATTCGATTGATTGTCCAGGCTGGCCGCGCGCTGAAACAGCGTCCAGTATTGTTCGGCCATAAGCCTTGAATCGGAAAATTGGGCGGCTCGCGTATCGCCCAGCCGGACCAGCCGAGCGGTGAGCTCCTTGTCATGGGCAAGGGAGATTATCGCCTGCGCGATCTGCTCAGGGATGCGCGGATCGAACAGGATCGCGGCGTCTCCCGCCACTTCCGGCAGCGATGTCACGTTGCTGCAGGCGACCGGCACACCGGTCGCCATTGCCTCGACGACAGGCAGCCCAAAGCCCTCGTACAGCGAAGGGAAGATCACGCCGGCGCTGCTCGTCACCAGCGCCAAAAGTTCGGCGTTGGCTAGATAGCCGGGAAACAGGATATGATTCTCCAGGCCGAGGCCCTGCGCCGCCCGCTTCAGCCATTGTTGCCGCGCCCCGGGCGCGCCCGTGCAGACCAGGCGGATGTCATCGGCCAGGCCGCCGCGGCGGGCCAGCCCGAACGCCGTCAGCAGCATCTCGTGGTTCTTGTGCTTCCAGAAATTGGCGGGATAGATCAGGTACTTACCCGCCGTCAGCTGGAGCCGGCTCAGGATCGATTCGTCGCGCGGTGCGTTGCGCAGGCTGTGCTGCGAGATATGCAGATGGATGGTTTTGATGGAGCCGGGGTCGAGTTTTCCTTCGGCGATGGCCAGGTCGCGCGAGTAATCGGAGATCGCGGCGAGCGCGGTCGACCTCCGTGCCGCCTCGGTGAAGGTGCGGTCGCGATGCGCGACATCCTCCGGCGCAAAAAACTCCGGATAGGTTTTGTACTGCAGGTCATAGATGATGCAGACCGTCGGAATGCCGAGTTCGAAATAGGTGGGCGCGGTGAACGGACAAAACAGCAGATCGACATTGAGGTCCCGTAGCAGCGACCGTGAACCGCTACGCTTCGAAACCCTCGACAAGACATATCTCAATCGCCCGGCGACGCGTCTCAGCCGCCCTGGCAAGTGAGCCAAAACTCGGGAAAATATCTTCCTTCCCAGCGACCGTAAGGCTGGCGGCCCGCCCAGGCCTAGCACCATCAGGCGCCGGACATTCGCGCGATCGAGCGCGGCCAGTTCGTCGTGCGCGGCCGCTTGCGTCAGGAGCACGAATTGGGTTTGCGGGGCGCGCTCTGCGAGACGGCGCAACAGTTCCAACACGAAAACCTTGGCGCCGCCGTTTTCTCCGCCCGGAAGGACCGGCGTCAAATCGATCACGATGGTACGCAGCTGTCCGGCTTGGCCAGAGATGAATGTCGCTTGTTCCACTGTCAACGCCTGTTTCCGAGCAACCGGGCGAGCCACTTCGGATGAGTCCATCGCCAGATCCGACTATTGAGAATGTCGTGGATCATGCTCTCAAGCTTGTGGACCATGTTCTCATGCTTGTGGACCATGTTCTCAAGCTTATGCATGGCCTCGAGGCGTTGCTCCGCGTCGGTTCGGGCCCGAACCAGAGGGAACGTCTCGAATTCGTCGAACGCGTTTGGCGGGCTGCTGAAATGCCGTTTTAGGTCGGAGTGTTCTTTGGCCAGATAAAACCGGTTGACGCCATCGAAATACACAAAGGAATAGTCGGCACCGAGAACCCGCGGTTCCCATTCCAGATGGGATTCGATGCGGGTCTGCGGGACGGTGGCCTCAATCAGGATGACGATCGGACGAAACGCTCTGAGATCGAGACCCTTGAGGACCTCGGCTTCCCATCCCTCGACGTCGATCTTGAGAAAATCGATGGCGTGTCCCGGGCAGTGCAGTTTCAGCAAATCGGTCAATGGCACCACGGGGACGGTTCGCGTCGAGCCACGCGTGCCCCGGCTCTGGGCGGTTTCGTGGACGCGGGGATCGAACGATGACAATTCGCCGACGTCGGGTTCGAAGAACTGTGCCTCCGAGGCAGTGGCACCGACGCCGCAATCCAGATTGATGTCGCGCGGACGGTCCGCGACCAGCCGATCGAAGAGCTGCTTGTTGGGTTCGATATTCAACCCGCTCCAGCCGAGATCGTAAAACCATTTGGTCACGCTGAGGTTCACCGGATCGGCGGCGCCGACATCGACATAAAAGCCGGTATGGCGGCCGGCGGATACGCGGGCCAGCATTACGTCCTCAAAATTTTGCGCGTATGAGATCAAACCAAATCCTCGATTCCGTCAATGACCTGCCTGCAAGGCCAAGCCCCTCCGGCGTCTTTAGACTGAATCGAATCTGAAAGCACCCCTGGCACGGCCAGCGACAACGTTCGTTGGCGGGGTCGAAGCTGGCCGTGGCGCCTCGCGCCTTTCTCTCTCAAAATGAGATGAAACGCACAGCGTAGTCTGATTGAGTGCTCACTTCCGGTCGTTACCACCACGCTCAATCCCGTAGACGGTAAGACGCAGCACCATTGGCCTGATATCGCCATTGTCGGGAACAGGCCGGCTGGCCGGGTCCTCGACCGCAATATCCACCGATCCCCTGCCAGCGACGAGATCGACAGGAAGCTGGTTTTCGCCCGGCTGAAGCATGGATTGGCGGGTGCCGGCAGCATCCACGATGGCAATATGAAACCGTTCGGTTCCGCGGGCGGCGCGCGGGCCGGGCTGGACCGTCGCAGTGAGGGTTGCCGGTCCGCCGCGTCCAGTGACGACCAGGAATTCCGTCTTAGGGCCGCCTAACCACATACCTCCAGCTTCGATGCCGTTCGGATTCTTGACGTCCGCGATCACCGCCCAATCGGGGTCTTCGATGCGCCACAGGCTGTAGGCTTGGCCGTCCCAGATCCTGCGCGCGCCCGACAGCGCCGCGCGGATCGTGTCGTTGCGATCGGTCACGACATAGCGAATCCCGGCGGGGTCGATCGCCTTCGCCCGTTCCATGAATGGGATCACATGCGCCTGCGCCATGTAGCGCCGATAGGGCGCGACCACTAGCGGGACGTCCGACAGATAAAACACCGCCCATTCGTTGGCCACGTCATCGCGGACCGCCAGCAGTGTCGGCGCGCCTGCGATCTTTGCCGCGATCGTCAACGCCTCGCGATAGTTGGCCTGTTCGAGTGCGTTATGCCGGTAATTGATCACGTTGGCCTGCACCAGGGTGCGGTCCAACGTGACCACGAACAGCGCTGCGGCGACGACAGCGGTCATGGAAACACCCTTCGGCAGCCGCGGCCTGGCGACGTCGGCGAGCCAGATCCCGCCGGCGACTGTGAGAAAACCGAGCATCCAGATGTTCACGCTGGCGATCTTGTAGGCGCCATAACCGTAATGTTCGCGGTAGGCGAAATGCATGAACGCCACGGCGATCACCGCCAAGGCCAGCATGACCGACCAGCGGAGGCGTTGCTGCCAAGCCCCTGCCAAGGTGATTGCGCTCAGGATCGCGCCGATTCCCCAGGGCACTGCGCTCCAGCGCCAATGGTTGAACTCGCCGCCAAGCGCCGCTGTGGCGGCCGGCAGGCGGAGCGGGGATGTGAGGCCTGGAAAATATCCTTCCCCAGGCCGCACGGCGGCGCTCGCCGAAGCATACTGGCTGGTCAGCTTGTGCAGCAACGCGTCGAAGGCGGGCCATGTCAGAACGATGGCGATCGGGACCGAGATGCAGCACACCAGAACCGCCCGGCCGATGGCAGGGCGAAGCCGACTGTCGGGCGAAATGATGAAGGCCATGGCGACGGCCAAGCCGAGAAAAGCCAATTCGATATAGGCGAACAGCGCAGCCGCGCCCAGAATGCCGATCAGGACGCTGGCGCTCCACGGCCTCGAGGCACTACCGGCCCGCAGCGCCAGCGCCGCGATCAGCGGCAACAGTGGTAGCAGCAAAAGCTGGTCGAAATTGCCGGCGAACACGGTATTGGCCGGCCAGCCCAGTCCGGCCAGCACTGCCAGGCAGGCCGCGGGTTTAGCGCTTCCGAAGATCGTACGCGCAAATGCGATCAGCGCGCCGACATTGGCGAACAGCACCAGCAGGCAGAACAGCGTCATCGCCTGGTCGGCCTTGACGCCGCCGAGCCCGATGGCGAGATGCGCCAGGATCGCCGACGAGGCGTTGCGGGTGTTCATCAGATGTGAGGCGTATTGATGCAGCGCCGACAGTCCGCCTTCGGCGCCCCGCGCCACTGCGGACAGATAGTCCGCAACCATCACGTAAGACCACGGATCTGGATAAGTCGAATTGACGAAATCGCCGAGGCCATAGCGCAGCGTCGCAGGCATGATCAGCAGAGGCAGCATCGCCGTGATCGCCCAGAGCAGCCAGGATTGCTGTCGGCTCTCACCTGCATCGGGTGGAATCTGCCGTCTCACCGAAATCCTCAGCATGATGCCGATTGCGGCAAGCAGCAGCGTCGCGATCCACACCGGGCCACTGATGCGGTGAAGCGGTATAGAAGCCCACGCCGCACCGGACAATGCGATGATCCAGATTGCCAGCGTCACCGCTGGGCCGGCGAACAGTGCAGCGGGCCAGCGGTGGCGGCCGTGCCCCAGCAGATGCAGCAGCGCATACCCGGCCCAGATCATCAGCATGAACGCCGACAGAAGGGCGATGATGGAAAGCAGCGGCTGGAAAAGGAT
>WNFI01035699.1_pt2 | contig 10335 bp, 11 predicted proteins | sample 5400471 | NCBI WGS metagenome assembly WNFI01 (sample SAMN13153348, study PRJNA577476) | soil metagenome | isolation source: 100 cm saprolite on Douglas fir-dominated hillslope | place: USA:California | collected 2013-09-17 | reverse complement strand
GGCCTCGGTCCACATCACCGGCAGGGCGATGGAAAGACTGGAAATGCCACCCCATGCGGTTTTGAAGTTGCCTTCGTCAAGGTGCTTCATGGTTGGCGGACACGGGGAGTGGTCCGTCACCACCAAATCAATCACGCCGTCGCGGAGCCCCTGCCATAGCCTCTCGCGATTTTCACGGCTGCGAATCGGAGGTGCGCACTTGCGCAGCGTCGCTCCGTCCTCGATCGTATCGGCAATCAGATGCAGATAATGGGGGCAGGTTTCCACGGTCACCGGTAACCCTTCGGATCGCGCAGCGGCTAACTCTTCGAGCGCGGAACTGGCCGAGAGGTGAACGATATGCAAACGAAAGTCGAACTCGCGGCAGAGAGCCAACATCACGCGGATCGCGGACAGTTCCGCTTCTTCGGGGCGGGACTGAAGATAAGTTGAATAGCATCGCCAATCGGAGTGCTCCACCATTTTTGTAGCGGTGTCGATCGACTCGGGAAGCTCGGCATGCACAAGCAACGGCAGTCCACTTCGTGCGATTGCAGGCAGCGCCGCTCGAAGATGTTGCTGGGTCACCATGGTGAAGCCGTCGATGCCGGGATGAATTAGGAAACATTTGAACCCCGGTACGCCGGCAGCGGCAAGCGCTTCGATGTCACGTTGATTGTCCTCGACCACTCCGCCCCATGCCGCCCAATCGACACGGCATCGGCCTTGTGCAGCTGCACGCTTCGCTTCAAGTGCGGCGACGTTAGTTGTCGCCGGTAGGCAGTTGAGAGGCATGTCCACTAGCAGCGTGTACCCTCCAGCAGCCGCAGCGCGGGTTGCGGTTTCGAATCCTTCCCAATCGGAGCGGCCGGGATCGTTGATGTGCACGTGGGAATCCACAAGTCCGGGAAGGATAACCGCTTCGCCAAAGTCATGCTTAACCGCACTCTCGGGCACTTGATCGGGTGTAACGACGGCCTCGATCTTCTCTCCGCGTACGAGAATGGCCGCAGGGCGAATTCCATCCGGCGTCACAACTCGGTGGGATCGGAAGGCTTGTAACTCCAAACTCTGCTCCTGATCTTCGGCTTAGCGGCACGAAAAGAATATTTTACGAACTTCCGCCTCCAGCTTATACTCCCTTTTCAGCGAAGGCAGCGAGACGGTCCATGTCGACTGATGTGCTCGCGGTGCGGATTCCAGGCGTGGGCACGTTGCCGGCGAACAGTGAGAAAACATGGACAATCCTTTCATGGCGCGCGCCATCCTTCTCTCCATTGAAAATGTTCGCTCGGGGCGCGGCGGGCCGTTTGGTGCGGTGATTGTCAAAGACGGCACCATTATTGCTGAGGGCGCGAACCAGGTTACCGCAACAAATGATCCGACCGCGCATGCTGAGGTGCTCGCCATTCGCATGGCCTGCGCGAAACTCGGAGCCTTCGAACTGCCGCATTGCGAAATCTACACTTCGTGCGAACCGTGCCCGATGTGTCTGGGCGCAATTTACTGGGCGCGGTTGGCTCGAGTCTTTTTTGCAAACGCCGCGACCGACGCTTCCAAAATCGGCTTTGATGATTCGTTCATCTACGGTGAAATTGCGCGGCCGCATGCCCAGCGGGCAATCTCAATGATCCAGATGATGCGTGAAGAGGCGGCAGCCGCATTTCGTGCCTGGCAAGAAAAATCCGACAAGATCACCTACTGAGTCGAAAGGCAACAATTTGATCGAGCGCTATTTCAAGCTGGCCGAGAACCATACTTCCATCAAACAGGAGATGCTGGGCGGACTCACCACCTTCGTCACGATGGCTTACATCATCGTGGTGAATCCGCAGATCTTGGCACAGGCGGGAATGCCACCGGAAGGCGTGGTTTTCGCGACGTGCATCTCCGCGGCGGTGGCCACCCTGGTGATGGGATTGTATGCGAACTATCCCATTGCACTGGCGCCGGGGATGTCGCTCAATGCCTATTTCACTTACTCCGTCTGTCTGTCGATGCATGTTCCGTGGCGCACGGCGCTGGCGGTGGTTTTCTGCTCTGGCGTACTTTTTCTGATCCTAACGGTGACCCGCGTTCGAGAGCAGATCGTTAATGGCATGCCCGACTGCCTGAAGCATTCGACCGCCGCCGGAATCGGGATGTTCATCGCCTTCGTCGGGCTGCGGAATGCCAAGCTCGTAGTCGCCAATCCCGCCACGTTTGTGGGCTTAGGCAGCTTCTCTGACAAGGAAGTACAGACGGCCTGTTTCGGGTTGGGCCTAACGCTGATTCTGATGGCGCGCAAGTTTCATGGAGCGATTCTGCTCGGCATCTTCGGCACGGCTCTGGTTGGCATTCTTCGCGGCATTACGAGTTGGCCGGCCGCGATTTTTGCTTTACCGCACCCGTCATCCACCTTTTTGCAGTTGGACTTTCGCGGACTGCGCAACCTTGGATTGTTGGAGATAGCCTTCGCATTTCTCTTTGTGGATCTCTTCGACAACATCGGTACGTTGGTGGGGGTTTGCGAGCAAGGCGGTTTTGTTAAAGACGGGAAAATTCCTCGCGTAGGACGAGTGCTGCTAGCCGACGCCGTAGGAACCACGTTTGGTGCGCTGACCGGTACATCGACTGTTACCAGTTACATTGAGAGCGCAGCCGGAGTCGCGGCTGGAGCGCGCACTGGACTGAGTAATATTGCAGTTGCGGCACTGTTCATGCTCGCAACATTTTGTTCTCCACTGGCGGCGGCAATTCCGGGCTACGCAACCGCACCTGCTCTGATTCTGGTGGGTGTACTGATGTCGGAATCTATCGCCCAGATACAGTGGCGGGAATTCAGCGAAGCGGTGCCAGCATTCATCACGATTTTGGCCACCCCGCTGACATTCAGCATCGCAACGGGCTTGAGTTTGGGATTGATTTCCTACACGGTGGTGAAGGTTGCAGCGGGCAAGATTCGCGAGATTAATGTGCTGGTGTGGATTCTGACTGTGCTTTTTATCCTGCGGTATGTTTATCTGGCAGTAGCGTAGCGAGTGCGGGTATGGGCGGTTTCGCCCCACCAGTGTGCAGGAGAAACTGAGGAAAATCCTTCGTCCGGTGGGATGAGGCATCTCCGCGAAATACCCACGGCTTGCGCCGCAGGCTCCAATCTGGCGCCGGTCTGTGGCTTGGCTACGAACGCTGGGACAATCAGGGTACAAGATTTGTCGACCGCGCCGCTTCCGACTCCCGACCTTCTAATTCCATCTGGCGCTGGTGGGTCGCTTCCGCCGGATCCATTCCCGCCTTGAGTTGGGTCGTTTCCAAAAAGTAGCGCCAGCCCGCGTGCCGGTCTTCTGGACTCTGCTGGATCTCGGTCCTTTTCATGGCTGCCTCGGCATCCTGCCGGCCGCGGACGATGTCGACTACTCCGCCGGAGGCGTAGGTGCGAACATTGTGGCGGATCACAGCAAACGAAACAGCAGCTTCGCTTTTCTTCATCTGCACTAGGATACCCTCGAGTCGGTCGGACGTTTTAGTTACGGTCGAACTCGTTGTGGCCGTGGGCCGGGGATAAATCTTCGTCCTCGGATCCGATGCGAAACAGCGCCGCCTGAGCTTCCGCGTGCTCACGGAGTTCACTCATCTCATCCACCACGCCGCCTTCAGGCTTTTCTTGCTTGCGGCTCGCGAGGCTGACGGGCCTGACCCCGATAATCGTCGCGCCCACCTCCGCCTCCACCACCGCCAAACCGTTTTCCACCGCCACCACCACCGCGAGGTTTCTCCGCTTTAGGCTTCGCCTCATTTACGGTGAGCGCGCGTCCACCGAGATCGACGCCGTTCATCGCAGCAATGGCCTTCTCGGCCTCGCCAGCGTTGGTCATCTCCACGAAGCCAAAACCGCGAGCGCGGCCAGTCTCCCGGTCAGTTACGACACTGACCTTTTCTACTGCGCCATGAGCTTCAAACGCGGCTCGCAATTCGGCTTCCGTCGTGCTGTGCGACAGATTTCCCACATAAAGATTCTTCATTGTGTTTTCTCTTTCTGAGATTCCGCTGGAGCAGAAGATAGGCTAGTGAGGGCTTGGGATAAATATTTGGCAGGCGCTGAGGTTCGCAAAAAAACCGGCCGTTCATCGGTTTGGATGGGCGATTTGATAATGTACGCGCCTCGGTGCGGATCGTAAAGCCGTCAAGCTGCACAAAAGACCGACGCCTGCAGGCACGGCGGAAGGTTGTGTAAGGGTGACTATTTAACTATATCACACGGCAAATGGCCTTTTGCGGATGTGGTGCGTCGTGATCGACGGCTCCGCAAGCGACGTTGCGAGGGATGCCGGACTCAGGGTGGAGTGTCTCTGGAGCATAGGCAAGCTCGACAAACACAATCTTCTTGCTAAGATCGAGCATTCAGCGTAGGCTTATTTTGTACGTTAGACCGAATCGGTCCAGAGCAGTTCTCGCCTCAACAGCAAGCAACCTGCGAAAGTTTAGCCCGACTCCCTCCAGCGTAAATTACAAAAAAAGGAAACAGTACACCATCATGGAACAAGGAACAGTAAAGTGGTTCAACGACGCGAAGGGCTACGGCTTCATCAGCCGTCAGACCGGCGAAGATGTTTTCGTGCATTTTTCAGCCATCCAGGCCGGCGGATTCCGCAGCTTGCAAGAGGGCCAGACCGTGCAGTTCGACGTGACCAAGGGACCCAAGGGTTGGCAGGCCGAGAATGTCCAAGCGGTCTAAGTCGTTAGACTAGTTGTTAAAGGCGATTCGCAATGCGAATCGCCTTTTTCTTTGCTTCTCGATATTCCCCTTGGAACATTTTCATTAGGGATAGAGCTTAATCGGCGGCACGACCCGCGTGATGGTTCCGCCGGGGCTGGGCTGATCTGGAGTCAGGCCGCATTGCATAGACGTGAATAGACCCAAGAGTTGTCCCAACATGACGTCGAGAATCGGGCGGTAATGGTCGGGAGAGCTGGGGCCGCAATTCAAGGAGAGCCGGAAATCCGCCAACGCGGCCACATCGTCGGTTGCATGTGCGGTCACCACAGCCCGGATTCTCCCTAGGCGTTTGCGATCAATCTCCCGCAGCAGGTCCAGTTCGTAACCGCGTCGCCGCTCTTCACTCGATAAAAACGCGACGAATAACGTTTGACCATCGAGACTCGAGATCGGACCATGTCGTAATCCGAGGGGAGACTCCGCCATGGTCGTGATTTTGCCAGCGGTTAACTCGACGATTTTCAGCGCGCACTCGTCGGCAACAGCCCGCAGCACACCCGAGCCTACAAAGCAGGCGCGCGTGCATCCCAGTCCGGTAATGTCCGCCGCGACCTCGGCCGCAGCCGGCAAGAATTGGCTACCGGCCTCCGACATCTGATCGACCAGACTGCCGAACTCCGGCAAGTCTTCGGAATGGGCCACACACTGTCCCGCGAGAACCATGTTGGTGAACGAGCTCGTCATGGCCACACCGCGGTCGTTCACCGTATCGTGGAGGATTATCGCTAACGTGCGATCCGAGTGCCGCGAGCATAAGTCTGCCATCGCGCCCTGCTGGTTGCAGGTAATGACCAAATGTCGTATTGCAAGATTCTGACTTAGTGCACGGTCAAGGAGGGCAACGCCTTCTGGACTGTCGCCTGAGCGCGAAAGCGATATCCAGAAATATCCGCGGCCGGGCAGGTGACAGTCATCGAAATCGGTAAGCAGCGTGGTGCTGGCAACAGGCCACACATCGCAGCCCCATCGCTGACGAAGAAGTGGGGCAATCGTCCGCCCCGTGTAATCCGATGTGCCCGCTCCGATGAGATAAACGGTTGGCGAAGAAGCGCTGCCACGGCCAATTCCGGCACGGCGCAACGCATTCATCAAATCAGTTCGGCGATTCAGGCAATATTGATAAGTATTGATCCAGGTTGCGGGCTGCTGATATATCTCGCGAGGCGTGTGTTCAAGTCCACGCTGGGCCTTTTCCTCCTCGGGTAAATCAAGCAACGCGCGCAATGGATTTTGCAAAGTTGAATTCTCTTCGGGGCGAAACTGTAGTCTATTATGATTTGTGATAATTCAACATTGGACGAAAACCGTCGGATCACTCGCGCAATCCCGAGCGCCCTATTCGTGCAACCGAATCGTCGTCACGAGGCAACTAAAATAAAGTCTTAAGTCTCGCGAGGAGACACTCATGAGCCGTGGTTCGCAAAACCTGAGTTCCCTGCTCCTGGCCGCAGCGCTTGCGTCTTCTGCCGCGGGAATCGCCTGCGCCGAACACCATGCTTACCGCGTCTACGACCCCTACTACACCGACTACCATGTCTGGAACGACAATGAGATCGTCTACTACCGGCAATGGTCAGACGAGAGCCATCGAGATCATGCCCGCGACTTCCGAAAGCTTCCGCCAGAAGAGCAAAAAGAATATTGGACTTGGCGCCATAACCATGGCGACCACGATCATGAAAAAGACCGTCACTAAAGACAAAGACCGTCACTGAGGTCCGTCTATCGTAAAGCTGCGAGAGCTTCGTCCGTCGTGATGAGCCGGGCTCCGAGTTGCTGCAAGTTCGCAATCGTCTGGCGGCCTTCTTCCAGTTTCAAAGTCTCGATCGCGTCCTGCACAATTGCAACCCGCCGTCCGCGATGGAGCAACCCCCGAACCGCGAAGCTCACGCAGTACTCAGTAACCACGCCGAATACAACAAACTCCGCCTGATTTCCAAGCCGCTCCACCAGCACGTCTGCGTGGCCGCTTTCGAAAATGTCGAGGGTCTGCTTTTCAAGCAGTATCTGCTGATAATCCAGCAAATCTTCGGGGAACCTGGCGACTGCCTCGTTCGGAATCTGAACGATTTTTTCGGCCAGCGCTTGCGGCACAAATTCAGCGCCAGCGGTGCCCTTCACGCAGTGCGACGGAAAGACTTGAAATTCGACATCGTCCGGCGCGTGAAAGCATCCGTGTGATACCAGGAATGCCTTGCCCTGTCGGGCCGCGTTGGTGAGCCGCTGGATGTTTGGCAGCAGTTTTTCTGCCCCAGGCACATATAGCTTTCCGCCGGGCAGCATGAAGTCCGACTGAGTGTCCACTTCCCACAGAATGAACTCGCGCGAAACCATGGCCTCCCTCGATGCTACCTGGCTTCTTCTCAATGCGAAACGCCGAGCGTATCACCATTTTCTGCGGCGTGACAAACCGGCTTGCGCAAGCAGCCATGTCGGGTATGATTGCGAGTTCCATTCCGCAGCGAGAAGATTGCATGACACACGACACCACCGCGAAGTCGTCCATTCCTGCCAAACTTGTGATCCGCAACATTGGGCTCCTTTTGAGCGGCGACCTCGATCGTCCGATTTTCGACGCCGATACGGTTATCGCGATTGACGGCAACATTCACTCCGTAGGCAAAGAGAAAGATCTCGACCTCAGCGGCGCCGCCACAACAATCGACGCCAAGGGCACGGCATTGGCCCCAGGACTGATCGACAGCCACGTACATCCCGTCTGCGGCGATTGGACGCCGCGTCAGAATCAGCTCGGCTGGATCGATAGCTGTCTGCATGGTGGTGTCACCACGATGGTCTCCGCCGGAGAAGTGCATACGCCAGGCCGCCCTAAAGATATCGTCGGACTGAAGGCAATGGCGATCTTTGCGCAGCGAGCCTTCCAGAATTTTCGGCCGGGAGGCATGAAAATCTACGCTGGGGCGCCGGTGCTGGAGCAGGGCATGGTTGAAGATGACTTCAAAGAACTGGCTGCCGCGGGAGTCAAATTCCTGGGCGAGGTTGGACTTGGCAGCGTAAAGGACGGCACCACCGGACATCGTATGGTTTCGTGGGCCAGGAAGTACGGTATACAGAGCACGATTCACACCGGCGGTCCTTCTATTCCTGGATCGAGCCTGATCGACAAAGACATGGTCCTCGAAACCGATGCCGACGTGATCGGCCACGTCAATGGCGGACATACGGCGTTGCCGGATGATCAGATCGTCGCGCTATGCGAGCGTTCGGTGCGTGCCCTGGAAATCGTGCACAACGGCAACGAACGCGCGGGCCTGCTCGCTCTGCGCACGGCCAAGGAACTCAATCAGCTCCATCGGGTCATTTTGGGTACGGACTCGCCTGCGGGCTCGGGCGTGCAGCCACTTGGAATTCTAAGAATGATTTCGATGTTGTCGTCGCTCGGAGAGATTCCGGCGGAGATTGCGATATGCATGGCAACCGGCAATACGGCGAAGATGCGCAGTCTCAATTGCGGCCTCATCGCACCGGGCCGTGAGGCCAGCTTCGTCTTTCTCGATACCGCTCAGCATTCTGCCGGTAAAAACGTGCTGGATAGCATTCACAAAGGAGACCTGCCCGGCGTCGGCATGGTGATCACTGATGGAACCGTCAGTGTGCAACGCAGCCGCAATACACCGCCAGCTACGCGTGTGCCGGAAATCATCCATGCATAAGCGCAAACTCATTTGCGCGATTTGCCCGGCAGTTTTCGTCGGCATTTTGGTAGCAACGGCTTGCGCGCAGACGCCGATCGCAAACTGGTGCCGTGCACTGCCGCGCCCCGAATACAAGAATCTCGAACGCGTCCCTATCAGTGATCCATGGTTTGAAGTTTACAAAATCACGCCGGCCGTCTTCGCCATCTACGAACCTCATCAGGCTGAAGAGACCATCGGCTATCTGATCGTCGGCGTGAAAAAGGCTCTTCTATTCGACACCGGCATGGGAATCAGCGACATCAAGAAAGTCGTTGAACATTTAACCAAGCTGCCAATTATCGTGTTGAATTCCCACACGCACGACGATCACGTAGGCGGCAATTGGGAGTTTGACACGGTTTACGGAATGGATACAGACTTCACACGCGAGAATGCGCGGGGATCACGCGAAGATGCGCAGGCGGAAATTACTCCTGACCAGATCTGCGGAACACTGCCGAAGGGATTTGATCCGAAGTCCTACTCCACCCGGCCCTGGAAGATCGCTGCCTACATTCACGACGGCCAGCGTATCGATCTCGGAGACATCGTTCTTGAAGTCGTCGCCACGCCGGGGCATACCCCCGACGCCATCTCTCTGCTTGATCGAGCCCACGGCCTGCTGTTTACCGGTGACACCTACTATCCTGCGCCCATCTGGCTTTATCGCCCCGAAACCGATCTCGATGCCTATGCGGCTTCGATCCGGCGACTGGCGGCGTTGGCACCGCAGGTCAAAATAATCCTGGGAGCGCATAACATTCCTGTCGCGTCGCCGTCAGTCTTACCACGTTTAGTTTCCGCATTCGACGCGGTACGCGCTGGAAAGGTCGCGGCATCGCCGGACTCTCCGGGCAAGGTCATCTACAAGGTTGGTGATATTTCTTTCCTGATGCAGGCTGCACCACCGGCTCACTGAGTATGCGGGAACAGCCGCCCTTGGCTCTCCATTGGGCCTCAGCGCGGTGAGTTTCAGCAATGTTGAATCCACATCACCGTAACCCGTCTTCCCCTTTGATCTGATCCTTTGTCAGCCCACCCACGCGAGCCAGGGGACGCCCGCTGTCCGTCACCGCGACCGCGACCATGATTTCATTTGCTCGCGGCGCATCGTTCAATCGGACTTCCATACCATCGAAGTGGCTGCGAACAAATGCAGCATCTTTGTGTCCCAAAGGAATATCGAGAACAACACCCAGTCCGCCGCGCTTTTTCGAAGATGGAATTAAAGCCGCGCCTTTACCCAACACCCGACGTACCGGCGTCCCCAGTTTGGGATGCAGAATCGCTGCCGCATGTTCGAGTTCACCGTTCTCGCCTACAGCGGCCGCCTTCCCATAGCTCTCGACCGCCGTTCCCGCAATTCCTAGCACAGCTATCGCACGCTCAGTAAGAAGCTCGCCTAGTTCTTCGCCAATCGCCATCAATTCCGAAAGATCCTCGACATATTTCCCAGCGCAGGGATTCTCGATCACCGCCACTGCCGCTGCCCGCCGCGTAGGCGGAGAAATCATGCGATCCATTTCGCGCTGCGTTTCTTCCACAAACGTCGCGAGTTTGCGTATCTTGACCTTCGTGATTCTGGTCGTGGTTGACGCGCTCATCGCAGCCCGTCCTCCCCTCTGATTTCAGAAGCTTTGAGCCCACCGACGCGAGCATGCACACGTGCGCCCGTAGTCATAACGAGAGCCAGCAGGATCTCATCGGCACGCGGCGAATCGTTGACGCCCACTTCCATCGCATCGAAATGACTGCGCACATAAGAGGCGTTGATGTGTGCAATAGGCACATCCAGCCGCGTTCCCGGCCCGCCAACCTTCTTAGTGGAAGCCACGATCGCTTTCGCTCCCCCGAGTACTTCACGCATGCCGTACCCACCGGGCGAATGCCAGAGAGCTCCGT
>WNFI01426252.1_pt1 | contig 10336 bp, 10 predicted proteins | sample 5400471 | NCBI WGS metagenome assembly WNFI01 (sample SAMN13153348, study PRJNA577476) | soil metagenome | isolation source: 100 cm saprolite on Douglas fir-dominated hillslope | place: USA:California | collected 2013-09-17 | reverse complement strand
TGCGCGAGACTCATGATCACCTGCATGTTGTGCTCGATGATCAGTAGCGTGATGCCGAATTCCGAATTCGCGCGCTTGAGTCGATCCACCACGCCGTGGATCGAGGTCGGGTTGATGCCTGCCGTCGGCTCATCGAGCAGCAGCATCTTGTGCCGGTTCATCAGTGCCATCGCCAATTCCAGCAGCTTCTGTTCGCCAAAAGACAGGTCGGCCGCCGGAAACAGGCGCTTGCCATACAGGCCGACGAATTCGAGCAGTGTCCCGGCCTGCGTGCTCACCTCGGGCGCATGCCTCGAAAACATCGTGCGCGGGCCTTCGTGCCGGTTCCGCACGCTGATCTGCATGTTCTGCAAACAGGTCATGCTGCGGAAAATGCGCGTTTGCTGGAAGGTGCGAATCAAACCGAGGCGCGCAATCTCGGGCACGCGCAGCCGCGAAATTTCCCGCCCCTCGAATGTGATGGAGCCGCCTCCGATCGGGTGGTAGCCGACGATGGAGTTGAACAGCGTGGTCTTGCCCGAGCCGTTGGGCCCGATCAGGCCGACGATGCTGCCGGCGGGAACGGAAATCGAAACCTCCTTGTGGGCGACGATGCCACCGAAGGACTTGGTGAGATTGCGCACTTCGAGCAAGGCACTCACGGGTGCGCCGCCGGATTCGAGGCCGGGTCGCCGGCGATGGCCTGCACCCGGTGCTGCAGCGCCGAGCGGAACCACCCGACGACACCCTGCGGGAAGCAGACCGCCACGACAACGATGAACAGACCCATGGCGACCCGTTGCCACCCGAGCAAAAAGCTCCAGAACATCTCCTGCGTCACGTGGAAAACGCAGGCTCCGATCACGGGCCCCCACAGGGTGCCTCGGCCGCCCAGCATCGCCATCAACACCATCCAGACGCCGTAGGTCGATCCGGCGAAGGCGAATTCCCGAGGCTCGATGAATCCCAGCATGTTGCCGGCTGCCGCGCCCGCCAAGCCCAGAAAGAGAGCGCTGACGCACCAGGCCACGGTTTTGTAGCGGGTCGTGTGGATCCCCATCGCTTCGGCCTTTTCCTCGTCGTCGCGAATGGCGTTGATCGTCAGACCGAAGCGTCCGCTGTAGAGCCACCGCAGCGTGGCAAACGCCACCGCCGCCACGGCCAGCAGCAGGTAGCAGAAGAACTTTTCCCGACCCCCGACGGCGCCCGGAAACAGGGGCGTGACCATGCCGGATCCGTCACCCACGTACGGCCATCCCGCCGCGATGTCCGCCGCGGCGACTCCCAGCCCGAGCGTGCCGATCGCGAAGTAATGGCCGCGCAACGCCAGGATAGGCCCCGATGCCGAAGAACAGAACGTTGCCGAACGAGTTGTAGCCCATCTGCCCGCCCATCACGTCCCACGTCAGGGCGAACACGACCATCAGCCACAGAAATGCCATTTGGGTCGCGAACGACGGAAGCAGCCACGGCGCCGCGAGGGCGGCCGAGGCAAGCGCTGCGGTCAGGGCGCCTTGCCTGAAGGGCTTGCTCATTTCAGGTACTTGCGCTGTCGCATCAGCCACCGGTTTCGCGCGACCAGGATCACGACGAGCAGCGAGAACACGAAGGCGGTCTGATATTCCGCGCCGAGCAGAAACCCGGCGTAGTTTTCCGCAACTCCAAGGCCGGCGCCCGCGGGGACAACAGCCGCGAGATTGCCCAGGCCGGCCACGACGACGATCATGAACGAGCGCACCGTGTAGGTCAGCCCGGCATACGGGTGGATGATCCACGTCATCGCAACCAGCCCACCGGCGGCACCGCAGATGGCGCCGTTGACGGTAAAGGTCACGGCATAGACCTGATCGGTCGGAATACCGAGGACGCGGGCAGCGCGGGGGTTCTGTGCCGTGGCCCGAATCGCCTGTCCCAGACGAGACTTCCGCAGGAACCAGACCAGCAAGATACCGAGCAACGCAGAGCTGGCAAAAGCGACCAGCTTGATCTCGGCGACGGTTACCATGCCGTGGGCCAGCAACAGGGTACCCAGCCCGGACTCCACCGTGCGCACATCGGAGCCAAACAGCTGATTGGCCAGCTGTTGAATCAGAATGCTCAGGCCGAACGTGGCCAGGATCGAGTTAAACAGGTCTCCGCCGACAACCCGGACGATCACCACACGGTACAGCGCCCAGCAGATGCCGCCCGTGGCGATCGCGGCGAACGGGACAGCGAGCAAAGGAGGCATGCCGGCTCGCGCCAGGAAGAACACGACGTAGCCGCCGAGCAGCACAAACTCGCCCTGGGCAACGTTGATCAGGTTCATGACTCCCCAGACGAGCGCCATCCCGTAGGCCACGAGCGCGAAGATCGCACCGACCAGGATCCCGTCGACCAGCAGCTGCAGGTTCAGGACGGGCGCATCGAACAGCAGGGAGAGGTTCGCCATCGGGCTGGCGCCGAGGCAGGCCCGTGGCTATTTCCGCTGGTCCCAGGCGGGGGCCGGGTAAATGGCCTTCGCGTTGGCCCACTTGCCCGGCGCAACCACCATGTATTGGCCACCTTGCACCTGGTACAGCACCATCGACTTGGCGATATTCTTACCGGTCGCATCGAACCTGATCGGGCCATAGAAGGTCATCAGATCGGTGCTGGCGATCGCGTCCCTGACCTTCTCACGGTCGAGCGATCCCGCACGCTCAATCGCATCCACGAAGGTCAGCACGGCGGCGGTCGATTCGGCGGAACCGTAGTTGACCGGGTATTTGAATTCCTTTTCGAACATCCGGGCATAGTCCTCGGCCGTGCCGAACCACCGATCGCTGTAGGACAGGCGCCGGTCCCATTGCGACGCACACAGAGCGTATTCGGCCGCCCTGGCGAACTTCTCGATGATCTGGGCCGCGTCACACTGCGTCAGCGCAAGCGCCCGCACGTCAACGCGCTGCTCGGAGACCTGGCGCACCGCCAGTACAGCGCCTTTGGCGTGCCCGGAAACGACCAGGACATCGGGCTTGAGCGCCTTCACTTTCGTCAGCGCCGACGACATGTCGTTCAGCTCGGGAGGCAGCCTGTCGTCGACAACGACCCGCATACCCCACTTGCTGGCCTCTTCGATGACGCCGTCGCGCACATCCTGAGAAAAGTCATCGTTCTCGATGATGATCCCGACCTTCAGTGACTTCGGATCCTGCCCGGCCGCCTGCGCGCTCTCGGCCAACACCGTGATCGCCGGGCGCAGGTAGAAGTCGGACGTGCTCAGCACCGCGAACAGGTACTTGTAGCCATGGGTGAACAGCGCCCGGTCGGCCCCGTTCCCCTCGATCATCGGAATCCGGTACTTTTCGGTGACCGGCGCGATCGCCTTGGTGATACCTGAGCTGTAGGGTCCGAGCACGAATTGAACGCCGTCCTGGTTGATCAGGCGTTCGACCAATTGTGCGGCCCGTGCCGACGTGGACTCGTCGTCGTAAAAAACTATCTTCAGCCGGTGCGCCTTGCCCGCGACCTTGACTCCACCCGATTCGTTGATGCGCTGAACTGCCAGGTCGTATCCGTCCTTGGTGTTCTTGCCGTCGATCGAATATTTCCCGGTAAGCGACACCGCGGCGCCCAGCACGATCGCGTCTTCCTCCGCCGTCGCGGCGGCCGGCACGGTCAGGCCAGCCCATAAGACCGCAATACCCACGCATGCGCAGATGCGGAACTCAATGCCCATTACCATGGGAGCCTCTGTCCTGTTTCGGCGTGAGAGTCGGCACGCCGCTGGCCGTTGTCTCAGAATACAAATCGCGTGCTTCCCTGTCCACCCAACGAGAGGACATTGCCTCGCGGGCGCGCTTCGCGCGCGCTTTGGATGAACCCGCCTTCGAAGATCGGCAGGTGCGGATCAGGACGGCCGACACGTCATACTTGCGTGCCCGATCGACGCATGCCGGGAGCCTGAGATGAGACTGACGCTGCTTGATCTGCGCCGCGCCGCGACCGAACGCAAGATCGCGATGCTGACCTGCTACGACGCGTCCTTTGCTGCGGTGCTGGACCGCGCCGGCATCGATACGCTGCTGATCGGCGATTCGCTCGGCATGGTGGTGCAGGGGCACGATTCGACCTTGCCGGTGACCGTCGAGGACGTCGCCTACCACACCCGCGCGGTCGCCCGTGGCTCGCAGCGCGCCTTCATCGTCGCGGACATGCCATTCGGCTCCTATCAGGTCGGTCCGCAGCAGGCATTCGAAAACGCGGTGCGGCTGCTGCAGGCCGGCGCGCAGATGGTCAAGCTGGAGGGCGGCGATGAGATGGCGCCCACGATCGCGTTCATGGTCGAGCGCGGAATTCCCGTCTGCGCGCACGTGGGCCTGACCCCGCAACACGTGAACCGCTTCGGCGGCTACCGGATTCAAGGTCGCGGTCAGGCCTCCGCGCGGATACGCGCGGCCGCGCGCTCCGTGGTCCAGGCCGGCGCCGAGATGCTCGTGATCGAAGCGGTGCCGGAGACGCTCGCGCGTGCGATCGCGGCAGAGTCCAAGGCGCTGACGATCGGCATCGGAGCCAGCGTCGCCTGCAGCGGCCAGGTGCTGGTGCTGCACGACATGCTCGGCGTGGCGACCGACAAGCGGCCGCGCTTCGTGAAGAACTTCCTCGCTGAAGCGGGCAGCGTGGAGGCAGCGGCGCGCGCCTACCTGGAGCAGGTCCAGTCGGGAGCGTTTCCCGGCGTCGAGCACGTCTACCCGGATTCCAATTGACCCGATGGACAAGCCCGCCTCGACCACGCCCCTCAGCCAGCTGGTAATCGACCGCGATCCGGCGGCTGCGACCTTGCACCGTCGGCCGCCGCCGCCACTCACGCGTCGGTGTCGAGCAAAGGAACCGGCCGGCTGGAGTGGCTGGCGGTGCAGGAAGGTCAGCGGGGGATCAAGGGCGACGTGATTGCGCGGCTGGAAAGCCGGGACGTGCGGGCGCAGCGCGAGCAGGCCGCCGCCAGCGTGGAGGCGGCCAAGGCGAACCTGGCCCAGGGCCAGGCCGAACTGGTCGAGGCCGAACTGGCGCTGAAGCGCGCACGCGACCTGGCACAGCGCAATTTCATATCCTCTTCCGAGGTCGACTCGGCGGTGGCCCGCCACGACAAGGCCACCGCAGCGCTCGCCTCGCTGCGAGCCCAGATCGGGGTCGCCGAGGCCAACCTGCGCGCGGCCGATGTGGCGGTCGAGCAGACGCTGATTCGCGCGCCGTTCACCGGCGTCGTGCTGACCAAGAACGCCAACGTGGGCGACATCCTGACCCCGTTTTCGGCGGCCTCGGGCACGACCGGCGCCGTAGTGACGATGGCCGACATGACCACGCTGGAGGTCGAGGCCGACGTGTCGGAGTCTTCGATCGCGCAGATCTCGGTGGGACAGCCGGCCGAGGTCCAGCTGGATGCGTTTCCCGCGCTGCGCCTGGCCGGGCACGTCAACCGGATCGTGCCGGACGTGGACCGCAGCAAGGCGACGCTGCTGGTCAAAGTGCAGTTCGACGAAATCGACCGGCGCCTGCTGCCCGACATGAGCGCCAAGGTGGCCTTTCTGTCGCGTCGTCTGGAGTCGTCGGAAAGGACCCCGGTCGCCGCAGTACGGCCGGAGGCGATCGTCACCCGCGGCGGCAAAAAATACGTGTTTGTCGTGTCCGCGCCCGCTTCCGACGCGGCCGGGCATGCGGTGATGACCGAAGTGCAGGTCGGATCGCGGATCGGGGAACTGGTGCGCATCCAGGGGGTGGCTCCGGGTGCCCGGATCGTGATCGCGGCGCCCAACGATCTGGCCGATGGCGCGCTGGTGGCGGCCCAGAAGGCCTGAGATGGAGGCGGGCGCCGATGCGGCGACGACAGATGCCGGGCGAGTGAGCGGCCACACCGCGGTGCCGCTCGTGCAGATCCGGCACCTGTCGAAGAGCTACCGGCGGGGCTCGCAGCGCGTTGCGGTTCTGACCGACGTGAACCTGTCGATCGCGAGCGGTGACTTCGTCGCGATGATGGGGCCGTCGGGATCTGGCAAGACGACGCTGCTGAACCTGATCGCAGGCATCGACAAGCCGGACGGCGGAGAACTGCTGGTGGCCGGGCAGGACATCACCCGGCTGGGCGAGTCCGACCTGGCTGGTTGGCGCGCGCGCACGGTCGCCGAGTTGATGCTGGAGCTGGTCGGCCTGTCGGACCGGCTCGAGCATTACCCGAACGAGCTCTCCGGTGGCCAGCAGCAGCGTGTGGCGATCGCGCGGGCGCTCGTGACCGACCCGCTGCTGATCATCGCCGACGAGCCCACCGGCGACCTGGACCGCCTCTCCGCTGCCGAAATCCTGAAGCTGTTGGACCGCCTGAACCTCGAGCTGGGCAAGACGATCGCGATGGTCACGCATGATCCGCGCGCGGCCGAGGCGGCCCACCACCTGATCTACCTGGACAAGGGACAGCTCACCGATACGTCGCCTTTCACTGCTGACTGACCCGTGTTCTTCCTCCGACTTGCGCTGCGCAACGCTTTTCGCGCCCGGCTGCGCAGCATTTTGACGCTGCTGGGCCTGGTGATCGCGCTGGTGGCGTTCGGGCTGCTGCAAACGGTGGTGGGTGCATGGAACGCCGGCGTGGAGATGGCGTCGGCGACCCGCGTGGTCACGCGCAGCGCGATTTCGCTGACGTTTTCCCTGCCGTTGTACTACCGCGACCGGATCCGCGCGGTCGAAGGGGTGCGGCGAGTGGCTTCGTCCCAGTGGTTCGGCGGCGTCTGGCGCGACGAAAAGTCGTTTTTTGCGCAGTTCGCGGTCGACGCCGGGAACTTCTTCCCGATCTATCCGGAGTTCGTGTTCAAGCCCGGCGAGTTCAGCGACTTCCTGCGCGACCGCCAGGGCTATCCGGGCAACTGGGAATTCAACATCCGGGCCATTTATGACGGGCGCGACAGCTCCACGATCACGCGCCAGATGTATTTCCATTTCGACTACCTGAATGAATACCTGAAGCTGAAATCCCCTTCGCGCGCCAACCGGGTCGGCGTGTTCGTGATGGAGCTCGCAGATCCCGACCGGGTGGCCGACGTCGCGCACGAGATCGACTCGCAGTTTCGCAATTCGCTGGCCGAGACGCTGACCGAAAGCGAGCGTTCGTTCCAGCTGAGCTTCCTGTCGATGTTCGGCACCATCGTCAGGATCGTGTCGGGCGTGTCGTATGTCGTGGTCGTGATCATCCTGGCCGTCACCGCCAACACGATGGCGATGACCGCGCGCGAACGGTTGTCCGAATACGCCACCTTGAAAGCGCTTGGATTCGGCCCGGCCTTCGTGGCCCGGCTGATCCTGGCCGAAAGCGTGCTGCTGTGCGCGATCGGCGGGGCGAGCGCACTGATCCTGACCCGCCCGGTGGCAGCCGCCTTCCACCGCGCAACTCCCGGGGTATTCGCGCGCTTCGACGTATCGCCCGAGACGCTGCACCTGCAGGCCGCCTGCGCGCTGGCGGTCGGGCTGATCGCCGCGCTGGCGCCGATGGCGCGCGCCTCGCACATCCGGATCGTTGACGGATTGCGCCATGTGGGTTAGCCCTCACCCCGGCCGCGTGGTGGCAAGCGCGACGATTGCGAAGGCCGCGGGGGGTGCTCGAGGGGGTGAGGGTTGCGGGTACCGCTGAGTTCCGTCGCGCGCAACCTGTGGGTGCGCCGGCTGACGACGGTGCTGACAGCCGGGGGCATGGCGCTGGTCGTGTTCGTCTTCAGCGCGGTGCTGATGCTCGATGCCGGGTTGAAGGCGACGATGGTGTCGAGCGGAAGCGATTCGAACGTCGTGGTCATCCGCAAGGGATCGGACACCGAGGTGCAAAGCGGGGTCGACCGCGATTCGGCCGCGGTGGTGGAGACCTTGCCGCAGGTCGCACGGGGAGCCGACGGCGCCACGCTGGTATCGCGCGAAGTCGTCGTGCTCGATTCGCTGAGGAAGCGGGGCACCGGACAGCGCACCAACGTTCCGGTGCGCGGCCTTTCCCCGCTCGGGCTGCAACTACGCAGCCAGGTACGGATCGTCGAGGGCCGGATGTTCCGCCCGGGGGCGAGCGAGGTCGTGGTGGGCAATTCGGTGGCGCACGACTTCGGCGGCGTCGGCATCGGGCAGACGCTGAATTTCGCGCAACGCCAGTGGCTGATCGTCGGTCGTTTCGACGCCCAGCGCACCGCGTTCGACTCGGAAATCTGGGGCGACTGCGAGCAACTGCTGCAGGCGTTCCGGCGCACCGCCTATTCGTCGCTGCTCGCGCAACTCAACAAGGCAGGCGACTTCGACGCGCTGCGCGCCGCGATCGACGCCGACCCGCGGCTGCAGCTGGAGGCACGCCGCGAACGACAGTACTACGAGGATCAGTCGCGCCAGATGTCCGGTTTCATCCGGATACTCGGCCTGACGCTGTCGGTGATCTTTTCGCTCGGCGCGATGATCGGCGCGGCCATCACGATGTACGCGTCGGTGGCGAGCCGGACCGCGGAGATCGGAACCCTGCGCGCGCTGGGCTTCGTGCGGCGTTCGATCCTGGCCGCCTTTCTGGTCGAATCGATGCTGCTGGCGCTGGCCGGTGGCGTGGTCGGGCTGGCGGGCGCCTCGCTGTTGCAGTCAGTGCGGATCTCGACGACCAACTTCCAGACGTTCTCCGAGTTGGCGTTTTCCTTCGAGCTGACGCCGGGCGTGATCGTGCGCGCGTTGCTGTTCGCGCTGCTGATGGGACTGGCCGGTGGCGTGCTGCCGGCCGCCAAGGCGGCCCGGATGCGCATCGTGGACGCACTGCGGGCGAGTTGAGGAGGCCGTATCAACCACACCGACACCGTGACATGTCGGCATCCAGCATTACGGTTTTGCGACATCATGCGATCGCGGATCGAAGCGGCACCGTCCGTCGCCTGAGACGTGGCAAGCACTGGCGCGCTGCGGCCGATTGGAGTAGCGTTTTTCGCGCAGTCGATGACCGCGCTGCGTTTACTGGCTCCCGGTGCTCAGCCTCGTATAGCTTTCCCGCTCTGTACGCCGAAGTTCTGCCGCAGTACTTCCTCCCAGCCATTCCGCAACGTCTCATGGATTCATCGCGTGCGCGCCGCGGGCGCATCCCGCGCATTCAATGAAGAGCTTGCTATGCCCACAGGCGTTGTAAAGTGGTTCAATGAGACAAAGGGATTCGGCTTCATCAAGCCCGACGACGGTGGCAGTGACGTCTTCGCCCACTACAGCGGCATCAAGTCCAAGGGATTTCGAACGCTGAAGGAAAATCAGCGTGTCGAGTATCAGGTCCAGCAGGGCCAAAAAGGGCCGCAAGCCGTCGAAATTGTCCCTCTGGCCTGAGAGCCGCCCCGGCTCCGGGACGTATTTGACACGGCGCAGCCGCGAACGCTGCGGTCGGTGAGGCGCATCGGTGAGGCGCATCGGTGAGGCGCATGACAGGGCGCTCTGATGTCGCCTCCTCATCCAACCGTTGTGTTTCGAGGCTGCGTTTTTTCGACTATAAGAAAGCGGGAGGAAACATCTCGGAACGCTGCTTCGGCTCGATCCGGTAAAGCGGCCCAACTCGTACCTGGCGCGTTCGGACCCGCAGGACGTGGCGCGCGTCGAAGACCGCACCTTCATCTGCAGCGAGCGCCGCGACGATGCCGGCCCGACGAACAACTGGATCGCGCCGGGCGAGATGCGGGCGACGCTGGATGCCTTGTTCGCGGGCTGTATGCGCGGCCGCGCGTTGTACGTGGTTCCGTTCTCGATGGGGCCGGTGGGCAGCCCGATCGCAAGGATCGGCGTCGAATTGACCGACAGCCCATACGTGGTCGTCCACATGCATTTGATGACTCGCCTCGGCACCGCGGTGCTGGAGGCGCTGGGCGAATCCGAGGCCTTCGTGCCCTGCGTGCACTCGGTCGGCCATCCGCTCGCGCCGGGCCAGGTGGATGTGCCGTGGCCCTGCAACCCCACCAAGTACATCGTTCACTTTCCCGAGTCGCGCGAGATCTGGAGCTTCGGCTCCGGCTACGGCGGCAACGCGCTGCTCGGCAAGAAATGCCTGGCGCTGCGGATCGCGTCGGTGATGGGACGCGCTCAGGGCTGGTTCGCCGAGCACATGCTGATCCTGGGCGTCACCTCGCCGCAGGGCCGCAAGTACCACATCGCCGCCGCCTTTCCTTCCGCTTGCGGCAAGACCAATTTCGCGATGCTGGTGCCGCCGGCGGGCTTCGCCGGCTGGAAAGTCACGACGGTCGGGGAGGACATCGCGTGGATTCATCCCGGCGCCGACGGGCGGCTTTATGCGCTGAACCCGGAGGCGGGCGTGTTCGGCGTCGCGCCAGGAACGGGGTTTCGGACCAATCCGAATGCAATGCGGATGCTG